>Ga0066903_100001616_pt1 | contig 16764 bp, 15 predicted proteins | sample PanSoiMetaGPlot1_FD_67491 | JGI IMG/M metagenome (GOLD analysis project Ga0066903, IMG submission 67491) | Tropical forest soil microbial communities from Panama analyzed to predict greenhouse gas emissions - Panama Soil - Plot 1 (version 2) | ecosystem: Environmental > Terrestrial > Soil >... | reverse complement strand
TGCTCGAGCCCCGTCACCGTCACGCGCGCGAAGATACGGCTCAGCGGCAGGATCCACGTCGGCAGGCTCGCGTGACGGATGATCCGGACCGGCCACGTGCGGTTCCACGACGGGAAGTTGATCTCGGCGGCGGCGGCCGCAGCGCCGGAGCCGCTCGCGGCCGCCGTCGCGCCGTAGCCCGCGGTCGCCGCGGGCGAAGGCGGACCATAATCCGGCGGCGCGACCATCGCCTCCAGCTCCGCCGCCGTCAGCGACGGCGTGAACGCGGTCTCGTCGATCGTCGTCTGGAACGCTTCCTCGAGCGCCATCATCAGCTGGACCCGGTCGAGCGACGACAATCCCAGTTCCTCGAGCGTCGTCGCCTTCTCGATCGTCCGCCCCGGCGCGAACCGCGCGAGGATGTCTCCGACGTTTCTGTGGCTCCCGGCTTTAGGCGGAATTCCGCCAGGCGGCATTCCAGAGGCGTTGCCGTTGTGCTGCTCGAGCCAGTTTTTCAGCTCGCGCCGCTTCAGCTTTCGCGTGCCTTCCGTGCGCGGCAGCTCCGTGCCCGTCCACACGGCGGCGGCGCGGATCTTCTGGTGATCGCCGAGCACGGCGTTCGCGCCGCGCACGACGGCGTCCGCGGCGGTCCCCGGCTGGAGCAGCAGGATCGCCTGCACGCGCTCGGCAGTACTGCCCGCCACCGGCGCGCCGACGACCGCCGAGTCGATCACGCCGGACTGGCCGTTGATCGCGCGCTCGACGTCCTCCGGAAAGACGTTCAGCCCTTCCGGCGTGACGATCATTTCTTTCTTGCGGCCGCGGATGAGGAGCCGTCCCTCCGCGTCGAGCTCGCCGATGTCGCCGGTGTGGAACCAGCCGTCCTGGAACGCGTCGCGCGTGGCGTCGGGCGCGTTGTAGTAGCCCGTCGTGACGTTCTCGCCGCGCACGAGGATTTCGCCGTCCTCGGCGATCTTTATCTCGACGCCGGCGATCGGCTTCCCGACGGCCCCGCGCTTGGCGTGCAGCGGATGGTTGAGCGTGACGATCGGCGCGGTCTCGGTGAGCCCGTAGCCCTGCACGACGACGAACCCGAGCCGCCCCCAGAAGGCTTCGAGTTCCGGGTCGAGCGGCGCCGCGCCCACCACCATCGCCCAGAACTTGAACCCGAACATCCGGTGAATGCGGCGGTAGTGCCACCAGCGCTTCACCCAGTGTCCGGGCGGCGGCGGATCCGCCGCCTCTGGCGCGACGCGCAGGACGTGATCCTTCAGCACCTCGAGAATCTTCGGCACCGACACCAGCACCGAGATCCGGCGGCTCTTGATCTGCTTGATGATGTCGTCGGGCGCGTAGCTGCGCGTGAAGACGACGACGCCCGGCAGCATCGGCGGCACGAACGTGGCCATCGCCTGGCCGAACATATGGGAGAGCGGCAGCAGGTTCAGGAAGCGAATCGGCCGGAACGGGATCATGTACTTCCGGTACTTCGCCATCTCCCGCTCGATCGGGACGATGTTGGCGAGGATGTTCTTGTGCGTCAGGACGACGCCCTTGGGCTCCGCCGTCGCGCCGGACGTGAAGATGATCTCCGCGGTGGTATCGCCGCCGAGGGCGGAGGTCGGAGGACGGAGGACGGTCTCGGGAAGGCGTGCCGCCTCCGCCTTCTTCCGGAAGATCTCGGCCAGCTTCCAGATCGGCCGCGCGTCGCCGAGCGCGGCCGTATCGACCGTCTCGCCGACGAGGATCGCCTTCGCGTCGACGATGCCGGCGACCTTCAGCAGGAAGTCGGCTGAGGTCCGATAGTCGATCGGGACGACGACGACGCCCTCGAGGAGCGCGCCCCAGAGGGCCGCGATCCACTCGGGACGGTTTTCGCTCCAGATCGCGACGGCCGAGCCGGCGTGGATGACGGCCCCGCGTAATCTCGTGGCGAAGGACGCGGCCGCGGACCCAAGCTCGTCGTAGGTCCACGTCCACGTGCGGTAGCCGTCGTCGTAGACGAGGAACGGCTTCCCCTTCGCCGCGGCGCCCGTCGTGACGTCCGCGAAGAAGTCGAGCAGCGTTCGTCTCGTCATGCGACCTGAATTATGATGGAAAACCCCGAAGGGCTTCGATGCGCGTATTTCTCACCGGTGGAACCGGATACGTCGGGTCGGCGGTACTGGAAGCGCTCGTGCGCCACGGTCATCACGTCGACACGCTCGTTCGCAACAGCGAGGATGCGGCGCGCGTGCAGGCGCGCGGCGCGCATCCGATGCTCGGCGATCTCCTCAATCCCGCGTCGTGGCGTGACGCCGCGGCGTCGGCCGACGGCGCGATTCATGCCGCGGTCGACTACAGCGCGCGCCAGCGGAAGGTCGACACCGCCGCGATCGAGGTCCTGACGGCGCTGCCGCCGCGCAACGGACGCTTCCTCATCTATACGTCGGGAATCTGGGTCCTCGGCGCCGCGCCGGATCCGATCGACGAGACGGCGCCCGTCAATCCCGTCGAGCTGGTGTCGTGGCGTCCGGCGCACGAGTTGCGCGTCCTGGCGACGAGCGCCCAGGGCGTCCGCGCCGTCGTGGTCCGCCCCGGCATCGTCTACGGCGGGTGCCGCGGCATCGTGGGCGATCTGCTGCAGGACGCCGCCAACAGCCTGGTACGCGTCGTCGGCGGCGGCGACAACCACTGGCCGCTGGTGTACGACCGCGACCTCGGCGAGCTCTACGCCCGGCTGGTAAGTACGCCGGACGCGGCCGGCGTATACCACGCGACCGACGGCGGGGCCGAAACCGTCAACGAGATCGTGGCCGCGCTCGCCGATCACGCGCCGACGCAGCCGAGCGTCCGGCACGTGCCGCTGGACGAGGCGCGCAAGAAGATGGGACCGTACGCCGACGCGCTGGCGCTGGATCAGATCGTCCGCAGCCCGCGGGCGCGCGCGCTCGGGTGGTCGCCGACGCTGCACTCGGTCGCCGGCAACGCCGCGCGGCTGTTCGAGGAATGGCGCCGCGGCAAAGCCGCTTAGGAGGAACGAGATGAGAATCGCCGTACTCGCCGGCGCGCTTGCGCTGGCCGCCGCGCCCGTGTGGGCGCAGTCCGCGCCGAAGCCCGTCGACGATCCGCACGCTGGACACGTCATGCCAGAGATGGCGCAAACCGCGCCCCCGGCGGCTCAGGCCCCCCGAAATCCGAACCTGCCGCCCCAGGGTGACGCGCCGGGCGACAAGGACGCGGTCGTCAAGGCGCAGCTGTCCTCGTCGCCGCGCAAGTCCGAGTGGGTGAACATCAAGGCCAACGGTCCGGTCCCGATCAAGTCGTTCGTCGTGTATCCGGATCGGAAGGACAAGGCGCCCGTCGTGATCGTCGTCATGGAGATCTTCGGGCTCACCGACTGGATCCGCGGCGTGGCCGATCAGCTCGCGAAGGAAGGCTTCATCGCGATCGCGCCCGACTTCCTCTCGGGCCTCGGTCCCAACGGCAGCGGCAGCGCCGAACTCGGCGAGGACGGCTCGCGCGGCGTCATCGGCAAGGTGACCGACGACGACAAGGTGCGGATCCTGAACGACGTCCGCGCCTACGCGCTCGCGATGCCGTCGGCGAACGGCAAGGTCGGGATCGTCGGCTTCTGCTGGGGCGGCGGCACGGCGTTCCTGTACGCCCGCAAGCAGCCGGCGCTGAACGCGGCCGTGTCGTACTACGGCCCGATGCCGGCCGACGCGGCGGAGTTCGCCAACACGAAGGCTCCCGTGCTCGGGCTGTACGGCGGCAACGACAACCGCGTCAACGCGAACATCGACGCGGCGAAGGCCGGCATGGTGAAGGCGAACGCGACGTACGACCCGCACGTCTTCGACGGCGCGGGGCACGGCTTCCTGCGCGCGCAGGCGGGCAACCAGAACGCGCCGGGCAACATGAAGGCGACCGAAGAGGCGTGGAAGCTGACGCTCGACTGGCTGCGGAAGTACACGAAGTAGGAGACGTGATGAGAGCGTTGACCTTTGCCGCCGCGTTAGGCCTCGTGGCCACTCCGGTGCTCGCGCAGTCGCCCGCGGCGGATCCGCACGCCGGGCACGACATGTCGCACATGCAGCAGCCCGCGCCCGCCGCGCGTCCCGACAATCCCGCGATTCCTCCCGACAACGCCGCGTCGATGGATCGCCTCAAGGCGTCGCCGCGCCACGGCGAGTGGGTCGACATCAAGATGCCGTCGGGTCCCGCGCTCAGGAGCTTCGTCACGTATCCGGAGCGCAAGGACAAGGCGCCGGTCGTGCTCATCATCCACGACATCGGCGGCATGGGCGACTGGGCGCGCGCGGTGGCGGATTCGCTCGCGAAGGAAGGCTTCATCGGCATCGTGCCCGACATGCTGTCGGGAAAGGGACCCAACGGCGGCGGCACCGAGGAGCTCGGACAGGGCGTCGGCCAGGCGATCCGTACGCTGACGCCCGACGACGTGAACGCGCGGCTGAACGCGGCGATGGCGTACGGCAGGTCGCTGCCGGCGGCGAGCGGCAGGACGGCGGTCATCGGGTTCTGCTGGGGCGGGAGCGGCAGCTTCGCCTACGCGGTCGCGCAGCCGGAGCTGTCGGCCGCGGTCGTCTACTACGGCACGCCGCCGACGAAGACCGTCGACGGCAAGCAGGCGGTCGACACCGACGCGCTCGCGAAGATCAAGGCGCCGATCGTCGGGTTCTACGGCGGCAACGACGCCCGCGTCACCTCCACGGTGGAACCGACCGTGGCCGAGATGAAGACGCTCGGCAAGACGTACGAGCCGCACGTGATGGAAGGCGCGGGCCACGGCTTCCTGAAAGGGCAGTCGGGGAGCGAGGCGAACGCGCAAGCGGCCGCCGACGCGTGGCCGCTGACGATCGCGTTCCTGAAGCAGCACACGAAGTAACGCCGGGTCTGAGGACCCGGCCTACTTGATGGCGATGCCGCCGCTCAGCACCATGAGCGTCGTCTTCGGCTCGGCCACGATCGTCGTGCCCGCCGGCATCTCGGCGACCGAGTACCACCGGATGTCGACCGCGAAGGCGATGTGGTTGTTCGTGAACCATTTCGCGCCCGCGCCGTAGGTCAGCGTCTTGCGCTGCGGCGCGTCGCTCGCGGGCGCGTCCTTGCGATCGACATACAACCGGGACTGGCCGAGGAAGCCGGCCATGATGTAGCTCCATCCCTGGCGGTGGCCGAAATTCAGCGACATCTCCGGCACGATCGATCGAAAGTGCCGCTGCACGGTGGGACTCTGCGTCACGGTCCCTCCGGTTCCCGTGACGTCGAGCGTCTTGCTCCCGCCGGCGACCAGCAGCGTGGCGCCGGCGCCGAGCGCGATCTTCTTTCCGCGCAGCACGTAGACCTCGCCGCCGCCGATGAGGCCGAAGCTGTGCGTCGGCAGGTTGCCCTGCTCGACGCCGAGCGCCTGCGCGACGCTGGGGTCGGTCTTGTGCCGCGCGAACAGCCCGCGGAGATCGGCCGCGAAGATCGGCAGCGGATCTTTCTGCTGCGCGGCGGCGGGAACGGCGAATGAGAACAGGATCAGAACGGCGGGAACGGCGCAGCGCATCCGGTTCAGTATAGTCGCCTCTCGCGCGCGATCCGCTGCGCCATCGCGAACGCGGCGTCGAAATCGGCGGCGCTGCCATCGAGCTGGCGTTCGTACACTTCGCGCAGGACGTCGCCCAGCGCGGGACCGGGCGCGACGCCGAGCGCCACCAGATGGCGTCCCTTCACGAACGGCTCCGGCGGCGCGTGCTCGACACCGAGCTCGCGCGCGCGCTCGAGAAAGCGATCCATCGCCGAGCAGTCGAACCCGCCGCCGCGCCCCTCGCAGTCCGCCTTCGCGACGCGCGCGAGCAGCTCGAGATTCACCTTCTGCGCGAGCCGCCGGTACGCGCCGTCGCCGACGGGCGGCTGCGCCTTCGCGAACATGCCGGGTTTGAGATGGTTCGCCACCATGCCGAGCACTTCGTGCCGGACGTCGAACCCGTCGAGCGAGTGCACGTTGAGGCGATCGAGCAGCGCGATCGACGGCGCGACGCCCTGCTCCTCGTGATCGAGCGACCGGATGCGCCCGTCGACGAACGCCGTTGTCGGCGGCTTGCCGAGATCGTGACAGACCGCGCCGAGCATCACGGCCACCTGCTGCGGATGGGGGAGATCATCGATCCGCGCGCGCGCCTGATCGATCACGAGCAGCGTGTGGACCCAGACGTCCCCCTCGGGATGCCACTCGGGTTCCTGCGGGCAGCCGACGAGCGCGTCGAGCTCGGGGAAGAGTCGCTCGATGACGCCCAGCTCCAGCGCGAGCGCGAAGCCGATCGACGGCCGCGCGGCACGGAGAAGCAGCTTCTCGATCTCTCCCCAGACGCGTTCCGCGGGCAAATCGTCGAGCGGGATGCTGCGGCAGAGCGCCTTCGTCGCGGGATCGACGGTGAATTCGAACCGCGCGGCGAACTGGATCGCGCGCAGTACGCGCAGGCTGTCGTCCACGAACGTGGCGGGATCGACCGCGCGCAGGACGCGGTGCGCGAGATCGCTGCGGCCGTCGAACGGATCGATGTACTCGCCGGTGAGCGGATCCTGGGCGATGGCGTTGATGGTGAAGTCGCGGCGCCGCGCCGCCTCGGCGACCGGCATCGACGGATCGCCGGTGACGGCGAACCCCTTGTGGCCGCGGCCGGTCTTCGACTCGCGCCGCGGCAGCGAGACGTCGATCCCGGCGACCTTGTAGACCGTGAAGCTCTCGCCGACGGCGTTCACCGATCCGAACGCCTCGAGGATTCCGCGCAGGCGATCGGCAGGGACGCCGAAGACCTCGATGTCGAGATCCTTCGACGGCCGTCCCAGGAGCGCGTCGCGCACCCATCCGCCGACCACGAGCGCGCGTCCGCCGGCGTCGCGCACCGCCTGCGCGATCTCGCCCGCGATTTCCCTTCCGCCGTCGCTCACAGATCTCTCACGGTGCGAAAACCGTAATCCGTGTATCTGAACGACGGATCGATCTTGCTGCGCGCGGCGCAGCGGCTGATCGTCACGGCATGCCGCCACGATCCGCCGCGGGACGACCGGCGACGGCCCGTGGGCGGTCCCTGCGGGTCGTCCGCGGGCGATGCCGCGTAGTAGCCCGCGGCGTGCCAGTCGGCGCACCATTCGTGGACGTTCGCCGCGATGCCGTAGAGGCCGAACGCATTCGGCGGGCCGAGCGTCACGGGCCACGGGCCGGCGAGCGGGCCTCGGCCCTCGTCGGGAATCCACGACGGGATCGCGTCGCCCCACGGAAACGCGGCGCCGTCGACGCCGCCGCGCGCCGCGCGTTCCCACTCCGCCTCCGTCGGCAGCCGCTCCGCCGAACCGTGCGCGGTGCGCCACCGGCAGTACGCCGCGGCGTCGAGCCAGCTCACGCCGACGACGGGGAGATCGCCGGCGGCGAACACGGACTCGTGCCAGTCGCGTGGATGCTCGTGCCCCGTCGCGTCGAGGAACGCGGCGTATTCGGCGCGCGTGACCGGACACGCCGCCATCGCGAACGCGCCGACGCGCACGCGGTGCACCGGGCGCTCGTCGTCCTGCCCGGCGTCGCTGCCCATCAGGAACTCGCCGGCGGGGATGGCGACGAATAGCGAAGTCATTCTTTGTTCGAGGGGCGCTCGCGTGGCTCACTCGCTGCCGCTCGCTCGCCCGCCTGTTCATCGGACGCCACCACGCGGTGGCGGCCGTACTTGCGCACGAAGCGATCGGTGAAGGCCGGCGCGATCAGGTTGAGGATCCCGAGGCCGCGCGACCGGCGGTACGGATACACCTCGGGGCGCGGATGCTCGATGCACGCCACGATCGCGCGCGCGACGTCGTCCACCGTCTGTTTCGGACCGATGCCCGAGATCCGGTGGCCGTAGTCGCGCACCATCGCGTCGATGAACTCGGTCGGCGTCGAGACGGGATACACGCAGCTCACGTGAATCGGCGTCCGGGCGAACTCGGCGCGCAGCGATTCGGCGAGCGCCGACTGCGCGGCCTTCGTCGCGCTGTATCCGCCCATCAGCGGGATGCCGCGGCGCGCCACGATCGACGACACGAAGATCAGATGTCCGCTGTTCTGGCGCCGGAACACCGGCAGCGCGGCGCTCGCGCCGTAGAACGTGCCCATGAAATTCACGTCCATCATGCGGTGCATGACGTCGGCCGGCGTCTCGTCGATCGGCCCGTAGTATCCGAAGCCGGCGTTGCAGATCATGACGTCGAGTCGGCTGAACTCGCGCACCGCGAGCGCGACGAGCGCCTGCACGTCGCGCTCGCGCACGACGTCCATTTCGGCGATCGCTACGCGGCCGCCGCCGGCGCGGATCTCGGCCGCGGTGGCTTCGAGCAGCGACACCCGGCGTGCGCCGAGCACGACCGCCACGCCCGCGCGCGCCAGGTGCTTCGCGCACGCGAGCCCGATGCCCGCCGACGCTCCCGTAATGGCGGCGACCCGCCCGGACAGTGACATCAGCAGATAGTATTACGGTGTCGGCAATGCTTTACGAACGAGCGCAGCGAGTGAGCCACGCGAACGGAGCGGGGCACGGGGCCCCCGCGAGTGAGCGTGTTGGGGGGTCCGGCGGGGCGAAGCCCCCCGGAAAATGATGGACCCCGTGATCAGGTTGTTGCGCGACCTCGTGGCGATCGATTCGGTCAACCCGACGCTCGTGCCGGGCGCCGCCGGCGAAGGGGCGATCGCGCACGCGATCGCGGCGCACCTGCGCGGGATCGGCCTCGACGTCGAGCTCCAGGACGCCGCGCCGGGCCGGCCCAACGTCATCGGCGTCCTCGAGGGGCGCCGCAAGGGGCGCTCGCTCATGTTCTGCGGCCACATCGACACCGTCGGCGTCGAGGGAATGCAGGCGCCGTTCGATCCGGTCGAGCGCAGCGGCCGCGTGTACGGCCGCGGCTCGCAGGACATGAAAGGCGGCGTCGCCGCGATGATCGACGCGGCGCGCGTCGTCGCGTCGGAAGGATTCGAGAGCGGCCGCCTCGTCGTCGCGGCGGTCGTCGACGAGGAATACGGCAGCATCGGCGCCGACGCGCTCGTCACGCGCTGGCGCGCCGACGCCGCCGTCGTCACCGAGCCGACCGATCTCCAGATCGCGATCGGCCACAAGGGCTTCTGCTGGGTGGACGTCGAGACGCGCGGCCGCGCGGCGCACGGCAGCCGGCCGAAGGACGGGCGTGACGCGATTCTGCGGATGGGGCGCGTGCTGCACGAGCTCGAGCTGCTCGATCGCCGCCTGCAGTCGGGCACGCCGCATCCGCTGGTCGGCGCCGCGTCGCTGCACGCGAGCCTCATCGGCGGCGGCCGCGAGTTGAGCACGTATCCCGATCGCTGCGCGCTCACGTTCGAGCGCCGCACGATTCCCGGCGAAGACGACGGGACGGTGACGGCGGAGATGGACGGGATCTTCAGGCGGCTCCGCAAGGCCGATCCGGAGTTCGAGGGATCGTTCGCGCGAAAGTTCTCGCGCCCGCCGTACGCGCTGTCCTCCGATCACCCGCTGCCGCAGGCGCTCCACACCGCGCTCGGCCCGCTGCGCGATGGCGAGCCGCACGAGTCAGCGTTCGTGGGAATGTCGTTCTGGACGGATGCCGCGGTACTGGGGAGCGCGGGGATCCCCTCGGTGCTGTTCGGTCCCGGAGGCGCGGGCCTCCACAGCGTCGAGGAATACGTGGAGGTCCAGGACGTGCTGCGCTGCCGCGACGTGCTCGCAGCGCTCGCACGTGCCTGGTAGTCTTACGCCGTCTTGCGCAGGACGAGGCGCTTCGGCACGAGGACGTGCCGCCGCTGATCGCCTTCGAACCGCTGCCGCGGCGCGCGCCCGCTGATTTCCCAGCCGGGGCTGTCGTGTCCGCACGACGTGCAGCGCATCATCACGCGGTTGCCTTCGAAGTGCAGCACGGAGTCGTGCCCGCGCACGCCGCACAGGAACTGGCTGACGCGCATGGACAGACGCTTCGCCGCGCCGGTCGTGGTGCCGTTGGTCTCCTCGAGCCCGGTGGTCGTCGCCGTGAGCCGCTGGGGATAATTGGTAACCATTGCCCTCAACACCCTTTCAACCCTGTTCCTAGGACGCCGGCTCGACTGGTCCGGTTCCGTCCCGTTGACCTCAGGGATATCAAGGGGCGTGCCACGCAAAGGTACCGGAGCTGGAAGGTCAGCCGGCCCAGCAGGTTAGCTCGCGGTTTGCGGGTGAGACACCGGATGAGCTTGTGTAGCGGTTTGACCTCCCGGCCGCCGCCGGCAGTGGCCGGCGGACTACACAGTAGGAAGGCGTTCGCCCAGGATCGCGCGCACGACAAAGCCCACATTGGCCGGACGTTCACCGAGCCTACGCATGAAGTAGGGAAACCATTCACGGCCGAATGGGACGTACACGCGCAGCCGGAACCCCTCGGCGCGCAGCGACGCCTGGAGATCGCGGCGAATCCCGTACAGCATCTGGAACTCGAACCGTTCCGGGGCGATCTGCTGTTCGGCCGCGAACGCGCGCGTCGCCGCGATCATCGCGGGATCGTGGGTCGCGATCGCGGGATAGGTCCCGCCGGTCAGCAGCGCGCGCGTGAGCCGCACGAACGCCGTGTCGACGTCGGCTTTCGTCTGATACGCGACGTCGCGCGGTTCCTTGTAGGCGCCCTTCACGAGGCGCACGCGCGCGCCGAGCGCGTTCATCCGCGCCGCGTCGCCTTCGCTCCGCGGCAGGCACGACTGCAGCACGACGCCCGCGTTGCGATAGCCCTGCTGCCACATCGTCTCGAACACGTCGAGCGTCACGGCCGTGTAGGGGGAGTTCTCCATGTCGACGCGCACGAAGAAACCGTGCGCGGCGCCGGCGTCGAGGATCCGGCGGAGGTTGTCGACCGACGTCGCGCGATCGACCGTCAGCCCGAGCTGCGTCAGCTTCAGCGACACGTTGCGCTCGATGCCGGCGGCCGCCACGCGCTCCATCACGGAGAGATACGCGCGGGTCGCCGCGTCGGCCTCGGCGATCGAGTGGACGCTCTCGCCCAGATAGTCCAGCGTGATCGACAGGCCGGACGCCTCGATCGCGCGCGCGCTGGCGATCGCCTCGTCGGCCGTCTCGCCGGCGATGAAGCGGCGCGCGAATCCGCCGCGCCCCTCGCGCATCCCGTAGCGCGAGGCCAGCGATTTCAGGGCGGAGCTTCCTGCCAGGGCGTGGAAGAACGCCTTCGAAGCGGTCTGCAGCATCAGTGCGTGCGGGCGCGTCGCGGAACGAGCAGGTGCTGGATCGTGCGGGCGTAGTAGCGCAGGACGGTCCGTTCGCGGACGCGGAAGCGTCCGCCGCGCTCGACGTGGATGACGTTGCGGTCCGCCAGCATCGGCGCGCCCGTCTCGACCGCTTCGCGGCCGTCGCGCACGGCCAGGTTGGCGTTCGCGTGCGCCAGCACTTCGACGATGCCGTCGGCGCGCGCCTCGAGATCCCGCGTCGAGATCGCCGGCCGCATCGCGGCCGCCACGATCGCCGTCGGCAGCGCCTTGTAGAGCCCGCCGATCGTGTCGCGAATCTGGTGGGCGAGCGTCATCACGTCGCGGCGCGATTCGGCGTCGTAGCCCGCGAGCGGGATCGGCCGGCCGAACGTGACGAACGCGCGCGACTGGTAGCCGACCGCGTAGCGCACCATCTCGGCGACTTCGCGCGCGAACGGCTTCCCCCGTTTGCGCGCCACCGCGGCGTGCGGCAGGATGTGATCCTCGAGCACCAGATCGTAGGCCACCGCCAGCGGCACGACGACGGCGTCGTGCACTTCGGCCTGCAGCGCCGCGTGGAGCAGGCCCGTTTTGGGCGCCTTCAATTCGCCGGTATAGCTGCGCCCGCCTTCGATGTAGAAGAGCAGATCGCTGCGCTGGAGCAACTCGGCCACGTACGCCTTGAGCGTGACGAGGTACGCCGGATCTTTCGTGTTGCGCCGGATCGGGATCGCGCCCGTGACGTGGCGGTGCAGCAGCCCGAGCGGACCGCCGAAGAGATTGATGCCCGCCGCCGTCACCGGCGGCCGGATTCCCGCATCGTCGAGGACGAGCGGCTCGACCAGATAGTCGAGATGCGACTTGTGATTCGAGACGTAGATGACGCGTCCCGACTGGGCGGCCTGCTGCGCGATCGCGACGTGCTCTTCGACGCGGTCGACCTTCCGCAGGATCGGATACAGCGGGTGCTTCAGCGCGCGATAGATGGGGTAGCGCTGCGTCGTCCGCAGCTCTTCGAGATACGCGTGGATGCGCTCACGCGCCTGGATCTCGCTCTGCCCGTGACCGCCGCGCAGGTACCGCGCGACGTCCTTGCGGGCCAGTACCGCCTGGGTGATGTCGTCGGGAAGCACGTGCCCGAACTATATCACCCGCCTGCGTTTATGCTTTTCTCGATCTCGCGGCAGACGGCGGCGGTGAACTCCGTCGTATGCGCCTGGCCGCCGAGATCGCGCGTCCGGACCTCCCCCGCCACCAGGACGCGGCTGAGCGCGGCGCGAATCCTTGCGGCGGCGTCCCGCTCGCCGATGTGATCGAGCATGAGCAAGCCCGACAGTAACAGGGCGGTGGGATTCGCGAGGTTCTGATCGGCAATGTCGGGCGCGCTGCCGTGCACCGCCTCGAAAACCGCCGCGTCCGTCCCGATGTTCGCCCCAGGGACGACGCCGAGTCCGCCGACGAGTCCGGCGCAGAGGTCCGACACGATGTCGCCGTAGAGATTCGGCAGCAGCAGCACGTCGAGCCTTTCCGGGTGCATCACCAGGTGCATGCACGCCGCGTCGACGATGCGCTCGTCGTACGTGATGTCGGCGTAGTCGCGCGCGACCGTGCGGCAGCTCTCGAGGAACAGCCCGTCGCCGAGCTTCATGATGTTCGCCTTGTGGATCGCCGTGACGCGCTTGCGGCCGAACGTGCGCGCGTGCTCGAACGCGAACCGCGCGATCCGCGTCGACGCCTTCGCGGTGATGATCTTCAGGCTCTCGACGATGCCGGGGACGATCTCGTGCTCGAGACCCGAGTAGAGGTCCTCGGTGTTCTCGCGCACGATCACGAGGTCCACGTCCTGGAAGCGGCTCGGCACGCCGGGCAGGTTGCTCACCGGGCGGAGGTTGGCGTACAGCTCGAGCGCCTTGCGCAGCCCGACGTTCACGCTCGTGAACCCTTCGGCGATTGGCGTCGTCACCGGTCCCTTGAGCGCGACCTTGTTCCGCTTGATCGACTCGAGGAGCTGCGACGGCAGCGACTGGCCGTGTTTCTTGAACGCGACGACGCCCGCCTCGTGCCGCTCCCAGTCGATGGCGAGCCCCGCGGTCTTGAAGATCGTGAGGACCGCGGCCGTGACCTCGGGTCCGATGCCGTCGCCGGGAATCAACGTAATCGTGTGTGGCATTTATTTTCCGCGCTCCGGTCGCGTGGCTCGCTTCGCCGTGCTCGCTCGCATCGTTAATCCTCCGACAAACTTTCCGCCAGGAGCGCCGCGACCTGTTCCAGGAGACGCCGATCGGCGTCGCCGAACGCCGCCGGCGTGTCGCTGTCGATGTCGATCTCGCCGAGGACGTCGTCATTTTCCATGATCGGCACGACGATCTCGGAACGCGTCTCGAGGCTGCAGGCCAGGTACCGCGGGTCCGCGTTCACGTCGTCGACGACGATGGTGGCTTTCTCCGAGGCGGCGGCGCCGCAGATGCCGCGTCCGAGCGGAATGCGCGTGTGGGGCGACGGCTTGCCGACGAACGGGCCGAGCACGAGCTCGTTGCCGTCGAGCAGGTAGATGCCGACCCACGAGTAGTAGGGGATGGCGTCCTTGAGCAGACGGACGGCCTGCGTCATCGCGGTGTCGGCGTTGGGCGCGGCCGCGATCGCGGAACGGATCGCCGTCAGCAGATCGCTTCGGTCGGCATCGGTCATTTTTCACCGGGGGGCTTCGCCCCGCCGGACCCCTCTACACGTTCGCTCGCGGGGGCCCCAGGCCCCGCTCCGCTCGCGTGGCTCGTTCGCTCACGCTCACTCGCTCGCATTTCAGCTACTCCTTCAGCTCCCAGAACACCAGTGCGAGGCCACCGAGGAGCGGCACGAGCTGCAGCGCGGTGGACGTCAGGTGCAGCCGGCCGAATTCGACACGGCGCGGATCCTGCTCGGACAACGACGACGGGGCGACGCCCATCGCGGCCTGCAGGCCGGCGATGCGCGCGGCGACGAACACGCCGGCGTAGACGGACGCCGCCGTCATCAGGACGAGCACGGCGGTGCGCCAGCCGAAGTGCCGCGGCTTGGGCCCGAGGATCCGCCGCAGCATCAGCGACAGGAACACGAGCGCGGCGGTGCCGCAGCTGACGAAGAAGAACCGCCGCAGGATCTCGCCGAACACCGCGCCGGCGAGCAGCCGGCCGCCGGCGATCTGTTTTGCGGCCATCACGTCGAACGTCGCGGGCGCCGCCACGCCGGCCAGCACCGCGAGGCCGCCGACCCAGACGACGAGGCCCAGCAGCGCGACGTACCGCAGCAGGAACATCAGGACATTATAGACTTCGGTACTTTGACGGGTCTTGTCACCGGCGCCTGCGGCTGCAAGCGAGGGCCGGAGGGAACCGCCGCGCAGCGGCGGCCCGAGCGCGCAGCGAGGTGGGGAATCTGAAGGGGCCCCACCGAGCGGAGTTCAAATGATCGAGTGGCTGCCCTGGAGCGCGGAGGCGTTCGCGCGCGCATCGCGCGAAGGCAAACCGGTGCTGCTCTCGATCACCGCGGCGTGGTGCCGCGCGTGCCACGAGATGGACCGCACGACCTACGCCGACCCGGCCGTTGCGACGCTCGTCGGTGAACGCTTCGTGCCGGTGCGCGTCGACACCGATCGCCGTCCCGACATCAACGAGCGCTACAACCTCGGCGGCTGGCCGACCACCGCGTTTCTCACCGCGGGCGGACGGCTGATCACGGGGGGCACATTCGTCGCGGCCGATCGGATGCCGGGCGTGCTGGCGCGCGTCGCCGAGGCGTTCGCGGCGCGGGCCGCGGAGTGGGCCGCGGAGGACGCAGGGGGCGTGGTCAAGGAGGATTTGGCCACGGAGTACACGGAACACACGGACGAAGGCCGAGATCTCGCCACGGAGTACACGGAACACACGGACGAAGGACGAGATCTCGCCGCGGAATACACCGAACACGCGGACCAGGCAGGGGCCGCGTCCGCGGAGTCCGTGGCCGTCGAGGCCGTGTTCTCGTCGTTCGACGAGGAGTACGGCGGGTTCGGCGTCGAGCCGAAATTCCCGCACGCGGCGCCGGTGCAGCTCGCGCTCGCGCTGTTCGGTGAGACCGGCGAGCCGCGCTGGCGTGAGATCGCGGAGCGGACGCTCGACGGCATGTGGAACGGCGGGCTGTGGGATCGCGAGGCCGGCGGATTCAGCCGCTACGCGGCCACCCGCGACTGGCAGTTGCCGCACGTCGAGAAGCTGCTCGACACCAACGCCGCGCTTCTCGCCCTGTACGCCGACGCCAGCGCCACGCTCGGCCGGCCCGCCGATCGCGATCGCGCGGCTGCGATTGCGCGCTTCATCACCGGGCCGCTGCGCGACCCCGCGGGCGGCTACTACGGCAGCGATGCGGACCGCGTCCTCTACGCCGACGCCAATGCCGCCGCGGCGTCGGCGCTGCTGAAGACCGCCTCCGTCCTCGGCGACGCGGCGCTCGTCCGCGAAGCGCTCGCCTCGTTCGAACGCGTGTTACTGGGTTGTTACCGGCCGGGCGCGGGAGTCGCGCATGATGCCGGCGGCGATGCCGTACGCGGACTGCTCGGCGATCAGGTCGGGGCGATCGGCGCGTTGCTCGACGCGCACGACGTGACCGGTGGCGAACCCTACCAGATGATGGCGGAGGAGATCGGGCACGCTCTCGTCCGCGAACTCTGGGACGAGGCGTCCGGCGGGTTCTTCGATCGGCCGTCGCGAGACGACGACATCGGCCTGCTGCGGTCGAGGCGGAAGCCGTTCCACGGCAACGCCGACGCCGCCGTCGTGCTGAGCCGGCTGCAGCGCGTCAGCCGCGAGTTCGATTTCTCGCGCCACGCGCGAGGGGCGTTGGGGGCGGCGGCGCGGGAGGCGGCGCGGCAGGGGCCGCTCGCGGCGGTGTTCGTGCTCGCTGCGAGGCAAGTGGGATAGACTCCGCCTGATCGACTGCAGACTGCAGATTGAAGACTGCAGATTGCCACGGATTGCCGATTGTCGATTGGGGATTGCGATTGGCGATTGCCGATTGCGACTGACGATTGACGATTGCCGATTGTTGACGATTGCCGATTGTTGACGATTGATGTTTGATGACTGCTGACAATGGACACTTGCATCACTGATCCGCTCGCTGCCCTGACCACCGAACAGGACGCCCGCAACGCGGCGTTGCTCACAGAAACGACGTACTGCGGCGCGCGGTTCGAGTCGCGCGTGCTGCCGTTCACGCTCGATCTCACGGAGGGCGATCTGCGGCCCGACGAAGAGGTCGCGCTCGGCGCGCTCGAGAAGACCGCGGCGCGCACGGCGATCGAGTCGCTCGCGTCGCTCGCGAAGAACGCGAACGACATCGATCACCTCGGCGGCGGCCTCGAGCTGATCCCGGCGCTGCTGATGACGCTCGCGGTCACCGACTACGAGCGCTCGCATTACACGATCGAGCACGGGCATACGAGCATCGGTTATTTCTCCGCGCTCGCCACGCTCGGCTTCCTCGATCGCGCCCGGGTCATCGACGGATTCCGGCGAAGTCTCGACATTCCCGGGCATGTGTCCTGG
>Ga0066903_100001615_pt1 | contig 16767 bp, 17 predicted proteins | sample PanSoiMetaGPlot1_FD_67491 | JGI IMG/M metagenome (GOLD analysis project Ga0066903, IMG submission 67491) | Tropical forest soil microbial communities from Panama analyzed to predict greenhouse gas emissions - Panama Soil - Plot 1 (version 2) | ecosystem: Environmental > Terrestrial > Soil >... | reverse complement strand
TTGGCGGGTCGGGCGTGCGCGTCGCGTCGCCGTGATCGGTCAGGACGATGAACTTCAGGCCGGCAGCAGCAGCAGCCGCCGCAATCTCGTCGGGCGTGCCGCGGCCGTCGGAGCGATTGCTGTGGATGTGAAGGATGCCGGGAACTGATCCGTCGGCAGGGGATGTCGAGAGGCGAAGGCGAGCCGGCGGAAGCGACGTGACGACGAAAACAGCAACGGCGGCCACGAGGACCGCCGTCACAAGCAGCAGACGCTTCACGATTCGACTCGCGAGCGAGGCGAGCGATGGAAATGCCTTACAGCCCGGCGCCCTTCTTCAGCGCGGCCGCTTTGTCGGTCCGCTCCCACGTGAACTCGGGCTCCGTGCGGCCGAAGTGGCCGAACGCCGCCGTCTTCGCGTAGATCGGCTTCCGGAGATTCAGCTCCTCCATGATGCCGCGCGGGGTGAGCTTGAAGTTCTGTCGGACGAGCTCCGTGATCTTCTCTTCAGGAATGCGGCCCGTGCCATCCGTGTCGACCATGACCGAAACCGGATCGGCGACGCCGATGGCGTACGCGAGCTGGACGGTGGCGCGCTCGGCGAGTCCGGCCGCGACCACGTTCTTCGCGACATAGCGCGCCATGTAGCAGGCCGACCGATCGACCTTCGTGGGATCCTTGCCCGAGAACGCGCCGCCGCCGTGCGGCGCATAGCCGCCGTAGGTGTCGACGATGATCTTCCGGCCCGTCACGCCGGCGTCGCCATGCGGTCCGCCGACGACGAAGCGGCCGGTCGGGTTGACGTACACCTTGGTGTTCTTGTCGCGCATCTTCTCCGGGATCACCACGTTGATGATCTTCGAGGTGATGTCGTCGCGCATCTGTTCCTGCGACACGTCCGGGCTGTGCTGGCTCGAGATGACGACCGCGTCGACGCGCACGGGCTTGAAGCCGTCATATTCGACGGTGACCTGCGACTTGCCGTCCGGGCGGAGGTAGTTGAGGACGCCGTCACGGCGGGCGCACGAGAGACCCTTCGCGAGCTTGTGCGCGAGCATGATGGGCAGCGGCATCAGCTCCTCGGTTTCCTGGCAGGCGAACCCGAACATCAGGCCCTGGTCGCCGGCGCCGCCGGTGTCGACGCCCATCGCGATGTCGGGCGACTGGCTGTGAATCGAGGACAGGACGGCGCAGGTTTCGGCGTCGAACCCGTACTTGCCGCGCGTATATCCGACCTCCGTGATGGTCTTGCGCACCACGTCCTGGTAGTCGATTTTCGCTGTGGTCGTGATTTCGCCCGCAACCATCGCAAGACCAGTGGTGACCAGCGTTTCGCACGCCACCCGGCTCATGGGATCCTGCGCGATGATCGCGTCGAGAATCGAGTCTGAAATCTGATCGGCGATCTTGTCGGGATGACCTTCCGTGACCGATTCAGACGTGAACAGATGACGTCCGTTACGGCTCATGCCGCGTACTCCTTGGTGAATAGAAAAAACATCTGGCGGTAAACGGCTTAGTGTAGCAGATCACGCCCGCGGGTGAAAACGGCTGTGGATGGCTTTCAGACGCGCCTCCAGCACATGGGTATAGATCTGCGTCGTCGACAAATCAGTGTGACCGAGCATCATCTGAATGGCGCGCAGGTCGGCGCCGCGCTCGAGCAGATGCGTGGCAAACGAATGGCGGATCACGTGCGGGCTCAGGCGGCGTGGCAGGTTGGCGCGGCGTCCGTGCGCCTTCAGGATCTTCCAGAACCCGACGCGCGTGAGCGCGCCGCCACGCGCGTTGAGAAAAAGACGCGCGCTCGATCGGCGACCGGCAAGCGCCGGGCGGCTGTCGCGCTGATAACGGCGCACCCACGCCGCCGCTTCTTCGCCGATCGGGACGAGCCGCTCCTTGTCGCCCTTCCCTCTCACCATGAGGTACTCCTGATCCAGTTCCAGATCGCGGACGCTCAGGCCGATCAGCTCGGACACGCGCATCCCGGTCGCGTACAGGACCTCGATCATCGCGCGGTCGCGCAGGCCGAGCGGCACCGACACGTCGGGCTGGGCGAGCAGCGCGTCGACTTCGTCGAGCGAGAGGAAGATCGGCAGCGCGGGCCACGCGCGAGGCGCCTGGAGATCGTCGGCCGGATTGTCCGCGAGCTGCTGCTCGAGGACGAGGAACCGATAGAAGCTCCGAATCGCTGCGACCGCGCGTGCGACCGATCGCGGCGAGAGGCCGCGCGAGCGCTGCTGGCGCACGAAGGCCTCAAGCGCCTCCCGATCGAGAGCCGTGACCGGACGCTCGAGCCCCGCGGCGAACTCGGCGAGCGCCGACAGATCGCGGGCGTAGCTCTCGACGGTGTTCTCGGCCAGGCGCCGCTCGCCCCGGAGGTGGTCCAGATACGCGGCGATCACGATCGGATATGGTAGTATGCGCAGTTTCTTTCCGAGGTCGCCTGAGGTATGCCCGTCCGCTCGAAGTGGCAGTCGCTCCCTACCGAGGCCATCAACCCCGACACGCTCGCTATCGACAAGCTTTCGTCGGCGGACATCGTCGAGGAAATGCTGCAGGAAGATCGGAAAATGCTGGCGGCCGTGCACCGCGAGAAGGAACGCATCGCGGTCGGCATCGACATCATCACGCAGGCGCTCCGCAAGGGCGGGCGCGTCATCTTCGTCGGAGCTGGCACGAGCGGCCGACTCGGCATCCTGGAATCGGCGGAAATGCCGCCGACCTTCGGCACCAATCCCGATCTGGTGCAGGCGATCATCGCGGGCGGCAAGAACGCCGTGCTGCGCGCGCGCGAAGGCGTCGAGGACAACTACGAGGAAGGCGCCCGATCGATCAACCGCCTCCGTCCCACACGGAAGGACGTCGTCGTCGGCGTGTCGGCGAGCGGGATGACGCAGTTCGTCCGGGGCGCCCTCACGAGGGCCCGCCGCGCGGGGTCGAAGATTGTTTTCGTCACCTGCGATCCGCGCACCGAGTTGCAGACATTCGTCGATCTCACGATCGCGCCCGCCGTCGGCCCCGAGGTCATCGCGGGCTCAACGCGCCTGAAGGCCGGCACGGCGACCAAGATCGTGCTGAACATGCTCACGACGGCTGCCATGGTCCGCATTGGCAAGACGTACGGCAATCTCATGGTCGACGTGCAGATGGGCTCCGAGAAGCTGCGCGATCGGGCCCGCCGCATCGTGATGATTGTGACGGGCCTGGAGTACGAGCCGGCCGACCAGCTGCTGCGGAAGGCGCACTGGAACGTGAAGGCCGCCCTCGTGATGCAGAAGGCTGGGCTCACCTACGCGCAGTCGCTGACCAAGCTGCGGCGCGCCCACGACTTCGTGCGCGACGCGATCGGTGAGGATGTCGAATCGCGGCTCAGGGAGCTGCTGAAGGTGGGCTAGAGAACGTTCATTTGTAAGTGGGGAGCCTTGCCCCACCCGTCGCCTCCGACAGCGCCAGATGGACCGCCCCGAGCGCCGGCTCTGTCTCCAGCACCGTCACGCCGCAGCGAGGCGCGACCTCGATCAGCCGGTGTGGGAGGTCGGCCGCGAGCCACGGAACCGCCCGGAACACGCCGCCCGCGAGGACAAAGAGGAACGCATCCCCGCGCATCTCGAGCTGCGTGGCCACTGAACGGGCGGCCAGGGCCAGCTCCTCGGAGGCGCGCTCGAGTACCCGCTTTGCGACCGCGTCACCATTCTCGCTGGCACGCTGCACGATGGCGCCGAGAGTCGCGACGTTCACACGCGGCAGATTGCTGTCGTACACCACGCGTGGAAGCTCCGACGCGTTCGCCACGCCGAAGTGCTCCAGGACGTCGTCGGTGAGCTGCGTCGCGGGACCGCGGCCGTCGACGGCGCGGACCGATGCCGCCAGCGCCTCGCGGCCGATCCAGTACGCGCTGCCTTCGTCGCCGAGGATCGGTCCCCACCCGCCGGCCCGGGCCGCCTGGTACTCGACGTTGCGCCCGTAGGCGATCGAGCCGGTGCCGCCAACGATGACGATGCCCGGCTCGTCCCCGACGCCGGCCACCAGCGCGATGAGCGCATCGTTGACCACCTGCACGCGCGACTTGTAGCCGATGCGCCGCATGATGGCCCGCACGGTCCGCGCCTCGTCCTCTCGATCGACGCCCGCGATGCCAATGCAGATGGCGGCGGGCGCGGCCGCGGACTCGCCGATCGCCGTCTCCATCACCTCGTGGAGCACTTTTTCGACAGCCAGCTCCCCCGACGCATGCAGGTTGGCGCCAGGGCCGCGGCTCTCCGCGATGACGTTGCCGTGATCGTCAGCGAGCACGCAGACTGTCTTGGTTCCACCGGCGTCGATGCCGAGCACATGCATGTGGATCTTCTCTCTCGTGGGATCCGACCCCCGCTCGCTAACGGCCGCGGGCGCCCGCGGACGATTGTATGCTCAGTGACGAGGATGGAGAGCCGAGGGTGAGCGCGCATCCGCCCGTGTCCGCCGCACAGCGCGTGATCGACGCGGCGATCGAGGCTCGGATATTCCCGGCCGCGGCGGTCGATGTCGGTTCCAGTGTGGGCCCCATGTGGCGCTACGCGACCGGCACGTTGACATTCGACACGCCCGTTCCGGCGTCCCTCGACACCATCTTCGACCTCGCCTCGCTCACCAAACCGATCGGCACCACGACCGTGCTGATGCAGCTCGTGCTCGACGGCCGGGTGCGGCTCGACGAGGCGATCAGCGAGACGTTCGAGGAATGGCGCGGCCACGATCGCGAGGGCGTGACCGTGCGCGACCTGCTCGAGCATGCGTCGGGACTGGCGGCACGCCTCGTCGATCCGTCGCTGCAGGATAGACGCGAGTTCGAGCACGACATCTGCACCATGCCGCTCGAGTACGTGCCGCGCTCGCGGTCGATTTACAGCGATCTGGGATTCATTCTCCTGGGACTTCTGGCGTCGACGCGCGGGCGCGCGTCGCTTGCCGACGCGATCGCCGGCATCGTATCGCGGGCCGGCCTGGTGACCGGCTCAGAGCGGCTGGCGTACGACGTTCGGCCTGACGACCGGCAGCGCGTCGCGCCAACCGTGCCGCTCGATGACGATCGGCGACGCGGACGGACGCTCGTCGGCGAGGTCCACGATTCGTACGCGGCCGTCCTGGGCGCGGTTGCGGGTCACGCAGGACTGTTCGGCGATGCGGGAGCCGTCGGTGCGTTTGCCCGGACGATGCTGAGAGCCGTGCGTGGCGAAACCTCGCTGCCGCCTCCGTTCACGCCCGATCTGGCCTCGACGTTTACGACGCGAAGCGTCGTCCCCGGCAGCTCGCGCGCGCTCGGATGGGACACCATGCTGCCCACTTCGTCGTGCGGCGTACGCATGTCCGCTCGCGCGTTCGGGCATGTCGGATTCACCGGCACGTCGCTGTGGATCGACCCGGCGCGCGATCGCTACTTCGTCCTGCTCACCAATCGCGCGTGTCACGGTGGATCGCTCGACGAGATGCGCACCGTTCGGCGCGCCTTTCACGACGCGCTCGGTGAAGTGTAGGAACGTGCACGCCTCGTCAGTTTCGTGAGGCCTGAGGGGCCCTCTCCGCGCACGCCCGCGCGACACAACCAAAACCCCAGCGCAAGGGTCTTACCGTTAGCGTCCGCGTCCCGGGAATCCGGGAAACGGATTCGGTCCTGAGGGTGTTGGTCCGGGAGGTCCGCCGGGCGGCTGGCCGAACGGGCCGCGACCACCACCGGGGCCACCAGGGCCGCCGGGACCGCGGCCACGCTGCTGGCCGCCAGGAAACGGCTGGTTCGGATTCTGCGGTTGCTGCGTCCCGCGTTGACCGCGTCCCTGGTTGGTTCCGGCGCCAGGCACGCCAGCGCCGCCGGCACCACCGGGCGCCTGCGCCGGGGCCGTATAGACGAACGCCCACTCGTTGTAGTGCGTGCGGCCTTTGTAGATGCGGATGGATTTGTCCTTGCTCTTGCTCGTGACGCCGATAAAACCGCCGACGGGTGTACCTCCTGTGGGACCGGCGCCGACCTGCGCGACGGCCGGGCCGGGGCCCAGGCCACGACCCGCGGGAGCTGTCTGCGGCTGGGTTGCGGTCTGGCCGGGCTGTGCCGCGGTCAGGGATCCGCTGCCTGGAGTGTTTCCGGCGGCGGCGCCCTGAGAGAGCGGCGCGAAGTCGTCGTTCGTGATCGGGTCCTTGTACTTCTTGCGGAGGAAGCGTTGCTGCACCAGAACGTCGATGTTGGGCGGAAAGGCGTTCGCGTACTTGCGTTGGAACAGCCCCACGGCTCGCGCGTATTGCTCGCCCCGGAACACCAGTTCTTCTTCTTTCTCACGCTGGGCGGCCTGCTTCCAGACGGGCATCGCCACCGTCATGAGCACGGCCATCACCCCCATCGCGACCAGCAGCGCGGCCATCGCGTAGCCCTCGGCGCCCCGCCCGCGGCCGATCCACGCTTGACCCTCTAAGTGCATGGCATCTAAACTATTTAGCGCTTTCATGTTAACACGTCGCATGGTTTCGCTTGCTCCGGGTGGCGTTCATCGCCGCGCGTTCCTGCTGGCGGCCGCGGTGGCGACTTCCGCAAGCGCGCTGATCGTCGTCGCCTGCGAGCGCGTGCCGCTTCTCGCGCCGTCCGGGTCGACCATCACGCTGTCAACCACGACGACCGCGCTTCCTGTGAACGGCACGACCGAAATTGTTGCGACGGTGCTCGAACCCGCCGGAACGCCGCCACACAGCGGGACGCACGTGATCTTTACGACGACGCTCGGCACGATCAGGCCGGCCGAAGTCGAAACCGACGAGAACGGCCGCGCGGTCGCTGTCTTCGACGCAGGCGGGGCGTCGGGCACTGCGACGATTACGGCGGCGTCGGGCGGCGCGAACGTCGGCACCACTGGCGGGCTGAAGATTGTCGTCGGCGCCGCCGCCGTCGGGCACATCGTCGTCTCGGCAAACCCGACGACGGTTTCGCCGCTGGGCGGGACTTCAACGATTTTCGCGTCGGTGACCGACATCAACGGCAATGCCCTGCCAGGAGTCCCGGTCACATTCACGACGACTGCGGGCACGCTCACAGCGACGCTCGTGAATACCGACCCGAGCGGCGCCGCGACGACGATTCTCACGACCAGCGTGCAGGCGACCGTGACGGCAACGGCGGGCGTGAGCGGTACGAGCACCGGCGGTGGGACGGGCGGCGGCACCGGCGGAACCGGTGGAGGAACGGGAACAGGTACGGGAACGGGAACGGGCACTGGCGGCACGACGGCCAGTCAGACATCAGGCAGCGTGACGGTGAATGTGGGGGCGATTCCGACGATCGCGTTGACACCGCCGACCGGCGTGCTGACGGCGGGCTCCCCCATCACGTTCGCGCTGACCGTCACGCAGCCCACGGGCGCGACCACGCAGATTCGCAACGTGAAGATCGACTTCGGCGACGGGAATTCCACCGATCTGGGCGCGATCACCGGAACCAACCTGTCCATCCAGCACTCGTACAGGACGGACGGGACGTTCACCGTGCGCGTGACGGTCACCGACAGCTTGAACTTCATCACCACGGCGGCGACAGTCGTGGTCATCCTGCCGCAGCCACCGCTCTCGGTGACGATCACCGCCACTGCGGCGACCTCGGGATCGACGACCGTCGAATCGTTCACAGCCACCGTCACGCCGGCCACGGCCGTCGTGTCGAGCTACATCTGGGACTTCGGTGACGGCACGGGCCAGTCGACGACGAGCAATCAGGTCACGCACACCTACACGCACGGAAGCGGAGCGTTCGTGGTGAAGGTTGGCGTCACGACGACTACTGGCCAGCAGGCTCAGGGCACGACGGCGATCAACCCGTAAGGGCGTACTTGCTTCAGGCGTACATCGGTCGCCGATCTCGAAGCGCCATCCAGCCGCGGGCGACGCGGTAGATGAACCAGATCGCCACGATGCCGAGCGGCAGCCACGCGATGATGATGCCGATGCCGAGCGTGCCGATGACGAACAGCGCGCACAGCCCCACCCAGAGCGCGCCGAACCAGAACGTCCGGATCTGCCAGCGGAAGTGCGACTCGAGCCACGTCCCCCGCGCTTCGCTCCGCTTGATGTAGTTCATGATGACCGCGATGATCGACGGCCAGCCGAGGAGGAAGGCGCCGATCACGGTCGCCGTCCCGATGATGCCAATCAGCAGGCTGAGTGCGTGCAGGCCGTAGATAATCTGCGTCCAGTCGTACAGCGACGCGGGCGTGTTGTCGTTCGGCATGCCCCCAATACTACGTCGCCTATGACGAGACCATGACGAGAATTGGCCTGCGTGTTGTGTTGATGATGGCGATCGCTGCGACGATCGCATGCGACCGGGCCACCAAGCACATCGCGACCAGCATGCTCTCTGGAACGGCGAGTCGGTCGTTTCTGGCGGACTCAGTTCGCCTCGAGTACGTCGAGAACACGGGCGCGTTCCTGGGCCTTGGAGCGGATTGGCCTTCCTGGGTCCGAACCGCGCTGTTTGGAATCGGAAACGCCCTGCTGCTGTCCGCCCTGGCGGTGATGGCGATGCGACTTCGCTGGTCGAGAACAGTCCTCGTGGGATTGGCACTGTTCGCGGCTGGCGGTGCTTCCAATCTCCTCGATCGCCTCGCCTATGGAAAGGTCGTCGACTTCATGAACGTGGGACTCGGCCCGCTGCGGACCGGCATTTTCAATGTCGCAGACATGGCCATCATGCTCGGAGCGGCCATCGTCGTCGTCGCTGGTTATAGGGAAGAGAGTTCAAAGGGCAAGTGAAGGCGTATGCATTTCGCGCAGAATTTCCAATGCCCGGCCAGCGCCCGCGACGATGACGACGGGTTTCACAGCTACCAGTCCGCGTACTTGGACCCGTCAAGGGCGGTGCCGTCGGATCCGCTCTTGACGTCGTACACGCCCGGTGCCGCGGTGGGATTGTTGGCGTCGGGCTCGCTCGGAACCGTCTGCCAGCTGGAAGAGCTCATCGTGAAGGGATCGTCCGGAACCTTCCGCATGTAGCCGCCGCTCACGAGATCCTCGAGTGCCGCCGGGTACATGCCTTTGTCGGCGTAGTACTGATCGATCGCGTCGCGCATCCGGAACAGATCTTCCTTCAGCGTCGCTTCCCTGGCGCGCGTCACGCTGTTCTTGTACTGCGCCATCCCGAGGCTGGCCAGGATGATCAGGATCGAGGCGACCACGAGCAGTTCGATCAGCGTGAATCCGCTGGCGGGGTCGTGGACTTTGGCATGTCGTCGTCTGGTCATTTGGGCATGTGGTTCAGTCATGTGGGCATTTCAATCGAATAACCAGATAACCAAATAACCAGACAACCAAATCCTCGATCCCAGTTCAGTTCCACTCCGCGTACTTCGAGCCATCGAGCGCGGTGCCGTCCGATCCGCTCCTGACCGCGTACACGCCCGGGGCGGCTGTCGGATTTCCGGGGTCGGGCTCGCTGGGGACGGTCTGCCACGTGGATTCACTCTGGGTGAAGGGATCGACGGGAATCTTCCGGAGATAACCGCCGCTCACCAGATCCTCGAGCGACGCGGGCCACGCCCCTTTGTCCGCATAGTACTGGTCGATCGCGTCGTGCATCCGGAAGATGTCTTCCTTGAGCGTCGCCTCTTTCGCGCGGGTCACGCTGTTGCGGTACTGCGCCATGCCCAGACTGGCCAGAATGATCAGGATCGAAGCGACCACCATCAGCTCGATGAGAGTAAACCCGGAGTCGTGAAGCGGGGCCTTTCGTCGCCTGGTCATTTGGGCATTTGGTTTGGTCATGTGGGCAATCTCAGTCTCCAAGTCTCCAATGATCACAACGGATCAAATGACCAGATGACCAAATAACCAAATTCACCAGTCCTTATATTTGGTTCCGTCCAGCGCGGTGCCATCCGAGGTCGTAAAGACGTCGTACACGTTCTGTCCACCCCACCGCGTCGAGTCGGGCTTGTCCTGGTACGAACGCATCCCCCATTCCGACTTCTTGGTCATCGGATCGATCGGGATGCGTCGCAGAAACTTGAGCTTGCGGCCCGTGGCGTCGTTCGCCGCGATGACGCCGTCCACCAGTTGCTGCAGGTCCGCTGGATAGTTCTCGTTGCCCGGCTTCAGATCGAGGGTGCCGATGAGGCCCTGGTCTGCGGCGTCCTTGAACTTGTCGATGGCCGTCCGCATCTCGCGAAGCTCGCGGCGCAACTCCACTTCGCGCGTCCGCTGCGAGGTTACCTTGGCCAGCGGCATGATCATCGACGCCAGCACGAGAATCATCGACGTGACCACGATGAGCTCGATGAACGTGTAACCTGCCTCGGAATTCGGAATGACGAATGTCGAATTCTGGCTGATCTTCCTTTCCGAATTCCCCATTCTCAATTCCTCATTCATTGTTGCACTGTCACCGTGGCCGGCTGGAACGCGACACCCATGGCCGTTCCGCCTGGTCCCGTCGCGGCGCCGCTCAGCGTCACGGTTGCAGCGCCGGGGCCGATCGCGTCGAAGATGATCGCGGCCAGCAGCCCGGTGCCCGACGCGCCCGTCGCGTCTGCGCCGCGCGAGATCGTCATGTCGACGCGTCCAGCGCCGGCCTGCTGTGTGAAGGTCACGGAGACGCCGCCGGTCCGCATGAAGCTGCCTTCCTGAACGTTCCGGACGCGCAGCAACATCGGATCGAACGTAATCGTCAGCGTGATCGTGGAAATCCGCTGGGCGCCGTTGATCGAGATCGGCACCGTGTACGGGCCCTGCCCCACGCGCAGCGTGGTCCCGGGGAAATTCGCCGCAACGCGCGCCTGCCCCACGCCCTGCGTCACGACTGGCGACTCCTGATTCCGTGTCGGAGCCGGGGCGGGCGGCGGCACTGCACTCTGCTGGGTCGGAGCTGGCGCAGGCGGTGGCGCCGCGCTCTGCTGCGTCGTCGGCGGCGGCTGCTGCTGCGGTGACGGTTGCTGCGGGGCCGGCGCTTCAGGCGTCGGACCAGGAGCCGGAGCAGGTGGCACGGGCTGCACCACGGTGGTGCCTGGCACGGGCGAAGACCCTGGCGGCGCGATGATCGTTCCCGGCGCAGGTTGCCCTTGAGCCGGGGGCGGTGTCGCGATGGTGTTCGGCCGCGTCGGCTGCGTGATGGCGTTCGGCGGCGTGGCCGTGCCGATCCCTGCCCCGGGCGCGGCCGCTGCTGGCGCGGCTGGACCCGGCGCGCCTTCCGGCGGCGCGATGAGCGGCGGCGGCCCGCCGACGCCGAGCGCGCCCTGCGATCCGATGTAGATCGGCCGCAGATCCGCTTCCTTGATCTCCTGCGTGCGGATGATGCGCGGCGTCAGCAGCATCACCACGTCGATCTGTTCCTGCGACTTGTTGTTGCTCGAGAACAGCTGCTTCAGGATCGGCACGTGGATGGCGCCCGGGAACCCGCGCGTCGTCTCGGTTTCTGATTGCTGCAGCAGCCCCGCCAGCAGGTTCGATTCGCCGTCGCGCAGCCTGAGGCGCGTCGTCACCGTGCGCTGAATGAAGGTGGGAACGGTCAGCCCCGCCACCGTCTTGTCGGCGCCGACCGCGCTGTCGTCGACGGTGACGTCGAGCATGATGTCCCCTTCGAGCGTCACACGCGGCGTGATATCGAGGTTGATGCCGACGTCGCTGTACTGGTACGACGCCAGGGGATTGACCGCGGCGCCGCCCGTGGCGATCGGCGTGAACTGCGTCGAGACGACGGGAATCTTCTGCCCGAGCTTCAGCGTGAGCTTGGTGCCTTCCGCGCCCCGCAGCTGCGGCTTCGCCAGCACGCGCGTCTTGGTATCCGACTCGAGAAACCGCACGACGGCCGTCGGCACGGCGAGGTAGAAGTCGGCCGTGCTGATCCCGCGCGAAATCGTGTTGAGGTTGAACGGCGGCGGCGACGTGACGGCCGAGGGCGGCGTCGATCGTCCGGTGGTCGTCGTCGTGGTGGATGCGACTGCACCGCCCTGGGTGACCGGCGCGCCGGGCGTGCCCGCCACCGTCGTCGTCGTCGGCGCGGTGGTCGCCGACGGCGAGACCTCGGGCGAGAAGATGCCGCCGATGGCGTAGTCCGAGAGCTCGAGCCCGTAGCTCTTCGCGCGATTGCGATCCACCTCGAGAATCTCGACGTCGATCACGATCTCGGCGCGCGGCTTGTCGTTCTGCTCGATGATCTTCTCGAGAATCTGGACCACGGATGGCGTGGCGCGGACGGTAATCGAGTTGTTCGTCTTGTTCGGCAGAATGGCCGGCTGGATCGGCATCTGCGGCAGCCGCAGCATGCCGCCCAGAAGCTGCGTGAGCTCGGTCGCGTCGGAGTTGGACAGGTAGAACGTCTGGACGACCTGATCGTCGTACTGATTGTGCTTCGCCGTGGTGTCCGGGAAGATGAGAATCGATCGCTCGCTCAGGACCTTGTACGCCAGCTGGTTGATGCTCAGGATCTGGTTGAGCGCCTGCTCCAGCGTCACGCCATCGAGCCTGATCGTGACCGGACGATCCTGCACTTCGCGGTCGTAGATGATGTTGATGCCGCTCGCCCCGCCGATCGCGGTCAGGATGTCGCGCAGGCTGGTGTTGTTGAATGTGAAGATGATCGGCGCGCGCGAGGACGGATTGAGGATCGGCTCAGGCGACGACGCACGGGCGCGGGCCCGCAGTTCCTGAATGGCCGGCTTCGGCCGCGCCGCTTCCAGGCGATCGCGAATGGTCTTTTCGAGCTCGATGACTTTCTGGGCGACGAGGCGGTTGCTCGGGTCGGTCTCCGAGGCCGCGCGGTATTCGCCGAGCGCAGCATCGAGCTGATCTTTTTGCTCGTACTCGCGCGCGTGGTCGATGTGCAGCCGCGACGCCGCGACCATCGTCCGCTGCAGGGCGATCTTGTAGTTCGGGTTGTCGGGGGCCTCCTGGACCGCCGTACGGTACTTGGCGACGGCGCCGTCGAGATCGCCCTTCTGCACGAGCTCCTGGCCCTCCGAGTAGGCCTTGCCCGCCGCGCAACCGCCGGCCAGCATCGCCGCAGCCAGCAGAAGTCCGAGAGCTTTCACGCGTATCGTCACAGCGCTCCTCGAGCGCCGGCCTCGTCGCTGCGATCCGGTCGCACAGCGTTACGAGCCCGACAATCTAATCGTCTGCCGTCCGCGTCCATCGAGATACGCCACTTCGATCGATTCAGCGCCAATGCGCAGGATGCGATACTGGCCAAGGATAACCTGCCCCTCACTGCCGTACAGCGGCGCGCCACCCCGGCCGTCTGAGAGCACCGCAATCTTCTTCGAAAGCTCCGGCACCTCGGCCAGACCGATGAACTTCAGCGGAATCGGCGGCAGCGGCGGTGGAGGCGGCGGTCCGGTCGGCGCGGGCGGTGCCGTCACCGGCGGCGGCTTGCTCGCCGAGGGCGGAGGCGGGGGCGGCGCCTTCGGCTTGAACCGGAACACGTTGCGTTCACCATCAGATGGCTTCGGCCGCTCGCTCTCCAGTTCCTTCAGGTGAACGTCCGGCACCGTCTGTCCGGACGCCGACGCCGACGCCGCACGACCGCGCTCGCTCGTCCTCGTGGCCGGCGCTGCTCCATTAGACGTCGCACCGGGCGCCAGAGACGTCTGGACCTGATAGTAGACGACGACGGCCAGCACGACGACCAGCGCGGCCAGAATCGCCTGGCGGCGACGTTCAGGTCCCATTGGTGGCCTGACGATAGTAGGTCGACAGCTGCAGTGTGAGTGTCAACGGCTTGTCCGGCTCGTTCTGCGTGAGCGCCAAATCGTCGAGAATGATGAAGTCCGGAGTCGTTTCGAGCTCGTAGATAAAGTGACGCAGACTCTCGTAGTCGCCCTGCAGCACGATGCGCGTGCGAAGGCGGCCGAACCGCGAATTCCTGTCCTTCTCCTCGATCTCCTCGGTCCGCTGCTCGTACTTGACGTTGGCCTTCTTGGCCAGCGCCGGAAGGCGCGCGTACGTCATGCGCTGAGCGGCGGCATGATCGGGCGGCAGCACCTTCTTGTAGAACGTCGCGAGCTCCTGATCGGCCTGCGTCTTCCCCGTCACGAGCGCCTGCGCGGCCCCGACGTCGCGCTGCGCCCCCTGGCGTGAGGTCGCTGCCGCGGCCGCGCGGTCCGCGGCCGTTTCCGACTTGGTGCGCAGCGGATACACGACGAGCGCGTACACCAGGATGTTGACCAGCACGCCGGCAGCGAGCGGGATGAGGACCGCGCGCTTATCGGCGAGGATGCGGCGGCCAAGGCTCACCGCTTCTCTCCCTGCGGCCGCTCGCCCTCGGCGGTGTATACCGCTTCGAACGTGGCCTCGAGCTGGCCCTGCTGGTTGAAGAACTCGTTCACCTTCGATCCGACGCCCGTGAAATGTCTGGTTTCGTTCAGGTTCTCCATGAACTGCGCCACATCCTCGGGGCTCCGCGCGACGACGCTGACGGTCAGCATCAGCTGGCCTTTTTCGCGGTGAGGCCGCACCGACGAGAGGCGCACTTCATCAGGCAGCGCCATCTCGAATTCGTTGAACAGCTCCGTCCACGAGAACACGCGCCGATCGATCAGATCGTTCGCCTGCCGCGCCTCGACCGAGGAGAACTCGATTTGCTTCGGATCCACGCTGGCGCGAAGCTTGGCCGCCTGTGCGCGCAGGTCGGACGCGCGCCGTTCGTCGGCCGAGGCCTGCGTGCCGAGCTCGGTATCGCTGTGCGAGTACCGCATGACGCGCGTCAGGTTGAAGATGCTGGCCGCGACGACGATCGTGAAGATCAGCACGAGCCACAGGTGCACGAACCGTTCGTTGTAGAAGGGCCGTGTGGCGAGGTTGGTCCTGATCATCGAATCAGCTCTCGCTCCGTCGGAGCAGGCCGATCAGAGGGGCCAGCGTATCGAGCAGGGCCGGCGCTGCGCCAATGCGATCGGTCAGCCGGGCGGCGGCGCGCGGATCGAAGCTCTCCACCGGCACCGTCAGCCGATCCTGCAGGCTGCGGCGAATCTCCTCGATGTCCGTCGCATGCCTGGCGCCGGCGGCCGCGGCGCCGCTCACGAGCACGCGTGCGAAGCCGGCGCCTGACAGACGATCCTCGTAGTACATCGCGCTCTGGTGCACGACGTCGGCGAGCGTGCCGTCCGCCTCGGTCCGGTTGCGGAAGAAGATGACGTGCTCGCCGCGGAGGATCGCGATCGACGCGTAGTCCGTCGTGACGCTCACCAGGAGCCAATCTCTCGACTCGGCTCGGGACAAGTCTCCCCCGGGCGTCCTTCCGGTTGCCAGTACGGCGTTGATGATGTTGAGCGTCGCCAGGTCGACGATCCCGGCATATGCGCCAGCCTCGGCGCAGAGCCCTTCGTACTCGGCGATCACCGAACGCCGCGCCAGCGAGACGATGTACTCCTGGCCGTCGGCCGCGCGCAATCCCGGGATGAAGCTCACCTGCGCCTCTTCGATGGCGAACGGCGCCGTCTTGCGCGCCTGCCATCGGATCAACTGCTCCAGGTCGGCTATGCGCTCGGGCACCTGCTCGAACTTGAGGAGCGACACCTTGCCCACGACATCGGGCACCACGAGGCCGATGCGGCGCGGCCGGCCCGTCTCGTCGAGCACCCGCCGAATTGCCTCGACGATGACGAGGCGGTTGTGCGCGTTGTCAGCCGTCAGCGAGGGCACGAGCGCGCCAGGCGGCAGCGCCTCGGTCGCGTGCGCCGTGACGACGGCCTCTCCGCCGCGGATGTCGATCGCCGCCGCCGACACCTGCTGGGGCGCGATTTCCACCGCCACCGGCGGTGCCGGACTGGCGCGAAGCGTGTCGAGCCAGCTCATTCGACGAATGTCACCTTGTTGATTTCGCGCAGCGTCGTAATGCCGGCGAGCACGCGCTCGACGGCCGACTCGCGCAGGAAGCGCATGCCTTCATCACGCGCGGCCTTCTTGATTTCCGACGTCGGCTTCCGATCGAGAATCATCTCGCGGATCCGGTCCGACAGATCCAGCAGTTCGCAGATCGCCATCCGGCCCTTGTAGCCGGTGCCGCCGCACTCGATGCACCCGAGGCCTTCGTAGAACGCCTGCGTCCGTTCGAGCGCCGGATCGAGCCCGGACTCCTCGAGGAGCGCCCGCGACACCTTCGCCGGCCGCTTGCAATGATGACAGATGGTACGCACCAGCCGCTGCGCGAGCACGCAGTTGAGCGCCGACACGAACTGGTACGCCTCGACGCCGATGTTGAGGAAGCGCCCGAGCACGTCGAGCACGTTGTTGGCGTGCACGGTCGTGAACACCAGGTGCCCCGTCAAGGCCGAGTTGATCGCGATCTGCGCCGTCTCGCTGTCGCGGATCTCGCCGACCATGATCTTGTCGGGGTCGTGCCGCAGGATCGATCGCAGACCGCGGGCGAAGGTCAGCCCCTTCTTCTCGTTGATCGGAATCTGCGTGATGCCCCTCAGCTGGTACTCGACCGGGTCCTCAATCGTGACGATCTTGTCCTCGACCGATTTGATCTCCGAAAGCGCAGCGTAGAGCGTCGTCGTCTTGCCGCTGCCGGTCGGGCCGGTGACGAGCACCATGCCGTACGGTTCGCGGATGTACTTGCGGAAGCGGCGCAGCTCGTCCTCGGGGAAGCCGAGGATGTCGAGCCGCAGCTCGGTGAACTGCTCGCTGATCGATTCCTTGTCGAGGATGCGGATGACGGCGTCTTCGCCGTGGACGCTCGGCATGATCGACACGCGGAAATCGATCGTCTTGCCCGGCATGCGCAGCTTGAAGCGGCCGTCCTGCGGCACGCGCTTCTCGGCGATGTCGAGCTCGGCCATCACC
>Ga0066903_100001614_pt1 | contig 16768 bp, 17 predicted proteins | sample PanSoiMetaGPlot1_FD_67491 | JGI IMG/M metagenome (GOLD analysis project Ga0066903, IMG submission 67491) | Tropical forest soil microbial communities from Panama analyzed to predict greenhouse gas emissions - Panama Soil - Plot 1 (version 2) | ecosystem: Environmental > Terrestrial > Soil >... | reverse complement strand
GGGCCCGAGTTCAAGAAGACGTTCGATCAACAGAACTTCGGTCTCCCGCTCAAGGAAGCGCTCAACCAGTTTGCCGATCGCATCGGCATTCTCGACGTGCGGTTCTTCGTCACCGCGGTCCTGATTCAACGCGAAACGGGCGGTAACCTGTCCGAGATCCTCGACAACCTGGCGCACGTGGTCCGCGAACGTTTCAAGATCATGCGCCAGGTGCGCGTGCACACGGCGCATGGCCGTTTCACCGGCTACGTCCTGCTCGCGTTGCCGGCCGGTCTCGCCGTCGCCTTGAGCATCATCAACGCCGATCACATGCGGCCGCTCTTCCAGGAGCGCATGGGTCAGATCATGCTCATGGGCGCCGTGGGACTCCAGGTCTTCGGCTATCTCTGGATCCGGAAGATCATCAAGATCGAGGTGTAGCGTGCTGTTACTGCTCGTGATGGGGTTCGTGTTCATCTCGCTGCTGGTCGCCGGCGCAGCGATGGCATTCGCGCCGAGCGGGGCGACGACGATCGAGGCGCGGCTCAGCGAGGTAACCGGTGGGCGAACCAAGGCGGCGTTCGATGAGGGGGGTTACGACAGCGTCAAGAAGATCCTCAAGCGAATCGGTGAGGCCGCCCCGCGGTCCGCGTCGGAGATGGGGAAGGTCCGCCAGCGCCTGGTGACATGCGGCTACCGCAACCGCGAAGCGCTCCCGATCTTCTACGGCGTCCGGATTGGCATCGGCCTGCTGTTCTTCTTCATCATGGTCTCGCCGCTCGTCAAGCCGAACCTCGGGCTGGCACTCGGCGCCTGCGGCCTGGGTTACGTGCTGCCGGCGATGGCGCTGGCGCGGATGGCGAAGCGGCGGCAGCACAAGATCCGCCTCGGTCTCCCCGACGCGCTCGATCTGCTCGTGGTCAGCGTCGAAGCCGGGCTCGGGCTCGACCAGGCGATTCAGCGGGTTTCCGAAGAGCTCGCCTTCGCCCATCCGGATCTCTGCGACGAGCTGCGGCTGATCAACCTCGAATTGCGGGCGGGCAAGGCCCGTTCGGAAGCGCTCCACAACCTCGGGGAGCGGACGGCGCTCGAGGACGTGACCTCGCTGGTCGCGATGCTGGTGCAGACCGACAAGTTCGGGACGAGCGTCGCGCAATCACTGCGCGTCCACTCCGACACGCTGCGCACCAAGCGCCGCCAGCGTGCAGAAGAAGCCGCCGCCAAGACCGGCGCGAAGATGGTCTTCCCGCTGGTGTTCTGCATCTTTCCGTCCATCTGGGTCGTCACGCTTGGACCGGCAGTCATCAAGTTCGTCCAGGTCTTCGTGCCGATGACGCAAAAATGAGCGACAAAAGCTTCGCCACCATCGAGTTTACCGAGGCGGTCGAGATCGTCGACAAGGCGCAGCCGCCGCAGTCACCGACCACGATCGCGGAGACCGGCCTCGAACCCGATCTCATCGAACAGCTCATCGTCAAGGGCTTGTACGGCGCTGAAGCGTCAGGGCTCGCCATTGCCGATCGGTTGCGACTCACCTTCGGGATGCTGGAGCCGCTCATGGAGCACGCTCGTCAGCAGCGCCTCATCGAGGTGCGCGGATCCGCCGGGTCCGGCGCGGCGAGCTACCGGTACGCGCTGACCGATCTCGGCCGCGATCGCGCCGTGCAGTACTTCGAGATGAATCACTACGTCGGTGCCGCGCCCGTGCCGCTGCCGGCCTATGTCGACGAGATGCGCAAGCTGGCCGCACGGCGCGGCTATGTCGATCGCGAGCGCCTGCGCAAGGGCTTCACGCATCTGATCGTGGCCGACTCGATGCTCGAGCAGCTGGGTCCGGCGGTCAACGCCGGCAAGGGCATCTTCCTGTTCGGCCCTCCGGGCAACGGCAAGACCGTGCTCGCCGAAGGGATGGGACGTTCGCTGGGCAGCGACATGTACGTCCCGCACGCGATCAGCGTCGACGGTCACATCATCACGGTGTACGACCCGATCAACCACGAGACGCTCGACGCCGAGGCCGAACAGCCGGCGCAGACGAGCGTCGTCAAGCCGGCGGCGCGCGATCGCCGCTGGGTGCGCATCCGGCGCCCGATCGTGGTCGTCGGCGGCGAGCTGACGCTCGAGATGCTCGACCTGACGTTCAATCCGATCGCGAAGTTCTACGAGGCCCCGCTTCAGCTGAAGGCCAACGGCGGCGTGTTCCTCATCGATGACTTCGGCCGGCAGCGGATGCGGCCGCAGGATCTCCTCAATCGCTGGATCGTGCCGCTCGAGAGCCGGGTCGACTACCTCACGCTGCATACCGGCAAGAAGTTTCAGATTCCCTTCGACGTGCTGACGGCGTTTGCGACCAACCTGAACCCCGCGTCGCTCGCTGACGAAGCGTTCCTGCGCCGGATTCCGTACAAGGTCGAGGTCCAGGACCCGACGCTGGAGCAGTTCGTCAGGATTTTCGAGCTGAACTGCCAGCGCAAGAACCTCCGCTTCCATAAGGTCATGGTCGCGTACCTGCAGCGCCGGCATTACGGCCCGTCACACCGTCCGTTCCGGGCATGCCATCCGCGCGACCTGATCGATCAGGTCGTCGCGCTGTGCCGGTATCGTGGAATCGAACCGACGATCAGCCGCGAGCTGCTCGACGCGGCCTGCGCGGCGTACTTCATCGACGACGAGCCCCCCGGGCCGGCGCCGATACGGAAACAGCCGCGTCGCAGCCTGGAGATTCACTGATGGCCATTCGGCGCGAGGTCGCGACCGACCTTGCGGCGCGGATCACGGTGGCGTCGCTCTTCACGCTGCTGTCGATCAACCTGCTCGGCGACTTCCTGCGCACCGGACACGTGACGGGCTTGTTCCTGCTCGCGTCGGAGTTTCTCGTCGTGGTGCTGACCATCACGAGACGACCGGCGACGCTCGTGGACCGGTCGCTTGGCGCCACGGTGGTCACCGCGATTTCGATCGTCACGCCGTACCTCTTCAGAACGTCCGATGACCAGGGGGTGTTTGTCGACGCGGTGACCGCAGGCATCTCCACGGTCGGAGTCATCATCGTCATCGCCGGCAAGCTGTCTATTGGCCGGAGTTTTGGCATCGTGCCGGCCAACCGCGGCGTCGTCGTGAGGGGACCCTATCTGCTGGTGCGGCATCCGATCTACACGGGCTACCTGATCGCGTACGCGGCCTTCGTGCTGGCGCATCCGACCGGCTGGAATCTGCTCGTGCTGGCGTGCGCCTGTCCGGCCTTCATCGTCCGGGCGCTCGTCGAAGAGCGCGTGCTCAGCGGCGATCTGACGTACCGCGCGTACTGCGAGCGGGTCAGCTGGCATCTGGTTCCCGGAGTGTTCTAGGCCGTGCGGCTCATGAACGCGCGGACCAACCGCCCTGTGGCGAGTGTCGTCGAGCTCGCCGCCACGCGTGCACAGCGCAATCGCGGGCTCCTCGGACGGAACGGCCTGGCGCCGTCCACGGCGCTCATCCTGCTGCCGTGCTTTTCCGTCCATACTGCCTTCATGCGGTTTTCCATCGACGTCGTGTTCATTGATCGCCACGGACGGGCGATGAAGATCGTGCGCGACCTGCGGCCGTGGCGGATTGCCATGGCGCTGCGCGCGCATGCCGTCGTCGAGCTCGCTGCGGGCGGCCTGTCCGATCTCGCTGTGGGCGATCGCGTGTATCTCGATCCCTCGCCCGATGGTGTCACGCTTCTGCGCGCTGCTCACGCGTAGGCGGCTGACGGCCTGGGGCCTCGGCCTGCTCGCGATCAGCTGGTTCGTGTACGTGCACACGATGATGGTGCCCGGAGTGCTCGATCGCGTCGGGCGCGTCAAGGGTTCCGACTACGTGCAGTTTTACGTGATGGGATCGATGGTGCGCGAGCACCAGACCGCGTCGCTCTACGACCCCGCCGCGCACCTGGCGGAAGGCCGGCGCCGGATCGATCCAAACCTTCAGCTGTACGCGGCGCACCCGAATTATCCTCCCCAGGTGGCGTTCGCGTTCTCTCCGCTGGCGGCGCTCCCGTTCACCCTATCGCTCGATCTGTTTCTCGTCCTGACGCTCGCCGCGTACGGCGTCAGCGTCTGGATCATCTGGAAGGAATGCCCGGCGCTTGCGGCCAACGGCCGGCTCGTCGCGGTACTCGCAGCCGCTTCGCCGCTGTTATTCACCCTTCTTCGATACGGACAGGCGAGCGCGTTCACGCTGCTGGCCTGGGCGCTCGCGTTCTCGGCGCTCAGGCGGGGCTGGTCATTCGCGGCCGGTCTCGCCGTGGGCTGTCTGGCGTACAAACCGCAGCTCGGGATGGTGATTGCCATCGTGCTGCTGGCGGCGCGGCAATGGCGCGTCGTGGCGGGAGCGGCTGCGATGGTCATCGCCCAGCTCAGTGTCGGGGTGTGGGTCGCCGGCCTCGGTGGCCTCAGGCAGTATGTCGATTCGTTGCTGACGCTCGCTCTGAACCCGGCGCTGGTGCAGATCTACCCGTCGGAGTCGCATTCGGCCCGCGCGTTTTTTCAGCTCCTGATTCCTGCTCCTGCGATCGTGACGCTCTGCTTCGTCGTGTCGTTCGTGGCGTTGATGGCCGTTGCCGTCCGGAGCTGGTCCGCGCGCGTGCCGCCCGCCATCGCATGGGGCCAGATTGTGCTCGTGACGGTTCTGGCTTCGCCACATCTCATCAGCTACGACCTCGTCCTGCTGACGTTCCCCGTGCTCGTGTTTGCGGACTGGGCGGTCGCGCGTCCGGACCACCCGCTCCGACCGGCGGTTGCGGCACTGCTGGTGGCCGTGTACTTCGCCCCCTTCAGCGGTCAGATCGTGGCGCGGCTGACGAACGTGCAGGTTTCGGTCGTGGCGATGGCAGTCCTCGCGTGGCAGATGTACCTCGTCTGCCGAGGCGAGGGACGTGTGGCTGAACCCGCCGTCGCGTCCTGAGAGCCCATCACGATCCGACCTGGTTCAACCGCGCGATCGTCGCGCCGAGATGCGACTGCGGATCGTCCCAGAATTCGACGACTGCCGGGTGCCGCTCCAACGCCGCCTGCACGATGCCCCGCTGCACGCCCTTCCCGCGACCGTGGACCAGCCTGACCTCACGCAGACCAGCCTCTGAGGCTGCGCTCACGTACTCGTCGACGACCGAAGGAATGTCGCGCGGTGAGAAGGTGTGGAGATCCAATTCTGGCTCGATGGGAATCCGGTGAATGGATTTGGTCATTGAGTCATCTGGTCATTGTGGCAATGGAGTGACGCATATGACCAAATTCCCAATGCCCAAATGACCAGATAACCAAATAACCAGATTCATGGCCTCGCATATGAGGCCGTGACCACCGTCTTGATGCCGCCGCGCACCGAGAAGTCGCCGACGACTGTCATGCGGCGCGGCGCGAGAAGAGCCACCAGGTCGTCGAGGATCTGGTTCGTGACGTGCTCGTAGAAGATGCCGCGGTTGCGGAACTCGATGATGTAGTACTTGAGGGCCTTCAACTCGACGCAGCGCGTGTCGGGGACGTAGGTGATGCGGATTTCGCCGAAGTCGGGGAGGCCGGTCTTCGGACAGAGGGACGTGAACTCCGGACAGCTGATGGCGATCTCGTAGTCACGCTCGGGCCGTGGGTTGGGAAACGTCTCGAGCGTCGAGCTTGACATGCCGAAAAATTCTAACATTTTGATGGAAACTGTCCGGCGCTTGCATTGACAGGTGCGAGAAGGGGCGTTAGGATACGGCGTTTTCTCGAAGAAAAACCGCCGATCGCCGCTGCGCGCGCGACGGACGCCGGTGAAGAGAGTGCGCGTCAAGCGAGGGGGATACCGATGGCTGACGCCCGCAGGATGGGCAAATCTGAGCTCTTTTCGCACTTCGCCGAACGGTTCGAAGTCAAACGGACGCAGGCCCGCGAATACTTCGATGAGTTGACGGCGCTGGCCGAGAAGGAGCTGAAGCGCTCGGGCGAGTTCGTGCTCCCCGGGATGGTGAAGCTGGTGGTTCAGAAGCGGAAGGCGCGGATGGGCCGCAATCCGGCGACCGGCGAAGCGATCAAGATTCCCGCGAAGACAGTCGTCAAGGCGCGAATCGCGAAGCAGCTGAAGGACGCGGTTCTGCCGCGCAAGTAGTCCCGGTTTCCCCCACCACTTGACGTCGGCGTTGACAGCGCTACGGCTCGAGCGCAGCGGCGGTCCTGTTCCGCCGCTGCGTCGGCGTTCGCGCCCTACGCTGCGTTTGCGCCGCCTGCCAGCAGTCGGCTGTACAACGTCGCTGGCACCAGTCGCGTCGTCTTTGCCTCGAGGTTCGTCATCGAGTCATCGTCCAGGATGATGCGGTCGCCCGGCCCGAGGAGGATCTCCGCGCTGTAGCGGCGCGAGCCGCGGAGCGTGCGCAGTTCGAAATAGCGGACCGAGAACTTCTGATTGTCGACGGCCAGCGCGTCGGTCTTGATGAGTGTCCGGAACATGTGCGTACTCCTCACGAACGGCCGGCGGACGTCCTAGGTCCGCCGGGTGCCGGGCCCTCTCAGGCCCGGCCTGCCTCCTGCAGCGCTAACTCGCCGCTGCCTGCGCGGAACGATCGTCGCGGGCGGGGAAGCGCAGCGTGAACGCCGTGCCCCGACCGACTTCGCTTTCGACGGTAATGGTCCCGTCGAGCTGTTCCACAATTCTCTTCGAAATCGCGAGCCCGAGCCCGAGCCCGCGTCGTTTTGTTGTGACGAAATCCTCGAAGATCGCGGCCAGCCGCTCGGTCGGAATGCCCGATCCGGTATCGGCGACCTGGGTCTCGATCAGATCGCCGACGCGGGCCGTCGTGACCGTGACGCTGCCGCCCGGCTGCGTCGCCTGAATCGCGTTCGTGATGAGGTTGCGGTACACGCGGCCGAGCGCGAACCGATCGCCCTCGATGACGAGCGGGCCCTCGGCGTAGCGCGCCTCCACCGCCACCCCGTGCCGGTCGCCTTCCGCGCGCATCGGGTCGATGATCTCGGCGACCGACACGTTGACGTCCATCGGAAACCGCTCGATCGGCTTCGGCTTGACGATGTTGCGAAGGTCGTCCATGAAATGCTTGAGCGTGGCGAGTTCCCGCTCGATCGTGCGCCGGAACAGGTCGCGCGACTCCGCGTCGACGTCGTCGCGGAGGAGGAGGCGCGTGCTGTTGCCGATGTTCTGAATCGGGTGCGACAGATCGTGGACGAGTCCCGCGGCGATGCGGCCGAACATCGCCTGGCGTTCCTGGCGTTTGAGGTTCTCCTGCAGCTCGATCAGCCGGTCGGCCATGGTGTTGAACGCATCCCCCAGCACTTCGAACTCGTCGCCGGTACGGATGTCGACGCGCGACTCGAGCTGCCCCGAGGCGACGGCCTGCGTGCCGCGTTCGAGCGTCAGGATGGGCGTGATGAATCGCCGGCCGAACAGGTACCCCATCACGACCATCCCCAGGAGCACGATCGAGATGGACACGAGCAGCTGCCGCTGCAGGGTGGCGGCGGTGCCGTACGCTTCGGCCGTCGGCTGCTCGACGATCATCGTCCATCCGAGCGGCGCCATGCGGGCCGCGACGCCCAGCTCGCGCTCACCGTCTTCGTCGACATATTCCCGCGACACCGGGCCGCTGCCCGGACGCGCGTCGGCGAGCGCCCGCACCAGTTCGTGGCCGGTCATGTTGCGGGCCTGCGCGACCAGCGCCTTCTTGTCGGGATCGCCGTGCGCGACCAGCTCGCCGCTGGCGGCCACGACCATCGCGTGGCCGCGCTGGCCGATCTTCACCCCGTCGACGGTGCGCCACATTTCCTCGAGGCTGAACTGGCCGACGAGCCAGCCCGCGGGCTGGTCGAGGCGCTTGAGGTGAATAGCGAAGAGTGTCGCGGGCAGCAGGTCGTTGTCCACGCGAACGGGCGACATGGTGACGTTGTCGAGAATCGCTGGTGCGTCCCTGGGGATCTCGACGCGCGGCCAGCCGATGCGGCTCGTCGCCACGGGCTTGCCGTCTTCATCGAAGAGCGAGATCTCGCGGAACTCGCGGATCTCGAGGACGTAGTTCTTGAGGATGCGATCCTGCTGCTCGCGCGTGAGGCTGGTGTCCTGGAGGTTCGCGGCGAGCGCCTTGAGCAGGTCCGCGTGCGTCAGGACGTAGCGGCCGATCTCCTCGGCGGCACGGGTGGCGACGTTTTCGTTGCCCTGCACCACCGACAGCCGCGTGCCGCGCTGCAGGGAGAGGATGGAGATGACGCCGTAGATCACCAGGGGCACGACCGCGGCGACTGCGAGGAGCAGCGCGAAACGCGTCGCGATGTGCCGGATCCGGAGCGTCATCAGCGTCACTCAGTTTCGGCTTGCGTATCTCTGATCCGTGACAGGGCGCCAGAACTGAATCGTCGGCAGGATATCGCGGCCTGGTTCAGCAGGCACCGTAAACCGGCGGCTGACGGCGCGCGCGCGCTCGCTCCAAGCAAGAAAGATGGCCGGCGGATTCTCAACGGTCGCGCGCTGAAATGCCTCGACGCCCGTGCGGTACTCGTCATCGGATGCCGCATGCCTGATGCGATCCAGGGCAGCATCCATACCAGGATTGCCAGTTCCTGGAGTGTGACGCGTGCCATGCGAGTGCCAGAAAAGATACGAGCGAAACAACGTGGGCCCGCTAATGGGATCGGCGAGCAGGGTTTCGAAATCGCCGTCATTAAAGGACTGAGACAGACGCTCCTGAGAGGCCTCTTCCAGGATCAGATCCACGGAGACCTCAGCCAATTGGCGCTTCAATTCCAGCGCCACTCGTTCATATACCGAGTCCGCCGGTACGAGGCAGGTAAATCGCAGCTTGCTGTGTACGAGTTCTCCGGCGATCTCCGGATCAAACGTGAGCGTCGGTGTCGACGGTCGAACTGCCCAGTGGCGAGGTGAGACCGGTCCGTAGGAAGGCACACCATAGCCGTTCAATGCTCGAGTGACGAGCATCTCGCGGTTGATGCCTGCGTTGAGAGCGCGCCTGACGGCACTCGACTTGTTCATCTTGGAGCCAAACATCACGAGGTACTGATAATTGCGGACGAACGAAAACACCGAGACGTTCGTGGCAGTTTTCAGCGAATCCAAGGCATCCACACCGACTTCAAACAGCCAGTCGACGTTGCCTCGCAACATTTCCGCCCACGCCGCACGAATCGACGGATACGGTTGGAAACGCACTTCATCGATCACAGGACGCCCGAGATAGTGCGCATCGAACGCCTTCATATCTACGGCGGAGCCGCTCGTCGATGTGGGGCGATACGGGCCGGTACCCCCGTCGGCCGTTCCGGGCTTGTTGATCAGCGTTTCGAGGGCCTCGACCAGAAACGGCGAAGGGCGGCGAAGGCGAACCGCCACTGCGTTGTCGGTCATCGGTTCGATTCGCTCGATGTCGTCGTAGGCAGGGCCCATTGTTCGTGGCAGCGTTCTGTGAAGGATTGCTGCCACAGGTTCGGCGGTCACAGCTGAACCGTCGTGGAATTTGGCCTCGGGCCGCAATTTGATCGTCAGGGACAGATTGTCTGGACTTGAAGTCCAGCCTTCTGCGAGCCACGGACGAGGCCGACCGTCTTCGGCGAACGTCACAAGAGCTTCTTGTGACAACAGAGTGGCTATTTGGTTCAAACCCGAAAGGGCGGCGGAAACAGGCATGTTTCCGACTCCGACTCGCAATGTGGCGTGGGACGACAGAGCCGACGGTGCAGGGGTGCGACAGCCGATGAATCCGAGCAGGAATCCAAAGGCGGAAAGAGCGCCGAGGAGCAGAATCCGTCGGCGCGTTCTTTCTCGCTCCTGTGACGGCCTCACTTACACCCGCTTCTCCGGGGCCCAGTCGTCGACAAAAACAGTGCAGTACCCGCTCGGCTTCGCATTGACGACGGCCTTCTTGACCACTGTGATCTTCATTGTAGTACTCCCTCTGCGGCACTGGCCACCTGATGCGCCAGCGTCATGAGCGCCGATTCAAAGGCGGGCTTGTGACATGTCGGCGTGTTCACGTCGCCAAGCTGCGAATACGACGCCGTCAGGCATCCGCCGGCGCAGACGGGGATGAACGCGCAGTCCCCGCATGCCTTCCACGGATCGAGACGGTCGAACAGATCCCGGTTGCGATCGCGCCAGGCGTCCAGGCGGCCATCGATGTGTCCCGTCGACAGCGCTTTCTCGCCGGTGAAGCCTGGGCACCCGTAGAGCGACCCGTCGGGCCCGATCGTGTGCGCGTTCTTGTGATGGACGTGGCACGGGCCGTTGTGGACGCCGTCCGCAGTGGGAAAGCCGTGGCGCGCGGTTTCCTGCCGTAGGAACTCCATCTTCTCGTCGAGGAACGAGCAGGTGTCGCACGTCGAGCCGCCGCCCTTGCCGACCGACGTCATGCACGTGCCGTTGAGCGGCTTGCCGTCGACACCGACCGGCGTCAGCGCCAGCGCGCCCTTGGGCCGAGGTGCCTCGCTGCGCACGATCGGTTTGAAATTGACCCGCACGAGCTTGTCGGCGAATTCCTGCTCCCGCAGGAACTGCAGCAGCGCCGGATAGCTGTCGACCGAGCTCTCATCGAAATTGCCGCCGATGGCGACGCGGATGCGACCGGCAATCTGGCGGACGTTGTCGATGATGCGGTCGAAGGTGCCCTGGCCTCCTCGGAGCGGCCGCATGCGATCGTGCGTGTCGTGATCCCCGTCGAGCGTGATCTTCGCGCTCTGCAGGCCGAATGGCACGAGCCGGTCGACGACCTCCCGCGTGAGCAGCAGCCCGTTGGTGATGATGCTGATGCGCATCTGGACGCCGCGCGAGGCGGCCGCCTGCCACGCGCGCTGGGCAAGGAAGTACACGACCGGCAGGTTGAGGAGCGGCTCGCCGCCGAAGAAGGTCAGCACCAGCTTCTGCGGGTGATGGCGATCCAGCTGATGCTCGATCCAGTCCGCCACGCGCGCGGCCGTCTCGAGCGACATCTTGTCGGCGAACTGGTTGAAGTCGTCGCGGTCGCCCTGGTAGCAGTAGTTGCAGGCGAAATTGCACTGCAGCGTCGTGAGCACCGTGACGTTCAATTCCGAGCTGTCGTTCTGAACCGTCCGGAAGTATTCGTCGAGGGCCTGCCGATCGGCCTCGCGGCTGGGTACCAGGAATCCGTTCTCGGCGAGCAGTGCCAGCGCTTCACGTTCGTCCTCGTTCGAGGCGCGGGCCGGCACCTGATCGAGCAGGGCCGCCACGTCCGCCGACACCAGCAGCTGGGCGTCGGTCAGCGTGTTCATCAGGAACACTTCATCCCGGGCCTTCAAAGGCACACGGAGATTGAATATGGAAGCTTGCATCAGACCGTGGTTTGCACAGAGAAAGTGCAACCGATGTTCCAGTCGTCGCGAGTAATCCGAACTGCGAGGATTTGTTCGGAAAAGGGCCGATCGCGGGCGCTCAGAATCGTGCAACGCGCCGCGTGGTTCAGGACGTTGGGTTAACCGGTTGTCCAGCTACGAAGGCCGGGATCGAGCGTTCGAGTGATTTCGTGGCCTGAAACTACGCCTGGATGGAGGAAGGCAATGGGTTGACCGCGCGGCCAATTTTCTGGCCGGTCGATCTCAGGCTCCTCGAAGCTTCTTGGCCAGCTGTCGCACGTCGAGCTTGTCCATCTTGTACTTGAGCGTGCTCAAGGGGATGCCCAGATACTCGGCGGTCGCCGTGACGTTCCAGCCGTTCTTCTCGAGCGCACGCAGGATGAAGTTGCGCTCGAAGGTGTTGGTGGCGTCCTCGAACAGGCTGGCGCCGTGCGATCCCTCGGGCTCGAGCTGCGCGAAGTGAAACTCCAGCGGCAGGTCTTCTTCAGAGATGAAGTCCTTGTCGCTCACCGCCACGAGCCGCTCGACGAGGTTTTCGAGCTCGCGGATGTTGCCGGGCCACCAGTACTTCTTCAGCACCGCCATGGTTGAATCGGTGATGCCCTGAATCCGCTTCCGGAATTTGGCGTTGTACCGGCGAAGGAAGAAGTCGGCGAGCTGCGTGATGTCTTCGGCCCGTTCTCGCAGCGGCGGCAGCTTGATCGGGATCACGTTGATCCGGTAGTAGAGGTCTTCGCGGAAGCGTCCGTCCTTCACGGCCTTTTCGAGATCGATGTTGGTCGCCGCGATCAGCCGGAACTCGGTTTTGATCGGCTTGCTGCCGCCGACGCGCTCGATTTCCCCTTCTTGAATCGCGCGCAGCAGCTTCGCCTGCAGATCGAGCCGCAGATCGCCGATTTCGTCGAGAAACAGCGTGCCGCCCGACGCGAGCTCGAACTTGCCCAGCTGCTGACGGTGCGCGCCGGTGAACGCGCCGCGCTCGTGCCCGAAGAGCGTGCTCTCGGCCAGCTCGCGCGGGATGGCCGCCAGATTCACCGCGATGAAGGGCGCCTCGGGATCGCCGGCTTCACGGTGAATGAGTCGCGCGAGGAGTTCCTTGCCGGTCCCGCTCTCCCCCAGGATGAGGACCGTCGCCGACAGCTTCGCGACCTTGTGTACCAGGTCGACGATGTCGCGCGTCATCTTGCTCGGACCCACGATGAACTCGCGCTCGGTCTGGTCTGCGACCTGCGCCGACAGCGTCAGCACCTGGCGGTTCAAGTCCTGCCGCTCGCTTGCGTTGCGGACGAGCGATCGCAGCTGGTCGTAGTCGAAATCCTTCGTGATGTAGTGATACGCGCCGTGCTTCATCGCCTGCACGGCGGTTTCGATCTCGTTGATCGCCGAGATCATGATTACTTCGACGAGGCTGTAGTTTTCCCGGACGATCCGCAGCACTTCGAAGCCGCTGATGCCCGGGAGCCGCACGTCCAGCAGCAGGAGGTCGACGTCCTCGCGGTTGAGTACCGGAAGGGCCGCCTCGCCCGTCGACACGCGCAGGACGCGGTACTCCCGTTTGAGGATCGCGGTGAGCGTATCCCGCATGCCTTCGTCGTCGTCGACGACGAGGACGGTCTTGGGCTTGTGGGTCATCGCAGTGGAGGACGGCCCGGGGGAAACGGGCGTATTGTGTCAGGCGGTTGACACTGTTGCAAGCCGTTCGATAAGGTACGACTTTTGTTGACCTTGGAGTGGCTGCTCACCATCGCGGCGTTCGCCACAGCAGTCGTGGCGCTGGCCCGGGCGCGCCGCGTGACCCGGCGCATGGAACGGCTGACCGAATCGTACTGGGAGCTCCGTTACGAGCATGGCCAGTTGAAGGCGCGCGTGGCGCGGCTCGATCCCGAGCAACCTGCCCAGCCGTCCACCGATGCCGCCCGCCAGGCCGGTACCACGGCGTTCGTTCCCCTGTCATCGCTGAAGCGATGACGATCGGCAGAGACCTATTTCCGTGACACACGAATACGACGTCGTCGTGATCGGCGCCGGTACGGGCGGGTACGTCGCCGCCATCCGCGCCGCCCAGCTTGGCCTCAAAGTCGCCGTGGTCGAAAAACAGAAGGCCCTCGGCGGCACCTGCCTGCTGTGGGGGTGCATTCCGACCAAGGCGCTGCTCGAGCACGCTCACGCGCTGAAGGTCGTCCAGCACGCAAAGGAGTGGGGCATCAGCATCGGCGACGCGGCCGTGGCCATCAACATGTCCCAGGTGCAGGAACGGAAGGACCGCATCGTCTCCGGTCTCACCAAGGGTGTCGAGTTCCTGTTCAAGAAGAACAAGATCGACTGGATCAAGGGCACAGCGAGGCTGACCGGGAACGGCGGCATCGACGTCTTCGAAGGCGACGCGCAGACGCTCCGTGCGCGGCGCGAGATCATCGTGGCGACGGGGTCGGCGCCGCGTGGCGTCCCGGGCATCACGATCGACCACAAGCGCATCATCACGAGCGACGAAGCCATCCAACTGCCCGAAGTGCCGAAGTCGATCGCGATTATGGGAAGCGGCGCCGTGGGCGTCGAGTTCGCTTCGATCTTCAGACGGTTTGGCAGCGACGTGACAATTCTCGAGCTGTTGCCCCGGCTCGTGCCGGTCGAAGACGAAGCGGTGTCGGCCGAACTGGAGAAGTCGTTCCGCAAACAGGGCATCACCGCTCATACCGGCGCCAGGGTCACGAGCGCCAGCGCCGACGATCGCGGCGTGAACGTCGTCGCGCAGCTTGCCGACGGCCGATCGGAAACGATCCGCGTCGAGTATCTGCTCGTCGCGACGGGCCGCGCACCCGTGACGACCGGGCTCGACGCTGATCGCGTGGGTCTTGAGATCGAGAAGGGCTACATCAAGGTCGACGCTGAGTACAGAACAAACGTCCCGGGGATTTCGGCCATTGGGGACGTCGTCACGCTCGGCACACCCGGTCACCCGCAGCTCGCTCACGTCTCGTCGGCCGAGGGCATCATCGCCGCCGAGCGCATCGCAGGGCAGGAAACCCGTCCGCTCAACTACGATCAGGTGCCTGGCTGCACCTACTGCGATCCCGAGATCGGCAGCGTCGGATTGACCGAGCGGGAGGCGCGCGAGCGCGGATACGACGTGCGCGTCGGCACGTTCCCGTTCGGAGTACTCGGCCGCGCGAAGATGGCCGGCGAAACCGAAGGCTTCGTGAAGATCGTCGCGGACCAGAAGCTCGACGAGATTCTGGGCATCCACATGATCGGTCTGCGCGCCACGGAGCTCGTCGCCGAGGCAACCGTGGCGCTGCGCCTCGAGTCGACCGTCGAGGAGCTCGTCAGGACGATCCACGCGCATCCGACAATGGCAGAAGCGATCGGCGAGGCGGCACACGCGCTGCACGGAGCCGCCATACATATGTGAATATTGTCATTTGGTCAACTGGGCGTTTTGGCATTCCCGAATGCCCCAATGACCAAATGCCCAGGTTCAGGATCCCGCTATGGCTGATGTCGTAATGCCTCAGATGGGCGAGTCGATTGCCGAGGGCACGATCGTCCGATGGATCAAGAAAGTCGGCGACAAGGTCGAACGCGACGAGCCGCTCTTCGAGATTTCCACGGACAAAGTGGACGCCGAAATCCCATCCCCGGTTGCCGGCATCGTTGCCGAGATCCGGGCCCGCGAGGGCGAGACCGTCCCCGTCAACAGCGTCGTGGCCGTCATCGGATCCGAAGTGGCCGCCCGCGCGGGGGTCGCCGAGCCTGCACCTCGCGAAGAGCACAAACCGGCACCCCAGAAGGTCGAGGCTCGCAAGGAGCCGGCACCAAAGCCGGCGGCGGTCCCGCCGCCGCCCCAACCAGCCGCGCCGGTGCGGAGCTCGGACGCGACGCCCCGCGAAGACGCTATCCGTCAGCGGTCGTCGCCCCTCGTTCGCCGCATCGCCAAGGAACATCAGGTCGATATCTCGCAGATTCACGGCAGCGGCATCGCCGGCCGCGTGACGAAGCACGACATTCTCGATTACCTGGGGCAGGAAGGACAGGCAGGCCAGCCCGCGATGGAACGGCCAGCGAAGCCGGAAGGCCGTGGCGCGACGGTGCTGTCGATGCCTGTTGCTCCGGCGTTCGAGCCAGGTGCCTCAGAGCGCATCGAGAAGATGTCGGTGATGCGCAAGAAGATCGCCGAACACATGGTGGCCAGCCGGCGCACGTCCGCTCACGTGCACTCGGTGTTCGAAGTCAATTTCGGCCGCGTTGGCAAGATTCGTGAGGCGAAGAAGGCGGAGTACGAGCGTTCGGGCGCGAAGCTGACCTACCTGTCGTTCATCATGAAGGCGGCGGTCGACGCGCTCCGCGCCGTTCCGATCGTGAACGCGTCGGTGGACGGCGAATCCGTCGTCTATCACAAGGACGTGAATATCGGGATCGCGGTGGCGCTCGACTGGGGCCTCATCGTGCCCGTCGTCAAGCGCGCCGACGAACGCAACCTGCTCGGCCTCAGCCGCGCGATCGCCGACCTTGCCGCGCGCGCACGCGCCAAGCAGCTGAAGCCGGACGAAGTGACCGGCGGCACGTTCACGATTACGAATCCCGGCGTCTTCGGCGCGCTGTTCGGCATGCCCATCATCAATCAACCGCAGGTTGCCATCCTCGGAGTCGGCGCCGTCGAGAAACGGCCGATCGTCGTCGACGATGCGATTGCGATCCGGCCGATGGCGTACCTGACGCTCGGGTACGATCACCGCATCATCGACGGCGCGGTCGCCGATCAGTTCATGTCGCACCTGAAGCAGTCGATCGAGAATTGGGATGAGGGCCAGGCCTGACGATCGGGCCCGCCAGCCAGCTTCGAACCCTGTGCCGGCGCCGGCTGTCGCTGGCGACGGCCGGACGGTGGACGTGCGGGTTCTCGGCCGCGTGGACTACACCGACGCGCTCGCGCTTCAGCGGCAGCTCGTCGACGAGCGGCGCACCGGCGCCATCCCCGACACGCTGCTCCTGCTCGAACATCCGCACGTCCTGACGTTCGGCGTCCGTGGCGACGGTGGACGGTCGCATATTCTCGCGTCAGCCGAGACGCTGAAGGCGCGCGGCGTCGAGTTGCACGACGCTGGACGGGGCGGCGACATCACCTACCACGGACCAGGGCAGCTGGTCGGCTATCCGATCGTGGACCTCAAGCCAGACCGATGCGACGTGCATCGTTACATCCGCGATCTGGAAGAAGTGCTCATTCGCGTGGCGGCCGAGTATGGGATTACCGCGACCCGCAGCGCAGGCCTGACCGGCGTCTGGGTGGGAGACGAGAAGCTGGCGGCGATCGGGGTGCGGATTGCGCGCTGGATAACGAGTCACGGGTTTGCGCTCAATGTCGCCACGGATCTCGACTATTTCGGCCTCATCGTGCCGTGCGGCATCGCGGATCGGGGCGTGACCTCACTGTCGCGGCTTCTCGGTCGCCCGATCGAGCTCAGCAG
>Ga0066903_100001613_pt1 | contig 16773 bp, 14 predicted proteins | sample PanSoiMetaGPlot1_FD_67491 | JGI IMG/M metagenome (GOLD analysis project Ga0066903, IMG submission 67491) | Tropical forest soil microbial communities from Panama analyzed to predict greenhouse gas emissions - Panama Soil - Plot 1 (version 2) | ecosystem: Environmental > Terrestrial > Soil >... | reverse complement strand
ACCTCTCCGAAGGCACCGTGCGGAACTACCTCAGCGCGGCGATCCGCAAGCTGGGCGCGCGGAACCGACGCGAGGCCGTCGACGTCGCGACGGAGAAGGGCTGGCTCTAGGCGGTCGCTATGCTGTCTCGCGAAAGCGCCAGCGACCAAGGAGCGGAAATGCGCGCACCTGTCATGTCCATCCAGAAGGCCTTTGTGACCTATTCGGAGGGTATGACTCGTGCTTCGCAGAACGTTGAACCTTGGGATCCTGGCGCATGTCGACGCCGGTAAGACAACACTCACCGAGCGGCTGCTCTACACGGCCGGCGTCATCGACGCGGTCGGTAGCGTCGATAAAGGGACGACGCAAACCGACTTCCTAGCGCTCGAGCGTCAGCGCGGCATCACGATCAAGTCGGCGGTCGTGTCGTTCGCGATCGACGACGTCACCGTCAACCTGATCGACACGCCGGGACACCCGGACTTCATCGCCGAGGTCGAGCGCGTGCTGAGCGTGCTCGACGGGGCGGTGCTCGTCGTCTCCGCGGTCGAGGGAGTTCAGCCGCAGACGCGGATCCTGATGCGCGCGCTCCGGCGCCTGCGGATTCCGACGCTCGTGTTCGTCAACAAGGCCGACCGCGGGGGCGCCGACTGCGAGCGGACGCTGTCGGATATCACCGAGCGTTTGACCCGGTCGACGATCGGGCTGGGCACGGTGTCGGGCGAGGGCACGCGCGCAGCGGTCTCCGCACCGTACGCGGACGACGATGCGGCCTTCACCGCCAGGCTCCTCGACCTGCTGGCGGAGCGGGACGACGAGCTGCTCGCGGCCTACGTCTCCGACGAGGCCGTTCTCTCGCCGCGCCGGCTCCGTGACGCGCTCGCGGAGCAGACGAAGCGAGCGCTCGTGCATCCCGCGTTCTTCGGCTCCGCGGTCACGGGCGCCGGCGTCGATGCTCTGATCTCGGGGATCGCGGACTTCCTACCCGCTGTCGTTGGCGACGCCGACGGTCCGGCGTCCGGCATGGTCTTCAAGATCGAGCGAGGCCCCACCGGCGAGAAGATTGCGTACGTCCGCATGTTCTCCGGCACCGTGCGCGCCCGCGACCGGCTGCGGCTCGGTCCTGACGTGGAGGACAAGGTGACGGCGATCAGCGTCTTCGACGGCGGCGCCGCGGTTCAGCGCCAGGCGGTGATCGCGGGCGAGATCGGCAAGGTCTGGGGACTCGCCGGCAGCCGGATCGGAGATCGGATCGGCGACGAGCCGACGCCGCCGCTCTATCACGATTTCCCTCCGCCGACGCTCGAATCCGTCGTCGTCCCGCGCGACGCGGACGACGGTGCCCGCCTCCGCGTCGCGCTTGCGCAGCTGGCCGAGCAGGATCCGCTCATCAACGTTCGGCAGGACGACGATCGCGGCGAGCTGTCCGTCTCGCTGTACGGCGAGGTGCAGACCGAGGTCATCCAGGCGACGCTCGCGAACGACTTCGGCCTCGACGTCGCGTTTCGCGAGGCCACGCCGATCTACGTCGAGCGCCCGGTCGCCACCGGCGAGGCGATGGAAACCCTCCATGCGGAGTCCAACCCCTTCAACGCCACGATCGGGCTGCGGGTCGAGCGGGCGGATAACGGCTCGGGCAACGAGTTTCGACTGGCAATCGACACCCGCACAGTCCCGCTCTACGTCTACAAGACAATCGAGAGCTTCGCCGAAAACATGTCGGAGTACGTCGGCCAGACGCTCCGCGAGGGCCTCTACGGCTGGCAGGTGACCGACTGCATCGTGACGATGACCAGATGCAGCTACAGCGTCGCGGACGGGCCTCCCTCGAGGCGAGGGCCGACCAGCACAGCCGCGGATTTCCGGAAGCTGACCCCGATCGTGCTCATGGAGGCGCTCGAGGGGGCCGCGACTGCGGTCTGCGGTCCGATCGTGCGCGTGACGCTCGAGGTCCCGACGGACACGCTCGGGGTGGTGATGCCCGCGCTGGGGCGTCTCGGCGCGGCCGTCGAGACGCCCGCGCCGGAGGGGCAGCTGTCGACCGTCCAGGCATCCCTTCCCGCCGCGCGCGTGCGCGACCTTCAACTGCAGATACCCGGGCTGACCGGAGGCGAGGGCGTCCTCGAGTCCAGCTTCGCCGGCTACCAGCCGGTCGGCGGCGATCCGCCGACGCGGCGGCGCACGACGGCGAACCCGCTCAACCTGAACGAGTACCTGTCACAACTCGCCGGGCGCGCCTACAGCGGAGCGGGAGCCTGAACGGGCTAGCGACGCTCTACCGGCGAGCTGCTTCTCGAAGTACGAGCGCCAGTCCTCCGGGAGCGCGTCAAGCCGCACGAGACGCTCGATTGCGGCGACGTCGTCGCGCTCGCTCGCATAGACGCGAGTGATCTCGCACACCGGGATGCCCGCCGGATGCCGCGCGATGCGCTCGACCCGGTCGCCGGCACCGACGTCGCCGTCGACCTCCACCGCGAGGTAGTAGCCCGTCCGGCCGCTGGCCAGGAAGCGTTTCACCATGTCCTCCCGACCGAAGCGGATGCCGAGCTTGTAGCAGGGCAGCCGAGGCTGCGTCACCCGGAGTTCCGCGGTGCCGACACGGAAGCGATCGCCGACCGCAGCCTCGTGCTCGAGCGGCAGCCACAGCACCGTGAGGTTCTCGCCGAAGCTCCCGAACGAAAGCTCGCACCTGAGCTCGTCGCGCCAGAAAGCGTAGTGCTCCAGCGGATAGGCATAGACGGCCTTCTCGGCGCCGCCGTGGACGGTGAGGTCCGCCTGGCCGTCGCCGGCGAGGTTCAGGCGACGCAGCGGAATCCTGCCCTCGACCGGCTCCTTGAAGATGCCCGTCGTCACGTCGCCTCCCTTCCACCGCACCGTGCGCGGCAACCCGACGTTCACCGAGACGACATGCATGGCTGCATCATCGCGCAGCGCGTTTCCCGAACCTTTCCCCCACCTTTCTAAGCTTCGCAGCAGTGGCCGGCGAGACGCGAATCCAGCTCTGCGGGCGATTGGTCGTCAGGCTGGACGGGCGGCGCGTCGAGGAGCGGCTGCCCGGCGCGAAAGGTCAGCTCCTGCTCGCGTACCTGGTGCTCAACCGCCGCCGCCGCATCGACCGGGACGAGGTCTTGATGGCGGTGTACGGCGAGGACGCGGGGCCCGACTATTCCCCACGGCTGAGCGTGCTGCTCTCGAAGCTTCGCCATGTGGTCGGGGCGCAACGCCTGACGGGACGAGCCGAGATCGAGCTCGGCCTGCCGGCCAACGCCTTCGTCGACGTCGACGCCGCGCTGGACGCGCTCCACCGGGCCGAGTCGCACGTTGCGAAGGGTGAGTGGGCCGAGGCATGGGGGCCGTCCGGCATCGCCTATCACGTCGCCAGCCGGCCGTTGCTGCACGGCCACGACCGGCCGTGGCTCGACGAGTGGCGGAGACGGCTCGAGGATGTGCGGCTCCGTGGACTCGAGTGCGTCGCCGCTGCAAGGCTCGGCCTCGGCGGGCCGACGCTGCCGCAGGCCGCAGATTGCGCGCGGCTGCTGATCGAGCTCGCGCCGTTCCGCGAGACGGGGCACCTGATCCTGATGGAGGCGCTCGAACAGCGCGGGAACGCCGCCGAGGCCCTCCTGGTCTACGAGCGGCTGCGCACCATGCTTCGCGACGAGCTCGGCACCGCGCCCAGCCCCGCGGTGCAGCGCGTTCACCGCCGCCTCCTCGGCGAGGCGCCGGCGACGACGGCCTAGATCTCCTCGGCCTGGGCGAGGATGTCCTCGCGCGACACCTTGCCCTCGAGCTCCGGATGATCGGCGGCGAGGTGCTCCTGCGCGTTTGCCCAGAGCTCATCGTCGTCCGCGCCCTCGACGATCTTGCCGCAGACGCAGTTGATGCGCTTGTTTCCGGTCGGCGGTTCCACCGGCGCATCGTAGGCGCGACGCACCGGCCCGGCGGTAACGTGAGCCGGGTGGAGCGGGCCGACGGCACGACGCTTCCGGACTGGCCGACCAGGACGGTGGCTGTGCTCAGCACCGTCGATCCCGCACCGCATGCGATCCCCATTTCCGCCCCGGTGCGAGTGGACGACCGGCGGGTCCTGTTCAGCCTCCACCGGGAGCGTGACTCGCTGGCTCGTCTACGGGAGCGTCCGGAGGTCGCGCTGACAGTTCTGGCCGAGGGCAACCTCGCGTTCACGGTGCGCGGCCGAGCGCGTGTCGTCGAAGACCCGATGTCCGTCGCGTCGGAGTACGTCGCGGTCGAGCTCGACGTTCAGGATGTCGACGACCACCGGCAGCCTGCGTTCGAGGTCGACGCCGGGGTCGGCCGGCGGTGGCTCGACGAGGGTGAGCAGCGGGCGCTCGGCGAACGAGTGCAAGCGCTGAGACGTCTCGTGGCCGAGCCTTGATCGTTCGTAGCGCCTCATAATCGGGTGATGGCCGCGACGGCCGGTGAGCGGCGAGTCGTGTCGATCCTCCTGGTCGACATCGCCGATTCGACTGCCATCGGCGAGCAGCTTGGTCCCGAGCGGACGAAGATCGTCTTTGACGAGGTTGTCCGGCTGATCGCAGGCGAGGTCAAACGGTTCGGCGGCACCGTTGCGCAACTCACCGGAGACGGCCTCTACGCCCTGTTCGGCGTGCCCAACGCCCACGAGGACGACGCCGAGCGGGCGGTGAGAGCCGGGCAAGCGCTACAGGTCGCCCTCGCCGCATACGCTCGCGACCTGGACGAGGCATACGGCGTCGCGCTCGCCGCGCGCGTCGGCGTCAACACCGGCCCGGTCGTGCTGCTGGACGAGGATGCGCCTCCGGCGGAGCGCTACAACGCGCTCGGCGACACGGTCAACGTCGCCGCACGGCTCCAGACCCACGCAGGATCCGGAGGCGTCGCACTCGGCCCGATGACGGCGCGGCAGGTCGAGGACGCGTTCGAGCTCGAATCGCTTGGGCCGCTCGAGCTGAAGGGGAAGGCCGAGCCGGTCGAGGGCTTCCGCGTGGCGGGCGAGCGGCCGGAGGCGAGGCGGCGTCTCTCGCCGCTCGTCGGCCGGGAGGAAGAGCTGGCCGTGCTCGACGACGTCCTCGAAGATGTAGCCGCCGGTCGCGGATCGATCGTCGCCATCACCGGCGAGGCGGGCATCGGGAAGAGCCGGCTCGTCGCCGAGGCACGTGAGCGTCGGGCAGGGCAGGTGCGATTCCTCGGCATGCAGGGAGTCTCGTATGCGCAGGACGTCCCTTACTACCCGCTGCGCGAGTTACTTCGCGGGTTCGTCGGGCTCGGCGTTGCCGATCCGGAAGCGCGCGTCCGGCTCGAGCTCAGGGCTGCGCTGGCGGCGTCGCTCGGCGAGCGCGGCGACGCCTACTACCCATTCCTCGCCTCGTTGCTCGGGCTCGCGCTCGAGGACGACGTCCAGGAGCGCCTGCGCAATCTCGCGAGTGACTCCATGCAGCGCCAGACCCACGAAGCGGTGGTCGAGCTCGCCCGCAGTCTCTCGCGTGAGCGACCACTATGTCTCGTGCTCGAGGACCTCCACTTCGCCGACGAGCCGACGCTGGAGCTCTGCGAGGAGCTGCTCTCACTCGCGGACGAGGAGGCGGCGGCCGAGCTTCTCCTCTATCGCAGCGATCCGGATCTTCCGTCCTGGCGCCTCGGCGAGGCCGCGCGTCGCCGGTTCCGCCACCGGTTCCGCGAGTTGCAGCTCGAGGCTCTCGATGCAGAGGACGGGGCGCGGCTAGCCGCTGCTGCCGCGGGCGGCGCGCTGTCAGCCGCGCTCGCGGCGGAGCTCGCCGAGCGCACAGGCGGCAACCCGCTGTTCGTCGAGGAGGCGTCGCGCGACGCCGTCGAGCGCGGTGACGGCGCCACCGTGCCCGTGGCGATCCAGGAAACGCTCCAGGCCAGGCTCGACCGGCTGCCGCCGGATGTTCGCGAAGTGGCGTCGGTCGCGTCCGTCGTCGGTCGCACGTTCGGAACGCCGTTACTCGAGCGGCTCGTCCCGTCCGACCAACTGCGCCCGGCGCTCTCGGAGCTCCAGCGGCTCGACCTCGTCGTCGAGGAGCGGCGTCGCCCTGCGCCGGAATATCGCTTCCGCCACGGCCTCGTCCAGGAGGCGGCGTACACGAGCCTGCTCGACCATCGCCGGCGGGAGCTGCACCGAATCGTCGGCACTGCGCTGGAGGAGTTGCACGAGGGCGAGCTGTCCGAGGCGTACGGGCTCCTCGCGCGCCACTTTGCCGAGGCCGACGAGCCGGAGAAGGCGGCGCGCTACCTGCTCGAGGCCGGCGACGCCGCTCGAGCCGTGTACGCCGACGAGGAATCGATAGCGCACTACCGCCGGGCGCTGTCGTTCCTCGACCGTCTTGGCGACGCTGGCCGGGCGCGGAACGTCCTCTTCAAGATCGCGCTCGTCCATCACCTGGCGTTCGACTTCGAGGCCGCGAACGCTGCGTGGAACGCAGCATTTGCGCGGCCGGAGCCGCCAAGAACGGCCCTGGATCTGACCGAACGAGTCGTGATGCCCTTCGGCCAGCTTCCGCTCTACACGCCGGGCCACGACTATCACGTCGCCGCGTGGTTGTTCGGGCCCAACCTGTTTCGCGGCCTGCTGCGGATCGCCGGAGGCCTCGACGTCGTCCCCGACCTTGCAGAGTCGTTTGCCGTCTCAGCCGACGGCTGTATCTACGACGTCCGGCTGCTCGACCGGCTCCGCTGGAGCGACGGCGAACCGCTCTTGGCCGACGACTTCGCCTTCACGTACCGGACGATGCTCGAAGAGAAGGTCCCCAGCGGACACTTCCTGAAGGGGCTCGAGGCCGAATCCGTCGACGCGCGGACGCTCCGCCTCCACCTCGATGCGCCACGGGCCTATTTTCCGTACCTGCTGGCGCAGTTCGCCTTCTTCCCGTGGCCGCGGCATCGGGTCGAGGCGCTCGGCGACGCGTGGCGGACTCCCGATGGGTTGGTCGGAAATGGGCCCTTCGCCCCGCGTGAGGTCGCTCAGGACCGAGCTGTTCTGAAGGCAAATCCGCACTGGAAAGGGTCGCGTGGGAACGTGGGAGAGGTGATCTTGGAGACCGCCACGGCCCGGGTCGCTGACGAGAAGTGGCGTGCGGGCCGGTACGACATACGCTTCGAGCGGGCTCGCCGGGGGGGTCAGGCGGTCAGCGTCTCACCCGACACGATCGCCCGACGAATTCCGTTGCCGTCGACGTCGTACGTGGCGTTTCCGGACCGGCCGCCCTTCGACGACGACCGAGTGCGAAAGGCGATCGCGCACGCGCTGGACCGAAGTCTCCTACCCAGGGACGAGCGCGACACGCCCGCTCGTGGAGGTTTCCTGCCGCCGACCGTCCCGGCGCACTCGCATGATCTGGCTCTACGGCACGATCTGGCTCTTGCGCGCACCCTCCTGGCCGAGGCGGGATACCCGGGAGGCGAGGGGATGCCCGAGCTGCGCCTCCTCCATCCCGATTTCGGATTCGACGACACCTACCGCCGTGAAGAGGAAGCCGGCTGGCAGCGGCAGTGGCGCCAACTTGGGCTCCGGATCCGACAGGAGTGGGAGCCCGCGGACGACGTTCTGAGACAACCCGACTCGTTCTGGGAGTGGGGGTGGAGCCCCGATTACCCGGATCCCGACGGAATGCTGCCGGGCTTCATGAGCACCCAGCTAGTCGGGCGCGACGAGGAGCTCATGCGGCTCCTTGCCGCCGCGAGCACGGTTCGGTCTCGCGACGAACGGCTCCGACTTTTCCGAGCCGCCGACCGGCGGCTCGTCGTCGAGTGTGCCTGGGTCATTCCGACGTTCTACGGCCACTCGCTCCTCCTGATCCGGCCGTGGGTCGAGGGGCTGTGGACCAGTCCGCAGACCATCGCCTCACTGGATGAGATCGTCGTCCGCCGCTAGCGCTTTCGGCGCTACGCTCTCCGTGATGGCGACAGCGCTCACCGGCTTCGAGCACCTGCTCGTCGCGGAGGAGCCGCCGGCGGCTCGGATCACGCTCAACCGGCCCGAGAAGCGCAACGCCCTCAGCCTCGCGCTCATGAACGAGGTGATCGCCGCGCTCCGCGGCCTCGCCGAGGACCGCGAGCTCCGCGCGATCGTGCTCGAGGGCGCGGGGCCGGCGTTCTCGGCGGGGCATGACCTGTCCGAGATGGTCGGCCGCGACCTCGCCTTCTACCAGCGCCTGTTCGACGTCTGCACGGAGCTGATGGAGACGATCCACCGCGTCCCGCAGCCGGTGATCGCGAAGGTGCACGGCATCGCGACGGCCGCCGGCTGCCAGCTCGTGGCCGCGTGCGACCTGGCCGTCGCGGCCGAGGGAACGAGATTCGCCACGCCGGGAGTGAAGATCGGGCTTTTCTGTTCGACGCCGATGGTGCCGCTCTCGCGCGCCGTCGGCAGGAAGCGGGCGCTCGAGATGCTGTTGACGGGCGATCCGATCGACGCCGAGACGGCCGTCTCCTACGGGCTCGTCAACCGCGTCGTACCGGCGGACGCGCTCGACGAGGCGGTTTCGGGGCTCGTCGCGGCGATCGCGAGGTCGAGCCCGCTCGTCACCGGGATCGGCAAGGAGGCGTTCTGGGCGCAGGTCGAGCTCGACGAGCACCGCGCCTACGACCTGACCAAATCGGTGATGTCGGCGAACGCGCTAGCCGGTGACGCGCAGGAGGGGATCTGCGCGTTCCTGGAGAAGCGCTCGCCGAACTGGAAAGGGGAGTGAGGCGATGAGGCGTGCGTTCGTTGCGCTGCTCCTGGTGGCCGCCGCCGCCGCTGTGGTCGCATCGCAGTCGTCGCCGGCGCAAGCCGCTGCGACCGGGCCGCTGTCCGTGCACGTCGAAGGAACGCTCGGCGATCTCTCGTTCGACCGGCCGCCGCTCACCGTCTGGCCGTTCCGCGCGTCCGAGACGCTACGCGGGCTGATCGACGTCGCGAACGAGTTCGACGGCACGATCGTCGCGTTCGAGGAGGGCGATCCAGACCGCCCCCTCCAGGTCGGATCCGTCTACACGACCCAGCTCCCGCCCGGAGCTGCCACGTTCGCCTGCGTCGCGACGCAGTTCGGAGCCCGGGGTGAGCCACTCGGAGGTTCCTGTGCTGCCACGGGTGCCGTCGTCGGACGGGGCACGTTCCGGATCTCCGCATTCGAGCTCGCGGCCGGCGCCTCCCTCTCGTGGGACGTCTCCTTTGCGCGGGCGTTCTGCCGCGACTGCTAGCTGCCTCCAGCTGCCTCCGCGCGCTGGAGCCCGCGGAACGCCCAGACCGAGAAGAAGACTGCCAGCCCCAGCCCCGCGGCGAACGCGAGCAGGACGTGCGTCTCGTGGCCGTCCATAAAGCCGCGTCCGGCGTCGAGCAGGTACGTCATTGGGTTGGCGGTCGCCGCTGCATGGATCCAGCCGCGAAGCAGGGGCAACGGGACGTACACGGGCGCGAGGAACAGCAGCAGGAACACCGGCGTCTGCATCAGCGGGCCTGACTGAATGGAGCGTGTCCGGAGCGCGACGCCGGCGGCCCAGAGGGTCATCGCGATGTTGACGATGCCGCCGAGGGTATAGAGACCGAGCAGGTCGATCCCGTTCCCGCCGATCTGCATGCGGGCCAGCAGGCCGACGATCGTGACGATCGTCGCCACGACGCCCCACCGCACCAGCGCGGCACACACGTAGCCGATCACGAGCCCGCTCCGTCTCGGCGCGGCAATCAGGAGCCGGCGGGCGAAGCCGTACTCGAAGTCGCGCGCGATCGAGAACCCGGTGAAGACGCCCCCGAACGCGGCCGACTGAAGCAGGATGAAGACGAACTGGAACGACGTGTAGCCGCTCGCATAGTGGAAGCCCGGGATCGCCCGCAGCCGCGACAGCCCGCCGGCGTAGGCCATGAACGACATCAGCGGGAAGAGCAGGTAGGGGAAGAAGAGCGACGGGTTCGAGATCTGGATGCGCACGTACCGGTAGACGACCGCGAAGGCGACGGATGCGCGGCTGGCCTGGCTCACGTCCGCGCCATCCTGGTCCGGAGGGCAAGTGCGGCCACGCCGAGGCCGGTGATCAGGAGCAGGACCGCGAACATGAACCCGAGCCCGATTGCGGTCGCGTTCCAACCTTCGATGATCAGGCTGCGCATCCCCTCGATCATGTAGGAGACGGGATTCAGTGTCGCAGCGATCCGGAACCAGTCCACCGAGATGAGATTGCGCGGCAGGTTCATCGACGAGATGAGCAGCAGGAAGAAGAGCAGCGGGAAGCTCGACTGGACGCCTTCGCCTGAGCCCGCCCGCAGCGCGATCACGAGACCGAGCGATCCGAAGGCCAGCGCGATCGTCAGCGCAAGCACCAGGAAGACGACGATGCCGATCGGACCCGAGTCGAAGCGAGCGCCGAACGCGAGCCCCACGGTGAGGTAGACGGCCGCCTGGATCGCTGCGAGGGCCACCCCGCCGCCGAGCTGTCCGAACAGCAGCGCGGCGCCGCGCATCGGCGTCAACGCGAGGCGGTTGAGGAAGCCGGTGTCGATGTCGCGGCCCAGGTCGGTGCCGGCTACGAGCGCGGCGAAGATCGCGCCCTGCATGAAGCTGAACGGCAGGAAGAAGTCGAGGAACGAATTGGTCGGGAAGCCCGGCAGGTTCGTGGCGGCGCGCAGCCCGTTCGAGTTCACCGCGAGCAGCAGGAGCGGAAAGCTGACGTTGGCGACCATGACCGCCGGCTGCCGGAACGTCCGCCAGACCGACCGGCCTGCGATCGTCGCCACCTGCCCGGCGAGGAGGCTCAAGCCGTGACCGCCTGCTCCGCCTCCTCCGCGGCACCCTCGAGAGACCGTCCGGTCTTGGCCAGAAACACGTCGTCGAGGCTCGGCGCGTGCAGCTGCACGTGTGCGGAATGCAGATCCTCCGCGTCGAGCGCGCGGACGATGTCCGAGAGATCGCTCTCACGCTCAACGCGCACCGCGATCGCGCCCGGGGCGCCGGTCGTCGGCGTCCCGAAGAGCTCGAGCGTCCGTGCGACGGCTTCTCCCTGCGCCGGGTCGGCGGGGATCACCTCGACGGTCGGCCGGCCGATCTCGGCCTTGAGGGCGGCAGGCGTGCCCTCGGCGACGATGCGGCCGCGGTGGATGATCGAGAGTCGGTCGGCGAGGAGGTCGGCCTCCTCGAGGTACTGGGTCGTGAGGAAAACGGTGACGCCCTCCTCCTTCGCGAGGCGCCCCACCTCGACCCAGAGAGCGCTTCGGCTCTGTGGATCGAGTCCGGTCGTCGGCTCGTCGAGAAAGAGGATCTGCGGCTCGTGCACCAGCGCGAGCGCGAGATCGAGACGCCGCTTCATGCCGCCCGAGTACCCCTTCACCTTCCGGTCCGCGGCCAGCGTCAGTCCGACCCGCTCCAGGAGCTCCTCCCCGCGGCGCTTCTTGTCGGCGCGCGAGAGCCCGTGCAGCGAGGCTTGCAGGTTGAGGTGCTCGCGCCCGGTCAGGAACTGGTCGAGCGCGGCCTCCTGGAGGGCGGCGCCGATGGCCGCCCGCACCTTAGGGCCCTCCTTGGCCACGTCGTAGCCTGCGACGCGCGCCGTTCCGGCGGTCGGCGGCAGCAGCGTCGTGAGCATGTGGACGGTCGTCGACTTACCGGCGCCGTTGGGACCGAGGAAGCCGAAGATCTCGCCCGGCGCGACGAAGAGGTCGATCTCGTCGACCGCGCGCGGGCCGTTCTTGAACTCGCGAACGAGCCGTTCCGCCTCGATGCCATGGCTGTCACGCACCCTTCAGCGAGTGTAGTCAGCGGCACGTTCGACGTCGAGAATTACGCCGCCGAGAAGCCTTCGAGCGCCGCCGAGACCAGCCCGGGGAGCGTGTCGACGTTGTAGCCGCCCTCCAGGACTGCGGCCGTCCGCGGCGCGAGCGAACGGCAGCGGCCCGCCAACTCGCGGAATCCGTCCGCGGTCAGGCGCATCGACGCCAGCGGGTCGTCGACGTGGGCGTCGAACCCGGCGGAGACGAGCAGCAGGTCGGGCGAGAACCGGGACACCGCCGGTTCGACGGTGCCGGCGAACGCCTCGAAATACCGGTCGTCGCCGGCGCCGGCCGGCAGCGGGATGTTGAGGGTCGTCTCCTCCTGGTCCTCGGGCCCGCCGGTGCCGGGGTAGAACGGCCACTGGTGCAGGGACACGTAGAGCACTGTCGGGTCGCCCCAGAAGATCGCTTCCGTCCCGTTGCCGTGGTGGGCGTCCCAGTCGAGGATCGCGACTCGACTCAGTCCGAGCTCCGACTGCGCGAAGCGTGCCGCGACGGCGACGTTGTTGAACAGGCAGAACCCCATCGCGCGGCCGGCGAGGGCGTGGTGGCCGGGCGGCCGGACGAGGGCGAAGCCGTCGCGCTCCACCCCCGCGATCGTCGTCCCGGCGGCGAGCAGCGCGGCGTCATAGCTCGTCGCGGTGCACACCGTGTCGGGGTCGAGCCACGTATCATGCCGAATCGACCGAATCCGTTCGATGTGCTCGGGCAGGTGCGCACGCTCGATGTCGGCCACCGTCGCTGCGCGGCCGGGCTCGACGTCCGCGAACGTGTCCAGCAAGACAGAGAGCCGCTCCTGCGACTCCGGGTGTGCGCCGGTCGGGTGCAGGCGCGCCAGCTCCGGGCTGCTGACGAGCCTCAGCGGCCGGGCTCCTCCGGCGCGCCGGCCCGCTCGCCGAGCGTGTCGGCGAGCCGGTTCAGCCCCAGCTCGCGGACGAACGAGGACGCCTCCGCCCACGTCGGAGAGTGATCATCGACGGGAGGGAGGGGGGCGGAGGCGTCGAGCGTCGCAATTCGTCGATACAGACGAAGTTCCTCCTGCAACGAGCCGAAGCGGCCGGCCTCGAGCGCCGCCTCGAGCGACCCGTACTGCCGCAGCACGTCGGCGGCGGTCTTCGGCCCGACGCCGGGGGCGCCGGGAAGCTTGTCCGAAGGATCGCCGCGCAGCGCGATGAAATCGGGCACCTGCTGCGGCTCGACGCCGTAGCGCTCGCGGACCTCGGCCGGGCCGACGCGCGCCAGCTGCGAGACGCCCTTGATCGGCATCAACAGCGTCGTCTGCTCGCTCGCCAGCTGGAACGCGTCTCGATCGGACGTGGCGACGAGCACCGTCCCACCCCGCTTCTCCTCGCGCTTGACGGCGGCGGCGAGGAGATCGTCCGCTTCGTACCCGGCCGCCTTCGCCACCGCGAAGCCGAGCGAGCGCACCACCTCGGGGAGGAGCGCCAACTGCTCGAGGAGCTCCTGGTCGAACTTGCGGCCGGACTGGTAAGCGTCGAACGCCTCGTGCCGATACGTCGGCACCTCGAGGGTGTCCCAGGCGACGAGAACCGCGCGCGGCTGTTCGGAGTCCCACAGCCGCAGCAGCATGGTCGTGAAGCCGTAGATGGCGCCGCCGGGGCGGCCTTCGGCGCGCCGGATCGTCTTCGGGAGCGCGTGGTACGCGCGGTGCGCGAGGGAGTCGCCGTCGATTGCGAGCAGTTTCATGCGATCGCAGCCTCCAGCGTCGCGATTTCCTCCATCAGCCGTTCGGTGGCGATCTCCGCCGCACGCCGGTGGCCGAGGCCGACCAGGTCCTCCATCGCGACGGGCCGTCCGTACGCGACACGCCAGCGCTCGAGCCGCCGCAGCCGGGCGGTGCCGGCGAGCGCGGCCGGGACGAGCGGCACGTGGGCGGCAAGGGCGAGCCGTGCGGCGCCCGTGTGTGGCCGCGGGGGCGTCTGGCCTTCCCGCCGCCTCGTGCCCTCCGGGAACATCACGAGCACATCGCTCTCACGGAGCACCTCGACCGCCTTCATGATCGCCCGCTGGTCGCTTTCACCGCGACGAACCGGAAAGGCGCCGCCTGCCTCGAGCATCGTCCGCATCCACCATCGCTGGAACAGCTCGACCTTCGCCATCCACCGGAGCCGGCGGCGCGGCCACAGCGGATAGCCGAGCGCCCAGGGGTCGAGCGCCGAGATGTGGTTCGAGGCGAGCACGAACCCGCCACTCGGCGGCAGGTTCTGGAGCCCCGTCGCCTGCAGGCGGTACAGCAGCCTCGCGGGCCAGCTGGCGATGCCGACGAAGTAGTAGAAGCGCACATCCATAGACGCGAAAGTCTTCACGATCCGTGGCTGACCCGGGTGCGCCGACGGACACGCGCGGAAGCTGAGCTAAGGTGAATCGGTGGGTAAGACGCTCATCATTGCCGAAAAGCCGTCTGTCGGACGCGACCTCGCCGGTGCCTTGCCGGGCAAGTTCAGCAAGGCAGACGGCGGCTACCTCGAGTCGGACGAGTACGTCGTCGCGTGGGCCGTTGGGCACCTCGTCGAGCTCGCCCAGCCCGAGGAGTACCACGAGCGGCTGAAGAAGTGGCGGATGGCGGATCTGCCGATCGTGCCGGACGCGTTCCGGCTCAAGCCGCGGGATTCGAAGTCGAAGAAGCAGCTCGACGTCCTGCGGAAGCTGCTGAAGCGCGACGACGTCGACCTGATCGTCAACGCGTGTGACGCCGGGCGCGAAGGCGAGCTGATCTTCGCCTACCTCTACGAGGCAACCGGCGCGAAGAAGCCGGTGCGCCGCCTGTGGCTGAACTCGATGACGAAGGCGGCGATCCAGGAGGCGTTCGGGCATCTTCGTCCCGGTGAGGAGATGGAGCCGCTCGAGGAAGCGGCCCGCTCCCGGTCGGAGGCGGACTGGCTCGTCGGTATGAACGCAACGCGGGCGGCCTCGATTCGGCTCCGCTCCGCGTTCGACGGCGCGGTCTCGCTCGGCCGCGTCCAGACTCCGACGCTCGCGCTCGTCGCGCGTCGCGAGGAGGAGATCCGGGACTTCAAGCCGGAGCCGTACTGGCTCGTGGAGGCGCTGTTCGCCGCGACGGGGGAGCGCCTTTACCGCGGGCGCTATCTCGGCGGCAAGCGGCTGCCCGAGCAGGAGGCGGACGAGATCGTCGCCGCCTGCCGCGAGCGGCCGGGGACCGTCACCAAGCTGGAGAAGAAGGAGGAGCGCGAGCGGCCGCAGCTCCTGTACGACCTGACGTCGCTCCAACGGAACGCGAACACGCAATACGGCTTCTCTGCACGGCGCACGCTGCGGGCGGCGCAGGCCCTCTACGAGGAGCACAAGGCGATCACGTATCCGCGCACGAACTCACGCTTCCTATCGGGCGACCTGATCCCGGAGCTCAAGCCGACCGCCGCCCTTCTCGGCCGGAACGCCGAGTACGCCCGGGCGGCGAAGTACGTCACGAGCATCGACAAGCTGCCGCTGGCGCGCGTCGTCAACGACGCGAAGGTCACCGACCACCACGCGATCATCCCGACCCGCGACGAGCACGACACGTCGCGGATGGGCGAGGACGAGCGGCGGGTCTACGACCTGGTCGCGCGTCGCTTCCTCGCCGTCTTCCACCCGGATGCGGTGTACGAGCGCACGCGGATCGAGACCACGGTCGAGGAGCGGATCTTCCGGACGAGCGGGCGGGTGCTCCTCGAGGCGGGTTGGCGGGCGGTCTACGGCGAGGCCGTCAACGGCAAGAAGCCGGGCGACGAGGACGACTCTGGCGGCGACCAGGAGCTTCCGCGCCTCGAGCAGGGCGAGGCCGTGGAGACGCGCGAGATCGAGGCCCTGCGCAAGGAGACCCAGCCTCCGCGGCGCTTCTCCGACGCCTCCCTGCTGGCGGCCATGGAGACCGCCGGAAAGGACATCGAGGACGCCGAGCTGCGCGAGGCGATGAAGGATTCGGGGATCGGCACACCGGCGACGCGCGCCGCGATCATCGAACGGCTGATCGACGTCGGCTACCTCGAACGTGAGGGCCGCGCGCTTCGGGCCACGGAAAAGGGGATCCAGGTGATTCGCCTGCTCGGCGACCATCCGCTCACCTCGCCCGAGTTAACTGGCGACTGGGAGCACCGCCTCGGCCGCATCGAGCGTGGCGAGGACTCGCGCCCGCGCTTCATGTCGGACATCGTCCGCTTCACGACCGACACGGTCGCCGAGCTCGACAAGCTCAAGGGCGTCCAGGTCGAGCGTGCGAATCTGGGTCCGTGCCCGATCTGCGGCCGTCCGGTGATCGAGAACCGGCGCGGCTACTCGTGCTGGTCGAAGGACGACCCCGGCTGCGGATTCGTGATCTGGAAGCAGAAGGCCGGGAAGTCGCTGCCGGTCTCCGTGGCGAAGGAGCTGATGGAGAACCGCCGCACCGAGAAGCCGGTCAACGGCTTTCGTGGGCGCTCGGGTCGCTCCTTCAGCGCCAAGCTGAAGCTCGAGCAGGATCCGGAGTCCGGGAAGTGGCGCGTCGACTTCGACGAGGAGTGGGCGAACAAGCCGCGCGAGGAGGCCGAGGCGGCCGCACAGGGGTGATACCCCGCGCGTCCGCGCGCTGAACGGGCTAACCTTTACGGCGGGTCGAGCGTCTCAACGGTACGGGGCGCCTCCGGCAGTCCAGTTTGCCTGCGCGGAATACTGAGACTTCCTGCCGCGTTTGTTCGAGTGGGAGGTCCGGTTCCCGGGCAGGTTCCCCCTGGAAATCCGAGGAATTCCGTCCTACAGTGCGAAAGGTTTGACGAAAGCGAAACGACCACGAGACGACGAAGCCCGGAGAATACGAACCGAGCGCCCGAGCGAAACGACAGAGGGAGTTGAAACCGACTTGACCCATCAGCAGCTGAACGAGCTTCTCGAGACCGAGCAGGCGCGCTCGCTGGTCGAGGGCGCCGAGGAACGCGGCTTCATCGAGCCGACCGAGCTGGAGGCGTTTGCGATCGAGCACGACCTCAACGAGGACGAGGTCGAGCAGCTGGCGCGCGAGCTCGAGGCGCTGGGCCTCG
>Ga0066903_100001612_pt1 | contig 16774 bp, 18 predicted proteins | sample PanSoiMetaGPlot1_FD_67491 | JGI IMG/M metagenome (GOLD analysis project Ga0066903, IMG submission 67491) | Tropical forest soil microbial communities from Panama analyzed to predict greenhouse gas emissions - Panama Soil - Plot 1 (version 2) | ecosystem: Environmental > Terrestrial > Soil >... | reverse complement strand
TTTTCTTTTTCGCGAGGGAGACAGCGGTGACAAGATGTACGTGTTACTGGAGGGGAATGCGCACATTATGGTGGGCGACCTCGTCGTGGAGCCGGCGGTTCCCGGGGCACTAATCGGCGAGATGGCGTTAATCGATGACCGCCCGCGCACAGCAAGCGTAGTCGCAAAGACGCCTTGCCGTTTCGCACAAATAGATCGGCGAAGGTTCCATTTCCTCGTGCAGCAGACGCCACATTTCGCGACGCACGTTATGAAAACGCTGGCTGATCGCCTGCGTCGTATGAACACGGCCGCTGCGGCGAGCCAACGAAGTTTTAGCCGAAGTTAGAGCAGCTTTCGATCGGCACAGGCGCTGAAAGGCGACCGGACTCGGCGCTGGTGAAAGTTAAGCCGAGAATCGGAGCTGGTCCCTGACGGCTGCACGCTCGCCGGTGATTCGCGCGTATTCTTCCATCAAATAGCGGTCGGTCATTCCGGCGACGTAATCGCAGACGGTGCGGTATAATCCTTCCTGCTCCAAGCGTTTCGTCGCAACTTCGCCGAGCTGCCGCGGATCCGCCAAATAACGTTCGAAAACTTTTTTCAGCATCTCACACGCGCGCCGGTTCACTTTCGTGACGCGCGGATGATAATAAACATTGGCGTAAAGAAATTTTCGAAGCGCGGCATTCGCCTGGCGCAATTCTTCGCTGTAACGAATCAACCGCGCCGGCTGTTTGCGCACCTCATCCGAACTTTTTGGGTTGGCCCTCGCGATCGAGCGCGCGCTGGTCGCGACCACGTCCTGCACTTGCACGTCGATGATGTCGCGAATAATCAGTTTGTGCAGCTCGGGCTCGCGCGCATCGGGATAACGAGAGAACACTTCGCGCTGACTGCGCTGCCAGACCGCGTTCTCTGCCAATTGCGCCGCGCTCAAAATTTCAAAATCCACCGCGTCGTCGAGATCGTGACTGTAGTAAGTGATCTCGTCCGCCAGGTCCGCGATTTGCGCCTCGAGCGATGGAAATCGATCTGAGCGTTCGTGCTTTTGCAAACCTTCACGGACTTCGAAAGTCAGATTCAGTCCCGGAAAATCCGGATACGCATTCTCGAGCAACTCGACCACCCGCAAGCTTTGCCGGTTGTGCTCGAAGCCGCCGTGATCGCGCATGCAGTCGGCGAGCACTTCTTCGCCGGAATGTCCGAACGGCGTGTGACCGAGATCGTGCGCGAGCGCGATCGCTTCCGCGAGATCTTCGTTGAGCGCGAGCGCGCGCGAAATTGTCCGGCTGATCGACGCGACTTCGATTGAATGCGTCAGCCGCGTCCGCAAATGATCGCCCGTGCCGTTGAGAAAAACCTGCGTCTTGTATTCGAGCCGGCGAAAAGCGCGCGAATGAATGATGCGGGCGCGGTCGCGTTGAAACTCGGTGCGATACGCATGACTTTGCTCCGGAAACTTTCGGCCGCGCGAATCACCGGACTTCTGGGCACAGGGCGCGAGCGTTGCGCGCTCCGTCGCTTCCATTTCTTCGCGCGTTTTCCAACCGTTCTTCATCGCGTCACTTGGTTCGATGTTCATCTTGGAGGTTCCAATTTCTCGCGCAGTGCGCGCTGAGCGCGGCGCACTTCCAAGCGCAACACGAGCAAATCGAAAAGGGCGAGAAGCAGCGCGGTGAAAGTGAACCAGATGCATACGAACCAAAAGAAAATCACGCGCCAGGGATGTTCGTGCGGATTCAAGGCCGGCTGCAAAAATGTGAATCCCGAAATCAGCAGCAGCAGCGCCAACATGATCAGGAGAAGCATCGCTTTGCGGCGCGTATTCCGATCGCGAATGACGCCGCGCGTCGCATGCACGACAAAGGAAGTTGTCTGTAAACGTTTTTCCTCAGGCGAATCTTCCATCAATTTGCCAGCATCCGCGCGTTGGTTACTTGTCGATCTTACGATTTCAAATAATCGAAGACAAACGGCTTCTCAGAAACAATTCGTGGTGCTTTGATAACGCTCGATGAGAAAGAAGAAGACAAAGGCGACGCCGCGCAGAAAGAGTCCCGCCGCCAAAAGGAAGCTGGAGCAGACGGCGGCCCTGAAGGAGCGCTTTGATGCTGAGTTCACGCAGGCCGTCAAAAGCGCGCGGGCGTACTTGGAAAATCCGCGCCGATTAGAGACGCTCTTCGACGAAGCCGCCCGAGAAGCCGCGACGCTACCGAAAGAACCGTTCGGAGAGACTTGGCCCTATTTTCAAGCGATGCTGCGTTTGATTCGCGCCTATTCGCGCGGCCAATACCGCAACGTTCCCAACGACACGCTGGTCGTCATCATCGCCGCCATCATTTACGTCGTGAATCCGCTCGACGTCATTCCCGACGCGTTGCCCGCGATCGGTTATCTCGACGACGCAACCATCCTTGCGCTCGCGGTCCGCAGAAGCCGCCAGGCGCTCGACGATTTCATGACCTGGGAAACGACACGCCCGTGAAAATAATTTTTGCCGGCTGAGCAATTGCTTCCGCATATTGTTCCGATTAAACCAGAAGCAGCGCTGGATTTTCCAGAAAGTGGCGGAGTTCTTTCAAATATTCCGCGCCAAGCGCGCCATCGATCACGCGATGGTCGCAGCTCATGGTGATTGACATCCGCTGACCGACGACGATCTGGTCGCAATCGTCAATCACTGGAACCTTATTCACTTTGCCGACCGCGAGGATGAATCCTTGTGGCGGATTGATCACCGCGCTGAAGGAATCGATTCCCATTCCACCGAGGTTCGAAACGGTGAAGGTGCCGCCGTGAAACTCTTCCGGCTTCATCCGTTTATTGCGCGCGCGGTGAGCCAAATCTTTCGCCATCGCGCTGATCTCGCGGAGCGATTTGTCTTGCGCGGCGTGAATCACCGGCGTGAGCAACCCGTCTTCGATCGCGACCGCGATTCCAAGATCGACATCCGCATATTGCACAAACGCGTCGCGGTCGAATGAAGCGTTCACGCGCGGCACTTTAACCGCCGCCATCACCGCCGCCTTCAAAACAAAATCGTTCACTGTGATTTTGGCGGCATCGCTTTGTTCGCCGGCCGATTTCAATTCCTCGCGCGCCTCCATCAAGGGAGCGGCGTTGATCTCGATAGTGAGATAAAAATGCGGTACCGGCCCGAGACTTTGGACAAGACGCTCGGCAATTCCTTTACGCATTCCAGAAAGCTGAATCCGTGTTTCGCCTTCGCCTGCTTTGATCGAGGGAGCTGCCGGTTTTGCCGCGGGCGGAGGTTTTTGTGGCGCGGCGATTTTCGATTTCGCCGCGGCACGAACATCCGATTCAGTCACGCGACCGTCGGGACCAGTTCCTTTGACGCTCGAAAGATCGATACCGAGCTCAGCCGCGACCCGTCGCGCGACCGGCGATGCTTTGACGCGCGCTTCGCCTTCTGTCGGTGGTGGCGGCCGTCCCGGCTGCTCTTTCTTTGCAGGCGAGACGCTCGCGGCCGCAGCTTTCTCTTTTTTCTCAGCTGGCGCAGGTTTCTCAGTTTCCGCCTTGGATTTCTCTTCCTTTTTCTCTTCGGCTTTCGCTTCCTCTTTCGGCTTTTCTTCTTTTTTGTCTTCTTTCGCTTCGGCTTTTTCGGACTTTTCTTCCTCGGCCTTCGCTTTCTCTTCTTTTTTTGGCGCTTCTTCCTTTTTCTTTGAAGCCTCTTCGCCTTCTCCGCCGATGAACGCGATTTTGTCGCCGACGTTCACCTTGCCGCCTTCCTCAACATAAATCTCGGCGAGCGTTCCATCCTCGGGCGATTCCCATTCCATCGTCGCCTTGTCGGTCTCGATCTCCGCGATGACTTCACCAGCCGAAACTCTTTCTCCCTTTTTCTTCTTCCACGCGACCAGAGTCCCCTCGGTCATCGTGTCGCTCAGCTTCGGCATTTGGATTTCAGGCATCGCAGAAGTTGATGGTTGAGAGTTGAGCGTTGAGAGAAAAACCGACGTTCATGCGTAACAGACTTTCTTTACCGCACTCATCAGTTTGTCGGCGTTCGGAAGGACGAACTTCTCGAGCTTCTCGTTGTACGGCATCGGGACGTCCTCTTGAGAAACGCGCATGATCGGCGCGTCGAGCTCATCAAAAATATTTTTCTGGATGCGGTAGCAGACTTCCGCGCCGACGCCGCAGAATGGCCGGTCCTGCTCGACAATCACAACGCGGTGCGTTTTCGATGCGGAGTTGAAGATCGCTCGCTCATCAAGCGGCTTAATCGAGCGAAGGTCGACAATCTCGGCGGAAATATCTTCTGCCTCGAGCTGCGCCGCAACGGCGAGCGCGAGCGGAACAGTTTGCGCGTAGCAAATGATCGAGACATCGCTGCCTTCGCGCTTCACTTCCGCCTGGCCGAGCGGAATCAGAAGTTCTTCGTCCGGCGGCTCGACCATTCCCTTTGAGCTGTAGAGAAGCTCGGCTTCGAGAACGAGCACAGGGTTTTCGTCGCGCACCGCGCTTTTTAACAAACCTTTCGCGTCACGCGGCGTCGCCGGCGTGCAAACCTTCAGACCGGGCACACTCGCGTAAAAATTTTCAGTTGCGTGCGAGTGCGTCGCCGCGAGCTGATGCGCCGGGCCGTTCGGCCCACGAAATGTGATCGGGATATTGAACTGGCCACCCGACATCATGAACATGTTGGGCGCGTTGTTCACGACTTGGTCGAATGCGACGAGCGAAAAACTCCACGTCATGAATTCGATGATTGGCCGCAAGCCAGCCATAGCGGCGCCGACCCCAAGACCGGCGAAGCCGTTTTCGCTGATCGGCGTGTCGATGATGCGTTTCGGTCCGAAGCGTTCGAGTAAACCCTGGCTGACCTTGTAGGCGCCCTGGTATTCAGCCACTTCTTCGCCCATCAGAAAAACGTTCGGGTCGCGCTCCAGCTCTTCGGCGAGCGCTTCGTTCAATGCTTGGCGATAAGTGATCTCCCTCACTGTTTTTCTCCGTTCAAATTGGCGTACTTGTAAACGTCTTCCACTGGTAGCTCCGGGCTTTTCTCGGCAAATTTCACCGCTTCAAGCACGGTTTGCTTCGCCTTTTGGTCGAGCGCGTCGAATTGTTCATTGGTCAATTTGCCCTCGCGGGTGAGCTGCGCACGCAAACGAATAATCGGATCGTCGAGCCGGTATTTTTCCAATTCCTCTTTCGTCCGATAACTGGCCGGGTCGGACATCGAGTGACCACGGTAACGGTAGGTCCGCACTTCCAGGAACGCCGGGTGCGAATCTTTCCGGATCGACACGGCCGCTTCGGCGATCTTGTCACGGACCTCGCGGAAGTTCATTCCGTCGACGATGTCGCCGGGAATGTCGTAGCCTTCGGCGCGATCGATAATTTGCTTCAACGAGGTCGATCTTTTCACCGACGTGCCCATCGCGAAAAGGTTGTTCTCGCAAATCAGGACGACCGGCAGTTTATAAAGCGCGATCAGGTTAAGCGCTTCATGGAATGAGCCTTGATTGATCGCACCGTCGCCAAAGAAGCAAAGTGTGACGCGATCCTCATCGCGATACTTGGAGGCGAAGGCCAGTCCCGCCGCGAGCGGCACATGCGCACCAACGATGGCATGGCCGCCGTACATGTGGCGTTGCTTGTCGAAAAAATGCATCGACCCGCCGAGGCCTTGCGAACAGCCGGTCGCTTTGCCAAAAAGCTCGGCCATGCACGCGTCGGCGCTGGTTCCACGCGCCAGTGCGTGACCATGATCGCGGTAAGCCGTAATGATGTAATCGTCGTCCCGCACGGCTGCGACCGCGCCGACCACGACAGCCTCCTGTCCGATGTAAAGATGACAGAAGCCACCGATCTTCTGCGCCTGATATTGCTGGCTCGCGCGTTCCTCGAAACGCCGAATCAGCAGCATCAGCGCGAGCATCTCGACCTCGTCGCGTTGCTCGGCCCGCTGCATCGAAGTTTACGCGACGCGAGGCAATGCGGCTCCAGCATGCCGGCTGGTTTTTCGCCCAAAGTTCATGCACACTACGAACAACCCGGTGAAAAACAGATCGCTCAGCGCGGTGTTGCGCAAGAACATCCAAGCAGGCGTCGCGCCGCCATAAACCGGCAGCCCAACTGTTTGCGCCTGGACGAAACCGGCGACCGTCTTTGCGTATCCGGGATCAAAAACCCACGAGACCGTGTTTGTGACGCAGTAGAAAATTAGCGACGCCGCGAGTGACGCCGGGAATAACGTCTTGAATCCCGGTCGACCGCGGAGCGACAAACCGAGGCAGCCGACGAGCGCAAATGCGATGTAGTGTGAAAGCACGAAGGGGCTGAACAGCGGGAAGCGGTAGTGCAGGTTCAGGACGAAATCGGAGATCAGGAGCGCGATCATCGGAACACTGAATCGATATCGCGCCGGAAAATACGCGGCGCCGCAGAGCGCAATCGCGGCCATCGGCGCGAAGTTTGACAGCCAGGTTGTGCCCGAAATGATCGCGAGCCCGGTAACAATGCGATAAGCGACGGCACAGATGATTAAGATGAGCGCGGGAATCACTGAGGAGAAATCTAGCCGTCCTGCGACAGATGCAAAGGCGATTTGGAGACCGCGCTCTGGTTAGCGGATCACTTCTGGCAAAGGGCAATTTTTCTACCGGGAACGGGCGAGTCGACGATCTTCACGCTCCGAAATAGCGCGCGATGGTCCTGAAGGATTCGGAACATGGCCGGCGCGGTGAAGACAAAAGTTTGGCCGCCATCTGGCTTTTTCGAAGTTCCCTTTTTCGAGCTGACGCCGATGAGCGGCAAACGGTTGTAGTGTTTCGGGAACCGAATCCTCGTTGTCTTGCGAAACTTCGCGTCCTCGATCGTCGGAAATTCGATGATCAACCTTTCGCGCGTGAGGGCGGCCAATTGGTGGATCGCGCGAATCGGTTCGTCGAGATGATGGATCACGTTGAGCAGACAAACGTAATCGAATTGTTCGTCCAGCGACTGAAGAAGAATGTCGCGCTGGAGGAATTGCACTTCACTGCCGATGATCTTTTTTAGTAAACAGGCTTGGCGAAATCGTTCTGGGTCAAGCTCGGCGCCTAAAACCCGCGTCGCGCCTTTGGCCTCGGCTTCAAAACAAAAATAGCCGAGCGCGGAACCGATATCCAAAACACTCTTGCCGGCGAGCGATTCCGGAAAAATTAAGTCGCGAGTCTGACTGCGGTCTCGACCGCGGGTGTGCAATCCGTATGGCAAATTCACCCGATGATAGCCGAAGTGTTCCTCGTGAAGGATTTTCTCGATTTCTTCTTTGGAATAAGTCGTGTGCATCAGGGATCGCGCGCAATGAGCGCGAAAGCCTCGGCCGCATCCAGGCTTGGATAAGTCGGGTTAGTAGCGTCAACAAATGCAAACGAAATTCGATGTCGATCCAATTCCGAACACCACGCGCGATAAATCTCGGCGAGGTCGAGATTCTCGTAGAGCCGCTGCCAGTGTTCGATCTTGTAATCAGGCCGTGCGCTCGCCCGTTTCAAGATCGCGGCGCGGTTCGCAACCAAAACGATGGCTTGTTTATTACCGCTGCGTTCGGAAAACTCAATCCACCACGAGTCGGCATTAAATCGGATCGAGCGCGCGCGATAGTCTTGCGACGGAGTTGCCGTCCTCGCTTCACGCTTCGCGAAAAGTGAAACAGGCCGGAGAATATTATAATGAACAAAGCAATCGGCGTCGCCCAACAAACGCGCATCCAGCCCCGGCTTGTTTTTCGGTTTGAGCACAACCGTTTCCGGGCGCAATCCGGTGAGCGCAAAACACTGCTCGCTTCGAATGAACGTGCTCTTACCGACCGAGCTGGGACCGCTGATAATCCAGAGCATGCGTCAGAGTTCAATCGGGTCGCCGGCGTTTTCCTGCCACTGATGAATCTCGCCGGCCAACTTGCTCGCTATTTCTTTGTGTTCCGTGCGCCCGAACAGATTATGCAACTCGTACGGGTCGGCGCGCAGATTGTAAAGTTCGTTCAGGTCCTTGTCCCGCAGACACAATTTCCAGCCGTCCGGCGTAATTACCGCGCGAGTCGATTCTTCCAGTGCGCGTTGAATGTCGCGGGGCCGGCCAAGTTTGGTTCGTTTCTGAATCTTCGGCGTTTTGCCGGGCGACCATTGAACGAATACGTTTTGCGCCGGCATCGCTTCGCCGCGAAGCAGTCGCGCGTGGCTCTTGCCAGTGCATTGCTCGTGGGCCGGTTTGCCTAACAAATCGAGAACCGTCGGCGCAAACTCGATGTGGCTGACCGGTTGCGCGACCCGATGCCCGCGGCGTTGTCCCGGCAATCGAACCAAATAAGGCACACGAATCGACTCTTCGAACATTACTTCTTTTCGCATAAGTCCGTGCGCAGTCATCATGTCGCCGTGGTCGCTGGAGTGGACCACGATTGTGTTTTCGGAAAGTCCATGCTGGTCGAGTTGCGCGAGAATGGCCCCGATGCTGCGATCGATTAGCGTCACCAGCCCGTAATAGTTTCGTTTGGCTTCGCGATATTTCTCCGGTGGATTTCCGTAACGCTCGCGGTCCCGTTCCTGGCGCAATCGATAACGCAAAGGCATCTCCTTTCCGAACGTGTGATCGACGGTTGGATCGACGTCTACTTCATCAAGCCGGTGTTCTTCGTTCAACGGACCATTGTATGGAGAGTGCGGCTCGAAAAACGCGACCACCAAGACAAACGGGTCCGCTTTATTGCGTTCCAAAAACTCGCACGCCTTTCGTTCGAGAAATCTCGCTTTCGATAGTTCGAGCGGGAGATGCGTCACAAACCAGTTATCAAAGAAATCTCGATCAGCTCGAGGTTTGAGACCGCGTTCGAACAAGAATTTGCTGTAGTCACTGATGACATTTGGATCTCGTCCCGGGCTGACGAGCTTTTGATATCGCGGATTGTTTTCTACCGAAATCCATTCGGCAAAACCGTGCTGAGCAAAATGCTCATTGCCGAGGTGCCATTTGCCGATGTAACCGCAACGATAGTCGGCGTCATCGATTAGCTCCGGCAAACATCTCCATTTCGCGTCGAGAATCAGGAAGTTTCGGGTGCACCCATTGGCGTGCGGCCACGATCCCGTCATCAGCGAGGACCGCGATGGTGTGCAAATCGGCTGGGTCACATAAGCTTTTTCGAAGACCCACGATTCGGACGCGAACTTGTCCAAATTGGGTGCATGGACGCGGCCACCATAGCAACGGAGTGTGTCCGCCCGCTGTTGGTCGGGCAGAAAGACCAAAAGATTTGGTTTGGAAGCCATGCTCGCAGTTCAAGCTAAACACTTGACCTGCAATTTCGCGAGCGAGGCAAGTAGAAACGCGAATCGCTTAGTAGCTCAACGTTTCAGCAACGCATTCAAGCGCGCTTTGCGGCGATCGGCGGCGTTGCGATGGATGATGCGACGCTTGGCCGCTTTATCGAGGTCGGAAATCAAACCGCGAATCTGTTCGGCGTCGGGTTTGGCCGCGCCACGAAGATTTTTTTGGAGCGAGCGGAGCCGGGTCCGGACGCTACGGTTTTGGCCGGCGCGAGCAAGCGATTGGCGAGAACGTTTCGCAGCGGATTGTGTGTTAGCCATTCTTATTTAAATCGGGCGACGACCGTCGCGCAGGCCGCCGAAAAGTCAAGATGCCGACGAACCCGGCCATGGCGGCATCTATTTCTACAATCAGGTCATCCTCGCACGCCGCGCCGTGAATGTAAGTAGGTGAGTGGCCCAGCTGATTGGTTGCAATCCGGCTGCCGAAGGCTTGAAGCAGGTCGATCTTAGAGGAGCGCTCCTGCGATCAGGCGCGCGGGCCGGAAGAAGCAACCTTCGTTTGTGAAGTATCTTTTCTCAGCGCCGTTTTGGAAGCGGGAGCGTCAAAGCCGTAAACTGCGGGATCGGGCATCTTTGAAGCTTTGGGCAGCGGTTCCTGAACAATCTCAACTGGAGCGCCAAGCGGGAGCTGGCTGTAAAGCGCGGCGATGTCGGTCGATTTCATCCGGATGCAGCCGAAGCTGGCCGGCCGGCCAATCAATTTCTCCTCGTTGGTTCCGTGAATGTAAATGCAGCGGTTGAAGGCGTGCGCATTCGATCCTTCCAATCCGCGCAGCCAAATGATGCGCGTCATTACCGGATCGCGGCCCGGAGTGTTAGGCGGCAAAATTTCGCCTGTCCAACGACGATTGTGAAACACTGCGCCAATTGGAGCGCGGTCGCCGATTTTTTGCGCAACCTGCAAAAGTCCGAGCGGAGTGGCGAGACTACCCAAGGCATCGCCTAAACCGTACTTGGAAGTCGAAACCGGATAAGTCGCCGCCATCGCGCCGTTCTCGATCAGCATCAATTCTTGATCGCGAACGCTGATAATAACGCGGGTCGAAAGGTTTGGAGCGGGAATAGAGCCGGCCCGAAGCGGCAGCGTACCCGAAACCAGGGCAGCGCCAACGATGGAAGAACGAAGCATGTGGCGTCTTTTACTCAGAAAAGGCGTTTTGTCACGCGGGAATTGGCGAGGGTGAACGGGAAGCGCCAAAGCTAAACTTCGGCGACCAGGGCAGCAGAGAGGAAAGAGCCACATAAAAAAATCCACCCTGAAACATGAGCAGAAACGGTACCGAGAAGAACTGACCGTGCGCGGTCGCGAACCAGACGAAGTAGGTGAAGTAGAGGGCAAAAGCCATTTCCGCGATCGGCAGACTCGATTTGAGCGCCCGATACCTGCAACTGCGCCAGGACTGCGCGCGCCGCTCAATTCCATACTTCGGAGTGCGCGCAAAATCGGATTGGTGGTTGAAGATCGCTTCCAGAACGGCGCGCGCGTTGTTGAGAGAGAGGCCGATGCCGAGTGCGAGCAAACAGGGAAGGAGGAGCATCTGTTTTATCCACGTGCGCGGATGAAGTTCGCGCTGCGCGCAAACATAGAAGACCGCAACCGACACGGAGGCGGTGAGAAAAATTGGGACGTCGATCAAAACAGTGCGCAGCCAGCCGCTTTGCGGGCCGCCGGTTGACGGATGCAGCAAGACGCACAAACAAGCTAGCAGCAGATACGCAAAGTTGGAAACAAGATGGCCGGTGGCTTCCGCCTTAATTGCAAATGGCAAATCGCTTCCCCAAATCCGGGTCAAAAGTTTCTTGCAGGTTTGAATGGAACCTTTCGTCCAGCGGTGCTGTTGCGATTTGAAGCCATTCATGTCAACCGGCAATTCGGCCGGCGTAACGACATCAGGGAGAAAAATAAATTTCCAACCCGCCAGCTGCGCGCGATAGCTTAGATCGAGATCTTCGCAAAGCGTGTCGTGTTGCCAGCCGCCTGCCTCCTCGATGCACGACTTTCGCCACAAACCGGCGGTACCGTTGAAATTGAAAAAGCGTCCGCTGCGGCTGCGCGCCGTTTGTTCGAGCAAAAGATGGCCATCCAGAAACATCGCTTGCATGCGCGTGAGCAAAGAATAGCCGCGGTTCAAATGACCCCAACGCGTCTGGATCATGCCGATTTTCGAATCGGTGAAAAAGTGGATCGTGCGCTGGAGCAAATCGCGAGGTGGAACGAAGTCCGCATCGAGAATGCAAACGAATTCGCCGCCGGCGGACTCGAGACCAACCGCAAGAGCGCCCGCTTTAAAACCGGTGCGATCGACCCGATGAATGAGCTGAACATCGTAACCTCGCTCCCGGAGTCGCCCCGCGCACGCACTGGTTACTTCGCGGGTGTCGTCAGTGGAATCGTCCAGGACTTGGATTTGGAGCAAATCTTTTGGGTAATCGAGTTCGCTAACCGAGCGAAGCAGGCGCTCGACCACGTAAATTTCGTTAAAAATCGGGAGCTGAACCGTTACTTTTGGCAACTGCCCGAAACGCGCCGCCGGAAGCACTGCCCGTTTCCGGTTTTTCAGAAAGAGATAAATGATGAAATACCGGTGAACGCCGTAGGCGGAGAGGCCGATGAGCACGGCGAGGTAGCAAGCCGTCCAAATCACGTAGCCGAGACTTCCTTGCATAAGGTTGGCTGCCAGTTATCAAGACAGCAGGTGCGCATGATGGCGCTTCCGTCGCCAGCGTCAAATCAAAAATGGCTGCTCGCGACGGCAAACAAAGCCAAAGCGCACAAAAATTAGCACGATATTGACGTTGATTGCAACGGCCATCATCGCAGTTCGGTCCTCAACGGCAAGCAGTTTGCTGTTATGCTATCTTTGCGACCCGCGGTATGCCATTTCGACATCTGTTAAGAAAAGGCCGGCACGATCGATTGGAACGCTTTAATATCGTTGTCTCAATCCTTCTGGCCGGTTGGGTGCCGTCCATCCTGACAGTTTGGTTTTCCTATACTTTTCTGACCAAGATGCTGGAATCGCGGATTCTGCGCGACCGGCAAACATTCGTCGATCTGATCGGTCGCCTCGTTGGTGACGACCTCAGCGGCACCAGCGGCATTATCGATTACTACCAAACGTTGCCGGACGTCGCGACGATTCTGAATTCGGCAAAACCACAGTTCGCCGCGCAGCAATGGCTCGGCACAACTTCTTATGCCTATCCGCGCATCGACGGCATGTTTGTCGCCGATCGCGAGGGGTGCTTGCTCGCTTCGATTCCTCACGACCCGGGAGCAATTAGGACAGATTTCGACTCCAATATATGGCGCAGCGGCGCGGAGAAGGTTTCCGGCGCTTTCATTTCACCGGTGCACCCGCGTCTTTCCGACAACCGAATGGTGACCGACATCGTAGGCGCGGTTCGCACGCCGGACAAAAGAATCGCCGGCTATCTCGGCGCGTCGGTTTTAGTAGAACGAATCGGACGGCGCCTTTCGACAATTCGCTTCGAAGATCAATCGACTTGCCAGGTCATCGATCAAACCGGAGCACCCCTTTTCGCAAACGACTTTCGCCCAAACCCCGGCGCATCTTCGGCTCGTGAGTCGATCCTGCCCAAGGAAATCAGCGAAACCAGAAGGGGGAATCTCGAACGCGGTGGAATTCTTTATTCGTTCGGCCCGGTGCTATCGACCGGATGGTCGGTAGTAGTCAAACAACCGAAAGCGGTCGCTTACAAGCCGGTCCGCGACTTGGTCAGCCTCATGGCCACGCTCGCCACCTGGTTGATGGCGTTCACCGTTATCTTCGCCTGGTTTGGCGGAATCTTTTACCGTCGCCAAACTGAAGCCGCCCGCAGGATCGAGCGCGAAGTCATTTTTAGCGAGAAAATCCTCGCCAACATGCCCATCGGCATCGCGTTTGTCGATCCAACCTCACGAAGGTTTACCCAAGTCAACGACGCCTTTAGCCAGATGGCCCAGCGTTTTGGCGGCTTGCCCAGCCAGCGGAAAGTTACCGATGCGACGTACGAAGAAGTGAAAATTGCGCCGGCGGACGCGATTGAGCGCGTGCTCTCTTTTGGCACGCCGTTTCGATTGACCGAACAGGCGTTCCAGGACGAAGGCGGCATGACTCATTTCGTAAACGTTACGCTTCTGCGTCTGCAAGCAGCGGACGAGACAATTAAAGGCGTCCTCTACTTCGTTGAAGACAAGACACGCGATGTCGCTTTGCGTCACGAATTGATCAACGCGAACGCGGCTAAGGACCAGTTTCTCGCGCTCCTTTCCCACGAATTGCGCAACCCCCTCTCACCCGTCATCGCCATGGTTGGCGAGTTGGAAGCGATCGCTCCCCGATCACCGAACCTGCACGAAGCTGTGGAAATTATCCGGCGCAATGTCGAACTGGAGGCGCGATTGATCGACGACTTGCTGGATGTGACCCGCATCGCCAAGGGCAAATTGCAACTCAGCTTCGAAATCCTCGACACCCACGAGATCCTGCGGTGCGCCTATGAAATTTGCCGGGAGGAAATGACCAAAAAGTCAATCGAGGCGAAATTTGAACTCACCGCCCAGCACGTTCACGTCGAAGGCGACCCGGCCCGATTACAGCAGGTATTCTGGAACCTCATCAAAAACAGCGTCAAATTCACACCGGCCGGCGGGCGAATCACCATCGCCACGTCGAACAGTTCGCCCGAAGCGATCGAAATTCGCATCAGCGATACCGGAATTGGCATCGAACCGGAAAAGATCGGAAAGATCTTCAACGCCTTCGAACAGGGACAAACTTCCATCACCCGCCGCTTCGGCGGACTCGGTCTCGGTCTCGCCATTTCCAAGGCGATGGTCGATGCGCACCGTGGAAAAATCCGCGTCGAAAGCGAAGGCAAAGAGAAGGGCGCCACTTTCAGGGTCGAGTTAAAAACGGCTCCGGCGCCGGTCCGTCGAAAAAATGGCGCGGACGGCGACCGGCCGTTCGGCGTCCGCGAACAGCCGGTCGTTCCAGAAATGCCAGCGGTTTCGCGCCGGCGTCGTCTCCTGGTTGTTGATGATCATGCCGACACGTGCACAGGGATGAAAATGATGCTCGAGCGACGCGGCTACGACATCACTGTGGCGTATTCTGCCCAACAGGCAGTTGAAAAAACACAAGAGGCGGATTTTGATCTGCTCATCAGCGACATCGGCCTGCCTGACCGCAACGGCTACGAATTGATGCGCGAATTGCGCGAGAGCAAAGGCCTTCTCGGAATTGCCCTCAGCGGTTTCGGGATGGAAAACGACGTGAAGCAAGCGCGCGATGCCGGATTTGCCGAGCATCTCACAAAGCCGGTCAATTTCGATCGGCTCGAACAAACCATTCGTCACCTCCTCGGACCGACATCGTAAGAAATCGCCGGTGGCGATGGTGTCGATGTTACTGTGTGTCGTTTGCGGTTGACCGCCCTGCCGTCGCTCCCGCTTTCTTGGCAGCGGCTTCCTTCAACTCGCGAGAGAGTTTCTCTACCCGCTGGCGCATTACTTTACCGGCTTTGAATTTCACGGTCGCGCGCGATGCAATGACGAAACTGCTCCCGGGTTGATTTGGGTTTCGTCCCACCCGCGGCTTGGTCAATCGCGGCTGGAAAATCCCGAAATTGCGCAGCTCAACCGGAACATTGTTGGCCAGACTGTCAGTAATTTTATCGAGCGTGCGCTGGACAATGTCGAAGACCTGGTGTTGCACCATTCCGGTCTGGTTGCTTATCGCAACGACTATGTCGCGCTTCGTAAGTTTTGCCATAGCTCCAAACGAGAATCGTATCCCAAAGCACATTCGCGGGCATGATCGGCAAAGAAAAGTAAATTCTTTGGCCTGAGCAGGCTAAACCTGAAACGCGCGGTGGCTCAGTGCGCCGCAGCCGGACGCCGCAAGAGACGGTTCCAGTAATAGTTAAACGGCGCCTGCTCAGCGAAGGCCTTGCGTCTGGCTTTCAGTTGGCCCTGCATCAAACCAAGCTTAGTGAAAACGCCATTCCAATCCGCTTCCAGACGGCGAACTTCGTCGTTCGGAAGGTCGCGTACGCCACGCACGGACACGCCGCGTTGCAAGACACTCATCGCTTTGCTGAAAACTTCCGCCAGCATGTTCAGCTCGCGCAACACGTACTCCATTTCCTGCAACAGGTTGCCGCGGATTTCGGTGAACTGGCGCGATTGTTCGGTCGAAATGATCGGCTTGGTCTTGTCGAGTCCGTAAGTAATGAGATCGTGGAGTTTCTTCCAATTCTCCAACTGCAACGTGACTAAACGCAGCTTTGTCTCGAGACCTTTGTCGCGCATTGGAAAAAATCTAAACACTGACCAGTTGGAGTGTTTCGTCGAGCTTTTGCAAATTATCGATGAGCAGGTGCGCCCATGGGCGGTTCACTGTCTGCTCCTGGCTGATGATTCCTTCTTCAAAGTAGAACCGCCCTTGCCGCCACCGGAAAATCTCCGCCACGGCTGCCTCCCCTTCGACGGAGCCGAAAACCGCGTGCCGAATCGCGCCCTGCTGGAGATAAATCTCGCTGTTTCCGCGCCCCGACTTGAATGTGAAGCGCCCACTCCGCTGGCTCAGACAGCTCATTTGTAAAATCTCGGCCGCTGAAAACTGATTCAGGTTGCCAATCAGCGAATGACACGGGTCGAATCCTTCCGCAGCTGTGCCGGCGTGCGAATCGAGCGATTGCACAAAACGGGCCAAACTTGCCCGTAATCGGCGCGCGCTGCCGCCGATCGACAGCAATTTGACATCCTGTTCCTTAGCCCGCGAGCTGACCTCCGGGCCGCGGGCGCTATGGAGCAAACATGCGATGGTAAGGGAAGGAAAATGCTGCCGCAGATTTGTCGCCTGCTCGACCGCCAGCTCGGCGTCGCCCTCGATGATCACGCCATCGAAATTCTCTTCGAGCAGCGCCTGCACCCCTTCGGCCAGGGTCCGAACAATCTGGGTCTCGAGCCGCTCGATCCGGTCGAGAATGGCAAGCGCCCGGTCTTGGAAGACAGGGTCTGCGTTCAGGATGAGGACTCTAGTTTCCACAATTGCCAAAGAGGCGGACAAGTTTATAGCAGGAAGTCTGCCGGGCGTTTGCCCGAGCCTGGTCACGCCTTTGAGCCGCGCCAGTCGGCCCGGGGTGGCGGCGCCGCAAAATGCTCAGGCGCAACTGCGTGTGCTGTCCGAAAATGCACTTTGGCCACCTTCCGAAGGACCTCGGGCCCCTTCGCTGCCACCAAATTCTCAGCCCCATTTGCTACCGCAGGCGAGACGCCCCGCTCCAGCCGCATTCCGAGCTTTTTTCCCTCCCGGTCGAGCCAGTTAATAAACGCTTCCCGGGCCAAAATCGATGCCGCCGCTACCGCGATGTCCGATTCGGCCCGTGGCCGTTGCTGGATGTCCAGCTTGCGGCCATGACGTAGCAGCGATTGTTCAATCACTCGG
>Ga0066903_100001611_pt1 | contig 16776 bp, 11 predicted proteins | sample PanSoiMetaGPlot1_FD_67491 | JGI IMG/M metagenome (GOLD analysis project Ga0066903, IMG submission 67491) | Tropical forest soil microbial communities from Panama analyzed to predict greenhouse gas emissions - Panama Soil - Plot 1 (version 2) | ecosystem: Environmental > Terrestrial > Soil >... | reverse complement strand
TGCCTGGGCTGCAAGCGCGTGTTCGTCCACGACTCGGTCTACGACGAGTTCGTCGCCGGTCTCGTTGACGGCGTCGCGCGCTACGAGCCCGGCGACGGCACGACGAAGCCCGAGAAGCCCAAGCTGAGGATGGGACCGGTCCACACCGCGGCCGGCCGGGACGAGCTGGTGGCGCAGATCGAGGATGGCGTCGCCAAGGGTGGCGAGGTCCTGATCGGCGGCGGCACCGGTAACGGTGGTTCCGGCTATTTCCTCGAGCCGGCCGTTGTCGCGGAGCCGGGCGCCGGGTCGCGGCTGGAGACGGAGGAGGTCTTCGGCCCGGTGCTGCCGGTGTTCCGCTACTCGGACTTCGACGACGCCATCCAGCGCGCGAACGACACGACCTACGGGCTTGGCTCGTCGCTGTGGACGCACGACGCTCGCAAGATCCACCGCGCGGCGCAGGAGATCGATTCGGGTATGACGTGGGTCAACCAGATCCACTACGGGTACGACGAGCTGCCGTTCGGTGGGATCAAGGACTCGGGCTTCGGCAAGGAGCACGGCCTCGAGGCGCTCGACCACTACGTCGAGGTCAAGTCGGTCGTGGTTGGGGGGCTGGGCTGATGGCCGTCTCATTTGAAGCCGACGGGCCGATTGGCCTCATCACGCTCGACCAGCCGCCGGCGAACTCGTACGACCTGGCGTTCATGCGGGAGTTCGGGGCCGCGGTCGACGCGGCGATCGAGTCCGGCGTCGGCGCGGTCATCGTGCGCAGCGCCAACGAGAAGTTCTTCTCGGCCGGCGCTGACATCAAGGCGTTCCTCGAGGGCGACACGGCACAGAACATGGAGATGATCCGCACCAGCCATGCGACGTTCGATCGCATGGCGGCGGCGCCTGCGGTGTTCATCGCGCTGATCGCGGGGCATGCGATGGGCGGCGGCCTTGAGATCGCGCTGGGCTGCGACCTGCGCTACGCGGCCGAGGGTGGCTACCGCTTTGGTACGCCGGAGGTCACGCTCGGGCTGCTGCCCGGAAACGGCGGCACACAGCGGATCATCCGGCTGCTCGGTCCCGGCCGCGGCCTCGACTTCCTGCTCACCGGCCGGGCGATCAAGGTCGACGAGGCGCTGTCACTCGGACTGATCAGCGAGGTCTTCCCCGCCGACGAGGCGGAGGAGAAGGTCCGCGAGATCGCCACCCGATTTGCCACCGGCCCGCGACTGGCGCACGCATACATCAAGCGCTGCGCGTACGAGGGCGCGCAGATGACGCTCGCCGACGGCCTCGCGCTGGAGCGCTCGCTCGTTGAAGAGCTGTTTGAGACCAAGGACGCACGCGAGGGCCTCGAGGCGTTCGCCGAGAAGCGTCAACCGACGTTCACTGGAGCCTGAGCATGACCGCCGAGACCCTCACCCGCTACGCCGGCTCGTTCATCAACGGGACCGAGCACGAAAACCGCGGCGACGCGCTGCCGGTCACCAACCCGGCCACCGGGGAGACGTTCGCCGAAGTCCCGGCCGGAACAGCGGCCGACGTCGACCTCGCCGTCCAGGCCGCCAAAACGGCGTTCGCCGACTGGTCCTCGCTCGCCGTGTCCAAGCGCGGCCAGATCCTCGGCAAGGCGCTGCGACACACCGAGGAGCACGTCGACGAACTGGTCGAGATCCTCGTCCAGGAGCAGGGCAAGACCTATCGCGACGCCCGGATCGAGATCCCCAAGGCCCTCGACACGCTCGAGCACTACGTCGGGCTCTCCAAGGCGCTGCGCGGCGCCCACACGCCGAACCTTGACCCTGGGGTCGACGGCTACGTGCTGCGCCGCCCGCTCGGCGTCGTCGGGGCGATCGTCCCGTGGAACTTCCCCACGACGCTGCTGGCTAACAAGCTCGCCCCCGCGCTGGTCGCCGGCAACACAATGGTCGCCAAGCCCGCGGGCACAACCCCGCTGACGACGCTGCGCCTCGCGGAACTCCTGGCCGAGGGCGGCATCCCGGCCGGCGTCTTCAACGTCGTCACCGGCAGCGGATCGAGCACCGGCGTCGCGCTCGTCGAGCACCCCGACATCCGCAAGATCGCCTTCACCGGCTCGACCCCGGTCGGTGAGCAGATCGCCGCGATGGCCGCCAAGGGCACCAAGCGCGTGACCCTCGAGCTCGGCGGCTCGGACCCGATGATCATCTGCGACGACGCCGACCTCGCATCCGCGGCGAGCGCCGCCGCCATGGGCCGCTACTACAACTGCGGCCAGGCCTGTCTCGCCATCAAGCGGGTGTACGTCTTCGAGTCCGTCGCCGACGAGGTCATCGAATCGATCACGCAGAAAGCCAAGCGACTCAAGGTCGGCCCCGGCTACGCCGACGGCACGCAAATCGGCCCACTCCACACCCTGGCCCAGCGCGACGAGGTAGCCAGTCAGGTCGCGCGCACGCTTGAACTCGGCGGCGAACTGACCGCCGGCGGCTCGGCACCTGATGATCTCGAGCTCGCCAACGGCTTCTTCTACCTGCCAACCGTCGTCGTCGACCCCCCGGCGGGCTGCCCCATGGAAGTCGAAGAGGTCTTCGGGCCCGCCCTTCCGATCTGGCGCGTCCGAGACTTCGATGAAGCCATCGAGCGCGCCAACGCCTCGCCGTTCGGCCTCGGCTCCTCGATCTGGACGCGCGACCTACACCGCGCCCGCCAGGCCGCCGAGCGCATCGAAGCCGGCTACACCTGGGTCAACTCCCGCACCAAGGTCTACGACGAACTGCCGTTCGGCGGCTGGAAGTCAAGCGGCTACGGCAAGGAACACGGCAACGAGGCGTTCGAGTTCTACACCGAGGCAAAGTCCGTGGTCATGCGCAGCGGATCCTGACTCGCGGCCAGCCATTACTCGAGTCCGAGTATCTGCGCCGCGGTTCCGCCGGTGATCGCCGCGCGCTGGGCTTCGTCGACCAGGGTGGACTGGCGCACGAACGCGACCGGGTCATCGTCACCAACGGGGTAGTCGGCGCCCATGACGAGGCGATCGGCACCGACGCGACGGATCAACGCGTCGAGGATGGAGACGTCGTACACGCAGGTGTCGTAGTAGAAGCGTCGCAGGTACTCGCTCGGCCGCGCCGAGATATTGCGCACGCTGTCGGGCATGTTGGTGACGTTGCGGTCGAGGCGCCCGAAGTAATGAGGGAGGTAGCCGCCTCCGTGGGAAACGACAAGCTGTAGGTCAGGGTGGCGGTCGAGCACGCCCTCGAGGATCAAAGACGACATCAGCTTGGCCTCTTCGATCGGCTGGCCGATCGAGTTCCAGAGTGAGTAGTTCTGAAACCAGAGGTCACGAATCCCGTCGGGATGGAAGAACACCGGGACGCCGCGTCCCGCCAATGCCTCCCACAGCGGCTCATAGCGTGGAGCCCCGAGGTACTCGCCGTCGATCTGGGCTGGGAGGTTGACCAGCTTTAGCTGGAGGTCGGTCATGGCACGTTCCAGCTCTTCGAGGGCGCGCGCGATATCACGCAGTGGCAACGTGAAGCTGCCCACGAAGCGTTCGGGCGCCGAGGCAGCCCAGCGGGCCGCCTCGTCGTTGACCTTGCTCTCGAGTTCCGCCTGGTGGGCCGGGTCGGCCCACGACGTGTTGAGGATCACCGTGCTGGACGACAGCACGTGGATGTCGATTCCACGGGCGTCCATGTCCTCCAGCACTGCAGCTGGATCCACCATCTTGACGATCTGCTGACCGCGCGCGCTATCGCCCGGCGGCGGTTCAAAGCTGTGGTCGCCAAACCCGGCCAGAACCGAGTGCGGCGCGGTTTGCGCCATGACTTCGGGCTGGACGAAATGGGTGTGGAAGTCAACGACAGTCATGCGGTGATCATGGGTCCGACCGGGCTCGCGACGCTGTCCTCCAGCGATTGGAAGTGCTCGTTGGCAAGGGGCGCCCAGCGCGCGTGCCGGTCCTGAAAGACCGCGTGGGCGCGCGCGCGCGGCCAGCGCGCGGGAAGGAGGTCCGCCGGCAGGTCCGGATCCATGAACGGGAACCGGCGCCACGCGTGCACAAGGCTCGTCTGTGCCGAGAAGCCCGCCCGCGGCGTCGTCGCCGTTCGGTTTCCGAACTGGGCAAGAAACTCGTCGTAGGCGCCACGAACGGCGCCGAGATCCCAACCTGCCGAGATCACCCCGGCCTGGTCTCCCAACATCGAGAGTTCACCTCGAAATGACCAGACATCAGCCGATCCAGCGGCGCGGACGACGTCAGCGATCTCCTGCTCGCGCTCAACACGGGGCGTGACCCAGACGCCGCCGCCGAGCGAGCCCAGACCGGCCCACGCCAGCCGCGTGCGCAGTTGGTCGCGGACTTCGCGCTGCGCCTCGGGGACTCGGAGCACGACGACGAGCCAGTCTCCGCTCCAGTCGCCATTCTCTCCGAACGAGTAGATGCGCTCAGCGCCGGACTGCAGCAATGACGCGGTCGCGGGTGACAACGCGAGCCTACGACGCCGACCGTGCCGCTCGCCGACGAGCCAGCCTTCGCGTGAACTGCGGGCGAGCGCCTGACGTGCGGCCTGCGCGGTGTATCCCATCGCCTCCAACGACGCCACGAGCGTCTCTTGCCACACGGCGTCGCGGCGGGGCAGGACGTACTCGCCGAGGATCGTCAACAAGACGCTGCGGGCGGCCGGTGCACCGACCGACCGACGCCGTAGCTGCTCATTCACCGGTCAGATCCTAGTCGGCAACGCTGACATTCCCGGCTGCCAGCGCGAGCTCGCGCAGCTTGAAGCGCTGCACCTTCCCGGTGACCGTGCGTGGGAAGTCGTCGACGAACGCAACGATGTGGGGGTACTCGTAGCGGCGCAGGCGGCTCTTGCACCACTCGCGCAGCTCGTCGGCGAGCTCATCGCCCGCTGTCGCTCCCGGAGCCACGATCACGAACGCCTGCACGCGGCTGAGGTCATCCACGGTCACCCCGACGACAGCGGCCTCCGCCACCGCCGCGTGGCCCATGAGACAGTCCTCCATGTCGGCGGGGCTGATCCACAGGCCGCCGACCTTGAACATGTCGTCGACGCGGCCTTCGTAGGCGTAGTTGCCTTCGGGTGTGACGCGGTAGCGGTCGCCGGTGGCGAACCACTCGCCCTGCATCGACCGCTTCGTCTTCTCGTGCTGGCGCCAGTAGTAGGCCGCGCAGCTGTCGCCGCGGACAAACAGCTCGCCGTCCTCGTTGATCTTCAATTCGTACCCGGGCACGGGCGTCCCGCTCGTCCCCGCCACCGTTGCCCCGGGGCGGTTCGAGCAGTAGATGTGGAGCATCTCCGTCGAGCCGATGCCATCGGCGATCTCGACGCCGTAGCGAGCCTGCCAGCGCTCCGCCGTCGAAGTCGGAAGCGCCTCGGCGGCCGACACGCACAGTCGGACGCTCCCGAGATCGCCTGGCGGCTCGGCGAGCATCGCGCGGTACAACGCCGGCACGCTGAAGAACAGCGTAGGGCGGAAGCGGCCGACCGTCTCGAGCGCCGAGCCTGGTGTCGCGCGGCCCGGCACGAGGACGGTCGTGCCCCCGACAGACAGCGGGAACGACAGCGCATTTCCGAGACCGTAGGCGTGAAACAGCTTGGTCGTCGAGTAGCACACATCGTCCTCGCTGATCTCAAGGATGTGGTGTGCATACGTGTCGCACGTCGCGCGGATGTCGTGGTGCAGGTGTACGACGCCCTTAGGCAACCCCGTCGACCCGGAGCTGTACAGCCAGAATGCTGCGTCGTCACGATGTGTCGGCCACGGATCGAGCTCCTCGGGCATCCCGGCGACCTGGGTTGGGAGGTCCTCGCGGGTGAACAGGCGGTCCATGCCGCTACTTCGGAGGGTGTCCTCGAGATGTGGCTCGCAGAAGCACGTGACGGCAGCAGTGTCGGTGACGTAGTGGGCGAGGTTCTCTGGCTTGTCGAGCGGGTTCACGTTCACGGGCACTGCGCCGATCCGCATCGCTGCGAGGAACAGGACGATGAACGCGGGGGTGTCGTCGAGCACGAGCAGTACCCGTTGTTCCGGGTGGACCCCGAGAGCGTTGAGCAGGTGGCCGGCGCGCGCGACGCGGCGCCCCAGCTCCGCGTACGTCACGGTTTCGTCGGGGGTGACGACCGCGGTTCGATCCCCTCGTCCCGCGTCCAAGTTTGCGTCGAGCAGCTGGCTCGCGTTGTAGCCGAGATCAGACCCGCTTGACCCCACGAGCGAGAGACTATAACGTTGCGTTCGTAAGTCAAGTGTCTTATATGGAGCGTGCGTGACGACACCCAGTCGCATCGACTTCCCGGTGGACGAGCTGGCCCAGCGCACCGAGGACGAGGTTCGTGAGCATCTCGCGGCCGGCAAGCTGGTCGAGGGTCTGCAGCACATGTCGCCCGAGTACCTGAAGGGCATCCGGCGGATCCTCACCGTGTCGGCCGACACCGAGCTCGTCAGCGCCCCGTCCTACATGCGGGCCGCCCAGCACGCCCCGGCGCTCAACAACTTCGGATCGGCGATGTCGATCATCCAGGACGAGCTCGCCCACGCGCACATCGCCTACCGGCTGCTGCACGACTGCGGGGCCGACATGGAATGGCTGATGTACGAACGCCCCGCCGAGGAGTTCAAGTACCCCTACGCGTTCGACGTGCCGCTCAACTCGTGGGTCGAGCTGGTGTGCGCGAACGCTCTGTACGACCAGGCCGGCTTCGTCCTGCTCTCGGACATCCACCAGTCGAGCACGTTCGGCCCGTGGAAGCGGGCCCTGAAGAAGGTCGACAAGGAAGAGACCTTCCACCTGCGTCACGGCCGCACGTGGGTGAAGAAGCTCTGCGCTTCCCCCGAGGGCAAGGCCGAGGTGCAGGCTGCTGTCGACTGGATGTTCGTCCTCACGCTCGAGTGGTTCGGTCTGCCCGACGAGCGCAAGAAACACACGATCCAGCTCGAATATGGCTTCAAGGGCATGACCAACGACGAGCTGCGCCAGGACTGGATGGGGTATGTCGTCCCGTTCATGGAAGAGGTCGGCATCGATGTTCCCGCCCACTACGACGAAGAAGCGGAGACGTACGCGATCGACTGCCCGTTCCCGGCTCGATTCGACCCCGAAAAGCGCGAGTGGGACCTGTCATCGCCGGTCTCGTGGGACGAGGTGCTGGAGCGGTGGCGCGGACGCGGCGAGATGAACCGCGAATACGTATCGACGATCCAGCGCGGCTACCGCGCGATGCACCAGCTCGCGGCGGCATGACCGACACCGAACCCGTAGAGGCACAGATCTGGCGAGCGCTACGCGCCGTCGAGGATCCCGAGATCCCGATCTCGGTCGTGGGGATGGGCCTGATCGTCTCCGTCGCGTATGACGAAACGACCCGCGTCGCGTCGCTTCAGATCACGTTCACCGCAATGGGGTGCCCCGCGATGGAGTTCATCCAGGACGACATCCGCGACGCTTGCCTGGCAATCGATGGCGTCGACACGGTCGACATCGAGGTCGTGTGGGACCCGGTGTGGACCAAGGACCGGTTGCGCGACAACGCGCGCGAGGCGATGCGCGAGTTCGGGATCGCCGTATGAGCCAGATCCGCACGTGGGAGGTGTTCGCCCGCCAGCGCTACGACGAGCCGCTGCACCACGTCGGCGCGGTCCGCGAGGACGACGAGGAGCTTGCACTTGTATCGGCCCGCTCGATCTACGACGAGCAGCCGTGGATCCACATGGTCATCGTGCCGCGTGACCAACTGCGGGAGGCCATCGCCGCATGAGCACCTCGATCGAGACCCAGCCCAGCGACCTCAGCGCTCCCGCTCGCGACGCACTCACCGAAATGATCGCGTCGCTCGCCGACACGAAGGCCGCCCTCGGCCGGCGCTACGGAGAATGGGCGGTCAGCGCCCCAACGCTCGAGTCCGGTGTTGCCGCGGCGGCGATGGCCCAGGACGAACTCGGCCACGCGCGGTCCACTTACCCGCTCCTCACGCAGCTCGGCGTCGGTTCCGAGAACGAGGACCGCATGGACGTCCAGTCATCCATACCGCTGCTCGCACAACCGCTTGCCGACTGGGAGACATTCATCGCCGTCAACCTGATCTACGACCAGATGTTGACCGAGTTCGTCAGCGCCGCAACAGACAGCTCCTTTCGCCCGCTCGCCCAACGCGCACGCAAGATCCTCCAGGAAGAGGGCTCCCACCAGACCCACGCCGCCGCCTGGGCCAGACGACTCCTCCGCGACGACCGGCACGCAGACCGATTCATGGGCGCCTGCACAGCGGTTTGGGAGGTCGCGGCGCAGTGGCCGGGCGACAACGACCGCTACGCACTCCTCGTCGGTGACAGCCTCGTGACGGGTTCACCCGACGTACACCGGGCAGCGGTTTGCGAGCACGCTGCGAGCGTGGCCCGAGACGCGGGGTGCATGCTCGACCTCGACACACGATGAGCAATCCCCGGGGCGTGCACCTCGTCGGCAGCGTCCCGCTGCCGAGCGCCGCCTGGTCCCTAACATCGCGCACGGCATTGCCGTTCTGTCACGAGCGCGACAGACGGGCGCGGGGTGCGCCGCGAACCTCTGCGGATGCCCATTCGAAGCCTTCTGCCCCTGCGCCGCACCGTTGCCGCGCCTGTCGCCGCGCTCCTCGCCGGCGCCGCTCTCATCGCCCCCGCCACCGTCTCCGCCGCGCCGCTTCCCGCGGACACGACCGCGATCGTCTCCGGCACACCCGACCTGCTCGGGCTACTCGCGACTCCGGTCAACGACTCCTACAGCTCGCACCAGTCGGTCAGCGGCGACGGCACGAAGGTCGTGTTCTCGTCGACGGCCGACGGCATGTTCGCCGGCGACGACGATCGCGTCGAGAACGTGTACGTCAAGGACACCACGACCGGCGCCGTCCAGCTCGTCAGCCGCGCAACGGGCGCCGACGGCGAGCCAACGCACCGCAGCTGCCAGTTTCCCGTCATCAGCCAGGACGGCAATGCCGTCGCGTTCCAGTGCGACGGCCCGCTCGACCCGGCCGACACGAACACGCGCACCGACGTCTACGAGCGCAACCTCACGACCCAGCAGACAATTCTCGTCAGCCGCGTCTCAGGACTCGGCGCCGTCGGCGAGCGCGGGTCCTACTACCCGACGATCGACAAGACGGGTGCGCACGTCGCGTTCACTTCGGAGGCGCGCAACCTGAGCACCGACATTCCCGCGACGAGCACCGGCCAGTACGTCTTCCGGCGGACGATCGGCGCCGGCGACGCAACGACACTCGTCAGCCGCGCGACCGGCGCCACCGGCGCGCTGGGCCCCCACTCGAGCAACGCCTCGATCGACGGCAGCGGCAACCTGGTCGCGTTCGACTCCTACGACGCGCTCGACCCCGCCGATACGAACAACCGGTCGGACGTCTACGTGCGTGACGTCGCCAATGGCACCACCACGCTCGTCAGTCGCGCCGACGGACCGGCCGGGAAGGTCGGCAACAACGATTCCTATGGGCCTCAGATCAGCGGCAACGGAGCCCTCGTCGCGTTCAGCTCACAGGCGACCAACTTCGACTTCGCCCACGACAACACCCTCGACACCGACGTCTACCGGCGCTCGCTCTCGGGCGCGGCGACGCAACTGATCGACATCACGCTCAACGGCGACAAGGCCACCGGCGGCGCACTCCTCAACAGCATCGACGAGACCGGCGAGATCGTCGCCTACCAGTCCAACGCGAACAATCTCGTCGCCGACAAGACCTCCAACGACGGCTCCGCCGTGTACGTCAACGACCATAGCTCGACTGCGCTCGTCAGCCGGATCGATGGCGCAACGGGCAGGCCGCTGCGGGGCGCCGGCAGCGGCGCACTGAGCGCCGACGGCTCGAAGGTCACGTTCCGCGTCTACAGCGGCGACACGCTTCCGGGCCTCGAGCCGCGCGCCATCGGTGTCGCGATCCGCAACCGCACGACCGGGACGACGCGTCCCGTCTCACGCCCCGCCGGCACTGACCCGTTCGTCAACCAGGGCGGCGCGAGCGACGACTCGTCGGTCAGCGCCGACGGTCGCTTCGTCGCGTTCGTCTCCTCGGCCCGTGGCCTCGGCGTGCCGGACCCGGCCGACACCGCCGTCATCGTCCGCGACACGGTCACCGGAGCGACGACGGTCGTCAGCCGCGACGACGGTGGCGCCGTGATGGCCGGCGTGCGCGTGCGCTATCCGCTGATCAGCGGCGACGGCCGCCGGGTGATGTTCACCGTCGACCACGGCGAGGACACCGACGCGTCGGTCTACGTCCGCGACATTCCCGGCGCCCGCACCTATCTGATCTCGCGGGCCGACGGCTTCGACGGCGCACCCGCGAACGGCACGTCGTTCGGCTCCTCGATCAGTGACGACGGCACGCGCGCGGTCTTCACCTCGCGGGCGACGAACCTGGGCGATGGCGACACCGACGTGCAGGACGACGTTCACCTGCGGGAGATCAACACCGGCCGCACGATCCTCATCGATCGCGCCGACGGGATCAACGGCGCCAAGGCGAACCTCGAGTCTGCCGGCGGCGTGATCAGCGGCGACGGGTCGCGGGTCGCGTTCCAGAGCTACGCCTCGAACCTCGGCGACGGTGACACCGACATCAAGTCAGACGTCCACGTCCGCACGATCGCAACCGGCACCACGCAGCTCGCCGATCTGATCGGCCCGTCGACGAAGGCCAACGACCACTCGGGCGGCCCGTCGATCAGCCGTGACGGCAACATCGTCTCGTTCACCTCCAACGCGACCAACTTCGGCCTGCCGACGACCGCCGCGCGGGTCTACGTCCGCAACCTGTCGGCGCAGACGCTCGTCCTGGCCGGCCGCGCCGATGGACCGGCCGGGGCTCCGATCGAGAACGTGATCTACAACCCCAAGCTCAGCGCCGATGGCTCGAGCCTCGCGTTTGTGGCCTTCCCGGCGACGAGCATCGCTCCCGGGGCGCCTGCCGACGGCGGGGCCCGTGTCTACCAGCGCGACCTCGCCAGCGGGCAGACGCGGCTGATCTCGCGCTCGACCGGCACCGACGGCGCGGCGACGCTCAAGTACGACGACGTCGGTCTCGGCGGCATCACGCAGGACGGCAGCTGTGTCACGTTCTCCAGCGACGGCGACGTGACCGTCGGCACGCCGGGCCGCAGCGACTACTCGCAGGTCTACGTACGCGCCGTGCGGCCCGATTGCGGTCGCGTCGCGCCGACCACGGGCGACACCGGCGGCACGACCGGCGCACCGCGCACCGACCACCCGACCGATCGCACCGCACCCGTTCTGACCAACGCCAAGCTGTCGCGCACCCGCCTCAAGGCCCGTCAGGGCACGGTGCTGCGCGTCGACGTGTCAGAGGCCGCGCGGTTGATCATCACGATCGAGAGCGCGCACTCGGGCGTCCGCGGCGGGTCCAAGCACAAGCCGACCTGCAAGGCGACCAAGCAGCGGAGCACGGCCAAGAAGGCGTGCACCGCGTTCGTCCGCGACGGGTCGCTGCAGCGCACCGTCCAGGCCGGGACCGCGAAGGTCGCGTTCTCCGGGCGCCTGGGCTCCAAGCGCCTCGCCCCGGGCCGGCACCGCATGACGATCGTCGCGCGCGACGCGGCGGGCAACATCTCCAAGCCCGTGACCTTGCGCTTCACCGTCGTGCGATGAGGCACTAGCTCCGGCTTTCACATCGTGAGCGCCCGTTCGCCGTGTACCGGCGGACGGGCGCGGCGGGCGGTTCATCGACTAGTCGGCCGGAAGTTGCGCGCGTTTGGCCGCTCTCTGTAGCGTCCCGCCATGAGGTGTCGGGCTGCACTACTCGTTGCTCTCGTCGCGTTCCCCGCCACCGCCGAGGGCGCCGGCACCCCGGTGTACCGGGACCCGCCGACGTACAAGGGGGTCACGAACGCACCCAGGACGAAGGCCGCGCCGCTGCCCAAGCCCCCGCCGCCCGTGGCCCTCTCGGACGCTGGCACATACCCGGACGTTCTGGTCGACGAGGCCGGCACCGGCCACGTGGTGTGGAACGAGAACCGCGGCGATGCGGCCGACGTCGTCGTCTACTGCCGCATCAAGCGTGCCGCGAACCGCTGCGACACCCGCGCCGAGCTCAACTGGGTCAAGAGCTACGGCGTCGGCGACGATCCGCGCTTCAACGGCGGCGGGCCACCGAAGATCGTCCGCGTCGGCGGTCAGCTCGTGGTCTTCAGCCACCGCTACCCCACCAGCTCGCAGAAGCCCGATGGCGGCGGGAGCTCAACGGTCATCGCGTGGACGAGCCCCGATGGCGGCACGAGCTGGACGCCGGCCCCCGCGATCGTCGGCAAATGGGACCTGACGCAGATGGCGGTGATCGGATCCGAGGACGACCCGACGATCCTGAACGTCGGAGTCGACCCGCTGTGCGGCGCGCCCGGGCCGGCGGCGCTGTGCATCGAGGCCTACAAGTCAGGCCAATACACGCCGGGCGCGGGCAACCTCTCGACCGCTCGCGAGGAGAACTACTTCGAGAACCTCACGAAGGACGAGCAGGGGCGCCCCGTCGTCTCGGCGGAGGACCTCGGCTACAACACCTACGTTCGCCGGTGGACGGGCGCGGGCGACCCGACCGACGCCTCGACCTGGACGCCGCCGACCATGATCGGCACCGACCAGAGCTCGATCGCGGGCGGCCCTGCGGGCGTCTACCTGATGGGCAAACCGCAGAGCGGCTACGGGCCGTACTCGGTGCGGCGCCTCAACGAGAGCGGCGACCGGTACACCCCCGGCCCGCCGACGGTGATCACAGCCGACAGGGACAACGTCCTCGGGCGCCTGTACCAGGGTCCAGGCGGCCACCTGATCGCCGCCTGGGAGCAGCGCGCCCAGGGCCTGCTGCAGCGCTCGACCCCCGGCCCCGCCGGGGCGAAGCCGACGTTCGCGACGGCGCAGACGCTCGCGGACGGCGCAGGCAACGGCCAGATCTCGGTCGGCGCGGCGGCCGACGGCGGCGGGTTCACCGCCTACAACCACACCGGCGGGATCGTCGACGAAGGCCAGATCGCCGTCGCCGGGTTCGGCAACCAGGCGCCGACCCGGAAGCCGGGCATCGCCGACATCCCAGGTGGCGGCGTGACGGCCGGGGGCACGGGAACGAATGGCTCTTGCAGCCAGCTGAGCTTCGGCAAGTTCATCGTCGAGTCGCCCGGCGGCTGCATCCTGAAGGGCACCGGTGCGCGCGCGGGCGAGTACGTCACCGGCGGCGAGCTCGACATCTGGGGGCTGCGGATCATCCCCGACACGGGGGCCAAGATCGTCATCGATCCGCGTAGCTTCAAGCTCGATACGACGGGTTCGGTGCGAGTGATCGTGACCGCGCCCGCGCCGATCGGCGACGTGCTGCTGTTCCACGGCGAGATCCACCGCGACCTGTCGCGGGTCGTCCCGGGCACGAACCTCTTCGAGTTCCCGACCGGCCTGTTCAAGGCCAACATCCTTGGCTTCGACGTAGGCGCGGACATCAACGTCCGGCTCGAGCGGGACGGGGTCCACATCCCGGTCGACCTCAGGCTGCCGCCCGCATTTGGCGGGTTCTCCGGCCACGCCGAGCTGATCGCCGACCGCGCCCACGGCCTCCACGTCGACAGCGTCCACATCCACCTCGGGCCGATCCCGCTTGGCGTGCTGATCATCAACAAGATCGACCTCGACTACCAGGGCGCCGGCGGTATCTGGAGCGGGGCCGGGTCGATCACCGTACCGGCCGGCGGCACGCTCGATATTCGCGCGCGCTTCGCGATGGGCGCGTTCAAGGAGGCGACGCTCTCGTTCACGCCCGGCGAGGCGATCCCGATCGGGCCGTTCGTGTACCTGTTGCAGTTCGGCGGTGGCTTCGGCGTCGATCCCACGCTGATCGACGCCAACGCGACGCTCGGCGCCGGCGCCGCAGTGTCCGGCGAGGCACCGATCAAGGTCCGCGGCGACTTCAAGATGACGTTCCCGGCGAACGGACCCGGCGACTTCCGGCTGAACGGCACCGTCGGCGTGTTCATGTTCGACATCGCCGACGGCTCTCTGGACTTCCAGACCGACGGCTATGCGGCGTTCCGCGGCCACGCCGGGGTGAGCCTCGGGCCGCTGCAGGTCGACGCCAACCTCGACGGCTTCGTCGACGCTCCGACTGGCCAGTTCGGCGCCAGCGTCAATGGCACCGTGTCGCTGTGCGTCGAGGACCCGGTCGAGCTCTGCGCGGACGCGGGCGCAGCGGTCGCGCTGTCGAACAAGGGCTTCGCCGCCTGCGCGGGCTTCAACCCGCCGGACCCGTTCGGCGGGTTCCATGCCGGCCTGACGTACCCGTGGTCCGACTGGAACCCGGTCTACGTCGTCAGCCCGCTGGCCTTCAGCGCTTCGCTGATCGAGCACATCGGCGCCTGCCACACCGACGAGTACCGCGTCGCGCCGACGCGCGCACGCGCGGCGCAGTCCGGCGGCGCGCCGGTTGACATCCCCGGCGGGCTGCCGAGCGCGACGATCCTCGTCAAGGGCGACGGCGGCCAGCCGAAGGTAACGGTGACGGGCCCCGATGGCGAGACCGTCGCCAGCGATCAGGCCAGCAAGGACGGCGTCGTGATCACCGCGAAGAACGTCAACGCCGCCTATGTGATGCTCAATAGGCCCAAGGGCGGCACTTGGACCGTCGCAACCCGGCCCGGCTCGGTCGCCGCGACGCAGATCATGACTTCGCAGGGTTACACGCCCGCGAAGGTGCGCGCGACACTCCGTGGCGGCGGACGCTCACGCTCAATCGCGTACTCGATCCAGAGCTCCGGCCACGGGCAGACGATCAGCTTCCTCGAGACCGGGAAGTTCGGCTCGCATCTGCTCGGCGCGGCCAAGGGAGCGCGGGGCACGCTGCGCTTCCGCCCGGCCGACGCGCGGCCCGGCGGGCGCCGCACGGTCTACGCGCTGATCGGGCACGCCGGAATCACGACCGATCGCGTGAAGATTGGTTCCTACGTGGCCCCGCCTCCGGCCGGGCCGGCAGCCGTGCGCAACCTGCGAGTCCGCCGCTCCGGAACGAAGATGACCGTGAGCTGGAGCCCCGCGGATGGCGCCGCGCGATACGCCGTCGTGCTCAAGGGCGCAAAGGGCACCCGGCTCGGGCGCCTCGTCGGTGGCAAGATCAAGCGCCTGCGCTTCACCGCGATCCGCCGCGACGAGCGAGTGCAGGTCTCGGTCCGTGCCCTCTCGCGCCAGCTGCGGCTCGGACCGATCAAGCGAATCAGCTCGCGCGGCGCCCGGCGCTGAGCGCGGCCTACCTGTAACAGTCCGCACATGAGCGCAGCCTCGATCATCGCGCGTGACGAGGAGTTCGCGTCGATCCGAGCGTTCCTCGCCGGCGTCGAGGTGGGGCCGGGGGCGCTCGTTCTGTCCGGCGAGCCGGGGATTGGCAAGACGGTTCTCTGGGAGGCCGGCGTGCACGAGGCGGCGCGGAGCTTCAGCTGCGTCATTTCGTGTCGTAGTGTCGAGGCCGAGGCCTCGCTGTCGTTCGCTGGGCTGTCGGATCTGATCGCCGACGTGCTCCCCGAGGTGGCTCCGTCGCTGCAACCCGTTCGGCGTCGGGCGCTCGATGTTGCGCTGCTGCTTGCCGAGCCTGACGACGGCGCTCCCGACCCGCGCGCGATCGGGTTCGCGCTGTTGGACGTTCTGCGTGCCCTCGCCGAGCGCGGACCTGTGCTTGTCGCGCTCGACGATGCGCAGTGGCTCGATCCGTCGTCCGCGGCGGTCCTGCTGATTGCGCTGCGGCGCTTGCGTGATGAGCGTGTCGGCGTCCTCGCGACGCTGCGCAGACCGCGCGGCGCCGCGGCACCGTTCGAGATCGGACGAGCATTCGCTGACGATCGGCTCGAATGGCTCTGGCTCGAGCCGCTGGGCTTGGGCGCGCTTCGCCGCCTGCTGTGGGAGCGGCTGTCGCTCGAAGTCACGCGGGCCGAGCTTCATCGTCTCCATGAGACGTCCGCCGGGAATCCGTTCTACGCGCTCGAGCTCGGGCGGGAGCTGCTTCGTGCGGATGCACGACCTTCCGCCGGCACGGCGTTACCGGTGCCGGAGAGCGTGCGCAATCTGCTCGGCGACCGTATGGACCGGCTGCCGGCGGACACCGGCGATGTCCTGCTCCACGTCGCGGCGCTCGCACATCCGACGATTGATCTCATCGCCTCGGCGCACGGCGACCGCGAACTCGTTGCCATGGCGCTCGAAACGGCCGTCCGCGAGGGCGTGATCGAGCTCGACGGGTCGCGCCTGCGTTTTGCACACCCCCTGCTGGCGTCGATCTGTTACGAGCAGGCGCCGCACTGGAAGCGGAGCGCTGTGCATCACCGCATTGCCGGAATCGTGAGCGATCCGGAGGAGCGCGCTCGACATCTCGCGCTCGCGGCGACCGCACCCGACCCAGTCGTTGCCTCTGCGCTCGACAGCGCCGCTCACCGGGCCGTCGCCCGCGGCGCGCCCGCAGCAGGTGCCGAGCTCTACGACCTCGCGGCCAAACTGACGGGCGACGAGCCAGCGCTCAAGCGGCAACGGCGGTTCCAGGCGGCGACGTGCCACCGCTCGGCCGGCGACCACGAGTCCGCGGCGGACATATTCGAGCAGCTCCTGGCCGAGGTTCCGCCCGGAGCGGAACGCGCCGATGTTCTCTTCGGGCTGGCTTTGGCGCTGAGCGGCGATTCCCCGGCGATCGTCGAGCTCCTCGACCAGGCGGCCACTGAGGCGGGCGCCGATGATCGCCGGCTCGCGCGGATTTTCGGCTACCGGTCGTGGATCCGCGTCTA
>Ga0066903_100001610_pt1 | contig 16791 bp, 13 predicted proteins | sample PanSoiMetaGPlot1_FD_67491 | JGI IMG/M metagenome (GOLD analysis project Ga0066903, IMG submission 67491) | Tropical forest soil microbial communities from Panama analyzed to predict greenhouse gas emissions - Panama Soil - Plot 1 (version 2) | ecosystem: Environmental > Terrestrial > Soil >... | reverse complement strand
CGGACGTACGTGGCGTCCGGCTTCAGCCGGACCACGCCGTGAAAATCCCCCACGTCGGGTGGAACAGTCTGTCGATCGAGCGCGGCGGCGCATCGATCCTCGACGGCGTCGCGTCCGGCTCGCAGGTCTACTTCACGCACAGCTATGTCGCGCCGGTGACGGGCGACACGGCCGCCGTCACGGAACACGGCGAGCGGTTCGCATCGGTCGTGCAGCGCGGCCGCGTCGCCGGCGTGCAGTTTCATCCGGAAAAGTCTGGCGACGTCGGCCTCCGCATCCTGAAGAACTTCGTCGATCAGGCGGGCTGACGTGCTGTCGAAGCGCATCATCGCGTGCCTGGACGTCCGTGACGGCCAGGTCGTCAAGGGCGTCAACTTCGAGGGGCTCCGTTCGGCGGGCGATCCGGCGGAGCTCGCGAGGCGCTACAACGAGGAGGGCATCGACGAGCTCGTCATCCTCGACATCACGGCCACGCTCGAGGCCCGCCGCGCGCTCGCCGACACGATCGCGAGCGTCGCGCGCGAGCTGTTCATTCCGCTCGCCGTGGGCGGGGGCATTCGCACCGACGCCGACGCGGCGGCGGCGGTCGAGGCCGGCGCCGACAAGGTCAGCTTGAACACGGCCGCGCTCGCGGAGCCGGCGCTGATTACGCGCGTCGCCGAGCGCTACGGCAGCCAGGCTGTGGTCGTCGCCATCGACGCGAAGCGCGAGCCGGCAGGCTCGGAACATTTTGCCGTGTATGCGCGCAGCGGGCAGTCCGCGGCCGGACGCGACGCCGTCGCATGGGCGCGCGAGGCCGAGTCGCGCGGCGCCGGCGAAATCCTGCTGACGTCGATCGATCGCGACGGCACGAAGGCCGGCTTCGACTGCGGGCTCACGGCGGCGGTGTCGTCGGCGGTCGCCATTCCGGTCATCGCGTCGGGAGGCGCGGGCGGGCTCGACCACTTCGTCGACGTCTTCACGACAGGCCGCGCCGACGCCGCGCTCGCCGCGTCGATCTTCCACTACGCGGAAACGCGCGTGCGCGCGCTGAAGGAACACCTGCGGGCGCACGGCATCCCGGTTCGACTGTAACCGCGAAACGCACGAAAGGATCGAAAGACACGAAGAAAGATCCGTAGAATGAACGCGCTGGAGGTTCTATGACGCGCTCGATCGTGCTGGCAACTGCGCTCGTCTTCGTGTCATCGCTCGCGCACGCGCAGCAGCGCGCCGTCGACGGCGTCGCGCTCGACGACAATGGGCTGCCGCAGTACTCGACGTTCTCGCTGTGCGCGATCGATCCCGCCACCGGCCAGTCGGGCGCGAGCGTGACGACGCGCGTGCCGTTCGTCGGTCGCGCCGTGCCGCACGTGCGCGCGGGCGTCGGCGCCGTGTGCACGCAGGCTTCGACGGTCGTCGAATACGGACCGCGCGGCCTCGATCTCCTCGCGAAAGGCGTCGAGCCGCAGGCCGTGCTGCAGCAGCTGCTCGCCGGCGACGAGCAGCGCGAGTCGCGACAGGTCGGCGTCATCGACATGAAGGGGCGCGCCGCCGCGCACACGGGCAGGCAGAACGGCAACTGGGCCGGCAGCCGTCAGGGACCGAACTACACGGTGCAGGCCAACATCATGGTCGGGCCCGAAGTCGTCGAGGCCGTCGCGAAGACGTTCGAGTCGACCGAAGGCACCGGCATGCCGCTCGCCGAGCGGATGATTCTCGCCATGGAAGCCGGCTACGCGAAGGGCGGCGATCGCCGCTGGGGCAACCTGCAGTCGGCGGCGATCAAGATCGCCGACCCGAACGATCCCGGCCGCGGCAACGATCACATCGCGCTCGCGATCGAGGTCGGCGAACATCCCGAGCCGGTCGCCGAGATGAAGCGCATCTACTTCACGACCGGCCGCCGCCTGGGCTACCGCAGCTTCTCGAAAATCGAAGGGCCGGACGTCATCGAGCTGAAGCGCATGCTTCACGCGGTCGGCTACTGGAGGCCCGGCCTCGCGGCGTTCCCCGATCCGCCGCCGTCGACGAACACGCCGAGGATGCAGGAGCTGCAACGCACCGACCGTGCGCAGTACGAGCGGATCGTCGCCGATACGCGCGCGCAGCAGGCCGCATACACACGCGACTACGCGACCTTCGACGACGAGACGATCGCGGCCGTCGACACGTTCCGCAAGGACCACGAACTCGACTATCAGGGCGACGCGCCTGGCCTGGTCGACGCGAGACTCGTCGGCGTGCTGCGGGCCGCGTATCTCGAAAAGAAGAAAAGCACGAAACGTTGAATGCTGATCCCGTCCATCGATCTTCAGGGCGGCGCCGTCGTCCAGCTGGTGCAGGGCGAGCGGCTCGCCGTTCGAGACGACGATGTGCAGAAGTGGGTGCGACGGTTCGAGAAATTTCCGAAAGTACAAGTGATCGATCTCGATGCCGCGATGGGCACGGGGGACAACCTCGCGCTCGTGCGGCAGATTGCCGGCGCGCTCAAGTGTCGCATCGGCGGCGGAATCCGAACGATCGCGCGCGCGCGGGAGCTGCTCGCCGCCGGCGCCCGGCAGATCATCGCCGGCTCGTCACTGTTCAGAGAGGGCGCACCCGACCTCGCGTTCGCGAAAGCGCTCAGCGATGCGGTCGGTCGGGACGGCGTGATCGCCGCGGTCGACAGCAGGAACGGACGCGTGGTGATTCACGGCTGGAAGACTGCGCTGCCGCTGACGCCGGTCGAGGCAATCCGAGCGCTCGAGCCGTACTGCAGCGAGTTCCTCTACACGCACGTCGACACCGAAGGGCTGATGGGCGGGAGCGACATGGACGCGATTCGCGCGGTCCGCGCGGCCACGACGCGCCGGATAACCGCCGCCGGCGGAATTTCGACACGGAAAGAGATCGACGAACTCGACGCGCTCGGCGTCGATGCGGTGGTCGGAATGGCGATCTATACCGGCGCGCTGGATCCTGACGCGCCCGGGTAACTTGCCGATTTGCGGATTGCGGATTGCGGATTGAGCGGACGAACGTTTGGGGGAGCGACCTCGTCAAAGAGTCCATGCGAAAGTTCTTTTTCGCCTTCGCTATCCTTGCGCTCGCCGCGGCCGGCAGCATATCTGCCGCGCAGCGCTGGTACGACGATACCGAAACCGTCACGCGGACGGTCAAGCTCGAACCTGGCGGAAAGCTGATCCTCAAGAGCTTCTCGGGCCGTGTGACCATCACCGCGACCGACGCGGCCGAGGTCGTCGTCAACGCCGTCCGCCGCGCTCCCCGGGAGCGGTTGGACCGTATCACTCTCGACGTCCACCCCGAGGGATCGAACTCCGTCTACATCGACGCGAATCACCGCGACCACAGCTGGTATTCCTGGGGTAACAATGTGGTCGACACCGATCTCGAGGTGAAGGTGCCGCGAAGGACCAGCCTCGACGTGAACGTCTTCAGCGCGCCGGTCACGGTCGACGCGGTCGAGGGGACGCACAAGCTGAGCGGGTTCTCGTCCCGGCTGACGCTGAACGACGTCAGCGGGCCGGTACGGGCGCACAGCTTCAGCGGGGCGATCATCATCCGGGCGAAGACGTGGGAAGCCAACCAGCAGATCGACGTCGACACGTTCAGCGGAAGCATCGAGCTGCACGTCCCCGACAGCGCCCGGGGCACCGTCTCGTTCTCGACCTTCAGCGGACACCTCAACTCGGAGATGCCGCTGACCCTTCACAGCACCAGCCGCAAGAACCTGCGGGCCGAGCTTGGCGGCGGCGGCGACGGCGTGCTCCGGTTCAAGACCTTCAGCGGCAGCGTCAGGATCGACCGTTAACTGCTGATACAATAGGAATTTGTCCCCCACAAGGGCATCAAACCTATTGTGAGCACGGCGGTCCAGACAGCCTCCGACGTTCGGCGCGAACCATGCCCGGCGGCAGCCGTGCGCCTCGCCACCGATGGCAAGTTCCTGAAGGCGGGGGACGAGCGCTTCCTCGTCAAGGGCGTCACTTACGGCACGTTTGCGCCTGACGCCGACGGGTACCAGTTCCCTTCGATCCGCACGATCGCCGCCGACTTCCGCCAGATGGCGGATCTCGGCGTCAACACCGTTCGCACCTACACGCCCCCGCGGCGCGACCTGCTCGACGCGGCAGCGCAGGAAGGCCTGCGCGTCATGGTGGGGCTGCCGTGGTCGCAGCACGTGGCGTTTCTCGACGACCGCGCGTTGAAGCGCACGATTCGGCGCGAGCTGGTCGCCAAGGTCGTCGAGCTGGGCGATCACCCGGGGGTTCTCGCGTTCGCGCTCGGCAACGAGATCCCCGCGGGCGTCGTCCGCTGGCACGGGCGCGTGCGCGTCGAGCGCTTTCTGCGCGACCTGTATACCAGCGCGAAATCCGCGTCGCCGGACAGCCTCTTCACGTACGTCAACTTTCCGCCGACCGAGTTTCTCGACCTGTCGATCTTCGACATCTGCGCGTTCAACGTGTATCTGCACCGCGAGCCGGAGCTGCGCGCCTACCTCACGCGGCTGCAGCACATCGCCGGACAGCGCCCCCTGCTGCTCGCGGAAGCGGGCGCCGACAGCATCCGCGAAGGCGAAGCGGGCCAGGCCGAGATCACCGCGATGCACATCCGCACGGCCTTCGAGGAAGGCGCGTGCGGCGCGATCGCCTTCGCGTGGACCGACCAGTGGTGGCGCGGTGGCCACCCGGTCCACGACTGGAAGTTTGGCCTCGTCGACGCGGAGCGCCGCCCGAAGCCCGCGGCGCGCGCGGTCGCCGCGGCGTTCGAGAGCGCGCCGTTTTCGCGGGAGCGGCAACGCACGTGGCCGAAGGTCTCGGTCGTCGTCTGCGCGTACAACGCCGCGGACACGCTCGAGGACAACCTCCGCTCGCTCGAGCGGCTCACGTATCCCGACTACGAGATCATCCTCGTCAACGACGGCTCGAAGGATCGCACGAGCGAGATCGGCCGCAGCTTCTCGAAAGTCCGCGTTGTCGACACGCCGAACGCCGGCCTGAGCGCGGCGCGGAACGTGGGCCTCGCCGAAGCGACCGGCGAGATCGTCGCTTACACCGATGCCGACACGCGCGTCGATCCCTACTGGCTCACGTTCCTCGTGCAGCCGTTCCTGACCTCCGACGTCGTCGCGTCGGGCGGGCCGAACGTCGTGCCGCCCGACGATCCGCCGATGGCGCAGTGCATTGCACGCGCGCCCGGCGGGCCGACGCACGTGCTGCTCGACGACCGCATCGCCGAGCACGTGCCGGGCTGCAACATGGCGTTCCGCCGCGACGCGCTGCTCGCGATCGGCGGCTTCAACCCGATCTATCTCCGCGCCGGCGACGACGTGGACGTCTGCTGGCGGCTGCAGGCGCGTGGCTGGAAGATCGGCTTCGCCTCGTCGGCGCTCGTGTGGCACCACCACCGATCGTCGGTGAATGCGTACTGGAGGCAGCAGGTCGGCTACGGCGAGGGCGAAACGTGGCTGATGGCGCATCACCCGGAAAAGTTCCTCGACGGGCGCCTGCTCTGGCGCGGACGGATCTACAGCCCGCTGCCGTTCATCCGTTCGCTGTGGGGCACGAAGATCAACGCCGGCGTCTGGGGCACGGCAGCCTTCCCCTCGGTCTATCGCACGGACGTGCATCCGTTCGCGTTCCTTCCGCACTCGATCCGCTGGCAGGTCATCTCGTTCGTGCTCGCAATCTGCGGCGCCCTCGTCGCGGCGATTGGCGGCCACTCGTGGGCGTCCGCGCTGCTGCTCAGCACCGGCTTCATCGGCGTCGCGGCCACTATCGTGAAGAACATCGCGTATGCGATGCGCTCCCAGGTCGAGACGCTGCCCGGCAGCAGAATCTGGTACCGCGCAGCCGTCTCGTATCTCCATTTCATCCAGCCGCTCGCCCGCCTTCGGGGACGCATCCGCGGCGTGCTGTCGCCGCCCGAGATTGCGCTGCCGCAAGCCAAAGCGCAGACGACGCGCGGACCGCGGCCGTCGCTCGGCGAAGCGTGGCGCGCGCTCCTGCTGATCTCGGGCAGCGTCATCGAGGACCGGTTCTGGAGCGAGACATGGACATCGGCCGAGCGCGTCCTTTCTCAGCTCACCGACTGGCTCCGCCGCTCGCGCGCCCTCCGCACGATCGAGATCGACGAGGGCTGGTCGGACGATCGCGACGTCAGCGCGTTCGTCGGCCGCTGGGCCTGGCTCGACGTGCGCGCGCTGGTCGAGGAGCACGCCGGCGGCAAAGCGCTCGTCCGGATCACGACGCACCTGCGGCCGACGTCGTTCGGCATCGTCACCGCGCTCGGGCTGGGCGCCGCGCTGCTCGTCGGCGCCGTCTTCGGCGTCGCGCTGCAACAGCCGGTCTCGAGCGCGGTCGTCGCGGGCCTGACCGTGCTGCTGATCATCGCGGGCGCCTGGCGCACGGCGCAGACGACGGCCATCGTTCGCCGCGGGATTGGGGGCGTCACGGTGGGCGCCGGCATGACCGCGATGCCGTCGAGCCCGGCGCGCGCACCGCTCATCGCGCCGTCGATCGCGCGGATCTACGGGTTGCGCAGCACCATCATCTTCGTCGTCATGATCGTCACGCTCGGCGCGAGCACCTTCGTGCTGCGCGAGGCGGCGGTCGGGCCGGTGATCGGCGGCAAGAAGGGGTACGCGGGCGACTACGGGCCTGCCATCGAGGCGTGGCTCGACACGCCGGGCGGCGTCGTCGTCGGTCCGAACGGCGACGTGTATATTGCCGACTCGAACAACGACGTCATCCGCCGCGTGAACAGAAGCGGCGACATCGAGCCGGTCGCGGGCAACCACGACCTCGGCACCGGATTCTCCGGCGACAACGGGCCCGCGATCGTCGCGCAGCTCGACACGCCCGACGGCGTGGCGATTGCGCCTGACGGCGATCTCGTCATCGCCGACTCGCACAACGATCGCATCCGGCGCGTCGACCGTCCGACGAGAATCATCACGACGATCGCTGGCTCCGGCGAGAACGGCTACGACGGCGACGAGAAGCCGGCGACCGAAGCGGCGCTCAACACGCCGAGCGCCGTGGCGACGGCGCCGAACGGCGACATCTACATCGCCGACACGCTCAACTACCGCGTCCGGATGATCGACGCCAAGACCGGGCTCATCCACACGGTGGCGGGCGACGGCTCGCCCGGCGACGGACAGAACGTCGGCGACGGCGGACTCGCGACGAGCGCGCACCTGAACATGCCGAGCGACGTTGCGTTCGACACGCGCAGCGGCGATCTCTACATCGCCGACATGCATCACAACCGCGTCCGCAAGGTCGACGCCAAGACGCACATCATCTCGACGGTCGCCGGCAGCGGCGTCTGGGGCTACTCGGGCGACGACGGGCCGGCAACGCAGGCCCGGCTCGCGGGTCCCGCTGGCGTCGCGGTCGTTCCCGAGGCCGGCGGCAAGGTCACGATCTTCATCGCCGACTACTACAACGGCCACGTGCGGGCCGTCGGTCCCGACGGCATCATCCGCGACCTGAGCGACGAAGGGCGTGAGGCGTTCGGCGCGCCCACACGGCTCGCGTACGATCCACGCCGCGGATTCCTGTTCGTCGCCGACTCGAGCCAGGACCGCGTCGTCCCGCTGATCATTCCGAAGATTGCGCCGAACCTGGTGCCGCCCCGGCCGCTCCTGCCGCCGCGGAGGGTGGGCGGATGAGCGAGCCGCGCGCAACGGCCGGCCTCCTGCCCTGGACGCTGACGTTTCTGCGGCCGTACCGCAAGCACGTCGCGCTGCTGTCGTTCCTCCTCGTCTCAGAGATCGCGCTCGGCGTGCTGCAGCCGTGGCCGCTCGGCATCGTGATCGACTACGTGCTCGGCTCGACGCAGTTTCCGCCGCAGATTCAGCCGTACGTGGCGACGATCGCGCAGCAGCACCGGCTCGGGCTGCTCGTCGCCGTCGTGATCGGCGGCGTGATCCTGCAAGTCGTCAATCAGTTCGTCTCGGCATGGGGCACGCAGGTGCAGGTCGACACGGGCCAGCGGATGGTCTACGACCTCAGGGCTCGGCTCTTCGAGCACCTCTCCGGCCTCGGTCTTCACCATCACATCACGACGAGCACGGCCGACGCCGTCTACCGCGTGGACGTCGACGCCTACGCGATCGAGAACCTCGTGATGAGCGGCATCTTCCCGCTCGCAACGGCGATCATCTCGCTCACCGTCATGTTCGGCTGGGTCTTCTGGCTGAACCCCACCATCGCGCTGCTGTCGTTGACGGTCGTCCCGTTCCTGTACATGTGTCTGCGGTACTACACGTCGACGCTCGTGAACCGAGAGGAGCGCGTGAAGGAGCTCGAGTCAAAGCTGCTCGAGCGGTTGTACGAAACGTTCGGTGCCATCCGCCTCGTGAAGAGCTTCTCGCGCGAGACGCACGAGCTCGAGCGGTACCAGCAGGCCGGCGAGACCACGATGAAAGCGCGGATCGCGATCACGTGGCAGAGCTCGCTCTTTTCGGTCGTCGTGAGCACGATCACGATTCTTGGCACCGCGCTCGTCGTCATCGTCGGCGGCGATCAGGTGATGAACGGCAAGCTCACGATCGGTCAGCTCACGATCGTCATCTCGTACCTCGCCGCGGTGTACGGCCCGCTGTCGTCCATCGCGCACACGACGGGCCAGCTGCAGGGCGCCATCGCGGGAGCGAAACGCGTTCGCGCCATGTTCGCGCTCCTGCCAGAAACGGTCGACGCGCCGGGTGCCATCGAGCCCGACGACATCAAGGGCGCCGTCCGGTTCGAGCAGGTGGGCTTCTCCTATCCGGACCGCGCGCGGGTACTGCACGACATCTCATTCAGCGCGAAGCCTGGCGAGATGATCGCGCTCGTCGGCCTCACCGGCGCCGGGAAGACGACGCTGGTGAGCCTGATTCCGCGCTTCTACGACACGACGGAAGGGCGCGTGACGATCGACGGCGTGGACGTGCGACAGTACAAAGTGCGGCCGCTGCGCGAGAAGATCTCGATCGTGCTGCAGGATCCGGTCCTCTTCCAGGGAACGATCGCCGACAACATCCGGTACGGCCGCCTCGACGCGACGCCCGAGGAAGTGGAGCAGGCGGCGCGCGCCGCGCACGCGCACGAGTTCATCGCGCGCCTGCCGAAGGGGTACGACAGCGAGGTGGCCGAGGCCGGCGGCGGGCTGTCGGGCGGCGAGCGCCAGCGCTTGAGCGTCGCGCGCGCGATCCTCAAGAACGCGCCGATCCTGATCCTCGACGAGCCGACCTCGTCGCTCGACGCGATCTCCGAGGAGATCGTGTTCGCCGCGCTGCGCCGCCTGCGCGCGGGCCGGACGACGATCGTGATCGCGCATCGCCTCTCGACGGTCCGCGACGCCGATCGCATTCTCGTGCTCGACGGTGGCCGCATCGTCGCGGAGGGACGCCACGACGAGCTGCTCAAGACGAGCGATCTGTACCGCCGCATGTGTGCGCGTCTCTCGGTCGGCAAATCGCTGGACGAGCCGGAGACGGTGGACGAGCTGATCGAGGCGGCAAAGCGGTGACACCTCGGATTGCGGATTCCGGATTGCGGACTGCGGATTGAGGATCCTCTTCGCGGGCATCATCGCCCGCTACCCTTTCGGCGGCGTCACGTGGTGCTCGCTGATGTATCTGCTCGGCCTGCGCGCGCTCGGGCACGAGGTCTTCTACATCGAGGACACCGGCGAATGCGTCTACGATCCGGTGCAAAACGCGCGCACCACCGATCCGATCTACGGCACGACCTACATACACGACGCGCTCGAGCCATACGGGCTCGGCGACCGCTGGGCGTTCGTCAACTACGACGGCAGCTACCACGGCCGGTCGAGGGACGACGTGCTTCGGTACGCCGCCGGCGCGGATCTGTTCATCAACCTGTCGGGCGGCTCGTGGTTCTGGCGCGACGAGTACGCCGGCATCCCGCGCCGCGCGTTCATCGATTCCGACCCGGCGTTCACGCAGCTCGCGATCGCCAAAGCTGTGCCGTGGTACGTTCGGTTCTTCGAGCAATTCACCCATCTCTTCACGTTCGGCTCCAACATCGGCACGCCAGCCTCCCAGGTTCCGACGGGTGCGTTCACGTGGCACAAGACGTGGCAGCCGATTACGATGGGGGACTGGCGGACCGACCGCGCACCGCGCGACCTGTTCACGACCGTGATGACCTGGCAGATCGAAAGCTTCACCGATGTCGGCGGCAACAAGGATCAGGAGTTCGTGAAGTTCATCGATCTGCCGTCGAAGACCGCTCAGCCGTTCGAGCTCGCCATCAACGGCCCGCAGCAGCTCCTGCGGCAGCACGGCTGGACGACCGTCGACGCGATGCGCGTGTCGCGCACGCCGTCGGCGTATCGCGATTTCATTCACGGCTCGAAGGCCGAGTTCGGCGTCGCGAAGCACACCTACGTCGTGAACCGATCCGGCTGGTTCAGCGACCGCACGGAGTGCTATCTCGCCTCCGGGCGTCCGGCCCTCGTGCAGGACACCGGCTGGACCGCGCATCTTCCCTGCGGCGAGGGGCTGCTCGCCTTTTCGACGCTCGACGAGGCCGCGGCCGGCATCGCCCGAATCAACGCGGACTACGATCGCCACGCGCGCCGCGCGCTCGACATCGCGCACGAGCATTTCGACGCCGGCGTCGTGCTGCCGCGCCTGCTCGAGGTCGCCGGCGCATGAGGATCGCGCACGTCGCGCCGGTCGCCACGACGATTCCGCCGCCGAAGTCCGGCTCGGTCGAGGCGATGGCGTCGCTCCTGACGGAGGGCCTCGTGCAGCGCGGCCAGGACGTCACGCTGTTCGCGACCGGCGACTCGACCACCGGCGCGAAGCTCCATGCGATCTATCCCCACGGCTACTGGCACGACCAGAACATGTGGCCGTGGGAGCTGTACGAGATGCTGAACATGGCGTCCGCCGTCGAGCGCGCCGCCGACTTCGACGTCATCCATTACGAGGCGGCGTACTATCCAATCTCGCTCGCGTTCACGCGGCTGTCTCCGACGCCGATCGTGCAGACGCTGCATCACTCGCCGAGCGAAGCCGAGGTCGCGCTGTGGTCGAACTATCCCGAAGCGTCGTTCGTCGCCATCTCGAAGGAGCAGGCCACGCTCCTCGAAGGCCTGAACGTCGTCGGCACCGTGCTCCACGGGATCGACACCGACCGGTTCATCTTCCGTGAAAAGCCGGACGACTATCTCTTGTTTCTCGGGCGGTTCACCGAGGGAAAAGGGGTGCTGCAGGCGATCGCGATCGCCAAGCGCGTCGGCATGAAGCTGATACTCGCGGCCGCCGAAGACGAATACTATCGCGAGAGCGTCGCCCCCCACGTCGACGGCCGGCGCATCGTGTATTTCGGCGAAGCCGACTTCGACGCGAAGGTCAAGCTCTACGGCGGCGCGCGGGCGCTGCTCTATCCGATTCAGACGCGCGAGCCGTTCGGCCTGGTCCTCGCGGAAGCAATGGCCTGCGGAACGCCGGTCGCGGCGCTCAATCGCGGCGCGGTCAGCGAAGTCGTGGACCAGGGAGTCACGGGAATGATCTTCGATGATCTCGAACAGATGACGAACGAGCTGCCGCGCGTCTTCAACCTCGATCGCCGGCGCGTTCGCGAACGCGCCGTCCAGCGCTTCGGCGTCGCGCGCATGGTCGACGAATACATCGGAGTCTACGCCCGCCTCGTCGAGAGCCGCCGTGGCCGTTAGCGCGAACCCCGCCGCAGAGCGATCCGACCCGTCGCTCGCGGGCCGGACCGTGCTCTGCGTGTTCGCGCATCCCGACGACGAGTCGCTGGCGTGCGGCGGCACGATCGCGCGCTTGGCCGACGCGGGAGCGCGGGTCGTCCTGCTGTGCGCATCGCGCGGCGAGGCCGGATCGATCAGCGACCCCGCGCTCGTGCCGGACGGCGATCTCGGCGGCGTGCGCGAGCGGGAGCTGGTCGAAGCCGCCGCCATCCTCGGCGTCGCCAACGTGATCGTGCTCAACCACTCCGACGGCAACCTGCGGTGGAAGGACATGCCGCAGTTCGAGAACGAGATCATCGACGCCGTCCGGCGGTACCATGCGGACGCGGTGATCACGTTCGACGAGGACGGTCTCTACTGGCATATCGATCACGTCGGCGTCCACGACCGCACGTGGGACGCGATCGCCTCGCTCGGCGCGAAAGCGCCGCCGTTGTATTTCGTCACGATGCAGCGCGGGGTCATGCGCGGCATCGTCGACGCGGCGCAGGTCGGGGGCGGCAGGACCACGGCGTCGAGCTTCTGGGGCATCACGCCCGACGCCTTCGGTCTTAGCGCGCCGACGCCGTCATTCGTCATCGACGTCCGCGACTGGGTGCCGCGGAAGCTCGCGGCGCTGCGGTGCCATCGGACGCAGATGGGCCCGAACAACCCGATGGCCTGGATCGCGGAGAGCGAGGCCCGGCAGCTGATGGGCTTCGAGCAGTTCCGACGCGCGCCGATTGAGAGCTCCGGCCAACCGATGCTCGAACAGCTCGGCGAGATTCAGCATGCGGATTGAGACGCTCGACGTCCTGCGCTGCCCGTACTGCGGCTGGCACTTCGAGCTCGACACGTCGCATTTCCACGAGCGCAGCGGCAACGAGATCGTCAACGGCGTCCTGGCCTGCCTCTGCTGCAACCTGCCGGTCATCGACGGCATTCCGGTGATGCATTTGCAGGAGGACGCGACGGCCGCGCTGGACCAGATGAAGGCGAAGCGTCCCGATCGCGCGCGCCGCACGATGTTCGGGCTCGAGAGCGACGCGCAGGCGGAAGCGTTCGACGCGGTGGCGGCGTCGGCGACCTCGACCTACCGCGACATGGTCGAGGCGCTCGGCCCGACCTTCGAGGGCGGGTACTTTCTCTACCGCTTCTCCGATCCGACCTACCTCGTCGCGCAGGCCGTCGTGCGCGCGGTCGCGTCGACCGTGCTCAACCTTCCGGCGGGCTTCGGGCAGCGCGCCGGCCGGCGCGCCATCGATATCTGCGGCGGCTCCGGCCATGTCACGCGCACGCTGCTCGATCTGACGAGCGCGCCGCCGGTCCTCGCGGATCTGTACTTCGCGAAGATCTGGCTCGCGCGGCGCTTCACGGCGCCCGGCTGCGAGCCGGTCTGCTGCGACGGCAACGCGCCGATGCCGTTCGCGCGCGGCGCGTTCACGTTCGCGATGTGCACCGACGCGTTCATGTACATCTGGACGAAGCGGCAATTCGTCGGCGAGATGGAGCGGCTGATCGACACGAGCAGTGGCACGCGCGGTCGCACTCGGCAGTTTCAGGAACGCGCGGCTACGCATCTGCGACTGCCGACTGAGACCGACTCTCCCGGTGCGGCCGTCATCGGCCACGCCCACAACGAGCGGGCCTGGAGCCCCTCGCACGGTCAACCGCTCCCGCCCGAGGGCTACGCGCACCTGTTCGAGTCGCTAGAGCCGCACATCTTCGGCGAGGACGGGCTCTTCGCGGACATCATCGGCGGCGGCCCGCTGGATCTGTCGCGGCGCGAGGACCCGGCGACGCTCGACGCGAACCCCGCGCTGACGATCGTGGCCAGCCGGGAGCCGCGTGTGTTCGCCAGACACCCGCTGCCGGCGCCGCCGACGAAGGCCGCGGGTCAGCTGCGGCTGAATCCGCTGTACGCCCAGGAGCCCGAGGGCGATCGCCTGCGCCTGCGGCTCGCGTTTCCGTCCGCCGACTACGAGGAAGAATACGGCGCCTGCCGGCAGTACCTCCCCGAGGAGCTCACGATCGAGCGGTCGACGATGGCAGCCATCGAGGCTGGGAGGGTGTCGGGCGAGATCATCGAGCTGCTCCGACGAAAGGTGATCGTCGATTTGCCGACGCGATACTATTAGCGCCGATGCCAACTTCACGGGCGGCCTTCCGCCGCGCCGCGCGCCAGCATTTCACCGACACGTCAAAGAAACGCGGACTCCTCGTCGCCTTCGAGGGTCCCGACGGCTCGGGCAAGACCACGCAGCGCAAGCTGTTCAAGACCTGGCTCGTCTCCGAAGGCTACGACGTCGTCACCACGAAGTGGAACTCGTCGGATCTGATCAAACCGATCATCAAGAGCCGCAAAAGCGTGCGCGCGCTCAGCCCCGAGGAGTTCTCGCTGCTGCACGGCGCCGACTTCAGGCACCGCGTCGAGCAGACGATTCTGCCCGCGCTGTGGGACGGCAAGCTGGTCATCGCGGATCGGTTTCTGTTCACCGGGCTGGCGCGCGACGTCGCGCGGGGCCTCGACCTCGATTGGGTACTGAAGCTGTATCAGCCGCTGCTCTGGCCGGATCTCGTGTTCTACTTCGCCGTGTCGCCGGTCACGTCCGGCAGGCGCGTCACGGCGACGCGGACGCCGAATTTCTACGAGGCCGGGCAGGACGTCACGGACGTCGACGATCCGGTCGAGAGCTACCAGCGGTTCATCGCGCGCGTAATCCGCGAGTACGAGTCGCTGGCGCTCATCTTCAACATGATCACGGTAGACGCCGAGCAGTCGATCGGCGACCAGCATCGGCAGATCCGGGAGCTCTTTCTCGAGGGACGCGAGCGGCCGTGGTCCGCATGGAACGCCGACGCGGTCGCCGAGTGGCTTGCCCTCGGCGGAGCGCCGAGATGAACGGCGTCCGGACGACGACCGGCGGAATCCTGATCGCCGTCGAGGGCATCGACGCCGACGCGATCCTGAAGGCGGCGCGCACGGCGCTCGAGTCGCGCGCGCGCGGCGGCATCAGCAGGTGGGACGCGTCCGGCGTGTTTCAGGATCTGGCGGTGGCCGAGTCGGAGGCCGGAACTCCGTCGCCGCGGACGCTGTTGCTTCTGTACGCCGCCGATCTCGCGTTCAGGCTTCGCTGGCAGATCCGACCCGCGCTTCTCGAGGGACGCACGGTCGTCGCCGCGCCGTACACGGAGACGGCCATGGCGTTCGGCCGGGCCGCCGGTCTGCCGGTCGCGTGGCTCACGAATCTGTTTCGCTTCGCGCCGCACCCTGGCGAGCGCCGTTTCATCCACGCGCCGCGACAGCGGGCCTCCGAGATCACGGACGGCTTCGTCGGATTCAGCTGCGATCGAATGACTGGAGGCAACCGCTACAAACGGCAGCGCCGCCGGCTCATCGACAGCGCAGCCGCAGAGCTGAGGCGGACCGACAAATCGTCCGCCGCCAGACGCCCCGCGGCCCGCAGGCGCACGTGACCAGCCGACTTGTGACCTGCGACTTGTGACTTGACTATCGCCCGCGCTGCGCGCGTTCGTCGGCGACCTGCTGACGGACGTACTCGGCCCGGTGCCGCGCGAAGTTCGTCAGATCCAGAACCGACTGCTCGAACTGCTCGTTGGTGAAGGGCTTCACCGGATCGTTGAGCGTCGCCTGCCGTATCTGCGCATATTCCCGTGCGATTTCAGCCTCGAGCCAGCCGGGCTGACCCGGCGGCGCCGGTACCAGCGTGACGCCCGGCGGGACCACGCCGTTGGGCGTCAGCGACGGATCGGCAAGGATCGAGTTGGCACACTCCAGAACGGTGTCTTCGTACACGTCCTTCAAGTCGGAGTAACCCATCGCGCGAAGTACGAGCAAGTTGCGGTGGCTCGGGATCCCGGTCGTGAGGTTCTGAAAGATGAAGTACGGCGTGTTCCAGAATGTGTTGCTCTTGTCGAACGGCAGGAACACGAATCTGTTGGCGTTCGCAGCGCGGTACAGCCAGAAATTGTTGGGACCGTAGTCGCCTGTGATGCCGTCTTCCTCCGCGAGGAAGTTCTCGATGCCCAGCTGGCGCATGAACTTCGAGAGATCGAGGAACTCGTTCATCGCCGAGCGCCACACGGCGTCGCTCGCGTTATTGATCGTCCAGAACAGGCGCTCGAGCACGTCGCCCTGCTCTTTCGGGGCCGTCTTCGGCTTGAAGGGCGCCGGCACGTAAAGCATCGGGTCCGAGCCCGGATAGCCGAAGCCGAACGGGATCGCGGCGCTGTTGTTGAAGTGATACTCGAACAGATGGCCCGCGTTCTCGGTCAGCTGCTTTCGCAGAAAGTCCCGGTCGATCGACTCGACAATCGTGAAGATGCCGGAGTAGACGTTGTTGACGAACAGGCGCGCGTGCACCTCGCGTTCGGCAGCCGTGCCCATGCGGCGGAACATCAGCATGCTGAGCCGCTCGCGCATGCCCGACGGATCCTGTGCGTTGTTTCGCAGGATGAACGACTTCAGCCCGACGAACGTTTGATCGAGCGCGAAGCGATCGAAGTCGAAACGCAGCGACGGCTTCGCGGGCCGTCGGCTGCCGGTCCCGTACGACCGGATGCCGACGTTGCGAACGGTGACGTCGTTCCACTTGAGATCGCACGGGTAGTAGGTGAACTCGAGATAGTGCTCTTTGAGCGTCGACCAGTCACGATCGCTGATCGTGAGGTAAAGGTCGTGGAGCACCCTGTCGTCGAAAAGGCGATCGGAGGGGTCCGAGGGACTGGTCTGCGCCGCTGATGCGGCGGGCAGCAGCGCCGCGACGAGCGCGACCGCGGCGACGAATCGAACACGGTCAAGAGCCATGAGCCCGCATAGGATGACGTTGGAAGTCCTCGGCTGGTTCACGGAGCCGTAAGAGGCTCTTCAGCAGAGGTTTCCGACGACTATGGTCTGCGGGCGGCCGCGACCTGGCCGCGGATCGCGGCGCTGCGATTCCGCGCGAACGCTCTCAAGTCCACGACCGCCTGCTCGAATTGGTCGTTCGAGTAGAGGATCGTGTCGTCGAGCGCCGCCGCGTGAATCTGGTCGTACTCACGGTTTACTTCCGCTTCGAGCCACCCCGG
>Ga0066903_100001609_pt1 | contig 16792 bp, 10 predicted proteins | sample PanSoiMetaGPlot1_FD_67491 | JGI IMG/M metagenome (GOLD analysis project Ga0066903, IMG submission 67491) | Tropical forest soil microbial communities from Panama analyzed to predict greenhouse gas emissions - Panama Soil - Plot 1 (version 2) | ecosystem: Environmental > Terrestrial > Soil >... | reverse complement strand
ACTGGCCGCGACGCGGCCGCCGGCCTGCGACCGCAGCCAAGCCAGCGCCTCGGCTTCATTGAAGGGACGGGCAGGAACAAGCTCGATCATTACGGAATTGGGCTCTCTGCCGCGTCTGCGGTGCGGTGTGAAGGTCAATCCGAATCTGTGGGAAACCGATCTGCTGGGGCCAACAAGTGAAGGTGGCACGCGCTGCCGATGAATTGAACAGCCGAAATCCTCGCTACACTGCGCCGTGGCTCGCTCCGGTGGACCACAAGCCGATAGGTCACGCTGGGATCAGTGAGATCTCCATCGTCCCACGGCGCGCGCACATTTGGGCAACGGTTCACAGCTTGACCGCGGTCATTCAGCACAGCTCACTCCGCTAAGGTGCCACATCTTTGGCCGAATTTACTGGATGGCAGGCCGTGGCCCGATGGCAGGCCGTGGCCCACCACCACCACCACCGCCGCCAACGCGGGGCCGCACGGCAAGGCCCTTTAACGTGATCAGCCCTGGATTGTTGGTGCCGCTGTGCGTGATCGTAAGGGTGGCGGGGCGATTTCCGGTGGTGCCGGCCGGCGCAAACGTGACATCCACGGTGATACTTCCGCCGGGAGACAGCGTCTGGGGAGCGCCGGGGGAGAAGGAATACTCGGCGCTCGCGGTTCCGCTCAGACTCATGCCGCTGATGGAAAGCGGCGCGCTGCCGACATTGGTGAGTGTGAGAATCTGGTCTACCTCGTCGCCGAGGGCTGCTGCGAAGGACAGACTCGGTGGCGATGCCTGCAGAGTTGCAGCCAGTCCGGTTCCGGTGAGCTGGATCATTACAGGAGTGCCGGGAGTAGGGGTGACGGTAATCGTGGCTTGCTGAAATCCCGGCCGCGTGGGCCTGAAGGTCACATTAATCGTGCAGGCAGCGCCGACCGCCAGAGTGGCGGGCGAAACCGGACAGGTGGTGGTTTGCGAAAAGTCGCCAGGAGGGAGGCCGATGGCGACGGTGACTGCATTGGTGCTGTTGTTGGTGACCGTGACAGGCATTACCGAACTAATGGTATTCACAGGCACGTTCCCGAAGTCGATGGATGCCGACGATACGACCACCGACGGCTGCGAAGTCAGCCAGAACCACATCTGGAAATCGCCGCCCCGCCGGCCGTCACCGCTAGGGAGAAACAGGCCGGTGCGCTGGTTGCCCGAGGGGTCCGCCGGACCGGCAAAGGCTTCTCCGTCCAAAAACAGGCTGGGATTGCCCAGCGCCCAGATCGTATTCCCCCTCAGTGTCAGATGGGCGAGCATCGGCGGAGGCGTCTGTGTCTGCGGTGTTTGCTGCAGGATCTGGGAAAGCTGGGTTTGCATCCAGCTGGCGGCCTCGGTGGTGGGTTTCCACGTGATCATAGGAACGGTGCTATCGGTCGACAACAAGCCCGATGCGATCATGGGCTGAACGGCGAACGGAAGTTTACTGGCCCCCGCGAAATTCGGAACATCAATCGTGACAAAGCAGGCGGGCGACACAATTGGAGCAAATGGCGGCTTGGCAATGGACAAAGATTGTTGATCGACGGGCGCATCGCAGATGATGTTGATGCCGCCCGTCAGATCCGTCAGGGTGACCGCGGAGTCGTTCAAGAGCGCCCCGCCGCTGCCGGCGAGGACCACCTGCGTGATATGGATTCCGCTATCGGCCAGGGGCGCGAAGAGGCGGCGGCAATCGCTGAGCACAGACCACGCGGGCGCGGTGAAGTTGACGATGGCGAGCGGGCAGAAATGGTGGCTGATGCCTTGCGGGAGCCGAAACTGCGGATTGCCGGAACTATCTCGCGGCCAGTCGACATCGCCGGTCACGGTGCGGGCGGGAACGAGCCAGTAGTCGCCGGTCAGATAATTGCCGCCGGCTTCGAAGATCACCTGGACACCGCTTTCAAGATCGATCGGAGTGCCTTCCTGGATGACGACATCGCCTCCCGGCGAGGTGGTCGAGACCTTCGTGCCGGACTGGTCCCAGCGGCGGACCTTGGGGTTGCGGACGGTCTGGGTGGTAAAGGCATTGAGGAAAGCGCTCAAATCGCCCGGATTCGCCAGCGTAGTATCGGCGGTCAGCACGGGACCCTGGGGCCCCTGCGTAGTGGCGGTCAACTGAACGAGGATGCCCGGTTGTCCGGCCAATTCCCGTCCGTCCTCGATGAGCTCTACGATCTGCCCTGCGGCAAATCCGAGAACCTGGTCGTGACCGAGCGAGCTCACATTGAGAGTGAGCGACGTCCCGGTCAGGACCGGCGCCGGCGAGACGATTGCGGTCACGACGGAGCCGTTGTCCCGCGACCATTTGAAGGTGGGCCGACCCGTAGCAAGGTTGCCGGGTGTGTGGACCTCGATTCGATAGAGTTGGTTTTCCAGCCGGCGGAATCCGGCGCGAGGCGGCAGGATGCAAGCGGACGTGGCGGTCGCGGTTGGCGCGGAGCGGGCAGCCAGTTGGGCGGTGCTCCGGAAGGCCGTGAAATCCGACGCCGTGGAGCAGGTGGGGTTGGGGGAGTTGAGCGGCAGAAGTTTAAACTGCCATACAGTCTTGGTGCGTGTGGTGGTGTCGGGACCGCCCGCAGACCCCAGCGCGGGATCGCGAATGGCACCATCCTCAAGGGCCGTGATGGTTCGCTCCCACACATCCAGATAGGCCAGCGCCAAACCCCTGGCCGGCAGCGGCGGGGGAGAGAGGCTATCGGGCTGGGTCTTGTAGGTCGTGATGCGCCGCAGTTGCAGGCCGGATCTCCCCGCAAAACCGCTGATATTGGCTGTGAGAGTGAGGGTCTGCGCGGCCAGGTTCACGGACTGGATCTGCGCCTGAACGGGCGTGGGAGAGGTGCTGTCGGTGGCCGAGACTTCCACCCATTGGTCCTTCGCGAGCTCGCGTCCGTCCACCACCATGTTCGTGAGCCCGACTACAGCCGTTCCGGTGATCCTCACGACCGGCACGAAGCTGGATTCCAGCTCGCAAAGCATGCCATCCACGTAAATGCGTCCGGGCAAAAGGGCCAGATCGAGCGAAGGGGGGGTGGCGTTGGGAGCGACCGCGAGCGGCAGGGGAACGATCTGGAAGCCAGCAGTATCGCGGGGCGCGCCGGTGCGGCCGAGCACGTCGGAGGTCTCGGTGCAGGCGCGGTGCGCCGATATATCTGCCTGCTCGTTCCAATCCGCATCGACGCTGACGCGGCCCTGCTGCTGGCGGACGGCGCTGTAGTGCTTCAGGGGATTGAAGGTGGTTCGAGTGATATCGCCTGCCACGCTAGTCTCCTTAGGTGCGACGAAGAGAATTAGGTGACGAAGAAGATTCCGGCCTCCAGCCCGAAGCGCAGAAATTCGTCGAGGCTGGCGCGTAGGTTGTCCAGACGCTGCGGTTGTTTCAGGAAATCGAAGGCGCCCATCTCGGAGCCATCTTCGGCGCCGGAGCGAATCTCCGCTGCGCAAGCCACGCTGAGTTGCGCGTAGCCGGGCTGGCCATAGGCGACGGAAGTAAACACGGGCGCCAGGCGCGCGAGAATGGCTGCCCTCATCAGCGGGTCCGCCACATTTTGCAGGACGAGGTCGGGCTGCGACCGATAGCGGCGCGGGGTGCGGGAGCCGGGGGCGGTATAGCAAAATCGAACGCAGCCGGCTTGGCGCCTTTCGACGAAAACTGGCGCGGTGAAGATGCTGTTGTCGGCCTCGAGCGTGCGCACGCCGCTGGAGGGGGCCGATCCGACTGCGCCCAGGACCGTGCTGGTCTGGATGGAGGCGTTCGCCGCGGGCGCCGCGATGGCGACATTGCCCGCTGCGTCGATAATGCTGTCTGCGACTGCCAGCTGCGTGACCGCATCCAACGATAGCGGTCCGCAGACGGTGCGGATCAGGGTGACCGCTAGGGCGGGATTGTCGTCGATGATGATGACGGTGAACTGGCGGCTGGCGGAGACGCTCTTGGAATCCGTGACTGTGAGCGTCGCAGCAAAGGTACCCGGAGAGGCCGGCGCACCGGCGAGGACGCTCTGGCCGCTAATCGTAAGGCCGGGCGGTAAAGCGCCCGCGGTGACGGCCCATTGAAACGGCGGAACGCCGCCGCTGACGGCGAGATTCACGCTGTAGTTCGACCCGGCCACGCCAGTGGGAAGCGCCGCCGGCGTGGTGATCACCGGAGCGGTAGCGATGACCAATTGCAACGCCTGAGTGGCGGTGACGGATTTACTATCGGAGCACCGAATGGCCAGGCTGGTGACGTTCGCCGTGGATGGAGTGCCTTGAATCGATCCGGCGGGAGTTAACGTTAGCAGGGAAGGCAGCGCGCCCGCCGCCAAGGACCACGTATAAGGTGGCGTGCCGCCTGACGCTCCGAGAGTTGCGGAGTAAGGAATGTTGACTTCACCGGCGGGCAACGTGGTGGTCGCAATGATTAGGGGCGGGGCGATGACCAGCGAAAAGGTCGCAGCCACAGATGCTGCGGCGGCGTCCTTGACTTGCGCCGTGAATGTACTGGAGGCCGGATCCGATGGCGTACCCGAGACCACGCCGGAGGGAGATAAGCTGACGCCCGGCGGCAGGCTGCCGCTGACGAGCGACCAAGTAAAAGGCGGGGATCCTCCAGAGGTGGCGAGCGTTGCCGCATAGGGAACGTTGGCCGTGCCGCCGGGCAACGCCGGAGCCGTAGTGATGGCAAGGGGCGGGGCGATGGACGCGGTGAGCTTCTGGGTGGCAGTGGCGGAAGACCTGTCCTTGACCTGCACGGTGAAACTGAAGTTTCCCGATGCCGATGGGTTGCCACTCAGTGTTCCTGTGGCGGCAGCGAGCGTGATACCGGGCGGCGGCGAGCCCGCTGCTAGCGTCCAGGCAAACGGCGCTGTGCCGCCAGACAACGCAAGAGCTTGGGAAAAGGCCGTTCCCTGAGTTCCGTTGGCGAGCGAGGTGGTAGTGATGGCCGGAGCGGCGGCCACCACAAGGGTGAACGCTTGGGTAGCGTTGCCGGACGCGCTATCGGCAACTTTGGCGGTAAATGTAAAGGAACCCGCCGCGGTGGGCGTGCCGGAGATTTTGCCTGTGGCATCGAGGTTGAGGCCGGCCGGCAAAGCACCAGCGGTAATGGACCAGTTGAACGGGGCCACGCCGCCCGATGCCGCCAGGGTGACTGCGTAGGCGGCGCCTACGGTCACTGCGGGAAGGGCCGGCGCAGTAGCAATCGTGAGTCCGGAAGTGATGGCGATCGCGAACTGGCTAGTGGCAGGAGCGTCCCCGGCGCTGTCGCTTAATCTCACAGTGAAAGAGAAGGATCCGACAGAGGAAGGCGTGCCACTGATTGTGCCGGAAGAAGCCAACGTTAACCCTGGGGGCAGCGATCCGGCGGCCACGGCCCACGTGAGCGGCGGCTGGCCGCCGGTTCCGCTGAGGGACTGATTGTAGCTGACGCCCGTGGCTGCGCGGGGGAGCTGCGCGGTGGTGATGACGAGCGCCGGAGGCAGGACCGAGAGGGCGAAGGTGGCGGAGCGGGCTACCCCATTGCTGTCGGTGACCGTGATGGAGAAACTCGCACTGCCGATGGCCGGCGGCGTGCCGGTCAAAACACCGGCGGCGCTCATTTTCAGCCAAGCCGGCTGACCGGCCGCCGACCAGGAATACACACCGGTTCCTCCGGTGGCCGCCAGGGTCTGCGAATAGGCCAATCCGATAGTGGCGGCGGGCAGCGGGGAAGTTGTGGCAATGGCCAGCGCGGCAGTTACCGGCAGAGTGAACGAGGCGGTCCGGGTTCCGCCCGCATCGTCATCCACGGTGACGGAGAAGGTGAAGCTGCCGGCTCCCTGAGGCGTGCCGGAAAGGAGGCCGGCCGCGCTCATGTTCAAGCCCGCAGGCAAACCGTCCGCCGACCAGGCAAAGCCAGTGCCCCCAGTGGCAGCAAACGTTTTTGAATAGGCCGCTCCGACGGTCGCGGTGGGCAGCGGCGAAGTGGTGGTGATCCGTGGGGGCGGGGGCGGCGGCCCGCCGTTCGGGAGAACTTTCAACGCCGGAGCCGCCGCTGTGGGCCCGTGGGCGACGGCGTCGAGAGCAGCCGAAGTTTGGATCTGGGCGGCGACCTGAAGTCCACCGGCGGCCGGCGCCAAGGTGCAGTGAGCCAGTTGCAGGCTTCCAAGGTTTCCGGGTTCGACGGTTACGGCACCATCGATCAGCAGGCCGTTCAGAATCAGACCACCCGGAGTCGGGCTATTGGCCGCGGCTGTCCCGGTTACTTGAAGGCTGCCCAGAACATTGGGCCTAACGCCCACGGGCTCGAGTACGGTCTGGGAGACGTCGCCCTTTCGCAGGCCAGGCCAGTCGGCGGCCACAATGAGCAGCGTGCTGCGCTCGGGAATAGTGAGGGACGGGTTTTCCGCGTAAGTCTCGCTGTCAAGGATGGCAATAATGCCAACAGTGCCGGGCGCCTGCGCATTCCACCCCGTGATCGGGTTGGTGATGGCGTCGGTCAAAGTCGCGAAAATCTTGCGATTGTCGGCGGCGAGCTGCTTGGTTACGGCCACCTGGAAGGACGGCTGCCCGGCTGGAATGCGCGGCATCGAATCGGTCCGGTCGTAAGGGCCGCCGCCGAGGTTGCCGCTGAACGCGTAGGAGTAACTGACCAGCACTTTGGCCGGATCTTTGGGAATCGAGCTGGCGGTGAAGAACAGCCGTCCGAGGAGCGGGTCCACCGAAACAGTAATAGGAAGCGTGATTTTCGGCCCGCCGGAAGATGGCGTGTACTGCGCGGTCGCGGGAGGTTGCGGCCAACTGCCGGGAGGAGAGGGTTGGTCACTCAGGTCGCAGATGATGATTTGCTCCGGCGGCACGGGAGTGCCGGCAACGGAGATTCGCAGCACCGGGTTGGCGCCGAAAAAGATGCTGGCCGGCGGAGTGTTGTCCGCGATTGCTTGGCGCAGCGCTTCCAGATCGTCATAGAGGGCGCGGCGGCGGAGCGCGCCGGGAACCTGAATTTCGCCCACGACGCGAGCACCGTCGGCAAGAGCTTGGGGCTGACCGAATAGGGGAGCGTCGAGGCCGAGGGGGCTGAACCTGTAGCGTCCATCTGCGCCATCGGTTACGGCGCGCGGGCTCGATAGCGACAGCGGGAAGCTTTCCAGCCGCCACAAATAAATGCCGAGGTTGGGAACATTGTATTTACCGGCCAGCTCCACGGAGCGAACGTCCAGCGTGCGGCTGGCCTGCTCGAAGGGGCCGCCCAAAAGTTCCAGGGCGTTGGTGTCCCGGAAGTCGGGCGTAATCACATTTCCAGCGCGCAGATGATTCAGATATTGCGTGGTATCGAGCAGTTCGAAAAATTCGACCACGCGTGAAGGCCAGTTGGTAACGTCGCGAGCCAATCCCTCCAGCATCGCGGCCGTCCCCTTGCTGCGCCGGTACTTGAGCGTGTGGGCGACGAAGGGGCGCGCGGTAAACGCGCCGCCGCTGATCGGCTTCAACCCGCGTACGCCGAGCAGATCGCCGATGTAGGGTACGACCCACTCTTGGCAAGTCTCGATGAACCAGTTCTCGTACAGGCCGCTGATGTCTTCGTCGATGGCCTCAAGCTCGTTCTGGATAATCGCCAGCAGGGCGCGAAGGGGCTCGCCCTGGGCGCTGTCCCGAATGCGGTGGACGGCGGGCAGCAGGTTGTACAGCCGATCGGGCGTGAAGCTCATGGCTGCATCTCCAGCAGCGTGATCCCCACCGGATTCACCAACAGAAGTTCGGCGGGCAGGATGGCGCCGTCGGCGAAACGGGCGGGCGAAGCGCAAAGGATGGGAAGCAATCCCTCGAACCGCTCGAAACCCGGCCCGGCCGCGACCAGGAACAGTCGGGTCAGATCGCTGGCGATGACGCCGGGAACCGACTGAATGACGGCGGTGACCTCGGCGGCCGTCACCGGCTGGGCAAAAGAGCGCACGTCGAAGGAGAAGGCATTTTGCAGAGCTGCGCTGACTGAGCGCAACACATCGGCCGCCACATGGCGCGGCTGATCGACGAGCACTGTGGCCTGGACATCGAAGAAGAGCGGCTGGTAGTTGGCCACCAGCACTTGCTGCACTGGGTCGCGCGCCAGGTCAATTGCGCCCAGCAGACTGGCATAGAGTGCGGATTCGGAGTCGACGGCTTGGCCGTTGGCGCCGGCGATGGTGAGGTGAACGAGGTTTCGATCGCCGCTCCAGAGGGCGGTGGCCTGGGCTTTGCCGATGCCGGCGAAGGCACGGGCAAAGTTCTCGTAATCGTCGAGCGAAACGATCCGGTCGAGGGTCAGCACCTTGAGGGGGGCATTTTGCCGGGCTCGATCGAGCACCTCGGGCCCGGCCGCGCCGCCAGCCTGCAGGGGATTAATGACGGAGCGGATACCCGGCGGACGGGTTTGCAGCAGCGTGAGGCTGCCGGCATCGACGTTGCCGTCCAGACCGATGCCCGTGCGATAGGTCGCCGTGACATTCTGGGCGCCGCTGGGCAGGCGGGCGCCGGTCTGGCCGTCGCCGAAGGTGACCGTGGTTGTGCCATCATCCGCCAGGCGGACGATATAGTCCTGGTCCGCGGCCGCGGCGCCAAAGAGTGAGGGCACCTCTTGCCACGCGAGGTCGTTGACCCGAACCGCCAGCGTGCTTTGGGCGCCAGTGGGAGTGGCGGCGGCCACGTAGGTCAGCGGCGGTCTTTTGAGGGTGAAAGTCTGGTTGGCCTGGAAGGCGTCGCCGCCGCCGAGCACCTCGTTGACGGTTTCCCCATGCGTGGCGGGCGCCACGTTGGCATTCAGGGTCACGGTGTTGCGCACGTAGCTGTTGAGCAACCCGCTAGTGAATTGAAGAGTGGTGAAGCCTCCGACGTGGGTGATTTGTTCGAGTGTGAAGACTTCATTCGCCGTCACACCTGGCGCGTCGCCGGCAGTGCGCACACCGCTCCAAGCGATAGGCTGGCCTATGCGCAACCCTAGGACCAAGCGATCGAGCATCACCTGGGTCGTGCCCGCCGGAATATCGTCGGCAATCGGAAGATCGATCAGGTCCAGCGGCTCGCTCTGGGCGTACACGATGGTGGTGCGCACGAGGTAAGTGGGCGGTTTGTTTGCGGTGCTGATTTCACTCGTTCCGTCAATGTTCGTTAGCTTCACGCCGGTAAAGCGGCCGCTCAAGCCGAAGCCGGCCAAAGCCGACTCACTCACCGTGCCCACGCGATAAACCACGGGAGCATCGGAAGGAAATTCGAGCACCACCCAACTATCGCGGAGAATGCCGGGGACGACCTGGTCAAGGTAGATATCGGCATTCTGATAGAAAGCCCGGTGAGCCGGGTCGCTGGCTTGCACGAGGGAATCATTCCAGATGGGCCACCCCTTCACACCGCTTGGAACGTCGGCCTGTTGCCCATCCCAGTCATTGGGGTACAGGAAGTTGCCGTTCGCGCCCTGGCCTTTACCTGTGGGCGCGAGCAGGCTGCTATAGAAGGGAGCGTTGTTGCCGAAAATGCCGGTGTGGGTGCGCATAACGAAAATGCCGGGATCGGGCGGCGGAAGCGTGGCTTTTGGGTCGAGCGGAGGCGGAGTGGGCGGTGGATTGAACACCAGGAAAGGCGCCAGCGCGACGAGGTCGTCGATGGCCCAGTTGTTCATGGTCACGTAGGCACTAAGATCGCTTTCCGTGATGGTCCCGCCTAAGACGGCGCTGGCGCTGTCCAGGTTGAGGGCAGCCGGCTCGGAAGAGACCGCGACCGCTACCCGGGGCGCAGGGACAAACGAGGGCGGCTCAGGGCTCTGCCCAAGGTCTTCGCGGAGATCCACGCGCGTGCGGTTCAGACTGGCCTGCGCCTCGACATCGCGAACAATAAAGACCTTGGTTTGCACGGAGGTCGCATTGTTATCATTGCGGCCCACCAGGAGCAGCCGGTCGCCTTTTTGTAGATTAGTGGCCGTGCCGGAGAAATAGACTAGGTTCTGCAGGGGGATGGCCGGCACCGGATCGGGGATGGTCTCGTTGGTGAGCGGGTAGACTTGCGAGGCCCGCAGCTGCTTCACATTCGACCCGTTCGGGAAGCCGGCGCTGATCCCGAGCAGGTAGAGCCCGACCGCGTTCGTGATTGGATCGACAGCCAGAGCGAGATCCTGAGGGCGTGTGAGACGCGGGCGCAAAACGTTGCGTGACGCGTGGGCCTGCACATCCTCGATGGTTTCGAACGTCTGTGGTAGTTTTCCCTGCGGCGGGATGTTCTGAACCTTGAGACCCTTGGAAACAGCGACTGAGCCCGGCGCGCCCGGGCTGTCATCCACGGTGAACGCGAGGAACACGCTCGCAGCCACGCCTGGGCTGAGCTCGTAGCCGATCATGCGAGCGAGCTGCAAAATCGAGAGCCGCTCCGTTGCGGTTCGCAGATAGCCTTCGTTGGCGAAGCGCTCCTGGTAAAATGTCAGAACGTCTGCCATTACCGCAAAGGCGTCCAGCAAGGCGATAGCGGGGTCATCGGCAGCGCGGCTGGTTAAAGCGGCCAAGGGCCGCGCGCCCTGGTTGGGACCATCGGGAATAGCAAACGAGTGGAGCTGCGCGAGCATATCGCGCAAAAAGGCGGCGTAGGCCCCGATGCGGTACGACACTGCGGAAAGACCGGGGCGATTGAACGGCGTCTGGAGCGGCTGTGAGACAGCGCAACAGCCGCAGGCGTTCAACGTGCTTACCGGCCCGTTGCTCATAGGCCGCCCTCCATGAAGAACCCGATCCGGCCGTTCTCGGCCTCGTTGGGATCATTATCGAGCCGGGCGATTTCGAGGCGGCCCATGTCGATGCGACCAGCCTCCAGCTCTCCATGAGGCGCCTCACCGAAACGCTGAAAATGATTGGGCGGCGTATCGGTGATATCCACCCAGAGGACACCAGGCACTTGCATGGCGGCCGCCACGATGCGGCTCAGGAAGACCGGCCCGCCGAAAGTGAAGTTATCGGGATGGAAGAAGCCGCGGCTGCCGCCGGGCAAATCGCGATTGCTGAAAGTCTCTAGTAGCATTTCCTCGACGTCGCTCCGGAAGTAGCCCGGCGCCACGTGCACGGTGAAGCCAATATCCAGGGGCACGAAAATCGGCGCTTCGACTTCAAGATCGAAGCCGGCTATGCGCAGAGGTTCCAGAAAATTGCGGACGCCGGCCCGGAACGAATCGTCCACCGGCGCCCCGCTGCGGCGCTGCACAGTGACGAACATGGTGTGCCAGGTGCCGGTGAAGCGCAGCGCGGCTTCGGCTTTCTCGACCTGCGGATGGCGGCCGGCGGCATCGGCGTAATCCTGCTCGGTCACGGCACGCTCCTGCGTGCGGAAGGCCTGCGGCGCATAGAGGCGGACCTGGTTCGAGGACTCCGGGTCGATGCCGCCTTGGCTCGGCAGTGGATTGCGGACATTTTGAATGCCCGCCAAGTTGGTGACCACATGAGCGATCGCCCCCGCGCCCACGTGCCCGGCGCTACCGCTACCGATGCGATACGTAGCGGTGAAACCTACGGTCGGCAGAGCGCCCAAAATGCCGTCGCCAAAGCGGAGAGTCGCGCTGCCGTCTTCCTCGGTTTCGACGACGAAGTTGTGGTCGAAGGGGCCGGCCTTGAGAAGGTCGCGCACGGCAGTCCAGCCGACCCGGTTATCGTCCACCAGAGTCACCGCCGGCGCCGCGGCGCGCGGATCCTGCGCGAGCGACGACGCCACCGGTAGCCTACGGTCGAATGGCGTGGAAAAGGTGATGCCGGTGTTCTGGAGGCCCGGACGATACCTTCCCGGCGCGAACGGCAACGTTTCGCCGGTGATGGTGCGGCCATGGTCGGCCAGCACTAGGTTGGCGCGTGCCACACTGAGGCCCTGGATACCGGCAGCCGAGAGACAGAGTGGAAACGGCAGTGCATCACCGGCGCTCCACTGGATTTCCACTATGGCGGTGTTGTTCAGGGCATCGGTACCTGGCGTCACGGCGGTGAGGCGGACGACCCAGCGGTGCGCCGGGTCGGCATCCGCCGCCGCTCCCGTGGCCGGGCTAATGACCTCCTCGAACACGATCGTATCGCCAACCGCCAACTGAATCGGGCCGGCACTGCCATGGTCTATCAGGGTGGCTTCGGTAGCGCCTTGCGGCAGGCAGCAGGAGTCGTCGCCCCACGTGTAGAACTGCATCTCGTTGTGTGCCGCATGCAACGTGATGTCCTGCAGCGTCTCGAACACCACGGTCCCTTGATTCTGAGCCGCCTGCGTCTGATTCGGGTCGGGCGAAAATGCACCTCGCGGGGCATTGACCTGCGTGAGCAGCGGCGTGCCGGCTCGCCCGGGCGACGGTCCCACTAAGGTGGCCCCGTCGGCCGCGCCACCGGGCGCCACCGCGATGTGAACCCAAGCGCGCGCATTCACGCCATCGTGCATGGCGTAATCCAGCAGGCGAGCGTGGCGGCGCACGGACACGCGTTTGCGGGCCGTCCCGAGGTATGCCTCGGTGGCAACAGCGTCCTGGTAGTAGCTGAGGTGATCGCCCGCATAGGCCAGCAGCTCCACCAGTGCAACGCCCAGATCTGCCGGATTCTGCTCTTGCCAATCCGGCATCGTGACCGACAGGCGATCGAGCATCAACTTGCGGAAGCTGGAATAGTCTTTGGCGAGATAATCGATCGGCGGCGCGCCAGGCAGGCTTTCCGGCGGGCACACGGCGGCCGGCTTGCAATCGAAATCGCTCGGGCATTCGACCTTGAAGGAAAACTCCAGCGAAGCGAAGCGCACATCGAAGTTGGGGGGCGGGGTTGGATTCGTTTGCGACCGCACTAGCCGCAGCGTGTACGTGGAAAAATCCCCCGCAGAATCGGTGCGGATCACCAGGATATGATCGGCGTTGGGCAGGCCTGCGTAGAACGCTTGCTCCGCCGCGCTAGCGGGCGGTACCGGCACGGCCGGTGCGGGAAAGACCCAAACCACATTGACCGGAGTGATGCGCGTGCCGCCTTCGATGCGCACGTTCTGAACGGCGAGTGGCGGCGCGGGTTGGAGGAGGCGCACGAGCAATGTCTGCTGGGGAAGGATTCCGAGCGCCACCGCCTGCCGATCGAGCACGTCGAGGAAATCGATCCCGTTCAGCGCGGGATTGCTGAGGACCGCTTGGCGCCGCTTGAGACTTTCGCAGATATATTGCGGAGTCACCTCAAACCCCTCTCGAGAACTGCGCCGTCTGGCGCACTTGGGTGGCGCGTACGACGAACTGCACCGTCACCGACAACGTCGAGTCCTGGATCTCGACGCGCACGGCCTCGGCCTGGATCAGATCTCCAAGCCATTGCTGCAGAGTGCCTTGCAGCAAGAACTGGGTAGCGGCCGCCAGTTCGTCGCTCGATGGCGCAAATACCATTTGCAAAAGACCGCTGCCCAAAGTGGGCCGGTTCACGCGTTCGCCCGGACTGGTGAACAGCAGTTGCTCTATCAAGTCGCGAATATGATGGTCGCCGGCAATGGATATCCGCCCCCGACCGTCGATCCGAAATGGAAAATCGATGTTCATCACATACCCAAAACCCGTGTTTGCGTCAGGGTTACCAGCAGCGGAGTTCCGGTTGGCACGCACAGCGCCTTACTGTCCTGCAACAGGACGGGAAACCCATTGGCCAAAACCTTGGTGGAGGCGACCGAGAACTGGCCCATGACGCAAGGCCCGTTGCCAGCGGGAGGAGGCGGCATTACGCAGCCCGCAACCTGGTAAGGAGCCGTGATCAGCACGACAGGCTGGCCAGCAACCAAGACCTTGGGGAATGTGGCGGACGGCGTGGCCATGCCGGCGTGCGCACACTTCACCATCGAGCTTGCGTTGAGCAGAAACCCCGGCATCTGTTTTCCTCTTACTTTGGCCGCTGTTTTACTCCACCTTGTCCGCTCGCTCAGCCAGCGGCTCCGCACGGATTGCACATCTACAAAACCGTCAGGGCACCCTGGTTGACGTTCACGGCAGGACCGGTCATGACGATGCTCGCTCCCTTTCCGTTCTGGATGAAAATACCCGTGTCGTTCACCAAGATGAACGCGCCGGTCGCGCTCTTGATGAGGATGCCGCCGGTGGGACCGGGCACGTCGCTGATCACCAGACCGTTCTGCAAGGGGGTCTGCATCACGATGCCCGGAACGCCAGGCGGAATCGTGAGCGAGAGCGCGGGAACCTCGACCGTCGACCCCCAGAATGTGCCGACCCAGATGGGGTAATCCAAATCGCCCTGCTCGAATTCGACCCAGACGCCCGCGCCAATTATGGGGATACTGAAGACGCCGGTTTGCGGACCCCCGACGGGGAGAGAGGGAAGCGCCCAAGTCAAGAGCGGCAGGGCAGAAACATCCGGAACAAGCACCTGAAGCCGACCGCGCTTCTCGGGATCGATGTTGTTCACGACCGAGCCGCGGAACTTGCCCATGAATTTCTTGCATTCGATCATGCTGGCACCGTCGAAACCGTGGATATCAGGCCGTTGCGGGTGAGCGTAAAATCCTGTGTATATGCGCCACGCTGGACATGGTGAGTGACGCTGCTCACGAAATACAGACCGTCGAAAGCGAGTCCCGCGCCGCGCACGCCGACGAGGCGACGCGTCTTGAGAACCCGCCCGTAACGCAGGACGTCCAGGCTGCCTTGCGCGGAGACGGCATCGGCCTTCTGCGCGGCGATGGAAAGGCCGCGCAATGCCGCTTGAACGGGCGAAAGCTTTCCGGTGCCCTCTAGGTGGTCGACATTCAGGGAAAGCGGAGGAATCAGCCCTAGCGGCGGGTTGATCGGAGTGATCTCCGGAACGGGTATCGGAATCGGCAGCTTCGTCAGCTGTTCCTGAATTACGAGAATGGGCAAGGTGGCTTTCTTGCTATTGAAGCTGAAGCTCAGCGACTCTACATTGGTATGAGCATCCATGTCGATGTTGAGAGCGGGCTGCGATAAACCGACTTTGACCGGCGGCCCCCAATAGCCAACACTGGAGCCGGGGGCAGGGCCGGGGTCGACATAGAATACGTAGCCGGCTTCGTCGGCGAGCTTCTTGAGATAGCAGTAATCCGTGCCCTGGTGGATCGGAATGCGATCCACGGGAATGGGAACGTCGATCAGCACGCTCGGGATCACGAGCGGGATCACACCCAGGAAAGCGTATTTGGCCAGGATCAAAAGAACGCGCGCCTCGGGCGGCATGGCCGGATACTGGAATAGGCCGGTGAAGTCGAGGTAATCCATGACGCGGGACAGGTCCTCGCCGGAGATCGTGAGGACCGGGCCTTCCTTGGCGCTTCCGCCGGTCACTTCATGGTTCGTCATGACGCCATCCATGAGAACCTCAGTGGTTCCGTTCAGCGTCACGAGAACCAGCACGCGGACCATGGGAATCTGCACGCCGCCCGCGATCAGAAAAATCGTGTGAAGCGGAGAGTTCTTGTGCAGGATGAACTTCAATTGGAAACCGCTCGTCTTCTCCGTCCGGGAAAAGACTTCGACGCTGATGAGCGCATCCAGGACTTCCTTGGATACCGGCTGTGGCACAACCGGCCCGATCATGAGCGCGAGATCGATTCCATTAGGCATTTTGGCTCCCCGGCAATCCTTGCGGCAGAGCGATCCGCAGAACCGTCGCCGGCTTTTCCAACTCCTCGGGCCGCATCGCGCCATTGGCATCGCACAGGCGCCAAAACAGCTCGGCGTCGCCGAGAAACTGCGCGGCCAGGTTATCCAGACGGTCGCCTTGTTTGACGGTGTGCTCCTGGATAGGCGTGGACCCGTCCGGCGAGGGAATGAAACGGCGGCGGATGTAGGCAATCGGCTGCCCGGCTGACTCGACGGTCGCCGTGTCGACGCCACGATAGCGGCTGTTGAGCGGGAAGAGACTGGCTTTCAGCCCCGTGAACTGCAACAGCGCCTGCAAGTTCGTCGGTGTCATCAGATGCTCTCCAGGCCCAGCGCGCCCAGGCTGCCGGTGCTGAGTCCGCTCAAGACTTCCTTCTGAATGAGGTAAGCCATGAAGATGTTGCCGCCCTTGTCGCGGAATCCGAGGTCGTTCACGTTCAACACACGCATCCCCAGGCTGACTTTGGCGCGAATGGGGTTCAGATTGGGATCGAAAGCTTCCTCGGTGATGCTGAAGTCGGTGATGCGCATCGGGATGATGCGGCTTCTGCTCCACACGAACAGACTGAGCGGCGCTTCCACAGGGGCGATTTCCAGCACACCCGAGAGCGCCAAAGTGTTACTCGCCAGAAGCTGGCCGATCGGCGGATGGACGATGGTTTCGAGCGCAGCAAGCTGCGGGTGAATCCCGACCAGAGTTGTCAGAAAATTTTGATCGGGAAGCTCGAGCTGATCGGCGGCATCGATCTCGGCTTCGAGCTTGAGGGTTTCAATAGCGGGACCGGTGAGGCGCAGCGCTTCCAACCGGTTTTGAGTTTCCGCCCGGACCGCTTGAGCCTGCAACGTGCGCGTCAGCGAATCGGGATTGAACTGAAGCACGATGACGCGCTGCACGGCCCCGGTGTTGGGGTCCACCAGCACGATGCCGGCTTTGAGGAGGCGGGGCGAGTTGGGGAAGGCGCTCATTTACTCCTCCTCCTCCTCCTCCGAATTCCGAATCGCGTTGGGATCTACGTAGATAAAGTGAATCACGCCTTTTGCGTCGGTAAACTCGAGCTCGGCGAGTCCATCCTCGTCGTATTCGTTCAATTTCATCGGCTTTCCTATGACTTCTGATATCGCTTCCTGGTCTTCTTGCGGCAATCCATCCAACAGCCCTTCTGGCAGTCGTGCGAGCACCACGAAATCTCCCGGCTGCGGCTTTTT
>Ga0066903_100001608_pt1 | contig 16793 bp, 18 predicted proteins | sample PanSoiMetaGPlot1_FD_67491 | JGI IMG/M metagenome (GOLD analysis project Ga0066903, IMG submission 67491) | Tropical forest soil microbial communities from Panama analyzed to predict greenhouse gas emissions - Panama Soil - Plot 1 (version 2) | ecosystem: Environmental > Terrestrial > Soil >... | reverse complement strand
GGCTGCCGCGTCAGCCGCGCGTCTTCGAACGGTGCGCGGGACCGGGATTCATCGGCTTCGCTCTACTCGGCTACGGTTTTTGCGACACATTGTGTCTCGCCGACGTCAATCCAGAAGCGGTCGAAGCATGCCCCGCCGCCTCAATCAAGCGTTGCTCCGCGGGCACAGCGCATTCGCGTGGCTCGGTTTGATCGTAGTGGCGGAGAATGTTTTATCATCGACCGTTCACTCCCACTTGTTCGATTTCAACGCCGGCTGGCTTTACGTGTTCCGTGGGCGCGCTTGGCGGCACGATTTTGGGCGAGCGCGGCGACAGCCTGAGGGAAAAATCCGAATTCGGCGGGTGACGGCAATTATACGGCTTGCGCGTGGGCGAACCGCTTCTGGCTTGCGGCTAGAATTCGCTCCGCTCGTTCGATGACCGCCGGCGCTGATACGCTGCGCATGCAAGCGTGGCCGTGATGACAATGTTTGATCTTGCGGAGGTAGCAAGGAGAGCACTCCAAATCGGCATGCAAAACCGCATCGGCCCGCCTGTAGGGGCCAATCCAGACCGGATCGGTTGGCCCGAATATGCTGACCACCGGACGATCAAGCGCGACCGCAAGATGCATTGGTCCCGAATCATTGGTTATGCTGATCGTGGAGCGGCGGATCAGCGCAGCCAGCTCGCTTAGCGCCGTCATACCGGCGAGATCGATGACGCCTGGCGCCAAGGCTGCCACTTCTTCGCAGACGGCGCGCTCGCGCTGCGAACCAATCAAGACCACAGCTAAGTCCTTGGACAAGAAATGTCCCGCCACCTCGGCAAACTTGTCGCTGCCCCAGCGTTTTGTCTCCCAGATCGTGCCCGGCGCCATGATCGCGATGTCGGCATGCTCGGCGCCATGTTCTGCTAGCAGTGCATCAGCTCGGGAAAGCGCCGATTGAGGAATCGGAAAAGAAAAATCCGCCGGATCTCGGTCCAAGCCCAGGATCGGTCCGACACTCAGATAACGGTCGACCGCGTGCAGATCCAGCGTGGGCACCGGAATGTGATGCGTATACGCGACCCAGCTTCCTTCGCGCGCGCCTTGCCAGGCGTGCTTGCGCGCCTGCTCTGGAAATTTTCGCGGCGAGGCGTCCCACACGCGGGCGCGCGGCCGGTCAAACCCGATGCGTATCGGTGCGCCCGTGGCGAGAGTCAAAGCCGCTGTGCGAAACTGGCCGTGCATATCGACTACCAGATCGTAGGCTGCTGCGCGCAACTTGGCCGCCAACCTCGCGTAAGACGCAAACGGCGCGAGACGCCAGGGTGTCGACCATGCTTCGCGTTCGAACTCGATGATATTGGTAATAGCGGGGTGATGCCGCAGTAGCTCGGCGATCGCCGGAGTGACCAGCCAGTCCAATTGCGCGCTCGGATAACGCCGACGCAATTTGTTCAACACCGGAATCGTGTGCACCACATCGCCGACCGCCGACAGCTTGATCAGAAGAATCTTGCGGAAGTCGCGACGAGTGAGGTCGGCCGGGGGCAAGATCAAAATAACTCCCTGTCAGAGGACATCGGCGCCTGCATTGGGAATGCGCTAAGGCCGGCTCGGCATCACCATTTGCAGCAAACGCTTGAACGAGGCGGAAGTGTGATGCCGAATCATAGCGATTTGGCGATTGCCCTGTGACGTAAGCCAATTGAATTGAATGACGCGGCGCTCGCCGACGAACGGTTCGTGACCGTGCCACGAATTGTTACTTCGTTTGAACGCCAACAGCGTTCCGGCGATCGGCGGCACTTCAACGACGATGTCACTGAGATCATGGGAAGAGCGCAGCAATCGAAGGCGGCCACCAGCCTGGTCCCAGCTCTCGTTCATATACATTAGAACGGTGATGATCTTGCTGGCGGAATCGGTGTGGATCTTGCCATCGCCCGGACCGCATCTGCCACGCACTGTCGTGATGGTCGGTCGTCCAGACAATTCAATCTCGAATTTGTCCTCGAATGCCTCGCGAAATGCTTCGCTGTTGAGTTCGTTAAGCAGTATTTGAAACGCTGGGCCGAACACAACTTGATCGACGGGGAAGCTGCCGGAGGTGGAAATCTTTGGGTAGTCACCGTTGATTTCCGCCAGCGCCTGCGGAGAGATGAATTGCGGCACGACTAAATGTTCGAACGGCTGGCGCACCAGCGGAGCGGCGCGGAACTGCTCGATGCCGAGATAACGTAACACTGCCGATCACCCCTACAAACCGCGGACAAATACCATGACCGCGAGGTCGCTGTACATTCTTTTCGCAAGGAATCCCGCCGCAGTTGGAGGCGCGGCCGGCGATCACTTCCCCTCCCGCCGCAATGGCTGGCTCGGCGGCGGCGACCATTTTTGCATCTCCTCATAGCGCTTAGCGTAGCGATAGTAGGTTCCTTCGAAATTGCCGAAGGCAATCACGAATCCGGCCCAGCCGTCGATGAAGCCAAGCTTGAAAACGTAGTGTTTGAGGAACGACCACGATGCGTGCCCAAATGCACTCATCATCGTCACGCGCTTATGCGCAAGCTTCGGAGCGCCCAGTGAAGAATACCGGTTAGCCTTCCGCAACACTTCTTCGAGATTGCGGAACGGAAACTGCCAGATCGCATTGCGCAATGTGCCCAGCGGTTTGCCGCTGAGGACCTCGTAGCCTTCATGTACCGGCTCAAGCGTGTACCTCATGCTGCCTTTGCGGAACAGCTGCGGTTGCCGGAAATTTGGATACCAGCCGGAACCGCGAATCCAGCGTCCCATCATGAAACTGCGGCGCGGCACACGGTAAACGTCGCAAGGCGGCGTGTTTGCAAGCAGCGCCAGGATTTCATCGCGCACCTCCGCGGTACAGCGTTCGTCGGCATCCAGGCTGAAAATCCAGTCGCAGCGACATGCCTCGATCGCGCGATTGCGCAAATCGCCGAAGCCTTCGAACGGCACCTGCACGACGCGTGCGCCAAGCGCGGTGGCAATCTCGGCTGTGGCATCGGTGCTGTAGGAATCGACAACGACAATTTCATCGGCCCACAGCACACTTTCCGCTGCGGCTCTGAGCTTCTCGGCTTCGTTGTAAGTCAGGATAAAAGCTGAGATGGTTTGCATCCTTGAAACTGTGCTCGGAAGCAGGAAACAGCAACGGGCGGTTATCGCTCAGTGGTGCGTGCGGCCACCAACTACATCGCAAATAACTTGGCAGTGCCGCGTCGGTTGGACAGCACATGATGGGCAGCTACCGCCATCATGGCGAAATGCAACAGCGTCACCGGGATAACGTTGAGGTGATAAAGCTGGTTGGCACTGAGCCGTCCAAACGTCAAGGCAGACAACAACGGGAAGTGCAAATGGGACACCCACGAGAGGACCAGGGCTAAGCCAAGGATTGCGCGGCTCGAGGAGAAGCAGGCAATCGGCAAGATCCACAACAGGTATTGCGGCGAGTGAAAATTCAGAAACGCGATGAAGCCGAGCAACGCGAACAAAAAAGCATCGACGAGTTCATCAAAGCGGCGCGGCGCGAAAGCCGCGGCTATAAGCGCGCAACCGAGTTGCAGACCGCGCCCTATCCAGTTCATGACCGGCGAGGCGGGCACAATGGTCGCCCCGAACAGATAGTTAAGCGCGCCATAACTTGATTCATCCTCGATGGCGCGGCTGGCCTGGAACGCGAATGGCGCGGTCACGTCCTGCCAGCCTGTCAACACGATGGTGCCGAGGAGGCCGAGAAGCATCGGCGCGACCGCAACCGCTGCCGCTGTCGCGGCACTGGCCAAGCCGCGGCGTTGCGCGATAAAGACGCAGTAGGCGGGCAAAAGAAACAGAGCGTAACCTTTCAGTGCCACGGCAAGGCCAAACCATGCCGCACCGGCAAGATACGAGTCACGTCGGATTGCCAACAGAGCCAGCAGCGTTGCGGCGGCAGGATAAATGTCGTAGCGCAGCAGCGCGAAATAAATTGGAGCCGGGGCGAGCCACGCCAGCACGGCGAGCCAAGACGACGCAGATGCGATCACCGTGTCCAGCACCATGACATAAGCTACGCCAGCAAGCGCGGCCCACGCCCAGACAAAGGCGTTGGCGTTCACGCCGCCGAACCGCGATGCGACAAGGCGCACCGCGGCGAACAACAGATTGGCCAACAGAGGATAAGGCGAGGCAACATCGCGATAGGCTGTGCCGCCACCGAGCACTCCAGCGGCATAGTCGAAATAGGAGTCGACATCGCTCACGCCGGCGAGGCCCGGCGCGCCGGTCTTGCTAATCAAGAAAAAGAAGATCGCGGCATAAAACGCTGCAATCATCGCCAATAGCAGGAGGGCGCGAACTGGGCGATAAAGCGTTTCTGCGGTGATGCGATCGATCATCGCTAAGAACGTTACCATGGTGAGGCGGTGTTTGCGAACCGTTTTGCTGTGGCGAGTTGAGATATCAGGGCCTGATGATGTCGCTAGGCTGGCATCGCGTACTATGGTCGCGGCTACTCCCCAAGTTCAAGGCAATCAAGCCTGAAGTTGGGAGTTCTCTATTTCAGCAGCAATGCTTGCTCGAGAGCTCGTTGATAGAGAGCAACCGTTTGGGGTCCAATAATATCGGCTGCGAACTCCTCGACGACACGCTTGCGCGCCGCCGCCGCACAACAGGCGCGCAGCTGCGGATCGGCGGCGAGCTGCGCCATCGCGTCAGCCAGCGCCACCGCATCATCAACCGGAAATAAAAGACCGGTCTGTCCGTTTATCACCACTTCCCGGCATCCCGGCACATCGCTTGCGATCATGGCGCGCCCGCACGCCGCCGCTTCCAGCAACGACAGTGGCAAACCTTCGCGGCGAGAGGGTAATACGGCGATGTGCGTCTTTGCCCAGAGTTCGACGATGTCGGTGACATGGCCAAGCCAGGTGATCCCGTCTTCGTTGTTCCAAGATCGCGCCTCGGCCTCGGGCACCGAAGCCGGGTTGGCGCGATCCGGCGTGCCGGCGATCAGAAGCCTCGCGTGCGTTATGCGCCTGCGCAGCAATCGATGGGCAGCAATCAGAGTACGGACTCCCTTATCGTCGAGGAGCCGCCCGACAAATCCGAATGTCAGCGCACCAGTTGGTTCGGCGAGCGGTGTGAAGCGTTTGACGTCAACGCCCGACCCGGGAATGAGCGCAATCCTTTTCTCGGCGATGCCGAGCGACACTAACGCGGCCCTATCGTCGCTATTCTGCACCAAAGCAACGGAATTCTTTCGGTTAACGAGCAAGCGCAACAATGAACCAAGCAAGGTACGGAGGGCGCGCGCTTTCCGGGTTTCGGATGTGAACAAATAACCAAGCCCAATGAAAGCGTTGACGCAAGCGCAAGGCCGCCCGAACGCCGCCAGCATTCCGAGTACGCATGACTGCAAAGCGACATGGTGAGCGAGTACTGGCTCTATCTCGCGATGCACGCGGCGAAGCGCGGCGACCGTCGGAAGCGCAGTGAACGGAGACAGGCTGCCGCGCAGGAACGGAATCGGGTGCAAGATGAAGCGCTCGGCCTCGATCGCGGCCGCGCCGTCGCTTACCCTTGTTGCCACATGCACTTCGAATCCGGCGTCGCGCGCCGCGCGCGCCATCGGCAGGCGATGGGATAGAAAGGCCCAGTCTTCCGTCACTACGTAAAGCAGGCGCGGCTTTGCCGGGCTGGCGCCTGACATGTCGTCACTCGCCATGCCGGGACATCAAAAGCGAAAGCATCTTCGCATCTGCGATGGATCGACCGAAGCGGACCTCGAAAGCTGGACTGGCTAGCATCGTTGCGCGTTGCCGTTGGGTGTTGCCGTAGCCGGTTTCGACCAGGAGAGCGCCGGCAATACGAGCGCGCTTGGCCGCCTCAATGTCATCGGCCTTGTCGCCAATGAGCCACGACGACTTAAGATCGAGCGCAAGCGCGGAGGCGGCTTTCAGCAACATGCCGGGATTCGGTTTGCGAGCGGGATGATCGGGATGAGCTAGGGATCCGTGTGCTTCGGGATGGTGCGCGCAGGCATAGACTGCGTCGATCGTGGCGCCCTCGGCCGCAAGCGAAGCAGCGATCACCTCCTGTATCGATTCAAATTCACCCCAGCCATAATGACCCCGCCCGATGCCCGATTGATTGGTTACCACGATCACCGGGACATGCCGTTTGTTGGCCGCAGCGATTACTTCCGCAGCTCCCGGAATAATAACGATGTCATCAATCCGGTGCAGATAGCCGGTATCTTCAATGACGACGCCGTCGCGGTCCAAAAACAAAGCAGGGCGCCCAGGCGTCGAGCGCCGCAGAATCTGGCACCAGATACCCTCTGAATCGAGTGGGTGCTCAGCAGATTGGGTCGATTTAAGCATCGTGTTTCTGCGCTCGCAGCGATGGTCTTTCTTAGCACAATGAAATCATGTTAGGTGCATAGCCTTTGGGAGTGACCGTGAGCAGTCGCAGCCCGTTTGAAAGCCGCGGCCAAAACGATCCGGTGGCCGAGCACTTCCGCCGCTCGTGCGAGGTGCTTTCGCGCGCTGCCGACGATCCTGGTTTGCGTGCCAAGATCCATGAGATTGCCGACACCATTACCGCGGCGTTTCGCGGCGGCCATAAATTGCTGATCGCAGGTAATGGCGGCAGCGCCGCGGACGCTCAGCACATCGCCGGGGAATTCCTGTCGCGGCTGAATTTTGACCGCAATCCGCTACCGGCGATCGCGCTCACAACGGACAGTTCGGTTTTGACTGCGATCGGCAATGATTACGGCTATGAACACACCTTCGAACGGCAAGTGCGCGGACTTGGCAGGCCGGGCGACGTCTTTATTGCGATTTCGACCTCAGGCCGCTCACCGAACGTGATCGCGGCTTTGCAGGTGGCGCGGGAGGGCGGGCTTACCACGATCAGCTTTACCGGGAGCGCGGGCGCGCACCTTATGGTGCCACTGTGCGAGCATTGCCTTGCCGCTCCGGCCGATGAAACAGCCCTCATTCAGCAAATCCATATTGTTGCGGCGCACGCGATTTGCGGCTTGGTAGAAAGCAGCCTGTTTCCGTTGTCAAAATAAATACTTTGTTTATCAGTTATTTAGCTGCGTTCATGGTCTGAACGCCGGGCTTGACGTTCACACTGTGAACAAGGTATACGGGGCCCTGATGGGGTGGGGATGCGGCAGGCTGCGCGCGGCGACGAATCCGAAAATGCCCGAATTGTGCTCGGCCTCCTTGAGTCGGTCGAGCGCGACGGCGCACAATCACAGCGCAAGCTTGCGTCGGATCTCGGGATCGCGCTCGGTCTGGTCAATGCCTATCTGCGGCGCTGCGTCAAAAAAGGTTTATTGAAAATCGGCCAAGCCCCGGCGCGCCGCTACGCGTATTATTTGACGCCGCATGGCTTTGCCGAGAAATCGCGGCTAACTGTCGAATATCTGTCAAGCTCCTTCTCATTCTTCCGTCGCGCCCGCGAAGAGTGCTCGCTGGTCCTCAAAGCCGCCCATGCGCGCGGCTGGAATCGCATCGCACTGATTGGCGTGTCGGACTTGGCAGAAATTGCGACGATCTGCGCGCTCGAACAGGGTATCACCATCGTGGCCCTGGTCGATGCCAAAGCAAGAACAGACCGCTTCGTCGGTATCCCTGTCGTGGCATCGATCGATGCCGTGCCCGGCGGCTTCGACGCGCTCGTCATCACTGACCTTCAAGCCAGTCACGACTCGACGAATTCGGCGCTAACCGCAGTTGAGCCGGAACGGGTACTCGCGCCGGCTTTGCTTGGACTGCGTCGGGATCGAGCAATGGGGAGCGTGCTATGATAGACGATTCACACCTGCGCTGGTTCGTCGCCCACACCCATCCGCACGCCGAAGCGAAGGCGACGGCACATCTGAACCGTCAGGGTTTTGACATCTATTTCCCACGCTATCTGAAGCGACGACGGCATGCGCGTCGCATCGAGACTGTCGCGGCGCCGCTATTCCCGCGTTATCTGTTCGTTGCGATCGATCTTGGCGTGCAGCGCTGGCGCTCGATCTATTCGACCGTTGGCGTGAGCCGGTTAGTTTGCAATGGCGACGATCCAACGCCTGTTCCCGATGGAATCGTCGACGCGTTGAAAAAACGCGAGGACGTCAACGGCTTCATCAAGCTGGATTCGCGTTTGCCATTCCGCGCTGGTGACAAAATTCGCGTGCTCGATGGCGCGTTCTCATCCTGCCTCGGCTTGTTTGAGGGCATGGCGGAACGCGAACGCATCGCCATTCTGCTCGATCTGTTGGGCCGCAAAGTTCGCGTGGTGCTGGACGCCGATTTAGTCGCTGCCGCCTAGCGTGGCTGCGACGCGAGTGAGTTGAGTTTGTGTACTCGGGTGACGGCAGTTCACCCGGACTGCGGTAGCGTGGGCGGAGCGAAAACGGACCTACACAATTGCAAGCTCGTACTTTCTGTTCTGATGTTCAGTTGGGGTTGATGTGACGGCGCGCGCTTCATCACTCGATGATGCTTCCATTCTCGTGACTGGTGGAACTGGTTCGTTTGGTCAGGTATTCGTGCAGCGCCTGTTTGCGAAACATCGGCCGGATCGTGTCGTCATCTATTCCCGCGACGAACTCAAGCAGTTCGAGATGGCGCAGCGCTTTACTCAAGATCAGCTGCGTTTTTTTATCGGCGACGTACGCGATCTGGCGCGCCTGGAACGTGCCCTCAAGGGTATCGATTTCGTCGTCCATGCCGCTGCACTCAAGCAAGTGCCGGCAGCTGAATATAATCCGATTGAATGCATCAAAACGAACGTTATCGGCGCCGAAAATGTCATTAATGCCTGTCTTAATCAGGGCGTTAAGAAGGCCATTGCTTTATCGACTGACAAGGCTGTGAGCCCGATCAATCTGTACGGCGCAACCAAACTTTGCTCGGATAAGCTTTTTGTTGCCGCCAATCACCTCGCCGGTCGGGAGGGCACGCGATTTTCGGTCGTTCGTTACGGCAACGTGATCGGTTCGCGCGGCAGCGTTGTTCCCTTTTTCAAGAAATGCAGCAAGACTGGCAAATTGCCGATCACTGACCCGCGGATGACAAGATTCTGGATTCGCCTCGAGGATGGCGCCGATTTTGTCCAGGAGGCGCTAACCATGATGCGGGGCGGCGAGATTTTCATCCCGAAGGTCGCTTCGATGCGCATCACGGATCTTGCGACAGCAATATGCTCACGTTGCAAGCAGGAAACGGTCGGCATAAGGCCGGGAGAAAAGCTGCACGAATTACTTATTACCCGTGACGACGCACAACATACGCTGGAATTTAATGGGTTTTACGTGATTCAACCGGCAGTTCATCTCTGGAACTATGGAGAACACCGCAATTACCGAGGAGATGAGGGACGGCCAGTCGCTTCGGATTTTGAGTATGCCAGCAATAGCAATAGCCGTTGGCTCAACAGTGAGCAGCTAAGAGCGGCGATCGAGTAGGGCGGTCTTGATGCGGTTTCTTGGCTATGGACGCCAGAACATGGATCGCTCTGATATCGATGCCGTTGTTGCAGCGCTTGAGAGCAATTTTCTTACCCAAGGACCGATCGTCGAGCGGTTCGAGACCGCGTTGGCCGAGCGCGTTGGGGCGGCCTACGCGGTGGCCGTCAATAGCGGCACCGCCGCATTGCATATCGCCTGTCTTGCCTCAGGTATAGGTGCGGGCGATCGCGGCGTGACGTCAGCCATTACGTTCGCTGCATCGGCGAATTGCCTGATCCAGGCCGGCGGCGAAGTCGGCTTCGTGGATATCGATAGCACCAGTCTCGCGATGTCTCCGACTATGCTGGCGCAGGAACTCAATCGTACACCTTCGGTCAAGGTGGTTATCCCGGTACACATGGCGGGCTTGGCGCATGCCACGGTGGAAATTCGCAAACATGCCGACAAACGCATTGTCATTGAAGATGCCGCGCACGCGCTTGGCGGCCTTTATTCATGTGGCAAGCCTGTTGGCAGTTGCGCTTATTCCGATTTCACTATTTTCTCCTTCCATCCGGTAAAGCAGATTACCACCGGCGAGGGTGGGGCGGTGATTACCAACGATCCAGAATTGGCACACCGGCTTAGACTCTTTCGCAGTCACGGCATCGAACGCGACCCCTGCCGTTTCCTCGCCACCGACACGAGCGAGGATGGCCACGTCAAGCCATGGCTCAGCGAACAGCAAGTCCTCGGTTTCAATTATCGGATGACGGAGTTGGCGGCCGCACTCGGCTTGTCGCAATTAAATAAGCTCGATCGTTTTCTGGAACGCCGGCGCGCCATTTCGGGCCGGTATGACGAGGCTTTTGCAAAACTCTCTCCGATCAGCTTACCGCAATCGGCGTTGGACGAGCGGGCACGCTCCGCGCACCACCTCTACATCGTTGTCTTCGATTTTGCAGCGATGCGCACGACCCGGACTGCATTCATGACGAGACTCGCCGAACATGGCGTAGGAAGTCAGGTCCATTATATTCCTGTTTACCGCCATCCGTTTTATGCACGACGCAGTACCTTCGAGCCCGCTCAGTACCCAAATGCGGAGCGGTATTATCGCGGCTGTCTATCGCTTCCCCTTCATCCTGGCTTGACTGACGAAGAAGTCGAGCGCGTGGTCGATGCGGTTACCGATCTCGTGAGTGTTGCTTGAGACATATGTCACGAATGGGTCTTGGCACTGTGCAGTTCGGCTCGGCTTACGGAATATCCAACCGCGACGGTCGGCCAAGCGAAGCGGAGATTGCCGCGATACTGGCCTACGCGGCCGAAACGGGAATAGGATATCTCGACACTGCGGCAAGCTACACGGATGCAGAGGCGCTGATTGGCCGTCATCTACCCGCCCTTCATCCGATGCGCATCATCACAAAACTGCCGCCGATCGATGATGACGCAATCGCGCTACATCACACAGAAACAATCCTCGCTGCGCTTGCGGCCTCGCTCGAACGTCTGAAGGCAACGCGTGTCCATGGCGTTCTTGTCCATCGGACCCGCGATCTCGCAAAACCCGGCTGGCAGCATCTTGTTGATGCGCTCCACCAAGCGCGATCGCGAAATATGACGGAATGCATTGGGGCATCTGTGTATGATGAGGACGATCTCGCATTGCTGGTAAACCGCTTTAAGCCCGATATCGTCCAGCTGCCGATTAACGCGCTCGATCGCCGTCTCGCCGTTTCGGGCTGGCTCGCACGCTTGCATGCAATGGGAATTAAGGTGCACGCGCGCTCGCTATTTTTGCAGGGCCTTTTGCTCATGGATCCGGTAATTATTCCGGAATTTTTTACACCATTGAAATCAACGCTCGCGAAGCTGCGCGCGGACTGGGCTACGCAGGAATTGACGCCATTGGCTGGCTGTCTCCGTAGCGTCATCGAAAACCCCGATATCGATGTCGCGATTGTCGGCGTCAATGGAGTGCAAGAGCTCAAGGAGATCGAAACGGTCGTCGCCCAGCTTGGCAATGAAAATATTGACCTCGAATTCCCAGCGGAAATTGATCCGATTTATCTTGATCCGCGCCGATGGCCGAAAACGCTGCACTGATGGCGGCCATTCCGCTCGCGCTGTTCCGCTGCGATGCTTCGCCCACTATCGGCGGCGGTCATCTCAGCCGCTGTCTCGCCGTAGCAGAAGCATTGGCGGCCGCCGGTTGGCGGGTCGCATTTGCTGTCGGCCCGGATACCGCGGCAATGATGCCAACGGTCGCGGATTTTTCGCTGTTGAAGCTTTCGGGTACTTCGAAGAACGAGTTGACAGCCATGCGCGGCTATTATCCGGACGGCGTCGATCTTCTCGTGGTCGATCATTATCAGCGTGACGTCCATTTCGAGAAAGCGTGCCGTGGTTGGGCGCGCCAAATCCTGGTGATGGACGACGCTACCGGCCGGCGACACGATTGCGATTTCCTCCTCGACGCCGCCGCACACGGCCGGGTCTATCACGGAATGGTGCCGGTGCAGGCGCGATTGCTACTCGGCCCGGCTTATGCACTCGTCCGTCGCTCCTTTAGCGCACGACGCACTGAGTCATTACGGCGTCGTGACGGCCGTGCGGTTACAAACATTCTAGTGTCGTTCGGCGCTGCCGATCCGTTGAATCTGACTGCAACTACACTTGATGTGCTCGATCCTTTTGCGGACGAAATTTCAATTACGGTCGCGCTGTCATCGCGCGCGGCGCATGTCAATGAAGTTCGCCGCAAACTACACCGCCGAATGCAGCTTAAATTGGATGCCGATATGGCCGTTTTGATGAGCGAGGCCGATCTTGCGGTTGGCGCGGCCGGTACCAGCTCGTATGAGCGCGCCGTGCTAGGATTGCCGTCAGTTGCCGTGATTGTGGCGGTTAATCAACGCAATCTCGCTCGGCTTATTGGTTCTGTGGGCGCCGCATTGATTATCGACGGAATCAATTCAAGATTGCGGACACATATTGAAACCTCCGTGCGGACGATAATGGATAGCGGTGAAAAGCGCTCCCAAATGGCACAGGCTGCAGCAGGCCTCATCGATGGAAGGGCCTCGGAGCGAGTCGTAAAGTTTATGGTGACTGAGGTCGAATGCGCATGAAGGATTTTTGGGAAGAGCAGGCACTCAGGTATGGAGAAGACATCGCAGCAGTGAATTTTGATCCCATAGAAGATCAATTTGGCGCTGCTTTGCTTGAGGAACTCGTTCCGAACAATGTCTCAGTCGCGGATCTTGGATGTGGAAACGGCCGGAATCTGCTGGCCCTTGCAAGAGGTCGATTAAACGGAACATTTGTTGGATACGACTTTGCAGAAAATATGGTCCGCGTGGCTGAAAATGCAAGAAAGCGGGCAGGGTTCCAGAATGTACGCTTTGAGCAACTCGACGCAACTACACCGACGCTGCCAGCTAACGCAAAGAATGCCTTTGACGTGGTCATTGGCAAAAGAGTTCTCATAAACGTCAAGGGGAGCGCAAAAGCGGAAGCACTCAAAAATATCTACGACATGCTTCGACCTGGCGGTATTTACATCATGACTGAATGTTTCATTGAGCCGCTGAATCGAATAAACGACATTCGTACTATACTCCAGCTTGAGTGCATTTCCGTTAAGCCATTCAATGAGTATCTAACCGAAGAATTTCTAGCTGAGATTAAACGTAGGTTCGTGATTGAACGTGTCATGGATATCGGGAGTCTTTATTACTTTATCTCTCGAATATTCAATGCCTATTTGTCTGATGGAAAGCCGGATTACTTTGCACCCATCAATAAGCTCGCATCGAAACTCGTGCTTTCTGGTGTCCGCCCAATCCAAGGATATGCGCCAGAAATCACGCATGTCCTAAGAAAGAGCCAAGATTAGGATTGCGATGTCACAGCAGTATATTGCGGCAATGATCGCAACTGCACCGGAGCACCATGCCTGGATGCAACAAACGCTGTCGGACCCGAACAGAATGTTGTTGCTGGTCGACGTCAACCACCGCGCCGCGGGCATGGTCCGCCTCGATGGTCTCACAGCAGCGGATCGTGAGCGAGCTTTCGAGACTTCGATTGCAGTGGATCCCACCCGCCATGGATGTGGAATTGGTTCGGCGGCGTAGGCCTTGTTCGCCGATTAATGCCAAATGCGCTGCTCGATGCCGCGGTGCACTTGCGGAATGCCGCCTCAAAGGCGCTGTTTCGGGCGGCCGAATTTGTCGAATTGTCCAACGAGCTCTATCGGTTCGTCCCATCGTGACGGCAACAAGCGAGTATCCCCCGTGCATCTTGATAATGAGCGTTTTCCACCTTGATTAGAATATCGACGAAAAAAACAGATTGCCCATCAAGAAAGTGCCAAGGACCTGCATGAGTTCAGTTATCTATTCCGGTGATCGCTCCGAGCGCGCTACTGCGACAACCTTTCTCGAGAAGCGCATCGAGATTAATCGAGCTTATGCCTCGGCCGACTTCGACGCATGGCTGTTGGAGAGGCTCTCTGTCAGGTCGGGCGAGGATATTCTGGACGTAGGCTGCGGCAGCGGCGCACAGACGATTCCCTTCGCTACTTTGGTCGGTCCGACGGGCAGCGTCTCTTCGCTCGATATCTCCGCCGATTCGATTGTGCTATTGAAGAGTCGGGTACCACCGCAGGCACGGGTGCAAGGGGTTGCGGCGGATATGGCCGATTTGGCTGGCGTGATCGCCAATGTGTTCAACACCAAGCGCTATTCGCTCGTGCATTCTAGTTACGCGCTCTATTACTCATCAAAGCGCATGCAGGTGCTCGACGTGATGCGCGGCGCGATCAAACCGGGCGGCCGCTGCGCAGTGTTCACGCCCAATGCGCCGCACGGGTTGGTCGAACTAGCTGCGCGCCTTACCGAGGTGCCCACTGCGGTGAATGAATCGTTACGGTTCGGCAGCGAGGTGCTGCAGCCCTACTTCGAGAAGAACTTCCCACGCTATGACGTGCATCACTTCCATAACGTCATAAGCGTTCCCTCCGCGGATATCCTAATCGAATTCTATCGGCAGACCACCTATTATAATTCGCAGGCCGAAACGAAAATGCGCAGCGCGGCGGATGAGGAAATCAAGCGCTCAGGCAGCTTCAAGTACGAGAAGAATGGCTATTTGATCATTGGCTTTACCGATGAATAGTGCACCGGAAATCGTCCTCGCCATGGTGGCGCATCCAGATGACGAAGTGCTCGGCGCCGGTGGAACCTTAGCTCGACATGCCGCTGCCGGCGATGCTGTACACATCGCATTTCTCGCCGATGGTGTAAGCGCGCGCGGCGACAATAGCGCCGCGGCGAAACGACGTGCCAAGGCCGCTCATAAGGCGGCTTCACAACTAGGCGCAAGAGAGCCGCGATTTCTTGGCTTTCGCGACAATCGACTCGATAGCACCGATTTGCTCGACGTCACGCAGGCTATTGAGAATATAATCGCAGCTGTGAAGCCGACGGTGGTCTACACTCACCATGCCGGCGATCTGAACATCGACCACGTTATCTGCCACCGAGCGGTGCTGACCGCATGTCGGCCGTTGCCAGGGTGTGCCATTAGGCGCATCTACGCCATGGAAGTGCCGTCGAGTACGGAATGGTCGGCGCCGGTTTACAGCAATGTCTTCGTGCCATCGCGCTTCGTCGATATTTCCGCCTTGCAAAAGATCAAGCGCGCAGCGCTGGAAGCCTATGGCGAGGAAATGCGGCCGTCCCCCCATGCCCGCTCATTTGAGGCAATTGAAGCGCTGGCCACGTGGCGTGGCGCAGGTGCAGGATTAAAAGCGGCAGAGGCGTTCATGGTGCTGCGGGACGTCGAACCGTGATGGACTTCGCCATTAAAATTGGCGATCGCCGGGTAGGCGCCGGCCACCCGCCTTATGTTGTCGCCGAGTTGTCCGCTAATCACGGTGGCAGCCTGGAGCGTGCGCTTGCGGTCATAGAAGCAGCGAGGGCTGCTGGCGCCGATGCCGTGAAGCTACAGACCTACACCGCCGATACGATCACCATCAATTGCGACCACGACGATTTCAAAATTCACGGCGGTTTGTGGGACGGTCGCAAACTCTACGAACTTTACGAAGAAGCTCACACGCCCTGGGAGTGGCACGACGCGCTCTTCGCCAAAGGGCATGAATTAGGTATCCCCGTGTTTTCGACACCCTTCGATGACACGGCGGTTGCATTCCTGAAGAAACATGATCCGCCTGCCTATAAGATCGCCTCGTTTGAGATGATCGATCTGCCACTGGTGCGCTGTGTGGCGACGACCGGAAAGCCGGTCATCATGTCGACCGGCATGGCGACCCCCGAAGAAATCGCAGAGTCGGTAAGCGCCTTCCGATCCGCCGGTGGCCGTGATCTGATTCTATTGCATTGCGTGAGCGGCTACCCGACGCCGGCGGAGCAATCCAATCTTCTGCGCATCCCGGAGTTGGGCAAGCAATTCGAATGTCCGGTCGGGCTATCGGATCACACACTTGGTACCGATGTAGCCGTGACCTCGGTCGCGCTGGGTGCTTGCCTGATCGAGAAGCATTTTACTTTGCGGCGGGCCGACGATGGTCCCGACGCAACCTTTTCACTTGAGCCGGACGAACTGCGGTCCTTAGTCGAGGGAGTAAAAACGGCGTTTGCGGCGCTCGGTACCGGCGCGCCGGCACGCTCCGAGGCGGAAAAGGGGAACATGAGCTTCCGGCGTTCCGTCTATGTCGTACGCGACGTCGGCGCCGGCGAAATGTTCACTGCCGACAATCTGCGCATCATCCGTCCTGGCTATGGCTTGCCGCCGCGCGACCTTGAGAAGGTCATTGGCCGCAAGGCGCGGCGCCCGCTCGCGCGCGGCACTGCGTTGACTTGGGATGCGGTCGACTGAGCGGTCTAGGTACACTTTAAGTCAACGCTTATGAAAACCGTCGCGATTATCCAGGCCCGCATGGCTTCAACCCGCCTTCCAAACAAAGTCATGCGCGACCTCGGCGACAGACCGGTGCTCGCTTGGGTCGTTAATGCGGCGCGCGCCGCACTCGGGGTCGATGAAGTATGGGTCGCTACCTCTACCGCCGCAGCCGACGATGCGATTGTCGCTTGGTGCGAAGAGAACAATGTCGCCGTGCATCGCGGATCGGAAGTCGATGTGCTGGACCGCTACGTCGGCGCCGCCAAGGCAAGCGACGCCACCGTGATCGTGCGCCTCACCGCCGACTGTCCTTTGCTCGATCCTGCTGTGATCGCGCAGACTATCCGCCTGCGCGCCATGGCTGGCGTCGACTATGCATCGAACGTCGATCCGCCGACCTGGCCGGATGGGCTGGACTGTGAAGTCGTCAC
>Ga0066903_100001607_pt1 | contig 16796 bp, 16 predicted proteins | sample PanSoiMetaGPlot1_FD_67491 | JGI IMG/M metagenome (GOLD analysis project Ga0066903, IMG submission 67491) | Tropical forest soil microbial communities from Panama analyzed to predict greenhouse gas emissions - Panama Soil - Plot 1 (version 2) | ecosystem: Environmental > Terrestrial > Soil >... | reverse complement strand
TTTCGCTGTTTGTATGGATGCACAAGAAACCGAGGTCGCGTGCAACCTCATGCACCGCAAAGGCGCCGGAGGACGCCTCCGCGTCAAGCAAGATCTCGCAACCGTCACCGTTGATCAATTCGCGGGCAATGCGGGCCGCTTCCTGTGGCTGCCCCTTGGAGTCGCGTATAATCATCTCGATCTGCCGGCCGGCAAGGCCGCCTGCGGCGTTGATCTTCTCAACCTCCATCATCAGCCCGTTGCGCGAGGACGAGCCCAGCTGCGCGACGCGCCCGGATAAGATGGTGGGCATACCGATCTTGATAACCTTTGCTTGCGCCCGCGCGATCCACGGCGAGGCGATGACCCCGGTCACACTCGCCGCCGCGGTCGTCAGAAACGAGCGGCGATCAAGGTGGAACGTCGGGCTCCTGTGCATGTGTCTCCTCCGTTGCCGACGGCCTTGGAAATGCCGCGACCTGTTTTGCCGAATGCCCGCGAATTTGACGCGGCCCACCGCGCCATCTGCTTGGTCAGGTGCGCCTCACGGAGCATCACCGCTTTCTCAAGTCTCGTCACAGAATCCAGGCGACGTCAAGGAATGAATGAGCTATGAATCATCGATCATAATTCGCACGCCGTTCACCCCCGAGCGCGGGCTACGTTGATGGCGTCGCCTATTGCCATGCCGCCGCGCGGATGAAGGGTTCGCTGAGGACAGGTTGCTCGGGAGGACGACATGGATCCGGACTTTGCGGGCTGTTTGATCGTGGTCACCGGAGGCGCGAGCGGCATCGGCGCAAGTTGCGTGCACTTTTTCGCGGCGCGGGGCGCCCGCGTCGTGATGGCGGATAGGAATGAGCGAGCTGCCCTCGAGATGGCCCGCACCACCGGCGGCCTGGCGGCCACGATCGATGTCGCCGAGGAGGCGCAGGCGTTGATCGCGCATCGAAGCGGCGCATGGCCCCCGTAGGTTCGGCGGCCTGCGCCAGCTGTCCGAACCGGCCGCGCCGCCTCCCCCAGAGCGGCGTCGAGCAACTGACGTGAATAGCGATGGATCGGGCACGCGAAGAAACCGGGCAGGATGCGTCCCGAGCGCATGATCTTGTCGCAGGTACCGGGCCGCCATCCCGAGATCAGCAGTAACGATCAGTTGCGCTGTCCCGCACTCGCGCGCCAGCGATTGCATCAGGTTGAGAACCCGCCCCTGAATGGTCACGACGAGACCCGCGGTCGGGTCATCGGCAATCAGCAGTTTGGGGCGGTGCATCAGCGCAGGAGCAACGCTGCGCCATCCCGCCGCTCAATTCATGCGGATAGGCTCTTTCATACCAACCAGCCGCAGCAGCTCGATCACCGGTACCGCACCTCGCTCGAACATGGCATTGTGAGCGCGCCATGCCGCCTCGAACACACCCCCGAGCCCAAGTCGCGCCGGCGCCGTTTGCGAGCCGGCGACCCGATCGGACCGGGACCAAACGCCGGTTACAGCCGGTCGCGATGATTACCTAGCTGCCGACGCGGACGAACCGGCTTGCGCGGCGAACGGTCGTCGTCTGCAGGCGCACGCGCCGCGCGGCGAGGGGCGTGCTCGGGGGTCAGTTGCCCGCACAGCCCGCTGGAGACCAATCGCATGTAAGCACTGACGACGTGTTCAGGCACATCACCAAACTTTGCATAGCGCAGCGCCAGGTAACCGCGCGCGGCCATAAAAACATATCCGACCGCTTCAATCTCCTCGTCAGTCACGTTGGCGATTTGCTGCTCTTCTCGCGCCTTTTGCAGGAACCGCACGTAGCCGGCTGATATATTGGCGAGGTGTTGACGAAACGCCCTCGGGGCGGCCATTTCCGCTTCATTGAGAATCCGCAAGAAGTACGGCGCCTTCTTCAGGTAGCTGAAAAAGGCTCTAAACGCTAATTCCTCGCGCTCAAGGAAGGTCTTGCCGCCGACCGCACGGTGCCGGATGTGCTCCATCATCTGGGCGCCTAGCACCGGCAGCAGCTCATCGAAGATGTCCTGCCGCGACGCGAAATAGTTATAGAACGTGCCCTGGGCGAGATTGGCCCGTTGGGTGATGCGGGTGATCGACGCGTCGGCATAACCGTACTCGCCAACGATCTCGGCCGCGGCCTGGAAGAGCGCTGCGCGCGCCTCCTCGGATTTTTGCGCGCGCGTCTTCTTCGCGCGTTCTGGGCGCTTCACCTCGATGGCCCCCGTCCGATCTGACCCGCGCATCGCATCCTCGCCGAGCACTCCTGGTTATCGGCCGCGACGACGCCGATCCAAGGCGGACTGAGCGAGCACGCGGTCGCCACTGATTTACTACCTGTTATGGTCAATGGCGAGCGCGCTGCATGCGCCATGTCCCCGGCCCTTAGCCGCGCACCCCGTGAATTCTCACGCCCGCCAACGCCATCTCCTGCTTTCGAACCAGGGCAGCGCTCGCCTTGACACGAACAATGACTCATGGTTCATTTTACTACCGGCGTACAATCGTTCAAGTCATAGATGATGGGAGGATGCCACGCCGGAGTGGCGCGTCGCGAGCCTCAAGAGGTTCGCAAGCGGCCTCAAATCCATCACGCCTACTGGTGTCGACTCGGGCGGCGGCAAGGAGCCGTCCGCGTCACCCCGTCGTCCGCATCGTCTCGGATCGCAGTTCGTTGCCAAGGACCTCTTTGACATGCAATCCGGTGTCTATGAATTCCTCCCGCAAGATCGGGTGATATACGGTCGCCCCGCGGGCGACGCCGTGGTCGAAACGACCGAACGTCTTGCCCGGCAGCGCATCCTCATCGTGGCCAGCAAAACATTGCAGCAGCGCACCGACGTTGTCAGCCGCGTTGCAGCCGCGCTCGGTCCACGTTGTGTCCGTGTGTTTGACGGGTGCATCGAGCACGTGCCACGCGCTTCAGTTTTGACGCTGGTTGCGACCGTTCGTCGGCTAGAACCCGATCTGATCGTCACTATCGGCGGCGGAACCCCGATAGACACGGTGAAAGTCGCGCTACTGGCCTTAGCTGCTGACGTGGGGAGTGAAGCGGCATTCGATTCGCTGCGGATTACGGTGGGCGCAAATGGCCAGCGCCTGGTTCCCCCGGTCAACGATCCCCGGCTGCGACAAATCATTGTGCCCACCACGCTGTCGGGCGCGGAGTTTTCCAATCTCGGGGGCTGTACCGATCCGGTGCGCAAGGTCAAAGATCTTTACACGGGCCGTTTGATCGGCGGACAGGTGGTGATCCTTGATCCTGCCGTGACCGTACACACACCCGACTGGCTTTGGCTTTCGACTGGAGTCCGGGCCGTCGACCATGCCGTGGAGACGATTTGCTCTCGCCGGCCGCAACCTTTCACGGATGCCACTTGCACGCATGCGCTCGGACTGCTGCAGCGGTGTCTGCCGCTGAATAAGACCGATCCAGGCAATCTGGAAGCGCGACTGGACAGCCAGCTTGCGGTGTGGCTCGCAACGACGGGCCTGGGACGCGTCGATTGGGGCGCCAGTCATGGCATCGGACATCAGCTCGGTGCGGTGGCAGGCGTTCCGCATGGCTATTGTTCCTGCGTTATGCTTCCGAGCGTGCTGCGCTGGAACAAGAGCATCAACGCCACCCGGCAGGAGATCGTGTCGCGGGCTCTGGGCAACGCGGGGGATGCTGCCGCGACGATTGAGGAACTCGTATCCGGGCTTGGTTTGCCGACCCGCCTTCGCGACGTCGGTGTGCGCCGCGAGCACTTCGATGCCATCGCGGCGGGCGCGATGCAGAACGTCTTCGTACGCAGCAATCCGCGCCCCGTTACCGACCCGGCCCACGTCCTGGAGATGTTGGAGATGGCGTGGTGATCGTCCCGCTGTTCCGACACTGAATCTTGGCCGATCTGTCTATCACCCGAAGCCGGGGCCGTGTTGCCGAGCGTGGCTACCAATACGGAGTTCCTCATCGGGTTGTATCGGCGCATGCTCATGGTGCGTCGGGGGGAAGAACGCCTCGCGGCGCTGTTCGCCGACGGGCGAGATTCCGGGCTTCATCCATCTCGGCATTGGTCCGGAAGCCGTGGCGAATCGGGGTTACCGCCGCGCTCTCGAATGAGGATCCGCACAGATGACTGACCAGCCCATTTTGATCGAACGTCACGAATCGATCGGAATCGCCACTATCAACCGTCCGAAAGTGCTCAACGCCATCGACGTCCCGACCATTCAAGAACTGGAAAGATGTTTCAAAGAGCTCGTCGAGGACAACACGGTGCATGTCATCGTGGTGACGGGCGCCGGCGACCGGGCGTTCGTGGCGGGCGGCGACATCGGCGACCTCAACTCCCGTCAGGGGTTGGCGCATTACCTTGAGTTTGCGGAGACCGTGCACCGGGCCTTCCGCATGATCGAGACCTGCGACAAGCCGACGATCGGCGCAATCAATGGCTGGGCGCTTGGTGGTGGCGCCGAGCTTCTCCTCGCGCTCGACATTCGCATCCTTGCCGACAATGCCAGACTCGGCCTGCCGGAGATTAATCTCGGGCTGTTTCCCGGTGCAGGCGGCACCCAACGACTCATCCGCCAGGTGCCGCTGTGCCGGGCAAAGGAGATCATGTTTACGGGAGATCCGATCTCTGCCGAAGAGGCGGTCGCCATTGGTCTCGCCAATCGCGTGGTGCCGCGTGAGAAACTGATGGAGGAGACGCTCGCCATGGCGAACAGGATCTCCAGCAAGTCACCGTTGATTCTCAAGCTCTTGAAGCGCGCCCTCCTTCATGGCGGCGACATGCCGCTCAACGCGGCCCTTCCCTTCGAGCAGACCATGATCAGTCTCGTTCTCGACAGTCGAGATGCCCACGAAGGCTGCTCCGCATTCTTGGAAAAGCGCAAACCGCAATTCACAGGCCAATAGGCACGATGGACGTGAAGCACAATCTCCTCATGCCGAAGCTCGGCTTGACCATGACGGAGGGCGCTTTGACGGAATGGAGGGTCGAACCTGGTCAACGCGTGCGACAGGGCGAAGTTTTTTTCGTGGTCGAAACGGAGAAGGTCGCCAACGAGATCGAGGCGTCGGCCGACGGCTGCATCGGCGAGATCCGGGTTCTCGCCGGCGCAAGCGTACCGGTCGGCGAAGTGCTAGCGACCTGGACCAACGCGGGCTGGCTCGCGAGCGCCGCCGCTGATCCGGCGCGGCCGACAGCGTCGAATGTTTCGGCGCTGACCATCCGCGGGGACGCCCCGGTCGGATCGCGTGTCGTCGCAACACCGCTGGCCAGGCGCCCGGCCAAACAAGCGGGCATCGATTTGCACACCCTGAGCGGCAGCGTTCCGAATGGCCGCATCAGGGCCCATGATGACCAGGCCGCCGCCGGCGGCCGAACCGCCCCCTGGCAGATCGAGGGACGCGCGCAACCGGGTCGCCGACAATCTCGCGCGGCCGTTGGAGCTCATTCGGCCCATAATCAGAAGTGAGTGAGATGGATTTTTCCCTGACCGCTGACCAGACGATGATTGCCCAAACAGCGCGCCGGATCGGCGAGAAGTTTGGTCTGGAGTACTGGCGGGATCTGGACCGAAACAAAGCTTTCCCGACGGAGATCTGGGCGGCGATCTGCGAGGCCGGGTTGTGCGGCGTCGCCCTTCCCGAGGAGCATGGCGGCGCCGGGCTGGGTATGTTCGAGCTCGCCTTGGTGGTCGAAAATCTGGCGGCGGGTGGTGGCGGGTCGACGGTCGGTCAACTCTTTATGGTTAACCCGATCTTCGGCGGTATTTCCATTGCCCGCTTCGGAACGCGGGATTTGCAACGTGCTCTGCTCCCCGGGCTGATCGCCGGGTCGATCAATTTCTGCATGGCGTTGACCGAGCCTGACGCGGGCAGCAACAGTTTGGAGATAAAGACCTATGCACGATCCGACGGAAATGCCGGCTGGCGGCTGTCGGGTCAGAAGATCTGGATCACAGGCGTGCCCCAGGCGCAGAAAATGTTGGTGGTGGCTCGTACCCGCAAACTTGACGAGGTATCGAGGCGGACGGACGGCATCAGCATGTTCCTGATCGACGTCGACCGTGCCGGTCTGACCCATGCGGCCATCGAGAAGGTGGGCACAAACACCATTCCGTCCAGCACCGTCTTCTTCGATGACGTCCGGATCGAGCAACACGAGTTGATCGGAACCCTGGATCGCGGGTGGCACGAGCTTCTGGATGTCCTCAATACCGAGCGGATCGTCACGACCGCCGGCCTCGTCGGCACCACCGAACTCGCCATCAAGCTCGCCGTCAGCTACGCGCTTCAGCGCAAAGTGTTCGGGTCGACGCCGATCGCCGCCTACCAGGGACTGCAATTCCCGCTCGCCCAAGCGCATGCGCAGAATGAAAGTGCGCGCCTCATGAACTACAAGGCGGCGGCCAATTGCGATTCCGGTGGGGCCTACGGGAGCGAAGCCAATGTGGCGAAATTGTTGGCCGCGCAGGCGGCCGCCGTGGCGACGGAACGCGCGATGCAAACGATGGGCGGGATGGGGTACGCAAAGGAATTCGACGTGGAGCGTTTGTGGCGCGATGCACGACTTTTCCGCTTCGCACCCGTGTCCGAGGAAATGATCCTCAACTACATTGCCGTCCACGATCTCGGAATGGTGCGCTCGTATTAGAGACACAGGGATGGTCAATCTTAGTTCCTTCATCCAATTTCACGCTCTGCAGACGCCAGATCGGGTGGCGTTGATCTATGGCGATCAGCGGGTCAGTTACGCCGCGCTTTTCCAACGCATCGGCCGGCTTGCCGCCTTTCTGGTCGAGAGAGGCGTCGGCCCCGACACGGTCATTGCCTGCGTGATGAAGAATTCCGCGGCGTTCATCGAATTGGCGATCGCTGTCAGTCATTTGGGTGGCGTCTTCCTGCCGATCAACTTCCGGCTGGCGCAAGAGGAAATAGGCTATATCGTCGCCCACTCGGACGCGCGCCTCGTTTTCGCCGACTCTGAGTTCGGCGCCCAGGTCGCGGGGTTGAACGGCGTGACGCTGCTCGACGAAGCCGCGCAGCACGACGGCCGCCGCCTCGTTGCGACAGTGCCGGAAAAGCCGCCGATGGCGACGCGCGCGCCCGAGGATCTGTTCCGGTTGATGTATACTTCAGGCACCACCGATCGGCCCAAAGGCGTGATGCACAGCTACAACAATTTCTATTGGAAGTGCATGGAACATGCCGTCACGCTCGCGCTGTCGGCCGAAGAGCGGCTTCTGGTTGTCGGGCCGCTCTATCACGTAGGCGCTTTCGACCTTCCCGGTATCGCGGTCCTGTGGTTGGGGGGGACGCTGTGCATTCTGCGCGAGTTCGACGCGGTCTCCGTTCTCGCGGCGATCGAGCGGGAAAGGCTGACCGGCGTTTGGTTAGCGCCAGCCATGTTGAATATGGTTTTGGGAGTCGCTGGCACGACACGTCACGACGTGTCGTCTCTGCGCTGGTGCGTTGGCGGCGGGGAGAAGACCCCGGAATCGCGCATTCGCGCCTTCGGCGGCGTCTTCCCCGGGGCGCGATACGTCGACGCCTACGGTCTGACGGAGACATGCAGCGGAGATACCTTCATGCCTGCCGGCATGGAGCTCGCCAAGATTGGCTCGACCGGACGACCGACCCCCCACCTGGAACTGGAAATAAGGGCGGCGGACGGGACACGTGTCGGCCCAAGTATCGAAGGCGAGATTTGCCTTCGCGGTCCCAAGGTGACGACGGGCTATTGGCGCGATCCCGCTAAGACTGCTGCCAGCTTTTGGGGCGGATGGTTCAGAACGGGCGACATTGGGTATGTGGACGCAGACGGATTCCTCTACGTCACCGATCGTCTGAAGGACATGATCATCAGCGGCGGGGAGAATATCGCCTCCTCGGAGGTCGAACGCGTCATCTATCAGCTTCCACAAGTACGCGAAGCCGCCGTGATCGGCGTTGCCGACCCAAAGTGGGGCGAGCGTCCGGTCGCCGTCGTTGTGGTGGATCCGGGGCAGTCCCTCGACTACGCTTCGCTGGCGGCGCACTGCCGCGCTCATCTTGCGAGATTCAAAGTCCCTGACAGACTCGTCCTGCGTGACAGCCTGCCTCGCAATCCCTCGGGCAAAGTCCTCAAGCGAGTGCTGCGTGAGGAACTGAGCAACACCGCGTAGCCTGGGCGCCAGATAGCAACAGACAAACGGACGTGCGCATTGGCGAGACGCCCACGCCGCGTTTGTCGGACATCACCGCAGGAGCGCGCATCGCCGGGCTAAAAGCGGCGGCCCACAGACCAGGCGCCGGCGCGAGGATCCGATCGCAAATCGGGCGCCGCCGCAACCGCGAAAGACTTTCGATTTCACCGCGGCGGTAGCGTCAAGGCTCGGCGGCGCGCTCGTTTACTATCCGCCTCATTGCTCCATAGCACCGTAGATCATGTTGTGGAGCGCGATCCTGTAGCGCAGGCGCTGCGAGGGCGACTGCATCATGAACACCACAAATAGCTCGTCTCTGGGGTCGACCCAGAAAGCGGTCCCGCCCGCACCGCCCCAGTTGTATTCGCCAACCCTTCCAAGTTGCGACGAGACCCCAGGCTCAGTGCGAACCGCAAAGCCAAGTCCGAAGCCGAATCCCGGCCCGGGTAGATAATAAGGGCCTGGCACAATACCCGCAGCTGCGCCGATATGGTTCGACGTCATGACGGCGATGGTGGTTGGGCCAAGATACCGCCTGCCATCGAGCACGCCGCCGTTGGCCAACATGCTAAGGAAGCGCGTGTAGTCGGTCGCCGTCGAGACCATACCGCCACCACCCGATTCCCATTTTCCGGAAACGCGCGGGTTGTTGAATTCTACATCCGCTCCAATCTTGCGATCCTGTGAGAACGGTTCAGCAATCCGCGACTGCTTCGCCGCATCGGTGACGTAGAAGCTCGTGTCGTTCATACCCAGCGGCTCGAGAATACGTTCCCTCTCGAACCCGTAGAGCGATTTGCCCGACACAACCTCAATGACCCGGCCGAGAATGTCGGTTGAATGACTGTAGTCCCATGTTGTTCCCGGTTGATAAGCCAGCGGCAGCTTGGCAATTCGGTGGGCGAATTCCTCATTGTCGAAGTCGCCTAGGAACAAGTGACTATCCAAGTAAGCCTTTTTGACCAGACCCTCGCCGAAGAACCCATAGGTGATGCCCGACGTATGCCGCATGAGGTCTTGGAGCGTTATTGGCCTAAATGGTGCAGCAAAGTCGAGAGTCGCATGGCCATCGTCAGCTTTCTTCTCAACCCCGACCTTGACGTCTGCAAATTGCGGAATGAATTTGGAGACCGGGTCTTGAAGGCCAATGCGCCCGTCTTCCACAAGCATCATCGCCGCAACCGTTGTGATCGGTTTTGACATTGAATAGATGCGGAAGATAGCGTCCGCCGACATCGGCGCCTTTGTGGCCGGGTCACGCTCGCCCCAAACCTTTTGATAGATGATCTTACCATGACGCACAATCACGAGCACGGCGCCCGGTATCACTCCCTTGCTGATATCGGCCTTGACGTAGTTGTCGATATTCTCAAGACGTTCCGCGGAAAATCCTGATCCGTTGGAGATGAGCGGGCTTGGCTCCTCAGCCAAGGTCAATCGGGCTCCGAACAGAATCGATGTAATAATCAGAGTCCATGCAAACTTGCGGACGAACATTGCGTTTCTCCCGTGAACCTTATTGTGTACGCACGCTCTTTACCGAAACGTGGCGGACGACGATAGCACCCGATGCGGTCTCCCGCGAACTGTTGCGATCGTCAATGCTTGCCCCTTGGCGAATCGACGGCCGACGTCAGCGCCCGCATGGCCAGCACCGTCATGTCCCCACGGACGTCGGGGCCAAGCGGAAACCGGATCCAGGAGTTGGCGCGCCGCTCGTCGAGCCGGACCTTGCGGGCCTGGGTCGCTCGTCGGCGATTGTCCGCACGGCCCGCGATGCGGGTGGGGCCGGCGTCGCAACCACTCAGTCGGACAGACTGTGGCCGGGCCCGGGAATGACCCGTCGATCGCCACGAGGTTTGGGCTATGCGTGGCCGGGGCGATCGTGCCTCCTCCCCAATCGCCGATTGCATACACTCGGCCCCTTGAGCGATAGACATGAACCATTGCGTCGATCTGCGCGACAAAGGATGACCCGTCCTGATCCATTTCAACCCGGGGCGACGATGATGCGCTACATGATCCCGATCGGCACGCTCTGCATGTTCGGTGTCGGCCTGACCATACCTTTTGGTGCCGTGGTAGCCCGCGATCAGGGGCCGTGCGGACAAATCGCGGCCGCCTGCGAGAGTGCGGGATTCGCTCGAGGCGCGGCTCGCGAGGGGGCAGGCCTGAGGGTGGACTGCATCAACCCCATCATGCAGGGGGCGCCACAGCCGCCCCGCGCCAGCAAACCTCTGCCACAAGTCGATCCGCAATTGATGGCGGATTGCAGAGCAATCAACCCCCGCTTCGGCCAACCAAAGGCCTCGCGGGAAGGAGGTTCACAACCTTCGCCGCAATAGCCGCAGGCACCAACCATGCGGAATGAATTTGGAGGAACCACGCTTTGATAGGTAGCGGACGTTTGAAACGCGTACAACTCGAACCAAGGTTGGAGGGAAATGATGCGAAGATTGTTCGTCACATTGGCTGGGGCATTGGTGTTGGCCTTGGCGGGACCGATGGGGACCGGCTCGGCGCATGCTTCAACGCTAGGAAGCACCGCAGTCCGCACCGCTGCCGATAGCATCACGTCCATCGAGAAGACAGCTTGCTGGCGTCGTGGCTGGCATGGCTGGGGCTGGTATCCGTGCGGGGAAGCTGTTGTCGTGCCGGGCCCAGTCGCGCCCGTGGTCGTAGCGCCGGCGCCAGGGCCGGGACCTTGCTACGGTCGCGGGTGGCATCGGGTCTGCAACGGGTGGGGGCACTGCTGGCGCGCCTGCAATTGAATGTCTTGAGCCCGCACCAGGCGACCAGCGACACAAACATCTCGATCAGGACGAGGTCATTCACTGCGGCCAGCGCGCGTACCGCGTGACAGATCACCGTCATAGGATCTCGCGGCGTCAATCAGTCGTGTCGCGACCTCGCTTTGCCGGTCGTGGTGCCCCATCGTGGCGTGATCTCCTGCGCATCACGGTTGCAGCCGGGACGTCTTGGTGGTCAGCTTGCGACCGGAGTTACCGGCCTCGATCCGCAGAAATCGTGGTGGCGGCGTCGCCACCACGACCGCGATCATTCCAACATCTTGCGGAACGGCCCCAGCGGTCCCGCAAGGGACCCATCGGCACGATACACGCGCCTCGGTCGACCGGGATCAGAGGAATGAGCCCGTAGCCTCGCGATGGCAAGCGATCAACCCTCGGGCAAACGCCTGGCGTCCTTCGGCTCCCTCACGCTTGATTGCAGTTTCAACAGGCGCATGGCATTGAGACGACCGATCTTGAGGCGATCGTCTTCACTGATGCTCGCTGAATCGAACCAGTCCGTGGCATGATCAATGTTCTCGAACGGCCAGTCGATCGAGAAGAGCAGGCGATCGGCTCCGATCTCCAGAATCGCATCGATGAGCGTCTGGGTGCGAAAGTTGCCTGAAGTCGTGAGAAAGAAGTTGGTACGGAAGTAGCTCGCGATCTTCTTTTTTGCATGATGGCGGGCAGGTGTCTGCACCCAGGCATTGTGATGGTCGATCCGCCACATGTTGTAAGGAAGACCCTCGCCCAAATGGCCAAGGATCATCGTCAAACCAGGACACGCATCGAACAGTCCTGAGCCGATAAGCCGAAGCGCATGCACCGCCGTTTCCTGACCGAACGCCCATGTCGGTCCGAGCAGCCAGGAATGTCCATCATAGATCTGCGCGTGCGCGGGCAGCGGGTTGCGTGGGTGCAGGTAGAATGGAACGTCGAGGCGCTCGAGGGCTTGCCAGAACGGCCGGTAGGGCGGCAGATCATAGTAAAGCAGGATATTGCTATCGTTTGTCTGACTGAATCCATTGACGAGAGCCCCTTTGAAGTCGAGCTCGGCCACGCAACGTTCGAGCTCGCGGATGGCCAGATCCGGGTCTTGCATGGGCAGAGCCGCGAAGGCGCCGAAACGATCCGGCCGCTTCGCAATCTCTGCAGCGAGAACGTCGTTCGCGTGCCGAGCAAGCTCGTTCGCCAGGCGTGGGTCGGGAATGGCTTGAATCGCCGGCGCGTTGAGGGAGAGGATCATCATCTCCACACCGTGCCGGTCCATCAGGCGCAGACGCTTGTCTTGAACATCGATGAGCCGGCTCTGCAGTTCCGGCCAGTGGTCCGGTGGCACGAAGGCGGCGGAATCTATGAGCGTTTCTTCGATGGCGAAGTGTTCTTCGAGTGCAATCTTTCCAGGAACGATCGACATCATTGGCAAACTCGCATTACGGGATGACTCTGTTCAGTATGATCCCATCGCCTCCGCCGCGCACCATTTTGCCCAATTTGAGCCGGGTAAGGTCTAGTCGCTGATCATATCGCCCAAGGGCGTCCGCCAAGCATCGTACTCATAGACCCAGTTCGGATCAGTTTGATCCCGAAGCCAGGTGTTGGTCCGAGAGCGCAACTGTACCCGCGAGGTGCGGGGCTTGCGGGTGGCTTCAAAGCGACGGAAGGCGTCGGGCACGCCGTCCCGATCCACCCCTTCCAGGCAACGCGAAAGCACTGCAGCGTCCTCGATCGCCATGGCGGCGCCTTGCGCCATATAGGGCATCATGGGATGGCAAGCGTCACCCAGAAGGGTGACGTTCCCCTCGCCCCACCGCGGCAGCGGATCCCGATCGACCAGCGCCCATTTGTGGACCGAAGGGCAGGATGCCAGAACATGCCTGACCTGGGGATGGAAGCTGACGAAGGCCTGCCTGAGTTCCGTTACATCGCCCATGGCCGACCAAGACTCGACCGTAAAACCGGGTTCAGGCTGGCTCGTCACGAAGTAGACTTCACTGCGATCGGGCTTGACATAGTAGATCACGATATGCCGATCGGGGCCCCACCATTTGGTACAGTCATCAATCTCGCAGCCGTTGAGTAGAGCCGCCGGGAATACAGTCCGGTAAGCGATCTGCCCAGTGAAATTCGGCTGATCCACTCCGAATAGGATCTGCTTGACGACCGAGTGAACGCCGTCAGCGCCCACGACGGCGTCGGCCCTGACCACGGCACCGTTGGCGAAAGCGAGCCGGACACCGCCCCGCGGCAATGGCTCGAGCCCGGTCAACTTGTGGTCGAGCCGACAGTCACTCTCCGGCACAGCGCTCGCAAGGGCAGCATGCAGATCGCCACGATGCGCCAGGAGATAAGGCGCTCCCCAGCGATCCTCCGCAGATTCACCGAAGATCATGTCGAAGCGAACCGCACCCGTATCATAGTCCTTGTTGTTCCAGGATCGCGGATAAAAAGCCGCCGCGCGCAGGGTGGGCTCGAGCCCGAAGGCGCGCAAGACCTTCATGGCGTTGCAGCCAATCTGGATACCCGCACCAAGGCGACTGAAGCGGGCGGCCTGCTCGTACACGGCGACGTCAATGCCGGCGCGCCGGAGCGCCGCCGCAGTCGCAAGGCCTCCTATCCCCGCTCCGATGACCGCAACGGAAAGCTTCCTCATCTTGGCGTCCTTACGTTCGCTTGCGTCATTCCCGGCAGATCTCGGCAAATCAGCGAACCACGGCTCAGATCCGGAATTCTCGCTCCCGGCGTCAAGAGGCGTTTTTCAACCTCCGTCTGGCGCAGCACGCTTGGCCATGTGTCAAAGGCAAGCGCGCCAGCAAAACCGCGAGCCCCCTGACCTTTTGCAAACTCGTCAACGGTGTGAGCGTTTTCAATGTGCGGCATCAAGACGCTCCGTCAGAGCCTCTGAGTTCTTCATCCTCGATCATGAAAGTCAACGTCACCATGGCCCGCATCCGCCAGCTCGGCATGCTGCGGTTCGCAGATCTAGTGCTGATACCATGACGGAGCCGCCGTGGCCGGTGCGGATCGCAAGCGCGCTGTGTGACGGTTGCTATCACGCCGATGCGGATTCGTGTGCCGTCCAAAAACCTTTTGCTCGTCCGGCTTCGATCGATAAAGCCCAAACAGCACCTGCCGAGCCCTGTTTGGTCTCGTCAGAGATGTTGGGTGGCAGCTCGATCAGGTTGCACCTGGCGCGGGTAAAATCGTTTCACGCTTCATGGGACGTGCCAAGCCACCCGGCCAGGAGCCGCGCGGTGATTCACCTCGTGTTCGACGACTTAGCGTCATTCTGAGCACGCAACCACTGGAGAAAGTCCTGGAAGAGCTGTTCCTGCTCGTCCTGCGAGGCTGTTTGGGCTCCGACTTGCGACGTTGAGGTCCGGCGCGAGGCCAAGAATGCATCAAACGGCGAGTGGTCGGGCACCGGTTGATTGTGTTTGAGCCAAGCTTCCGCCGGCTCGAACCTCGTCCAACCTTGCAATTTGCTGGCAAGCGACACCTCGCGCCACTTGACGTGCCGCGGCGGCTTCTGCAAATCGGCGAGTCGCGAGAAGAAGGCATTGACGAATTTTTCGACCCGCTTGTAGTGATCACTGTTCTTGGGCCAATTGTGAGCGATCAACACCGCCCCGACGGCGATGGTGTCGATGGATGCTCCGAGCGGAACCAGATCGGGGTAGTCCTCGTGAGTGATCGCAGCGGGTAGATAGTCCCCCCCGAGCACACCAGAATAGGAAATCGGCAGGAAGTGCACGCCGTCTTCGGCCTTGAGATGCGACATTATTCGCGCGGGCTTGCCGGCAATGAGAACGGTGGCAGCGATTTCGCCACTCTTGAGCTTCTCAAACGCGTCAACCTGCGGCACATTGACTTCTTCGATTTTGATGTCCATGCGCTTAAAGACATCCCGCATTGAATAGTTTGTACCGCTACCGACCTCATCGAGATTGACCTTTTGACCTCGCAACTGCTCCAGTGAGGTGATCTCGTCGCGCACCAGCAAGTGGGCTTCCTCGTAGAACAGCTTGGCTATATAGACTATTTTGTTATCAAAACTGCCCAGCTGCTCGTCCGAGAGGCGAAAACTATTGAGAATGTTCGTTTGGGTCAGCCCAAGATCGATACCCCACTGAGCGCGCACGTCACGGATGTTCTGCGGTCCTCCTATTCCAACGACCGGGACGATGCGGAGATCGTCGCCGCTATTGAGCGCAGCCCCAAGGTCATAGGCCATCTGCAGATAGGTGTCGTCTGAGTTGGGACTACCGGACACGATGGTGATAATGTTGTCATTCGTCTGTTCTGCTTGATAGACCCCAACGCCAACAAAGTACTGGCCCATCTTTTCCACATAGGCCGACTTGTCTTCGATCATGTTCGTTGTCGGATTGGCCCATCGGTAGTTAACCCAGCCGCTGCCCGCGCCGTTGACGACTTCTATCATCTCTCTGATCAGAAACTTTCCATTCTGATCCTTGAAGTCGATTAAATTCTTGCCGACAAGCTCCGGCTTGGCGCCGTGTGCCGAGTTCACGCCCTTCAGATCGTACACAAAGGGATAGAGGTCGCGATGATGAAATGCCTTGGACTTTTCGGTGATCGCTTTGAAGGTGGCCTCCGCACCATCCTTTTTGAATTTGTCTTGGACGCGCTTAACCATCGCCACGGCTTCCTCCCGGGTCCCGAACTCCACGGCGCTCGTGGCTTTGGCGGTGATGATCACAAGTAGAACGATTGTCAGACTGACGACAGTGCGAAGCATGAGTTTCTCACGATTGGTGTAAAGCAAATGAGGCAAGCCGCCACCCGCGGCAGATGAATAGGGCGCACTTTCGCCAGATTAAAACCGTAGATGTGGCATTTTTCGGACTGCCGGGGGGAAACGATGTCACCTATCACTCTGCTCCTAACAGTTGTTCTACCTTCACGATGCATCTCTTTGGAGAACGGGTGAACAAACGTTGGCGCAGATTCGGTACGGCAATCCGCCCTTACGCACAGGTTCAGAGTTTGCGGCGCAACCATCAGCAGGTCAATGGACGTTTTCCTTGGTCACCGTCCGCTGAACAAGGGGCGAAGACAAAAAGCCGAGCGGCGAACCCGCCGCCAGCCATAACGGTAGCGATGGCCAGACGAGATGGGCCGACGTCGTGGCGCGGTCATTCCTGGATCGGCGCTACGGTTTCTGAGAGCCGCAAATGATCCATGCCGGGTCGAACCAGCGATCGGCCTCTCCGTCATAGGGAAGTCGCGTGATGTCCCAGTGGCGGATGAAGGGAGCATAGGCGGACCAGATCGGTGGGCCGCCACCAACGAAGACGACACGGCCGGCAAACCGCGCGAGCACCTCGGCGGGCGTCATACTCGAGCGAATCTCGACGAACGTGCGGCCGCGATAGGCAAAGTTCGGAACGGAGGCCTTGGTGCGCGGCCCCATCACGATGACGTGGCCGCGCGTGAGCTCCCAGAAACGCTCGACGTCCGCACGATATTCAGGGCCTCTCTCACCTTCCCAAGGCAGCCTGCCGCGCAGACCGAGCTGGCCGCGCTGACCAATAGCGCACATCGCACGGACGTAGGGCATAGAGACAACCCTCGAGCTAAACAACATCGTTTGAACCCTCGGCATAGAGGGCTCACTCATCGACGTCTTCGGATCTTCGCACTTACGGCTCTTAACACGCGACGTCGGCAGGGTCCCGATTTTCCGGAGCGGCTGAATCAGGACGAAATACCAATCGCCTGAACACTGTGCTCGTCGGCCAGGGTGGCGACAGGACGTTCACATCTTGCGCAGCACCGCCCTATTTCGGGGCCCGCAGCACGCGAAGCTCCCTTCGGTACACTTGGTGCAC
>Ga0066903_100001606_pt1 | contig 16798 bp, 12 predicted proteins | sample PanSoiMetaGPlot1_FD_67491 | JGI IMG/M metagenome (GOLD analysis project Ga0066903, IMG submission 67491) | Tropical forest soil microbial communities from Panama analyzed to predict greenhouse gas emissions - Panama Soil - Plot 1 (version 2) | ecosystem: Environmental > Terrestrial > Soil >... | reverse complement strand
GGCCTGTTGGGGCGAAGTATTTACACCTTGAACTTGGAAGGATGGTACGGCGCTGTTACTGGCTTCGAAATCAATGTGATCGTGTTGGCTGCTTGCTTTAGCGGCGTGTACTTGATCGCCGCCGGCAGTCGAGACCGCATACGGGCTTTCGACCTCGTGGTCGCACTGGCTTTTCTCGGTTTAGTTACGCTTCCGATCTACGCCTTGAGCTGGGTAGCGGTGACCGGACTGAGTTTTTACATCCTCCTGTTTGCAAACGATGGTGCTGAGCGAAGGCGGGGCGCGCTGATCTTGCTCGCGCTTGCAGTTCCCATGCTGTGGAGCAAACTGCTGTTTCAGTTCTTCGCGCGATTCCTGCTCGACCTCGACGCAACGATGGCGGCGTGGATGCTGGGGACCGAGCGCAGCGGAAACTTGGTTCGCTTCGCCGATAATTCTGGGTATATGCTGATAACGCCTGCCTGCGCGTCGTTCGGCAATATGACTTTCGCATTCCTGTGCTGGGTCGTTATTTCGCAGTGGTTCAATCACCGCTGGCGGTCGATCGATTTGCTATGGTTGTTTCTCGCCTGCGCCTCGGTGGTCGCGATCAACGTCACGCGGATTGCGCTGACTGGCCAGAGCCAAGCGAGTTATCAATTCATCCATAACCAATATGGCGAGATGATCCTGGGGACAATCTTCATCTGCCTTATCATTGGCTTCTCTGTGATAGGTGCGCGGCGTGAAGTGTTCCACCGCGCTTAAATGGTTCCTCATCCTTGCGCTTCCGCTCACGCTTGGGCTGAAGCTCGTCGTGCGCCCAGATCTGAGCGTGGCGAGCGAGACCGACGTGCAGCAAAAAGTCGCGGAATTCTTGCGTCGACAACATTTCACCGTCGCATCGCCTGATCGAACGGGCGAAGGACAGTACATGCTGCGTGCGAGCGCCGGTCCGTGCCGCATCCTCGTTGCCAAGTCTGATCCGATGGGTTGGGACAGCGCGGCCATTCGCCGCAACGCATCGGATGGCGACCTGGTTTTTGTGGTGTTCCGAGGCAGGACCTATGACGAGCAGCCGACGTGGCTGACCGTACCCTATTCTCTGTGGTCGAGGCTTGAGCGCGAGTTGGGAATGGAAGCCCAAGCCGCCCCTCTGCTGTCCGTCATAGCGACGGCCGGTTGCGGTGCTGAAAGGTTGCCGTGGAGCGATCTGAGCTGACGCCGGATTACGTTCCAGGGGGTCTGATTGGCCGTGCAAGAGGTTTTGGCTGGCCGTTGGCGGGGAAATTGATGATCAAGTAAACGAGCGTGGCTGTCGGCTCACTCCGACCGAAGATCGATGCGTTATCCGCCATCAATGTCCGCTATCTTTCTGATCGGTAACGTTGAGTCCAAAAAAATGTCGTGCCTAGAGCCTTGCCTCAACCGGGGAGTTTGGTAAAAGCACCTCGGGACTGAGCGGGTGAGCCTGGTTACGTCTCCCATCACGGAGGGGGGACAGATCGCTACTGGCGGTGGGGGCGTGCGAAAGCCACGGCAACTAGGGTTAGTGACGCCTCGTGCCCACAATTGAGCAGCCACAGTCCGATTTGGTCATTGGACCGGAACTCCCTGCGACCGCCTCGCTGGGGGCCCAGATTGATTTGGTCACCGGATTTTTGCGGCGGCGGTATCGGCTGATCCTACTCGGCTTGTTGCTCGCCCTGCCCTTCGGGGGGATCTACCTTTACCTCACTCCGGCGAGCTACACGGCTTCCTCGGTCATGATGATCGAGCCGCGGAAGGGCCCGTTGGACCCTCTGATGGGCAGCTCATTACCTGATGCGGTCTGGATCGAGAGTCAGAGCATTTCCCTGAAATCGCTCAACGTTGCGAACTACGTGGTGAAACAGCTGCGGCTTGCGGACGATTCTCAATTTGTCCGTTCCGGTGTCGGGTGGCTCGACAAGGTCCTTTTTCGTCTTGGATGGGGTGAGGACCCCGAGCCGAAAACAGAACCGGAGCGTGTCGGCGCAGCGATTAGCGCTCTGTACAACGGACTCAGCATCAAACGGCTTGGTGGAAGCTACATGATGCAGATCGATTTTAGCTCGCAAAACAAGGAGCAGGCCGCCAAAATCGCGAATACGATGATCGATGCCTACATCTTCGATCAGCTAAACGCCAAGTACCAGTCAAATCGGCGCGCGAGCGACTGGCTGCAGGAGCGCCTTCAGGCGTTGCGTGAACAGGCTGCGGCTGCCGAACGTGCCGCCATCGAGTACAGAGCCAAAAATAATATTGTGGCGACCGGCGGCGGCGGGCTCATGAATGAGAAAGAACTGACCGAGATGAGTAGTGGGCTCGTTTCTGCTCGTGTCCACGCCTCTGATGTGCAGGCGCGCCTTGAGCGGCTGCGAGCTGTGCGCAAAGCCTATCAGCAAGAGAGGCCCAATTCCGGGGAGCAGGATGAGATCGTACCCGAGGCCATGAGCAGCGGGATCATAACACCGTTGCGAGCCAAATATCTGGACTTGGTGAACCGAGAGTCGGATTGGTCGTTGCGCTATGGCAAGAACCATACGGCCGTTGTCGCTTTGCGCAACCAGATTCGAGATATTCGCAGATCCATCGGCGACGAATTGGGACGAATCGAGGAAAACCTCAAAAGTGAATATGAAATAGCCAAGAAGCGTGAGGAGGAATTTGACAAGTCACAGGCTAAACTCATATCGCAATCCACGGAGACGAATCAGGCGCTAGTCACTTATTTCAGTCTTGATGCGGCGGCGAAGAGCTACCGCAGACTTTACGACAATTTCCTTCAGCGTCATACCGAATCCGTCCAGCAACAGACATTTCCAGTCAGTGAGGCGCGGCAAATCTCGTCGGCGTCGGTGAACAAAACCGGTCCTAAAACCAGTCTCATTGCGATGGTGACGATTGTTGGGGGAGTGATGCTCGGTGGCGGCCTTGCAGCCTTCCGGGAAATTATGGACCGCAAATTCCGGACCAGGGAACAAGTACAATCGGTGCTTGCGACCGAGTGTCTCGCGATGGTTCCATTGCTCGCTGACAACAGCAAGAAAAGAATTTTTTCTAAGCCGCGACGACCTCTTGCTCTTGAGCAAAGTCGGCAGGAGAGATTTGACATTAATGGCCGCGTAGGAGACAGGAGTATTTGCAGCGCTCCAAGGATCATGCAGACGATCATCAACTCGCCGGGATGTGAATACGCGGAAGCCATTCGGGCGATCAAGTTGACTATCGATATGAACAATCAAGCAAATGCAAAGATTATTGGCTTGACGTCGAGCTTACCAAGCGAGGGCAAATCCACCTTGGCCGTGGCGATGGCAACGCTGATTGCGCAGAGTGGTGCGCGCGTTATTCTAGTGGATTGTGATGTGCGGCACTCTTCGATTTCACGCTTGCTTGCGCCAGATGCGAGCGCCGGACTTCTAGACGTGATTGGTGGAACGGTTGACCTTGCAGACGCGGTTTGGACTGACGAAGCCACGCAATTGGAATTTTTGCCGGCGGGCCAGAGTGTGGCTAACGCGACCGAGTTCCTTGCCTCGAGGGCGGCAAAATCGCTTTTTGATACGCTGCAAATAAAGTATGATTATGTGATCGTCGATCTTGCGCCGCTTGTTGCGAGTATGGACGTGCGCGCAACGTCGGGTTTCATAGATTCTTATCTTCTGGTGATTGCGTGGGGCTCGACGAACGTCGATGCTGTGCAGTACGCGCTGCGTCATGCGCCAAGTGTGCATGCAAATATGGTCGGGGTAGTCCTCAATAAAGTTGATATGGCTGTGATGGGCCACTATGACAGTTACGGTGCAAATTATTATTATGGTCAGCCTCAGCCTCGACGCGCGAGCTCAGTGAACTAACCATGTTGCAATTCGATGTCGGGTCGCGAACGCTCGCAGGCAATGAGCGGTGGTTTCTTGCTCACACGTTGCCAAAGAGCGAATGGAAGGCCGAACTGCATCTCGGCGCGCAGGGATTTCGGAGCTTTCAACCGCAGATTCAAAAAACGATCCGTCACGCCCGTCAGCTGAAAACGGTACGAGCGCCCCTGTTTCCGCGTTATCTGTTTGTCATCTTGGATCTCGGGCGCGATCGCTGGTTATCAGTCCGCAGCACGGTCGGCGTTTCGTCCTTGTTCGGCAGCCGGGACGGTCGTCCGGTGCCGGTCCCCGTTGGTATCGTCGAAGCGCTGATCGAGCGGTCCGAAGACAGCCTGACGCGACTGGACAGCGATCTCGTCAAAGGGCAGAACGTTCGGATCCTGACCGGCCCTTTTGTCGATTTCGTAGGGACACTCGACCGGCTAAACGCAGCCGGACGGGTACGGGTTTTGCTCCAAATGATGGGAACCGCGGTTCCTGTTATGCTTCACCGTTCGGCGCTGGCGCCAGCGGCATGAAAACTGCACCGCGCTCATGGCGCGTTGCTGCATTGAGGCTGTATCGGGTGTGCATTTCACCCGAAGGGCGGTAGCTTGCCTCCGGCTCAGCCAGGCTAACCGGCGTTCAGTATTACGGGATTGTGCGGCATAACGGGAGCTTAATGCGATGTCCTCGAAAGCAATGACTGGAAAAGCTGCGCTCGTGTGCGGGGCCGGTGGGTTCATCGGTCACCATCTTGTCAAACGGCTCAAGCGCGAAGGCTTCTGGGTGCGAGGCGCCGATCTCAAGTTCCCACGGTTCAGCGAGACCGAGGCCGACGATTTCATGATCGGCGATCTGCGTGATCCATACTTCGTGCGACATGTGATCGACCGCCGGTTCGACGAGATCTATCAGCATGCGGCCGATATGGGCGGAGCCGGTTACATCTTCACCGGAGAACACGATGCCGACGTGATGCACAATTCGGCGAGCATCAATCTCAATATTGTTCACGCCGCCCACACCCGCAACAACAAGCGAATTTTTTATTCTTCTTCCGCCTGCATGTACCCTGAGCACAACCAGCTCGACCCCGACAATCCGAACTGCGCAGAGTCATCAGCCTATCCGGCCGCACCAGACAGCGAATACGGATGGGAGAAGCTGTTCAGCGAACGCCTTTACTTCGCGTATGGCCGCAACCACGGCATGGAAGTGCGGATTGCTCGCTACCACAACATTTTCGGTCCCGAGGGCAGCTGGAATGATGGCCGAGAGAAGGCCGCGGCGGCCATCTGCCGTAAAGTTGCGATGGCGCCAAACGGAGGCGAGATCGAGATTTGGGGCGACGGGAAACAGACCCGATCCTTCCTCTACGTCGATGAGTGCGTTGAGGGCACGCTGCGGCTGATGCGTTCGGACTTCACTGGGCCAGTTAATATCGGGTCGGATGAAATGGTAACCATCGATCGGCTCGTCGATATTGTCGCCGGGATCGCAGGAAAAACGATCGGAAAACGCCACGTCGATGGTCCAACGGGCGTGCGAGGCCGCAACTCCGATAACCGGCTCATTCGCGAGAGGCTCAATTGGTCGCCATCCACGGTGCTCGCCGATGGGCTACGACCAACGTACGCCTGGATCAGTAGTCAAGTGATGCGCAATGCGCGAAGCGAGGGCGAAGCGCTGCGAGTGTCACCCGCGGCATCGAAGCCAACCAGCATCCGCGCAGTCTCGTGATCGGGAAGCAGTTTCCTCATCGCGCAGGGTGAGGCGATGAACAAGCGGCTCGTCTACATCTGCGACTGGCTGCCGCCAGATTTCGGCGCTGTAGGTCAATATGCCGTTCTGTTCGCTCGCCAGTGGGCGAGCGAGGGCTGGGCGGTGACGCTGGTTGGATTGACCAGCGGGCCATCGAACCGGCAGGCCGCGGAAGTGGTAGGCGACGGCTCGCTCGAAGTGCTCCGCATCCATCGTCGCACCTATAAGAAACAGAAGTTTCTAGCACGGCTAATCTGGACGGTTGTCTCCAACATTCTCCTGCTGAGCGCCGCATTTCGGGCGATGCGGCGCTCGGATGCAATCCTCTTTACCGGCAGCCCACCGCTGATGGTGCATTTCATCGCGCCGCTCAATGTCCTGCTTAGGAAACGGCTCATCTATCGCATCACGGACTTTCATCCGGAGTGCCTCATCGCTGAGCGCGGAAGTAGGGGACTTATTCTGCGCCTGCTGCTTCGTCTCACGCAATTCTGGCGCCGCCGCGTCGATGCATTTGAAGTGTTAGGCATTGATCAGGCTCGGCGCCTTGAGGAGTGTGGAATTGCTGCGGGACGAATGCGTCTAAAGCCCGATCCCTCTCCCGTAACGTTTACACAAGGAGTAGTGCCTCTGTCGCTTCCCGACGAGCTGCGGGGCGGGGCCGGGGTCATCCTTTACTCGGGCAATTGGGGCGTCGCCCACGATGAGAACACGTTCATCGAGGCTTACACGCAATATTCTCATCAATCGCGTGACGGCCTTAAATTCTGGCTGAATGCTACGGGAGCCAAGGCCGATCGCGTCGAACGCGAGCTTCGCTCGCGTGGCGTGAGCGTTTACCGATCGAGCTTGGTTCCGCTGGATAATCTGCCGCGACTCCTTCTCGCTGCCGACGTGCACCTAGTCACGCTGCGCAATCCCTTCGTCGGTTATGTTTTGCCTTCAAAGATTCACGCCTGCATCGAGTCTGGAAAAAGAGTCCTGTTTGTTGGCAGCGAGGATTCAGACATCCACCTCTTGGCCGGCCGTGCGCTGCCGTCTGACAGGTATTGTCGAGTCGATGTGGGTGATGTGGCGGGACTGGTCAGCGCGCTAAACATCATAGAACGAGCAGTCAAGAACGAGCACGACGCCTCAATCGTGCCAAGCGACTCGCTCGACCATGCGCGGTCCAACTTACGCGCCAACGTTGCAAACCGATAGAGGCGATTGAGCGGTGCTTGTCCGCGACCGGCAGCAGCGCGAACCGCGATCGAAGCTGCGGCATCGCTCGATGGGAGATTCTTGCTCGAGATGAATCGCGCCGCCGCCGGAACAGGTTGTTGAACGCGGTGCGAAACGCCGGCACTTCAGCGTGCACGCGCATCGCGGTGCTCAACTCGCATCCGATCCAGTATTTCGCGCCGCTCTACGCGTATCTCAATGCGGCGCCTGATCTTGACCTAACCGCGCTCTATCTGTCGGATTTTTCGATCCGCGGGGGAAGGGATGCCGGCTTCGGTCAAGATGTGAAGTGGGACGTGGACTTACTTGCCGGATATCGATCGGTGTTTCTCGGAGACGCCGCGCGCACGCGGGTGCCGGGTGGGTTCTGGTCACTCATTGCCCCGCAGGTCTGGAATGAGTTGCGCTCTGGCCGCTATGATGTCCTCTGGCTGCACGGACATAATTATGCGGCGAATCACATTGCCCTCATGGCTGCTAAGACGGCTGTCTTGCCCGTGCTGATGCGCGCCGACACGCACCTCGGACTGCACCGCACCAGGATTAAGTCGATGCTTCGTCAACCAGTGATGGGCGCGTTCTACCGCTGGTGCGACCGTCTCTTGGCAGTTGGCTCAGCGAACGCAGCCTACTACCGCGCGATGGGGGTGCCGGACGAAAAGATATTTATCCTGCCTTACTCCGTGGACAACGACCGCTTCGTACGATTTGCAAACGCGACCGACGAACAGAAGGCCGAGGTTCGCAGGCGATACAATGTGCCGACTGATCGGCCTGCCGTGCTCTTTGCTGCGAAATTTACGCAACAAAAACGGCCCTTTGATCTGCTCGAAGCGGCGCGATGGCTCAAGGTGAGGATGCATCGTCCGTTCAGCATTGTGATGGCTGGTTCTGGAGGGATTGAACAGGAACTCCGTGCCTTTTGCGCCAAGCATGAACTCGATAACGTCGTGTTCACAGATTTCATAAATCAATCGGAGCTGCCCGGTCTTTATGCCGCGTCGGACGTATTCGTGCTGCCAGCGGCAAACGAAGCGTGGGGACTTGCGGTGAATGAAGCCATGTGCGCCAGCCTTCCGGTGGTGGTCTCTCGCGAGATAGGCTGCGTGGCTGACCTCGTTCGGGACGGTGTCAACGGCTACACGCCTGAGGCCGGCGACGTCGGGGGGCTGGCATTTGCTCTCCAGCGCTTGATCGAAGACGAAGGTCTGCGACGGCGGCAAGGCCGGGAGAGCCTCGCGCGAATCCAGCAATGGGGCTACCAGCAGTGCTTGGACGGCCTGCACTCAGCTCTGGCGGGTCTAGAGTTTCGCGGCTCCGTAAGGAGTCTCGAGTTGCAGGCGAACCGCAGCTGAACCGGCCGGAAACGCGCGATTCATGTGTGGCATTGCGGGCATCTATGCCTATCATTACGCCGCCAATGCGGTGGATCGCGGCGAGCTGCGGCGCATTCGCGATCATATGGCCGCGCGCGGACCGGATGGCCTTGGCGAGTGGTATTCGCAAGATGAGCGTGTGGGCTTCGGGCATCGCCGGCTGACCATCATTGACCTTTCCGAACGGGGCGCGCAGCCGATGATGAGCGGCGACGGCAAACTCGTCGTCACCTTTAACGGGGAAATTTATAACTACCGGCAATTGCGTGCGTCGCTCGAAGCAAAGGGACGCCAGTTTCGTACTCAAACTGATACGGAGGTCCTGCTGCACCTTTACGCCGAAAAAGGCGAAGCAATGGTCCACGATCTGCGCGGAATGTTTGCATTTGGTCTCTGGGACGCCGAGAAGAACGCGCTTCTGCTGGCGCGGGATCCTTACGGTATCAAGCCGTTGTATTACGCGGACGATGGCTGGACCGTCCGATTTGCGTCACAGGTCAAAGCGCTCTTGGCAGGCGGCAAAGTCTCCCGAGATCCGGAGCCCGCTGGTTGGGTTGGATTCTGTCTCTTTGGCAGCGTTCCTGAGCCCTTTACCACTTACCAGGAAATCCGTGCCTTGCCAGCAGGTTCGACACTTTGGGTGGATCGCGTCGGCGCTCACCAGACCAAGCAGTATTTTTCCATCGCCGATATCTACTGCCAGGCCGAGGCTGCGAGTTCGCCTGCAAACGAGCAGGAACAGCAGCTCAATGCGCGCGAGGCGCTGCTCGACAGCGTGCGCCATCATCTCGTAGCCGATGTCCCAGTTGGCGCATTCCTCTCAAGCGGAATCGACTCCGGCGCTTTAGTCGGTCTGATGCGCGACGCGGGACAGCGGGAAATCCAGACGGTGACCGTAGCCTTCGAGGAATTTCGGGGGAGGATGGAGGATGAGGCCCCGATCGCTGCGGAGATTGCGTCGCGATATGGAACGCGACATGCGACGCGTGTCGTGACCGAGCAGGAGTTCCACAATGATTTGCCGAGAATTCTCGAAGCAATGGATCAACCGACGATCGATGGCCTCAACACTTGGTTTGTCAGCAAAGCGGCGCGGGAATTTGGATTGAAAGTGGCGATTTCTGGCCTGGGTGGGGATGAACTTTTTGGCGGCTATCCATCATTTCGCGACGTGCCTCGGTGGGTGCGTACCCTGGCTATCCCCGGGAACCTTCCAGTCTTGGGCGACCTTACACGGTGGCTTTTCACTACAGCTTTTCCGCGGTCCCTTAACCCCAAAGCTGCAGGGCTACTCAAATACGGCGGAAGTTATGCCGGAGCATATTTCTTGCGCCGGGGCTTGTTCATGCCATGGGAGCTTCAGGCCTTAATCGGCGCGGATACCGCACGGCTGGGATTGCGCCGCCTCAAGCCCATTCAGCACATCGCAGCTGTGTTGAAACCCAAACCAAGGACCAGCTTTGGCCGGATCGCCACGCTTGAATCGTCGATGTATATGCGCAATCAGCTGCTGCGTGATACCGACTGGGCCAGCATGGCACATTCGCTCGAAGTGCGAGTTCCGCTGGTCGACAACACGCTCCTGAACCAATTCGCCTCGATTGCCGCCAAGAATGGATCGCAATCCAAGCGTCTGCTTGCGAGTAGTCCGCGCGTGCCGCTTCCGCCGAAAGTCATCGAACGCCCCAAGACCGGGTTTACAACCCCTATCCAGTCGTGGCTGCAGCGAGATAATCGTATCCAGGAGTGGCGGCGAGTCCCTTCGCTTACCGCCGATAAGTGCGCGTGGGCGAGGCGGTGGGCCTTCCAGGTGTCGGCCGCCGCAGCGGCTGCGTAATGGCAAGATCTGAGGTGCGCGTTCTCGCGCTGGTTACCGAGGCATTCGGAGGTCGTGGGGGGATCGCGCAATATAACCGTGATTTCTTATCGGCGCTGGCTCAATGTGAGCGAGTTGGGGAGGTCATCGTATTGCCGCGCTTCAGCTCAGGATCGGTGGACAGCATGCCTGCCGGTGTGCAGCAGCTTCGCCCCGTGGAAAACAGACATTCGTATTCACTCGCCGCGGTCTGGACGGCAATAACACACCGGCCCATTGATTTTGTTTTCTGCGGCCACTTGCGCATGGCGCCACTGGCGGCGGTCATCTCCAGGGTCCTGAATGCTCCGCTATGGCTCCAAATACATGGGGTAGACGTCTGGCACGACCTATCGGCGCTGCAGCACCGCTCGGTGGAATCGGCAACAATGGTTACTTCGGTTAGCCGCCACACAAAACGTCGACTCCTCCGGTGGGTCGGAATTGATCCGGCGCGAGTAAAGGTTCTTCCAAACACCGTAGAATCGCAATACCAGCCGGGTCCTAAGCCCGGTCACCTCGTTGAGCGTCATGCGGTGGGCGGAAAGAACGTACTGATGACGGTATCCCGCCTGTCCCGCTTGGAACGTTATAAGGGCCATGATCTGGTGATCCGTACGCTGCCTCGGGTGCTTAAACAACGCCCCGACACCGTCTACCTTATTGTGGGAGATGGCGATGATCGCCCCCGCTTGGAGTCGCTCGCGGCAGAATGTGGAGTCGCGAAAAACGTCCAGTTCACCGGTTCGGTACCAACGGAAGAACTACCTGACTATTTCCGGCTTGCCGATGTGTTCGTGATGCCAAGCGTGGCGGAAGGGTTTGGCATCGTTTTTCTCGAAGCGATGGCTAGCGGCGTCCGCGTGATCGGCGGAAACCAAGACGGGAGTCGCGACGCCTTATGTGATGGCGCACTTGGAACTTTAGTCGATCCCGGGAACGGCGACGAATTGGCATCTGCGATCCTAGCGGCACTCGACAATCCAACGCGCACAGAAGATCGTACGACCCGGTTCAAGCCTAACCTCTTTAGGGAGCACCTCACCGCACTTTATCGATTCTTTTCAATTCAAACTGGCGGCCCCCTTTGGGCGGGACCATCGCTGCGACGGGAAGAAATGGCGATGGCAATTCCGAATACTTTTCGTCGCGTTAATGATCAGCAATGTCGATGATCGGCGCAGTGGTGAAGCAATATCCACCGACGGTAATCCAGTTGGTGGCGCGGCGCGCGGCGGAGCCAGACGGGGTTGCCAATTATGCATTCGCGCTTGCGTGCGCTCTCCGCGCTTACCGGGGGATTAATAGCGTATTTTTGTCGGGAACTCCATCGGTTGATGGGATGGTAGTGGAGGACGACTGGAAAACGGTTTGTGTAGCAAAGCGCCACGCTCAAACTCTGGCCGACATAGTGCAATCGTTATCGACTGAAAACAACGCGCGCGCTGTGGTTTTACATTTTTCTGGGTACGGTTATCAGAAGCGAGGTGTCCCGCTATGGCTGGCGCAAGGCCTCCGAATTTGGAGCCGTCGTGCCGGCTGCATGCCGCTTCTCACCATCTTCCATGAGCTGTACGCGACCGGCAGACCTTGGCAAAGCGCATTTTGGGTATCCCCGCTTCAGAAGCAGATCGCGCACAACCTTCTGAAACTGAGTTTCGCAGCAATTACCCCAACTGAGCGCTACAGCAAACGACTGTCGCAGTGGCGAAACGGCAAGGCCATCAAAATCGCGGCCATGCCCGTGTGCTCCAACGTGGGGGAGCCGGGCTGCGGGCCTGCGCCTTGCGCCCGCAACGCCACTGCCGTTGTGTTCGGTCTCGCCGGCGTGGAAGATCGTATTTTTGGTATTTATCGTCGAGATGTGGAACGGATCATCGCAGCGCTGGGCATTGAGAAAATTTTCGATGTCGGGCCACGCTTCTCCTCGGTGCCCCGTACTTTGGGGGGCGCGCCAGTAATTTCGAAGGGAGTGCTACCGCAAGGCGCTGTGTCCGAGCTGCTTCAGCGCACCAGGTTTGGCATTGTCGCGTATGCTCTGGATTTCATCGGAAAATCCAGCGTCTTTGCGGCCTATGCCGCCCACGGTGTCGTTCCGATTGTCCTCTCGGATAAACAGGGCGCATTTGATGGGTTGCAGCCGGCGCGCCATTTTCTTGACGGGCTACGTCCCCGGACCAGCGCTGGCGTCGAGGATCTTGCTTCGATCCAAAGCGAATTGTTCAATTGGTACACGTGTCATTCCCTGAAAGTTCAGGCAGACTTTGTGGCAGACTCCATCTTAGTGGACCACGGCAGCTGAATACTACGAGCATCGCTTGAAGATTTTAATTTATTCCCGCGTGTTCTGGCCAAGTATCGGTGGTCTGGAAACCATGATGGAAATACTTGCAGAGGAGTTTACGACCGCAGGCCACCAGGTGAAGATAGCAACACAGATTGCTAGTGAAGTGGAGCGTAGTCACGATTACGAAGTCGTTCGCTTGCCGAGCCTGAAGTCGTGCGCGCAATTGCTGCGATGGTCCGATGTTTGCCTTTGCGCGAATGTCAGCTTGCGCGGCCTAGGGCCAATGATGATCGTAGGCACGCCATTGGTCATCAGTCACCATGGCACATACACCTCGCCAGGCGGTTTCAGCGGCATCGTGACGGAGGTCAAGAGGAACGTGACTCGTTTCAGCACCAATGTCTGCGTCAGCCAAGCGGTGCAGGCGCGCATCCCAGGGCGATCGATTGTCATTCCTAATACCTATCGGACCGAAATTTTTAAGGATTACGCCGACGTGACTAGAGATCTCGACATTGTGTTTGTTGGTCGCCTTGTCTCTGAGAAAGGGGTAACTGATCTGATCGATGCATTGGGGCAACTCAGTGAGGCAGGCTTCCGACCGAGATTGTCGATTGTGGGTGATGGTCCAGAACGTCCAGCCATTTCAACAAGAGTCGGGCAACTTGGCCTGGGACAGCAAGTGACTTTCACTGGGATTAAGTGCGGATCCGAGCTGGCCAGGTTTATCGCGAGACATCGGGTCATGGCGGTCCCGTCGCGCTGTGCAGAGGGATTTGGCCTTGTTGCGCTCGAGGGTATTGCTTGCGGATGCGTGGTCGTTGGTACCAGCCTCGGTGGGCTCCCGGAGGCGATCGGCCCTTGTGGCGTTACCGTACCCAATGCAGACACGTCTGCGATGGCGCGGGCACTCAGATCACTGCTCGAGGATGACAGTTTGCGTGCGGTCTATCGCTCCAGTGCCCCGGTCCATCTCGCACGTCATTCCCGCGCAAATATCACTCGCAGCTACCTAAACGTCCTGGAGGCAGCGACTACCCACTCTGCGCAAACCATGCGGCCACTCAATTGGCAAAATTGGCACATATGAATACAATTATCTTCCAGGTCGATTTCGTGCTGATGCGAACTTGCCACCTAAGGGAGCGCTCGAGGTGGCAAGCTGGGCGGTTTGGGGAATCAGGCGACGCGAAGTGCTGCGGACACTTACGCAAGTGTGACGCCGGTTTGATCTCGCCAGGCTACATCAGGCTTTAGACTTAATGATCGAGATTCGTTGAAGGTGCCTCTGAACGGCTCGGTGGCTCAGGGGGACGACCGAGGATCTTATCTGATGAACAATCCGGCCATATGGTTGCTTGCAGTACTTGCTGCCCCTTGCGCGTTGCTGGCGATGAGGTACTGGCAACGTGCGCTTTTCGTAGTTTTCGTCCTGATGGTGTTCGAAGGCGCATTACGCAAGTGGGTACTTCCGTCGGCCCAGGCGCAAATCTACTTAGTTAAGGACGCGATCCTTTTGGCCGCCTACGTGGGGTTTCTGTTCGACAGTCGGGTAAAAAGTTTACCCCCCCTGAAAGGCGTGGGCTTAATCAAAACTATTTTGATCGTAGGTTTTGTATTTGGCTGTTTTGAGGTTTTGAATCCGAACAGTCCTTCCGTTCTGATTGGTCTGGCGGGGCTAAAGTCGTACTTCCTGTATCCGCCTGTTGCATTCATCTTGCCCTATGCGATCAATTCACGGGAGCACCTGTTCGGTTTGATCAGACGTTACCTCATTGTGGCTATCCCAGTTGCGGTTCTTGGTTTCTTGCAGATCATGGCCGGACCTGCAAGTCCCCTAAATATGTACGTGAGTTGGACAGAGGACGCGCCGGCACTCCTTTCGTACTTTGGCAGCACGGTTGAGTTTGTGCGAACTTCCGGTACTTTTTCATACATTTCTGGTTATACCGCTTTTCTAAGCTTTATTGCCTTGCTCGCCATAGGTTATAACATGGCCCACGGCTGGCAACTCAAGAACAATATTATGCCGCTTCTTGCTTTGACTCTTGTGGCGGGGGCGATGTTCACCACGGGATCGCGAGCTCCTATCTATACGCTGCTTGGAACAGGGCCAATTATTCTCTGGTTGGCTGCAAGAAGTCGGGTGCTTTCTGTTCAAACCGCGATGCGCCTGTTGATCTTGATACCGATCCTTGCAATCGTGGCTGTGAACTTATCTCCTCAGGCCTTTCAAGCATTCATGGAACGCTCAAATGAAGCCGATTCTTCCTATACGCTACTTCGATTATTTTCGCCGTTCTATCAGACCGTCGCCGCTCTCTCGGATGGACCTGCCATAGGTCTGGGCATAGGAACCACGCTGCCTTCTTCCGTGGCCATAATGGGGGCCGATTTTCCCTCGTGGGTTCCGGACAAGCTTTTAGTTGAAGACGAAATGGCTCGGGTGACGGTGGAGCTCGGGCTCTTAGGGCTACTGCTCGTTTACTTTCTGCGATTTCTAGTAGCGGCGTTTGCCTGGCGTTGGACGATGTCCTTTAGAGATCCAGCATATCGCGCTTTAGGAATTTCCTTGACCGTTTACCTGGGGCTGGCTCTGATCAGCAATCCCATTATACTCAGTGTCACTGCGGGTCTCTACCATTGGGGCGCGCTTGGCCTTGTGCTCACGATGCGGCGGTTGGAGCAGCTGGCGGGTACGAAGTTCGGCAAGGTTCTGCTACGGGGAACCAGCCAAAGAACAAACCTTCAGCCGGTCATGCCAATGGCTGGAGCGGCCCCTCGCCGTCCCTCCTGAAGCTGATAGTTCAGGTCTCATCTCGTCAACTGCTACCGGCAGCCTTGTCGAGTTTGTGATCTGCGACGGCAGTTCCGCATACCATAATTTTGCAGTAGCTGTGGATGAAAAAAATGCTCACGCTCGGCATCAACTACGGATCTCATGATTCTGCTGCGGCAATCGCCCGGGATGGCGAGCTCCTGTTCGCAACCGCAGAGGAGCGGCTCAGCCGTAAGAAGCACGATGGCGGCTTCCCGCTTCACGCCATAAGGGCTTGTCTTGCGCATGCCGAGGCCGAGCTGGATGATCTCGATGAGGTTGCTTTCGGGTGGCAACCGCTCGGCGCGATCCGCTCCGCCGATCTGCGCGACTATCTTACGGGCGCGCACCCGATGGGATGGCGGGAGGCTCTGAAAGCTCAAACTGTGGGCCGGATTGTGGAATATCAGAGGGATGGCGAGCGCCTCTTCCTCCGACATCTGGGGTCACCGAAAAACGGCTTCAAGAGAATCGAGCACCATTATGCCCATGCCTTGAGCGCATTTCCTGTTTCTGGGTTCGACGAAGCGACCGTGGTGGTGATCGACGGGCGAGGTGCCTGGGAGGCAACCTCAATCTGGCACGGTAAGGGCGGCGAGCTCAGGCTCATCGATATGGTTCGCTGGCCAAATTCGATTGGCTTGTTTTACGCCCAGTTCACATGGTGGCTCGGTTTTGAGAAATTCCAAGATGAGTGGAAGGTGATGGGTCTTGCTCCCTATGGAAGACCGGGCATCGATCTGAGCAGCTTCATTAGTGTGTCCGACGGCCGATACTCGGTCAATTCGCGGCTACTTCTCCAGAACCTATCCGGCATCGAGAAGGTACTCGGGCCGGCGAGAAAGCCTAATGAGTCCCTTTCGGATCGGCATCGCGACGTCGCATGGGCTGTACAGGATGCCTGCGAACGGGTGGAATTGGCAGTCATTAAGCGGGCCGTTTCTCTCACGGGATCGCGCAATTTGTGTCTTGCGGGTGGCGTTGCTCTCAACTCCAAGGCCAACGGTCTCATCCTCAGCGAGAGGCTGGTTGATCGGATCTTTATCCAACCTGCCGCAACGGACGACGGCGTGGCTATCGGAGCTGCGCTGGCGGCACCAATCGCGGCTGGGCTCCGTTGCCGAGAAATGACCAAAGCCTATCTGGGTTCACAATCGGCGCCTCAAGACATCGAGGCCGTATTGCGCACCTACAAGCTTAGCTATGAAAGGCTGGACGATCCCGCCGAGACGGCAGCCGAACTGCTAACCAATGGAAAACTCATTGGATGGTATCAGGGCCGGGAGGAGTTTGGGCCCAGAGCGCTGGGCAACCGTTCCATACTTGCTGACCCGCGCGATGTCCGCAATCGCGACCGAGTGAATAATGCGGTCAAATTCCGCGAGGACTGGCGCCCATTCGCGCCCTCGGTTCTCGAGGAAGCGGGCCCCGCGCTATTCGACAATTATCACAGCACGCCGTTTATGACGCTGACTTTCCAGGTCAGACCGGAGAAAAAGGATGCCATTGCTGCCGCGGTGCATGTGGACGGTAGCGCTCGTGTCCAGTCCGTGACGCGCGAGCAAAATGAACGTTACTACGATCTGATCAAGCGCTTTGCCGCGAAGACAGGGG
>Ga0066903_100001605_pt1 | contig 16801 bp, 15 predicted proteins | sample PanSoiMetaGPlot1_FD_67491 | JGI IMG/M metagenome (GOLD analysis project Ga0066903, IMG submission 67491) | Tropical forest soil microbial communities from Panama analyzed to predict greenhouse gas emissions - Panama Soil - Plot 1 (version 2) | ecosystem: Environmental > Terrestrial > Soil >... | reverse complement strand
AAGCGAGGTGTTGTATTCGGCGACCTCCGCATTGAAAGCGCGATTGCCTTCCGCGTCACTCCGGAGCAAATCGCGCTTCTTTACGTGCAACTGTTCAGCCCACGCTGTGAGCCGCTCCATCTCGGTTGTATTCGCGGCCCGGCGCGCTTCCAGGCTGGGCGCCTTGATCGCGTTGCTGACTTTCTCGATTCCGTAGTGATTTGCCGGCGCCGCTGGAACGCTCTTCTGCTTGAAAAAGTGGTCGGTATACGAGCCCGAGAGGGGTCCCGGTCTCAGAACGAAATAAGCGAGAATGCACGGAATGGCGAAGAGACGAAACGTTCGCGACATCGGCGCAAGGTCGGGGTAACTCAGCCGGAAAAGAAGCGGTCCGAACGGCAGAAAAATGCCGAATCCCCACCAGATGCTTACGCCAAAAGCAGCGCCGATCAGGAGAATACGCCCGATCAAAATCAGGATGAGACCGATTCCGAGGAAAACGAAGGCCAGCACGCATCCGATTTAAGCAGGCGTAGTGCCATTACCGACAATTAGCGGCCTGACTCCCTAGCTGGTTCGCACGATACCTTCGCGCAGACTCGAGTGTTTCCCCGCGAGCAGTTCCTGGGTCAGCTGGTGGCCCCCCTTGTCCACGTTCCGGCGCGTGCCGGCAAAATGGTGCTCGACCCGCGCTTTAGCGGAACCGCAGAAATAATTCGCGACCGACAGCACTTCATCCGCAGATTCGCCATGGTCCATTTTGTATTGGGCAAATGAACAGGTCGCGCTAATCGCGAACAGTTCGGTGGCGATTCCGACAAAGCGCGAAAGGAGAAGTTGCTCGCGATCGAGCTTCGGGCCGAAACGCGCCATCGCGTGAAACAGGCCGCGCGCGAGTCTCTTACTCGCGCGGGCTGCGTAATTCACGTGGCGTTGCAGATCGCCATGAAGACCTTTGATGTTACCCGCGCCGCTTGAAAACCATTGCCGCGGATACCAGCCGGCGTAGAACTTTCCGGACGTAAACACCGCTTTGACTCGCTCCGACATCGGGAGCGTCGTATTGAAAATGGCGCCGCCGACTTTCAAGTGCGGATCGAGCGCTTCGCGGGCGATGAACAGCCGCATGATTTCACTCGACCCCTCGAAAATGGTGTTGATGCGGCAATCGCGTAGAAAACGCTCGACCGGAATTGCTTCTTCGCCGCGACCCTTTAACGATTGCGCTGTTTCATAACCGCGGCCACCGCGCACCTGCATCGCGTCATCGGAAATTTTCCATGTCGTTTCGGTCGACCACATCTTGCACATTGCGGTCTCGATTCGCAGATCGCCCGCTTTGCGATCGACCAATCCTGAAGTCAGAAAGGTAATCGCCTCCATTGCGAAGGTGTTGCCCGCCATCTCGGCGACTTTTCCGGCAATCGCCGAATGCTTTCCAATTGGTCCACCCCACTGGATACGTTCGCTCGCCCACTTGCGTGAGATTTCGAGCAGACGTTTTGACAATCCGACGCATGCGGCCGGAATAGTCAGCCGCCCGGTGTTCAACGTCGTGAGCGCGACTTTGAGTCCCTGCCCTTCCTTCGCGATCATGTTTTCGCGCGGCACGCGCACATTCGTGAATTTCACGATCCCGTTGTAAAGCGCGCGCAGACCCATGAAGCGGCAGCGATAAGTGATTTCCAGCCCCGGCGAATCGACATCGACAATGAAGGCGGTGATCTGCTTGCGTTCGCGCCCGTTCACCATTTTCGGCGGCGTCACCGCCATGACCACGAGGACGCCGGCTTTGATCAGGTTGGTGCACCAGAGTTTCTCGCCATTCATAATAAAGGCCGAACCGTCTTCGGTAGGCTCCGCGCGCAAACTCATGTTTGCCGGGTCCGAGCCCGCGTTCCATTCCGTGAGGGCGAAGGCGGAGATCTCCTTGCGCGCGACGCGTGGGAGATATTTTTTCTTTTGCTCGTCCGTGCCGAACAAAAGCAGGGGCTGCGGAACGCCAATCGACTGGTGCGCGGAGACGAGTGCGGTCAGGTTTTCGTCCCAGCTTCCGAGCAGCATCGCGGCGCGTCCGTAATTGACCTGCGACAAACCAAGCCCTTCGTACTGCTTCGGAATCTTAACCCCGAAAGCGCCCATCGCGAAAAGCTCGTCGATGTTTTTTTGCGGAATCTCGCCAGTGCGGTCCACTTCGTCCGCATCGACGTTCTCGCGCAGGTATTTCTCGAGGTTGGCGAGGAAGTCTTTCCCTGCTTCGCGATCTTCCGCGCTTTGCTCCGGCCACGGATAAATCCGGTCGAAATCGTAGCGGCCGATAAAAAGGTTGCTCGCGAAACTGCCACGCTCATCAAGCGGATCGCGCGACGCTTCCGCCAGCTCGAGCGCTTCGCGCTGGCCTTTGGACATTTTTGAGGTGTCGATCACCGAAACGGGCGCAGCCTTTTGCGGCTTTGCGCTTGTCTCCTCACCGACCTGTTTCTGGGGTGCTTCGAGAGATGATTTCATGCTATTGTCATGTCGAGCGAAGCCGAGACATCTCTAAATGACAGAAGAAGGGCTTCCAAAGATGATTTCATGACTCGTAAAATTTCGTTCCCTCTTGCGCGTGCTTTTTCAAAAGCTCACACGGTTCAAACTTATCTTCGTTTTTGGCCAAGCCACTCATTTCTTCGGTGATTTTTTTCAAGCCGAGATGTTCGGCGAAACGCAACGGCCCCCCACGATGCGGCGGGAATCCGGTCCCAAGGACCATTCCGTAATCCGCATCGTCGGGCGATTCTACAACTTTTTCTTCAAGGCAGCGCGCGGCTTCGTTTACCATCAAAAACATCAACCGATGGGCAAGATCGCCCTCCTGACCCGCCTTGCTGCTCTTCCGCCATTGAGCAATCGATTCGTTCGGCGACTGCTCCCTTCCTTCATACTTATAGAAGCCGGCGCCGCTCTTGCGCCCGAGCAGCTTCGCCTCCCGTAACTTTTTCAAAACCTCGGGCGCGCGATCGCGACGGCCGTACGCCTTTTCCAGGGTAACGGCAATATCTACCGTTACATCGAGCCCGATCTCGTCGATCAAACGGAGCGGTCCCATCGGCATTCCCCATTTCGTCATCGCTTTGTCGATCTTTTCCTCATCAACGCCGGCTTCGAAAAGCTCCGCTGCATCGAGTAAATACGGGAACAGAACGCGGTTCACGAGAAATCCCGGACTATCGCGAACAACAACCGGCACCTTCGCCACTTGCCGTGTGAATCCCAACGCGGACTCCTTCGTCTCTTCCGCCGTCTCTTTCCCGACAACGACCTCGACCAATTTCATCCGGCTTACCGGATTGAAGAAGTGCAGACCAACGACTCGATCGGGCGAAATCGTGCAGTCAGCCAGCTCGCTCACCGGCAACGCGGAGGTGTTCGTCGCAATGATCGTCTTTGGACCGGCCTGCATTGAAAGCTCCTTAAATATCTCTTTCTTGATGTCGATCTTTTCGGAAGCCGCTTCGATGATGAACCGCACGTCACGCAACTCCATGGGCGCGGTCGAACAAACAATCCGGGAGCGGCCCTGCTTCGCTTTTTCTTCGGTCATCAGTCCGCGCTTCACCGCGTCATTGTAGATCTTCTCCACGTTGGCCAGACCGCGATCGAGAAACTCGCGGTTCACATCACGCAAGATGACCGTCACCCCGCGCGAGCTGAGCCATTGGGCGATGCCCGAGCCCATTACGCCGGCGCCGATGACGGCGGCGTGCGCAACCTTTTCAAACTGCGTCTTCGAGCTGCCTTTCTTGTATTTCTCGGCGAGGAAAAAATTTCGGATCAAATTTTGAGTCGATTCCGTTTTGCCAAGATCGACAATCGCGTCCACTTCGAGTTTGAGCGATTCATCAATCGGATTTGTCGCGACGGTCGTGATCACTCCGAGCGCCCGAGCGTGCGCCGATTTCGGATCGGCCGGGACAGGAGTCTTTCCTTTCGACAGAGGAATTGTTGATCCGGGACGTTTGCCCGCGCTCAATTTTTTACGCGCGGTCTCGATCAAATTTTCGCGCGACGCAACTTCGTCGACCAGGCCCAGTTTCAGAGCTTCGCTCGCCGAATAAAGTTTCCCTTTCAAAATCACTTCTGCCGCGTTGTCCTCACCGATCAGTCGCGGCAAGCGCGTGCTCCCACCCCAGGCCGGAATCAGGCCGAGTGTCGTTTCGGGCAATCCGATTCGCGTCGCCGGGTCATCGGAAGCAATGCGCCAGTCGCACGCGAGCGTTACTTCGTAACCGCCGCCCGCGCATGCACCGTGAATGGCCGCAACCGTCGGAATTTTTAAAGCGGCGATTCGATTGAAGACGCGCTGGCCTTCAGCGATGAAATCGCGCATCTCCCCGCTCGGCGCCTGTTTCAGCAATGTCTTCAAATCGGCGCCCGCAATGAAAATCGATTTCTTGGCTGAGGCGATGATCAAACCGCGGAGGGAATTGTCGCGCTCGAGCGCGGCAACATGCTCGCTAAGTGCGCGCATCGTAGCGGCATCGAAAATGTTCGCGCCGGATTCGGGCCGGTCGAAGGTAAGGACACACACCCGGTCGTTCCCGACCGTGCGTTGAATAAGGGGAAGTGAGGCGACAGCTGGCATGCCTCACTGTGGAATCATTTCCCGCAAATTCCAAGCGCGGAACAATTGCTCTTCACGAATGGGAATGTTAGAACTCGGGCGGCAGCCCGCGCGGAGGTCTTCATGGTCGGCAAACTTTTAGCACCCGAAATCAAGTCGTTGATCGACGCCCGCGATTTCAACGGCCTCCGCGAGCTTTTCAAGGAATGGCCGCCTGCCGATATCGCGGAGGTAATTCTCGATCTTCCGGATGACGAGCAGGTCATCATTTTTCGCGTCTTACCGGCCGCCCTCGCGGCCGACGTTTTCGAATACATCGGGGTCGAAGAGCAGCAACAATTGCTGCGCGCGATGGCACACGAGCAGGTCACCACCATCCTCAATGAGATGTCGCCCGACGATCGAACCGCGTTGCTCGAAGAATTGCCGAGCGAAGCGGCGCGTCAGTTGATTCGCCTACTGACGCCGGAGGAGCGCCGCGTCGCCCAGGCCCTGCTTGGTTACCCGGAAGGCAGCGTCGGCCGTTTGATGACGCCGGATTTCATCGCGGTGCATGAAGATTGGACCGTCCAGCAGGTTCTCGATTTCGTGCGTGAATTTGGACGCGATAGTGAGACGCTGAACATCCTCTACGTGGTCGACGATCATAACAAATTGATCGACGACGTGCGGATGCGCGAGTTCCTTCTTCGGCCTCTCAGCACAAAAGTCAGCGAGATCCGGGACAAGAACTTCGCCGCCCTTAAAGTGAACGACTCACAGGAATCGGCGCTAAATCTCTTCCGTAAGTACGACCGCGTCGCGTTACCCGTCGTGGATTCCAACGGCGTGCTTGTCGGAATCGTGACGAGCGATGACATGCTCGACGTCGCGGAAGAAGAAGCGACCGAGGACATCCAGAAACTTGGCGGTATGGAAGCACTGGACGAGCCTTACACGACAATCCCGTTTGTGCGCATGGTCAAGAAGCGAGCGACCTGGCTTATCCTTTTGTTCCTTGGCGAAATGCTGACTGCGACCGCGATGCAGGGTTATAACAGCGAGATCGAGAAGGCCGCGATCCTTGCCATGTTTTTGCCGTTGATCATTTCCAGCGGCGGCAATTCCGGATCGCAGGCCACGACCTTAGTGATCCGCGCGATGGCGCTGGGCGAGTTGAGTCTCCGCGATTGGTTCCGCGTCGTGGGCAAAGAATTGCGGGCCGGGCTCGCGCTCGGATTGATTCTCGGTGCGATTGGCTTTTTCCGTATCTCGCTTTGGCAGTACCTGCACATTTTTGATTACGGGAAATATCACTGGCTCGTTGCCGTCACGGTCGGCGTTGCGCTCATCGGTGTTGTCGCATGGGGAACAATCGGTGGCGCGATGCTCCCGTTTTTGCTGCGACGGCTCGGGCTCGACCCCGCGACCTCCTCCGCGCCGTTTGTGGCCACGCTCGTCGACGTCACCGGCTTGGTAATTTACTTCAACGTCGCGCTGCTCATCCTACGTGGCACCTTGCTCTGATCAGGAAGAATTTTATCCGCGTAATCCGCGGTTTCAGAAATCATCCGGCCGGTTGATGCCGAACTGCTTAAACATTTTCTTGAGGCGTTCACGTTTCTCCGGCGTCAGCTTTGCTTCCTCCGGATTGTCGGCCCAGAAAAGGACGTCGCGGTAATCACGCTTGGCGACCCCGACGAACTCGCGGAGCTTTTCTTCGTTGCCTTCGCTCAGTTTCAGGATCGCAAGCTGTACCCGCTCGCGTTCGCGCTCGTACGATTCAACGCCGTAACTGTCGAGCAATTCGAGCACACGCGCGTGCGCGCTTTCCGGAAAAGTCTTCTGAACGACTGCAACAACCTCGTCGCGCGTGTGCGGCATCTATTTATCCGATGCAGCATTTATTACACCGGGCCGCTATTTCTTAGTGTCGATCCACTCGTTCCGGGCGCGGGAGTCGGCCACCGCCTGGACGACGCGCATGTAGCGGACGCCGTCTTCGAAACTTGGTCGTGGACGGACGCGTCCTTTTGATTTCACCGCCTGCACGAAATCATTTTCGACGCTCCATTCCGTCACCAAGTCTTTTGGAACGTCGACATCTTCCATTTCGCGCCCGCCGTATTTCACGCTCCGGACGCGTTCGTTGGTGAAATCGTAGAGCAACGCGCCGCGATCACCAAAGATTCGCAACCGATCGTTTGGCGCACCGGCATGGACGCCGCTGAACTCCAGCACGCCTTCGGCTCCGTTTTCGAATCGGCAAAGCACGTTCAACATGTCGGGAACGATGACGTGATAACCCCGCCGTTCCGCATTCAGAATTTTTCCGCGCGCGAAGACGCCGACGATTTCGCCAAGCCAGCGTTGCATCACTTCCACGTAAATCCCGAGCGTCAGGACGTTGAGCCCGCTGATCTCGATTTTCTGTCGCCAGTGCGCGGGCGCTTCCGGATTCAAATAAACTCCGGTAAAACTTTGCATGCGGACGTCGTGCGGCTTGCCAATCGCATTTTCGGCGAGCAATTTTTTGATCAGCAGGTCGGCACGCATCCCGAACGGCGGCGGACACAGCATCGTTACGAGCTCGGGAAAACGTTTCGATACCGCGAGCATCTCCTCCGCTTCGGCCAAGTCCATTGCCATTCGCGCCTGACAAAAAACATGTTTGCCGGCTTCGAGCGCCGAGATTGTTACCGCTGAGTGCATGTAGGGCGGAGTGCCGATCCAGATAATGTCGAGATCGGGCAACGCGAGCAGGTCGGCCCAGTTCGCCATTGGCGTCGCCGCCTTGCAATGTTCCTTACAAAACTGCTCGCTGCTTTCGTAGGTCGAGTTGGAAACAGCAACGATCTCGACATCGGGATTTTTTTTCAGCGCGGGCAAATGCCGCGTTTTCACGATGTTCCCCGCCCCGACGATCCCGATTCGCAACTTATTCTTCTGCATTGTTTAACGTGTTCGATTTCGATCTTGCACTGCGGCAAAGGATTGCGCGAGCAAACTTTAACGGTTTAGCACAGGCCTCTTTTCAACAATCGTTTGACAATCCGGCCGCGCGCGGCATCTTGTGCGCCCCCCGTTCCAAGCACCATGTCGAGAATTTGCGTTATTACAGGCTCCAAACCTACCCGAGGCAGTGAGATTCACCGCCGCGGTATGGCCAAGAAAAAAGGGGGCGTCGGCCGACACGTGACGAAGAATGTGCCGCGGCTGTTCGCGCCGAACCTGCACGAGCACCGGATCTGGGTGCCGGAGCTGAAGAAATTCGTTCGCGTTCGCGTGACCGCGCGCGGCCTGAAGACAATCAATAAAAATGGCGCCTACAAAGCGCTGAAAAAGGCCGGCGCGATCTAGCTTCCGCCGATTTCAGTTTCTTCCGGAGTTGTAGAGGAGCTTGTGCCAAGCTCCTGTTTATTTGGTTCGGCCGTTGAGACAACGGCCGCTACAACATCTTCGCTTGGCGGTGCGCCTGCTTCAACACGCGCTTCTTTATCGGCGGCTTCCTTTGCTGCCGCTGCGTTTGAATCTGCCGCTGGGACAGCGGCAGCTACAACACCTTCTGCCCTGGCTGACTGTCCACTTCCTTTTTCTTTGGGTTTCACTTTCGCGCGTGGGAGGTCAAGCGAGCCGTCATTGAATTCAATCACGTGACCGGACGAAATCAGCCAGAGAAGATCGGAGGCGAGCGCCATTTTTGCGCGCTCGGCTTCTTCGCCGGAGAGATCGATAATTAATTTGTCGGCGAGCTCCTTGCGGCCGATCCGCGGCTGCGCCGCAATTGCGTCGACAATGGTGCGGACCTGCGAGGAGACCGCAGTTTGCTGGCTGGTAAAAGCGCGCGGGTAAATCGACGAGACGAACAACATTCCGCGGCGATGTCGGAAAACGTGCAGTGTCGCTTCGCGAAAACGCGCCGCCAATTCCTGCATCATCGGCGAGGGAGACTTATTCTCGCGGTTCCATTCCTGTTCAATCAATCGCGTCAGGATGCGATCATGCATTTGCCGGCTCGCCGGCCCATCGATCACCATTTCGGAAACTGTTCGAACGAGGCCCGGCAAATAATTTTTCTCGAAATGCCGCTCAGTCTCAATCGGAGAGGCAAACGTCTGCGGCGGTTCTTCGCGCAAGGTTGAAAACTTCGTCACCTTGCGCGCGTCTTCTTTCCATTTCTCGACCACTTCCGGGTCGCTCACGATCTCGATCTTGCGTTGATATTCGGTAAAGCTCATCCGCCGGCTAAACCGCTGCTCGTAGAGATTTCGCAAACGACGTTGGTAATCGTGATGATTTGTCGGACCGAGCACCATTCCGCTCAAGCGATCGCGCGCGACATTGGTAAAGTTTCCTTTGATTGGTTCGGTCTCCGTGACGTCGACTTTGTAAAAATCGTCCTGCGATGAACGAAACGCGGTGCGCTCGAGAAACTGGCGATCGGTTGAAACCGCACCGTTTTCGCCGAGCTGAAAGAGCGGCGACTCCGTGGGGGCAGTGAGTTTCACATCGTGTCGCGTCGCTTTTTCCAAAAACAGCCGGGCGAGCGCGAACAAAGAATACGCAACCGAGCTCGACTTGATCTGCTCAACGACGTTTTCCAAGGCCACCGCTCGAGGCAAAAATTTCACCGCAATTGGCGGCAACGGCCGTTCCACAGGCGTTGGACGGTGATGCTGATATCGATCTTTGCGATGCCGGTCGCGGCTGCGGGGGGGCGGGCGCCGTTCTCCGCGCGGCGGCCGGTCTGGTCTTCGCTCTTCTCGCGGACGGTCCGGACGCTTTTCTTTCGAAGGACCGCGATTGAACTCGCGACGAGGTCCTTTCCGGCCGGGACCTCGTCTGTCCCGTGGCCGTCGATCCCGCCTACGTCCTTCGCGCTGATCTTCGCCAACGTGATGCGCGAAACGTTCGCCTGGCGGTGGTTCGTTCACCCACGCCGGCAACATTTTCAGGTCGACCAATTCGTCGAGTTCGAGGGGTGCGTCTGGCACGATTGTCTTCTACCCCAACGGACTCAGATTGTCATGTCACGTGAGGTCGAAAGGGCGTGGCGAATTTCGCAATTCTTTTACTTGCGGTGCGGCGAGGGGTGGGGTAAGCGTTGCGCTCCAACCCAAAAATTTTTATGGCGGACAAAACGATTGAGGAAAAGGTCAAGGACATCATCGTCGAACAGCTCGGGGTAAATCCGGAGCAGGTCACGCCCCAGGCGTCGTTCATCGAAGATTTGGGAGCTGATTCACTCGATATCGTGGAGCTGGTGATGGCGTTCGAAGAAGAATTTTCGGTGGAGGTCCCGGACGAAGACGCGGAGAAACTCCAGACCGTCGGCGACGTGATCAGTTATATTAAAGAGCGCGCCAAGACGGCGGGCGGCGGCGAAGCGGCAGGCAGTTAACCAATTTCGCGAGCGAAGACTCGAATCAGCAAGTACGTAAAATCCAGCCCCAGTTTTTGATTCAAACGAGCGATTCGAAGGCTCGTTGAAAAACTGGGGCTGAATTGTTTCCGGGTTGCGCGACGCCCCAACGCGCCCAGACTAACGACCATGGATTTGAGCATCCTCGAGAAACCATTGCTCCACGTCTGGGGACACGACGTGTCGTTTCTCGGGCTGATCGCGTTCGTGATCTGGTTCGCGGTCGGTATTGCAATGGCGAGAATTGTGCAGCACGACGTGATTCGCCGCCTTCTTAGCCGGCTCAAAATCGACGTCAACCTCATCGCGATCATCACGACGATTCTCAGCCTGGCCGTGCTCGTGTTTTTCTCCATTACCGCGGTCAACGCCGCCGGCGTACCGCTATCGTGGAATGCGCCGCTGCCCGGCATCGCGCTCAGTCTCTTTCAAATCTTCCTGCTCATCGGGCTGCTGATCGCAGTCTTTTGGCTTTCCTCACGAACAAAGCGTTTCCTTTTTAATCGTTTCCTTGCCCAAAGCGGGCTCGATCGCTCGTTGCAGTACGCAATCGCGCAAATCGTCAGCAACGTGGTCCTCATCGTCGGGATTTTTATTGTTCTCGATAACGCCGGCATTCATCTTGGCGCGCTTGCGGTGTTCGCGGGTGCGGTCGGCGTCGGCGTCGGTTTCGGTCTGCAAAACATTGCCAGCAATTTCATCAGCGGCCTCGTGATTCTCGCTGAACGGCCAATCACGATCGGGGACCGCGTTGAAGTGGCCGGGATCGTCGGGCAAGTGCAGCATATTCGCGCGCGCAGCACGGTGATTGTGACGAACGACAACATCACCATGATCGTGCCCAATTCGAAATTCATCGATTCTCCGGTAACCAACTGGACCTACGGAGATCCGCGCGTGCGTTTCCGAATTCCAATCGGGGTCGCTTATGGCAGCGACATCGAGAAAGTCCGCGCTGCACTCATCGCCGCCGGCAAAGAGAACCAACACACACTGTCCGATCCGGAGCCAAGCGTGTTTCTCGAAAAATTTGGCGACAATGCGATTGAGTTCGAGCTCGTCGTCTGGAGCAGCGAGATGAGTTACCGGCCGCGCCGTTACCGAAGCGACCTGAATTTTGCGATCGAGAAGAATTTGCGCGAAGCCGGAATCGAGCTCGCGTTCCCGCAACGCGACCTGCACATTCGCAGCGGCGTTCTGAAAGTAGAGCAGGTCGATGCGAAAGATCGACATGCGCGATGACGCTGCCGTTCCTTTTGCTGAAGGAACGGCCAGGGTCCTGAAATTATCGGAAGTCCGAACTCTGGATGCGTGGCCGCGGGCATTTCAGGATCAATACAAGGACCATCGTTACTACGAGTTGATCGAGCGGACGTTGGCGAACGATTTCAACTTTCGCTATCTGGTGTTGGAGGACGCGTCGGGAGATATTTGCGCGATTCAATCCCTTTTTTTCGTTCGGCAAAACCTGATCGAAGGCGTGCGCGGTTTCTTCCGTTCGCTTGTCGAGTTTGTCCGAAAACAGTTTCCAAGCTTTTTAACCATGCGCGTGCTCATGATCGGTTGCGCGGCGGGCGCGGGTGAGCTCGATGCCGTGGATCCCCGCCAACAACGATGGATCACCGAAGCGCTCGGGCCGGTTCTGCTCGACTACGCGCGTCAAACCAGCGCCTCGCTGATCGTTTTCAAGGACTTCCTCGCTCAATACCGCGAGCCGCTGACGATTTTGTCAAAATATGGTTATGCGCGGGCTCCGAGCATGCCGATGACACGATTGTCAATTTCCTTCCAGGATTTCGACGACTATCTGGGGACGCTCGGCTATGTCAGCCGAAAAAGTCTGCGACGGAAGCTTCGGAAAACGGAACGCGAAGCAAAGATCGAGATGGAAGTCGTCACGGACATTCCAGCGGTCATTGACCAGCTTTATCCGCTCTACCTTCAGGTCCATGAACGCTCGCCGATGAAGTTTGAAAATCTGAGTAAAGAGTTCTTTCTCGGGGTTGCGACAGAAATGCCGGAACGGGCGCGATTTTTTATCTGGCGAATAGGAGACCGGATCGTCGCGTTCAGTCTCGCCTTTGTCTTTGGCGATACCCTTTATGACGAAGTGATCGGACTCGATTACGAGGTCGCACTCGATTTGCATCTTTATTTTTACACAATGCGCGATGTGATCCGATGGGCGATTGAACAAAAACTGCGCCACTACGTAAGCGGCCCGTTGAATTACGATCCGAAATTGCATCTCGGACACGACCTAGCGCCGCTCGATCTCTACGTCCGGCACACGAATAACTTCCTGAATACAATCTTCAAATTCGCGCTGAAATATCTGGAACCGACGCGACACGACCCGATTTTGAAAAGATTTCCGAACGCGGCGGAGCTCTAATGTCATTCCGACCGAAGTGGAGGAATCTCTTACTATTTCCCTTTTACGGGCGTTCTTAATAAGAAATATCTTGAGATGTCTCGACTCCGCTCGACATGACAACGAATAGGCCAACTGGTTTTCGTAATCCATGGTTTCAGTTTGTCCTGAACATCATCGGCGTTGTCGTTTATGAACTGCTCCTGAAAGCGGGCGCATCTGCGACGTCCGATCCCGAGAAAGGCTGGTCTGGATTCGGAATCACCGCCCTCACATCGCCCCTCACCTGGTTGGCGATCGGCGTAATCGTCATCGATCTCATCATCTGGCTTTACATCCTTCGTTACATTCCGCTGTCGATCGCATTTCCGTTGTCGCGCGTGGTGGACGTCCTCGTGCCGATTAGCTGCTGGTTGATTTTGAAAGAAGCAATCTCGCCACTGCGCTGGGGTGGGATCGCACTCGTGATTGTCGGATTGGTCATCGTCGCAAAACCGGCCGCGCAATTGGAGGAACGACTGTGACCTGGCTGCCATTCGCGTTGATCTCGCTCTGGCTCGCAACGTTTGTTACCGGCCAGCTTTTGTTCAAACGTGCGATGGAATCGTCGCGCAAGACTGGCTTCCGAAATCGACGGACCATCACAATCCTGACCGCTGGAATCGCAGTGATGACGATTTCGTTTCTCCTAAATCTCGGCCTGCTTCAACATTTTGATCTCAGCTATCTCTACCCGTTTCAAGGCTCGAGCATCGTCATCATTATGCTGCTCGCGGCGATTTTGTTGAAAGAAAGGGTAACGCCGCGCCTGATTATCGGAACGCTGCTGATCGCCGCCGGTGTCGCGCTCGTTTCAATCAGTTAACGCCGGCCAAAGTCGCTCCAGCGCGACGAAGGTGGCTCGAACCTGATTCATCGAAGGCGGGGCGATCTTTGGATGGTCCCAATTCGACGCGAACTGTTGTGTCCAGCGCTCATACATCGCCCCTGAATACGCGCCGCAAACGTCGCCGCCGAGAATTTGCGCGCTGTGCCGTAATTTTCCGAGCGCCCACTCGACGTCGCCCGCCGTGAATCGGCCGTTCTCCCAGTTCGTGGCCGCGTCATCGGAGCGAAGACAATCAAGATCAATCGTAACATAAATATTCGCTCCGCGAAGCTGCGTTGCGAATTTCTCGAAGCGTTCGCGCCAATTGTCACGCAAGATCGCGCCGGGGCGTTCTCGATCTTCGTTCGGCCGATCGTCCGCCCAGGGATGGACTTCGAGCCGACCAATCCTTTGCGCTTTGTGGTTCGCAAAAATGTTGTGCGGCCACCAGCACTCGAAATTGCCGCAACCCCAGATAGCGACGTGTTGAACGTGCGAAAGCTCAAGGGCGCGATTGATCCAACCGCCACAGGCCCATTTCGGCGGCGTTATTGCCCAGTCCGGGTGATTATCGAACGAAACGAGGACGAGTGGTTCCGTAAATCGCCGAAGCCAGAGGGCGCTCAGATAATGGAAATCACCGGAGCCATAGAGTGTAAATGACGACAGCCGCGTTTCGAACTCGTCATAAAATTTTTCGACGATTCGCGGCGGCGCGCAGAAACGCAGCTTAGGACCCCAATCGCGCGCGTCGATTACGGGCAATGGCAACGATACGCCTTGCCAGGCGTCGTCGAGATTGAAATATATCCCGCTGGTCAGAGCTATGGCCGTCCGCGCGATTGAAAGCGCGTGTCGCTTTGCTTAGCCACGCGAAGATTCTCGGCGGCTTCGGTCAGGTTCGGATCGAGCCGCAGCGCTTCCTCGTACTGCAGAATCGCCTGCGACGTTCTCCCTTCGCGCAACAACAAGCTGCCCAAATTGCTATGCACATCGGCGCGTTTTGGATCGAGCCGCGCCGCCGCGAGGTAATGTTCCTCCGCTTTTTTAATGTCGCCCTTTGTCAGGAGAGCGGTCGCCAGTTCGGAGTGCGCATCGGCCATGTTTGGATCGAGCGCGAGAGCACGTTGATATTGCGAAATCGCGGCGTCGAACTCGCCCCGTCGATCTAAGAACGCGCCATAGGTATAGAAGAGACGCGCGTCTTTCGAGCCAAGATGAATCGCCTTCTCATATTCCGTGCGCGCTTCATCGGCCCGGCCGAGTCGTTCCAAAACGTAGGCATAGCCTGCGCGGACTTCAGCGGAATTGGGATCTACTTGCAGTGCACGCTCATAGCGCTTGCTCGCGCCATCGAATTTCGCCTTTGTCACCGATACTGCGGCGAGATTGATGTGCGCTTTCATGTAATTCGGATCTATCCGAAGGACTTCATTGAATTCTTTTTCAGCTCCATCGAGTTTGCCGGCCTGCTGCAGCGCGGTGCCGAAGTTGTAACGCGCGCGCGCGCTGGTCGGTAAGTCGGCGGCAACCTGAGCGGTACGCTCGGTAGCGGGCGCAGCGCGGTAGGCCTTGCCAAACCACATTGCGCCGAGCGGCAGGACGAACACGACTGCCCATTTCGCGCCATGCCATGCCCACCCCGGTAGAAATCCACCTAATTTCACATCGGCGGTGCCGCCTTCGAGACCGAGTGATTGCCTCGTTGATTTCTCGCGGACCTTCCAAATAAAGCCGTCGTAATAAAAATGAAGAAGTCCCGACGCCGCGACGACGCCGGTGAGAATGCGCGTCATTGTGTCGATTCCAACGTAGGAATTGAAATACCCGATCGAGCCGTAAGCGAAGACCAGTCCGACATAGAGTCCGATCAATGATCCGCTGCGACGAAACACAAAACGCATGAAACCGCCGATGGAGCTGTCCTTCTCCACCCGGTTGCGATTATAGATCCAAACGATCGAGAGATATTGGACGTCGTGAAAAACTTCGAAGAGCGCAATGCCGGCGAGGATGTTGGCGACCCCGTTGTTGCAGTACCACCAGAAGGCGATGCTGGTGGCAAATAAGGCCACCTTCACCGGGTTTTGCGGACTTCCGGCGACCGACATCCGCGCATAGTTACCAAACCAAAGTATCGTCACGCCGATCGCGGCGAACAGGATCCCTTGTTGGAGAGCATGAACTCCAGCCGGTGAAATAAACGGCAGCGCGCACCCGTACAATCCTTCCAGTGTGTCGGTCATTCGCGCCGGCGAAAGAAGGACGCCCGCCGCAAACCAGATGGCGCACGCGGCAAAATCCAGCCGCCGGGTCAACGGAGCAAAAGATCCAGTCTTCGCGTCGTAGATTCGTCCGAACCCGTAGGTCTGCATCATGCCGTGCCAGACGCCCCAGAGAAACACAATCATCACGACCGGGTTCGTCTTAATGTCCCAGAAATAAAAACCGACACAGACGAGCACGAGAAAGATCGGCGCAACGATGAATCGCCACTTGAAACGCTCGAACAATGCACGATCGCCGTAGGCGCGGATCATTCCCGGCAAGTGATGGCCGAGCGCGCCGAAGGCGGCGACGAAAAGATAAATTTCCTGCGCGCTCCAGCGCGCTTGCGCCACCGTGAACAACGGAATGAGCAGAACCGGCGTGCCAACGTAAAGAATCAGATCGCGCCAACTGTTAAGGATCCAGAGGTTGCGCCTGGCCACGACACGCGGCGCGGGCGGGACGGTTTCTGGACGCGAAAATGCGGTGACGTGCTGCATGGACCTGCGGGGGTCTATTTTCCTCGAACTGAACGGAAAATCAATCCTGCTCTGGCTTGCTCGCGGCGAAGGTGCGACCTTCTTTGCACGCAGTTTTGGATTTCAACGCGAAGATAAAGTGAGACTTATGAATCGTACGCAGGGCGCGGAATTAAAGAAACACGAAGAAGAACGCGATTTTTTATGCATGATCAGCGACGCGTTTCGCATCTTTGCCCGACGTTGCTCATCAGTGCTGGGCAGCCCTTGGGCGTTTGCCGCGGCAATTTCGATCATCGTCATCTGGGCGGCGACCGGCCCAACGTTTCATTACTCAGACACCTGGCAACTGATCATCAACACCGGAACCACGATCGTCACATTCTTGATGGTCTTCCTGATTCAGAACACCCAAAACCGAGATGCGAAGGCGATGCAATTGAAACTCGATGAGATCATCCGGGCGTTGAAGAAAGCGCGGAATGAAATGGTCGATCTCGAAGAACTTTCGGACGAGGAATTAAACAAGCTGGAAGATCAATTCCGACGACTACGCACGAAAGCAGAGCGCCAAGGCGAGAATAGGCGCCACGTCGAACCGGAAGCACTCGAGCGGGACGCTTAAGAAGGTTTGGCAGCAACGCCTGTGCGCAAAAAGACTTTGCCGCTCGGACAAAGCTTGAACACTTCGCAGTTGGCGCAATCCGGCTTTCGCGCGTAACAACGCCGTCGGCCATGCCAGATCAGCCAGTGACTCCACATCGCCCAATGTCTTTGGGGAACGAGCTTCATCAGGCCTTGCTCGATCTTTTCCGGGTCCTTCTGT
>Ga0066903_100001604_pt1 | contig 16804 bp, 16 predicted proteins | sample PanSoiMetaGPlot1_FD_67491 | JGI IMG/M metagenome (GOLD analysis project Ga0066903, IMG submission 67491) | Tropical forest soil microbial communities from Panama analyzed to predict greenhouse gas emissions - Panama Soil - Plot 1 (version 2) | ecosystem: Environmental > Terrestrial > Soil >... | reverse complement strand
AGAATTCGTTCATTAGCCTCGCAGGAAATCGTACAGGCCTGGCGGCACTCTCCGTCGACAAAGCGAATTACCCAGCCAGGGCCGCCTTTGTCGCCGCGATCGCCTTTGTCACCACGATCGCCCTTGTCACCGCGCTCGCCTCTTTCCCCGCGCTCACCTTGAGGGCCTTCGAATTGCCCGCAGGTCGAGAGTATCAGAAGAGCTGACAACGCAATGAGAGCCAGCACGACGATAATGATTCCGCTGAGCGTCAGGCTGTCCCACTCGAACTTCATGGCGGCGGTGCGTCCCAGCCGCCCGTGAGGTAGCCGATCAGCGCGAGCGCGAACAAGATGGCGAGGACGATCGCCATCGCCAGGGCAAAGCGCTGGCCAGCGTTCATGGAGGCGGCAGCGGGAACGCGTCGCCGACCGGCGTGATGGTGCCGGACACGGCCTCGCCCGCAACGATGGTAACGTCCATCGGCGTGATCAATTCGCGCACACCTGAGCCGAGGTCGGCGTCGGCGGTCGCCGTGACCTGCGCCTGGCCGAGCTTGCCGCCAGCCGCGACGGCGGCCTTCGTGCTGTCCGTGCCGTCGACCACCACGGACGCGATCGTTTGGTCCGACGACGCCCAGGTCACCACGCCGTCAACCTTGGCCGGGTTACCATGCGAATCGACGTACGCCACCTGCACGTGAACGCCTTGGTCTATCGTCATCGTGTATGCCATCTTGTCACCTTTCGCTGTCACTGAGAAATCTCTGTAGCGCACCGTCACCAGCGCGTAGCCCTCCTCCTCGACGAGGAACCTGAGGGTGCCGCCGATCTGGAATTGGACCGCGGTCACGGTATCACCGTTGAAACCCCAGTCCTTATGTCAGTGTAGTAGCTCTCGATCATCTGCACCGCGATCGAGGCGTACTGTAGAGTTGAGTCTGTATACCCAACGCTCTTGACCACGTTGGCCGCGTCGTCGCCCAGAATGTACCGCGATGACCAGCCGAGCTGCTGCGTCTGCGTCATCACGGTGCCGTTGCCGCCGGGATCGAAATATCCGCTCACGATGAGGCCACGTGACCCATCGATGTCGAGGACGAACGCGTCAGACTGGACGGGCACGTATCGGCCGAAGTCATCAGTATACGCGATGACAGATTTGTCGCCGCCGTTGAATGTCATTCGGTAAAGCGCGGCGGCAATCCACGGATTGCGTGCCGACACCGGGCCGATATAGAGGCTGTCGAGGAGAAAGCTTCCGAGGATCGTCACTCGCGTCGCGAAGCCTCCCTGCAAGGGATAGATCGCGACGGGATCGACGCGAACCGCGAACGTCCATCCCGCCCAGCCGTTCTGCGAGCCGTCCATCAGGTCACGCCTGCAAGCTGCACCGGGTCAAATAGACCCTCAACCATCAGGACGACGATCGCGTTCTCGAAAGTATCGTAAGTGTACCAACTGAAATCGATATTACCGTTGTCGTCGACCCAGCCTGGCCAATTCCCCTCGGCATAGTAAGAGCCCCAGCCTGGATTGGTCGTCCGACTCCCGACCAGCCCGTCACCCGCCGCGTCGAAGTAGCCCGCGATCCATAGCCCGCTGCTGGGATCGATGCTTACGGTCAAAGGGTCGGTGACGAGCGGGTTAAACAGGCCGGTGATCGGATCCATCGTGGCTGTGCCGCTCGCCTCGCCGCCGAACGCGAGCGGGTACATCGTGGCGTTGAGCGCCAGCCAAGTGTTGCCAGGATCAGCCGGAGCTATCAACAGCGAGGTGAGGGTAAAACTGCCGACGAGGGTCAGTCGCAGCGCGTAAGCCGGCGTCAAGGGCTTGATGGCGCTGGGATCGATGTAGACGGCGAACGTCCAGCCGTTCCATCCGGCTTCCGTGCCATCCATCTGCGGCATGCCGGTCGCATCGGTCACGACCTGCGCAATCGTAGCCCACACCCGCGTCACGCCTGGCTGCGGCGGCGGGATCGGAACGACAACTCCGGACGGAACGTCGCCCGCAACTGCCCTCACCTGCCAATCCATGATTCCATCCGGCAAAGGCGGCGTAGGCTGCTTCGGTGGCATGAGCGGGCCGTCTATGGTCTGCCAGTACGTCCATGGATCGTTGTCAGCGACGACCATTCGGCGCCGAAAGTCCATGCAGACCTTGAACGGATCAGCATGGAACTGATCATCGATCGACCAGGTGCCGTCGATCTGACATACCAAGGGACCGGGCGACTGAGCCCGCGCCATGGACGCGGCGCGCGCGAGCGCCTCCTTCTCGGCCTCGGTGACGTCCTGATCATCCGGATAGGTCGGACCCTGCCAGGGATCGTAAAAGTGCCTAGCCATCGGTCTTCTTGTACTCGACCTGGCGCTCGTACGTCGCCTTCGTGGCGCCCGAAGAGGCCGCCATCGTTGTCGATTCGACGGGCGGCGGGTTCAGCGGGTCGGCGTCGAGCGTCTTGTAGCGCGGGTAAGGCTGCGTCAGGCTGTTCGCCGTCGCGTATGCATCCCAGTCGCTCTCGGGATGCACTCCATTCTCAAGACTGTTACTCGGAGCCTGCGCGACGTGGGTTTGTCCCGACTGACTGCTCCAGATCGATCCGCACATCAGGCACTGCAGCCTGCCGAACGAATGCCGCGCGTGCGCAAACAGCATATCAGTCATTGCTCACCCCTTTCTTTAATGGAGAACGTAGCCCCATCCGACATTTGTGTTCGGCGTAGGCGAGCTTGTGCCGTATGAAGCGCCGGTTGCGTCAACGAAGCCGCCGTCTGTGGCATTGATGTCCCAGGTCACATTGCCATTCAGCGTAGAGTTGTTGACCCACGCCACTCCGCCAAGGACCACGATGCCTTGCCCGCCGTTGTTCTGGTAGTAAGAGTTCTCACCAAGTATGAAGCCGCCGCCGGCGATCCACACTCCGGTGGACTGGTTGAGCAGAACGTAGAGACCGGCCGACACCGCTATCGAGCCGCCCCCGTACGTCACTATGCCGAAGCCGCTGGCGCCCACGCCGCCCGGGCCGCCCGAGCCCTTGACCGTGAGCTTATTGAACCAACCCCATCCGCCGTTGAGCGAGAGCCCGATCCCGGAGCAGCTTGCTATGATGACCTCGCCGCCGCCAACCACTCCTTGAAACATCCCGCCGTAAATGTTGATGCCGCCGTACATCGGACCTGTGACGTAGCCCATGCCGCAGTAGCAGATCGCCATCGACAGCGACGATGCCATGCTGACCGTGCAGTCTGAGATGGCGATGCCATCGTCGCCAAAGCCCCAGATACTGATGCCGTCAATGAACAGGTCGTCGTAGCAGTCGAGGCCGCGCCCGGTCACGTTCGTCGTCATGGTCTGGCTCCCGGTGAGGAGCAGGTACCGCAGCGTCATGCCGCCGCGCCGGATGACAAACCCGCTCACGCCGCCAGTGAACGACAGCTCGGTCGCGTAGATGGAGCGCAGATAGATGACCTGGTTCGTGCCGTCGGCGGAGGTCGCGTAGCCGGTGCAAGAGATATTGTCAGCCGTCGGGGACGCTCCAAGCAGCGCACCGCCCTGGATCGTTACGCGGTTTGCATTCGCGTGGTTGATCTCGACCGACGTCGTGTAGGTCCACCGGCCAGCCGCGACGAGGAAAGTGACGAAGCCAGACGAAGTGATGATGTACTGTCCAAGCCATTGGAACGCGGCGTTGAGATCTACGAAGTCTGCTCCTGCTCCGTGGACTCGCTTAGTGATGGCAGTCGTGATGTATTTTTGAGCTATGAGGCTCTGGATCGCTTGCCACAGTTGAGTGAGATCGTTGTGATCCGGCGTCAGCCCCGCATTCTGGATAACGGTGACGATCTCGATCTGGTCTTCGTCTATGGCGGTCGCGGGAGGTATGCTTCCTTCGGTGCCAGTGACCGGATTGCCATTGATATAGCGAGGATAGACGCCAAGCGGAGGCGTTGGAGAGCCGAACGGTTGTGAATATCTCATAGCTTTTCCTCATGGCACCGGCGGCGTGCCGGGCGGGTGACCGATTCCCGTTAAAAATGTTCGCAGATGAGTATAGAGCGCTTTATGCTGAGCTTGCGTCAGGTCGCCCCCGATGAATCCGATGGACATCGTACCCATACCCGGCGAGCCATTTGCCTGGCCGAACGTGATCGGGCTTGAGAATGGAGCCACCGACGGGTTCGACGAGAACTGCATCTCGATTCCGTTGAGCCAGGCTTGGCTGTTCGTTGCGCCAACGCGGTCGACGACGAACAGGCCGTAGGGCAGCGTCGAAGCTTTGAAGGTCGAGGCCGTGCCATTGGCGTCGTTGATTCCGAACCAACTGATCCCGGTCTGGCCGTCGTTGACGTCGATGTAAATGCGCCACGGGTTGGTGCCAGAGCCAGTCAGTTGACCGGCAAAGAAGCCAGACCCGCCAGATGGCGCCGCGGCAATCCACACACCCAAGCTGGCACCGTTGCGGGTAAAGTTCGGCGCAAGCGCGCTGAGTGGATTGAAGTTGGAGTTGACGTAGCTCGACGCACCAGAGGTGAAGCCGACGTTAGCCATGAAGCCAGCGCCGACATTCGTCGCAGACGCAGTGACGACGAGGTCCGTGGTCTCTTGCTGCGCGTTCTCCGCATCGAAGATCCAGAGGCGATCAAGCTGCGGCCAGACGCCGTCGGCTTTCAAGTTCTTGACCAGGAAATCGATCTGCTGCTGGCGCGCGGTGCTAACCGTGCCGCCCTTGGAGACGACCGTGTTCATCCAGTTGGCCGTGGCTGGGTCGGCTGGCGCGAGCGCCACCAGCGCGATCGGCGTCGCGAACGCCGGCGAGCCAACGTAGTAAGCGTTCGGCGCCTGCGGCCACATGATCGACGTCGGCCGATCATTGATGACTTGCGCGGTCGCGCGCGTCACGACCTGTTGACCGTCGCGTTGAAGAACGTAGAACGCGTCCGCGCCGGCGAGAGGGTCGGAAATGCCGGAATAGTCGAACAGTGGCAGCGTGTGCCCAGGAGCCCACTTATGAATGAGGCATTCGAGATCGAGCGCCTTGGCGATGCGGAGGTGAGGATCGATCCCGCACTGCCCACTTCCGACACGGAACCATACTAGCTTCGGCTGCTGGAGATGCACCGTCCAGCAGAAGCGCATCGTCGGCGAGCCGATCTGGCACGGCCAATCTGACAGCGTGCCATCAGCCTGATGTGTACGATTGTCGCCGCAGCGATCGACGCCGACCATGAACGGCCGGTACTCGGTGATCGAGATCGAGTACCCGAGGAAGTCCGCGACGCCGTAAAAGAACTCCCGCGACTGCGCGCCGAGCAGCGTCATCTTGAGAACCAGCAGTCGTCGCCGCTCGTCGAAGCTTAGCTGCTGCGGATACATGCATGGCTCGGGCAGACCCCAGGCTCGCTCCCACGAATCGAGCATTTCAGTCGTCGCCCGCGGATCCGACTCGATCTCTAGCAGATCGGCCGCACGACCGTCGGCCCAGCCCATGATGCCCGAGAGCCCATAGACGACCTTCATCAGCGTCGCGTCGGGCCAGCGCGGCCACGCAATGCCCTGCGGCAAAAGATTGCTTAATGCAAAAGCGTACTCTTCCTGCCCGCGGCGGATATGCCGATCATTCGGTAATGGCGGAGGCAGCGGCGAAAATGCAGGCGAAGGAAGCTGCGTTGGCGATTGCGGCGGACCAGGGACAAAGCCGTTGCTCATGGCGTGGGATAGGTGATGGTCCCGAGCGTGGCGAGCGCGCCATTGTGCGGCATCGGATGATCTTCCATGTCTAGCTCGAACTCATTCGTGACGCGATTGATCGCCTCCGCGACCCATGATGCGTAGATGGTCGTGCCGGCGACGAGCTGCCCATCGACCTGATGCGCGGGCATCGCGCGCTCGACCAACATGGCGCTGACTGCAGTCGCGACTTGATTGCGCGCCGTCAACGAATCGCTCACCAGCGCGAGATTGAAATTGATCGGTTCCGGCACTGGCGCTTGTACAAAGAAATCTCGCACGGCGACAGGTCGCTTGCGATTGAGATAATCGGTGACCACAGCGATGTCGTCCGCTGTTGGAAAGCCGCCGGTATCCGCACGCAATGCATCGGTCATAAAGCGCAGCGTGACAGTTCCCATGCCAAGCTCGCGCGGCGCGCACCAGGCGCGCGTGATCGAAGGAATCGACAGCGCCCATGCCTCGTAATCGTATGCACATCCGCCCATCGGCGGCTGGCGAATTCTGCGAAGCACACGCGCGCGCAGATCTTCGTCAGTCTCGACATCCGTGCCACCGCGTAAATCGATGACGGCAACATCGTTGTCGATGCCAAAAATCGGTGTCGCCGGCGCCAATAGCGTCCCGTTTAGCTGATTTTGATTCGCACCGGGATTGATGCTCTTGACCGCGATTTCGAGCGGTTGCGCACCGGTGTCCGGCAATGTCTTGAATTCCAAAGTCTCGTAGGTTTCACCCGTCGGCGCGACCAAGACAGCACCCTCTGGAATTATCACGCCAGGGGTGCCGGTAAAGCCAACCGTGCCCGATGCTTGTGTTGCGCCCTTGCGTCCCAACGAACCGTCGGCATTGACCAGCCAAATTTGTCCATGCCGATCGAGCCATTCCGTCTCGGCGGTATCCGGCATGAGCTGCAGCGCAAGCCAGTCGATGTATTTGAGCACGAGGCGCGCGAGGCCGGCCATCGCATCCGACATGACACGGAGCGCGGTATTGCCGACAATGGCCGCTCCTTGCAGCGACGAGGTAATGTCGTCGCGCGTCATCTCGCGAACTTGTCTAAGAGTAGGAGTCTGCCAAGGCATTTAAGTCGACCATCGATACGGCGAGAGAATTGGCTCTACGCGCATCGCCGCCCACAAATCTTGGAACAACAGATCGACTTCCGCGACATTCCCGCGATAGACAATGACACGGACATCAATGCGCTCACGACCGACGCGTTCAGCCGTCACAACGATGGAGCTGCATAGCTTCATGTCGATGAGCGGCTGGAGTGCCTGACGTGTATAATCCTCAGCGCGAAAAACCGTGTCGCCTTCCCAAGCATAGGCATCGGCAACCTTGGCCCGTTCGAGCAGCCAATTCTTGGTCCCGATCGGCCAAGCGTTCCAAATTGCCTGCGCATCGAGATCGCCCCACCAACCGCGGCGGTCGTCGCTATCTGGATCAGGTCGGATCTCATCGGCATCCGAAAGCTTGTCGGTCATCAAAGCGACTTTGCAATAGTTTCCAAGCTCTTGGCGCTGATCGAGCAGTCCATTTTTCAGCAATAGCCAATCCGCCACGGTCTCCCGCAACGTCGCGCTTGATACGATACGAACGTCAGTCATCGAGTTGCAATTCCCGGTATTACCCTAGATAAAACACGAAGCGTGCGCGGGCAGAACGCAGGATGGATAATGCCGTTCTCTTCCTCGATCTCGCTTGCCCGCTCTTCGATCTTCAACGTCTCATCCGCATAGATGCGATTGGCAAGATAAAGCGATGGCATCGGCATGCCAGTTTGATAGGTCATGAAGCGTGGCAACTGCAGTTCGGTTCTCGCCAGATGATTGATTAGCGCACCAGCCATAGCATTGAGCGTCTGATAAACGCTCACATCGACCTCATCGATGCCGAGCGCCTTCGCCGCGTCGAATGCGTCACGCATGTACAGCAGCATATTTTCGATCTCCGTTTGCGTCTGGAATGCCGTACTTGCGACGATCTGCGATTGCACCGCCAACGTCATGACAAGCGCGTTACGAAAAACGGCCTGCGAAAATGGCGAGGTGTCGGCCGCTTGGCTCATCAAAAACAGCCGCGTCGCATCGAGACCGCTGAAAGTCGCGCCCGCTGGAATGCAAGCGGCAAAGATTTCCTGCAACTGCGTGCCGAGTTCATCACCGCGGATTGCCGCCTCGGCATTCGAGCGCAGCGTGTTGATCAATACGCGCACAGTATCGCGTTCTTTCGTTGGTGCTGGCGGAATGCTCGCCAGCAACGTATTAAGCGTGCCGACAAGAATGTCGGCCGCTTGCTCAACTTGCGTGAGATACGTCGGCGGCAAATCGATTCTGACGACGCTCCATTGCAACCGCGGAAATGCAAAATTCAGATTGCCGAGTGAATAGTCATCTACCGCAGCAACGTAGTTGACTTTAATCGGGCCGACCGGCGGCCACACCGCTGGACCGATCGAGTAGCTGGCCGCCGCGAGATGATAGTTGAATCCGACGAGCGGCGCGGAGAACGCGAGTGATCCGACCGCCCACGCGTTGGCGAAGAACTTAAAGTTCTGCGTGCTCGCCGGCGTGGCAAAGGCGAGCGGTTTGAGCGAATAGGCGTTAATCGTTAATTTTTGATTAACCTGCCGCAGCGTCACCGTCGAGAATACCGGGTGTCCGAGCGAATACGGATTGGCATTACACGGCTTTAGATTGCTCGAACTGAAAAGCGTCGGCGTCGCAAAAACCGGATGCCCGAGCGTGTAAGTCGCCGACGTGAAGTGGTAGTTGAAGCCGAGCGGGCCGACCGGCCTGAAGCCGAGTGCACTGACCGAGTACGAGAAGACGTTGAGCGCGTGGACGACGCGAGTGACGAGCGGGATACTGAGGCCCTGGAGCGAGTAGGCTGACGCCGAGAGGTGCTGGTTCTGGTGCAGCGTCGGAATCGCGAAGGCCGGATGGCCGAGCGAATAGTCGCTGGCGACGACCGAAACGCCAGACTGAAACGCGGTCGCCTGGAAACTAGGGGGGCTGCCTTGGAATGCCGGATTGCCGGACATCGCTTACATGCAAAATTCAGTGATGACAGCAACGCCCGGAGCACCCACGCCACCTGCGGCAGTTCCAGTGCTCCCCACGGCAATGCCGCCCCTGGCACCGCTGCCATAGCCAACAGGTGGAGACGCCGAACCAGCCGAAACGGCATTGTTAGCCACGGCCGGGATGAGGCCACCAGCGCCAAACATGCTGTTAGCGCCATGGGCCAAGAGCAATGCTACCGGACCACTATTACCTCCAGGCATTCCGCCAGGGTTGCCAGGGATGGTGAAATCACCGGTGCCGACAGCACCTCCAGCCGCCATGGGAACTAAGCCACCTTGAGTGGTATAGTGAGTACCGCCCGCACCGCCGTTCGCCGTGCACAACGTGCCAATCGAGGTGGTCCCGCCCGCACCGCCGTCGCCGGCGCCAGCCGAGCCAGCTGAGCCTCCCGAACCGATGGTCACCGTCTGAGAAGCGCCGATCTGCGCAGCGCTTCTCGTCGATCTAGAGTAGCTGCCGGAGCCGCCGCCGCCGCCGTTTCCAGCGGTGGTGCTGGTGCCGCTGCCGGTACCACCGGAGCCGCCGCCACCACCAACGACTTCCATGATGGCAAAGAGCATGCCGGCTGTAGGGATGTAGGTCCCGCTCGCGGTGATGACCTGAGTCACGATGCGCGAGACGGTGATGCGGCTCAAGATCCCGTAATACGTCGACCCGCCCGTCGACCAGAGGTCGAGCGTGTCGCCCTGATTGAGCACGAACGAGGCGACCGAGCTTAGGCCGAGATTGATCGTCGCGCCGCCCGTGCCGCTGACGGTGACCGCGCCGGCCGCGATGTTTCGCAGCGTAGTCCTCCATCCCAACGGCATGTTGCCGCCGGTCGGTGCCGGCAGCGAGACTGCGATCGCGCTGCTGCTGTTATAGGTGACGAGCGAAAGATGATCGCTGTTCGCGATCGTGTCCGTCGTGATCGTGACTGTACGATAGCCGAGCCAGAAGCTGTGATCGGCGTTCCAGTTCGATGGACGCACCAGCGTCGCGTCGGCGCCGTCCGCGATCGCCGAGACGAAGGCGTGGGTGAGGGACTTCGCGGTCATTATGAGCCTGGGATGCCGAAGTCAAAGGCAGGGAGCGAGAAGACATTGCCGGCGGTCACGGCCTGCGACGCTGCCAGATCGTTATCGACGAGCAGCCGAGAATTGACGCTGTCGCTGATGCACCAGCGCGCCGCCGTACCGGTACCCGTCACCGTGCCGCTGGTGACAGCCACCGTAGTCACCTTGCGGCCGTCCGGCGTTCGCGCGGTCGGACCAGTCAGCGCGGCGCCGGCGCCGAAGTTCTGATTGCCGAGTGTCATCGTCGCGATGTCCGCGAACGACATCGGCTGCGCCGACAAAATGTGAATGTGCGTCGCCGTATTTTTCAGGCCGACGAGGCCGTTGTCGAGCACCCAATCATTGCACTTTCCAGGCATAGCATGACCTCCTTGTTCGCGGGCGCTCTGCCCACGTCGGTTGAACGCGATATTTGGAATTGCGCGCGGGTTTAGCGGCTACGCGACGGGCGCAGGATTGTTGAGCGCAGCCATCTCGCGATTCAAAAGACCAGCGATTACCTGCAGCGAATTGCTCGACGTACTGGTAACTTGCGTCGCCGTGTCGATCTGGACCGACGAGAACGTTGATTGTCCCGCCTCGACGAACGCCATTTCAAACTGCGCATAGCCGCCGCGCTCGCGGCTCTCCGTCACCGAATAGCGCTCACACTGAAACAGCTCCGGACCAATCCGATTGTTGTAAGGATCGACGAGGCGACCAGGACCAAGGCTTTCAAGCGCTGAGATCAATGCATCGCGCGCGATGTCATAATCGTTCGACATGTTGCCGTGCTGCTGACCTGGCCAGCGCTGAATAACGTAGCCGGTGATCTGATAACGAACAGCGTGGCGGCCCATGTCCTCCGCGTACGGCAAATCGCGCTTAGGATACTCATGCAGCACCGTGCGACGGCCCGACACGCGGCCCTGATGCTCGACGTGAAAAGCAGCGCCTTTGAAGGACGCTTGTCGCAACCGCTTGCGCCAAAGGACCGGGCTGATTTGCAACATCGAAGCCATTTCACGGCTTCCTTACGAAATCGCGCGCGGTGATAACGCCGCCGACGGTCAAGTTTCCCTCGATCTGCAAATTGCCTCTCACGCTGACGTTGCCGTCATCGTCGACGGTGATCGCCTCAAGCACTCGTTTCTGGCGTGTGTGTTTTTCCAATTGTTGTTGAGTGTCGGGAGGATCAGGCGTCTTGATCGCGATGTCGTCGGCTGACGGATCAGGACTGCCGGCGAGCCACTTGTCATCACTTGGTTTGTAGCCTTCTTTGCCGACGTAGAGATTGCCGAGAATGTGAACGTCACCGGTGAAAATCTTCTTCTGTGTGTCACTCTTGATTTTTGCTGATTTCAAAGTGATCTGCTGATCGGCATCGTGCGTGATCTGCTTGTCCGCCTTCCACCACCAGCTCGTATTTTCGTTATCCCAATAACCGCGCAGCTCACCATCTTTGCGGGCGCTGCTGCCGCCACCGCCGCCGCCGCTATCAGCTAGCGCACTAACTTCACGAGTGCCACCACCGCCGCCGCCGCCGCCGCTGTCTTGTGTCTTCTTGTAGAATTCGATCCGGTTTTTGGTCAAACGCACTTCGGTATGCACCGAATCGCCGTCATGCTTATAGCGCTGCTGACCGCCGGCACCCTGGCTACCGCCGGCACTGCTCCCACCGCCGCTGCTCCCGCCGCCGCTCTGTCCGCCCTGCTGGCCTTGCCGCTTTTGCGGCTTACGCGATTGCTTCTTCTTTTCCACATAGGCGATCGAAATGCGCCGATCGGTACTTTGTCCACCGCCGCCGCCATCCGCGGCCTGCGTGCCGGCACCGGCGCCGCCGCCGCCCTGCTGATCTTGCTGCTCGGCATCGCAGCCGACGACATAGACGCCATCTTTCTGATCATCGCGCTTACGAAAGTAAGTCAGTTGCTTACCGTCCTGGCAGTCATATAACCCGCCCTCACCCGGCTCCATGTCATAGGGTCGACAACGCCGGTCTTGTGGCAGACCGATCGGATGTGAACGCTGGCCATTGGCATAGAGCATGACCATCTCACACGCCTCGCCCTTCGGCTGGTTCTTGTTGTACTGCGCATCGCCCTGACCGCCGCCTTGACCGCCCTGGCCGCCTTGCTGTTGCTGACCCTGCTGCGAATCCTTCTGCTTCAACGGCACCATGGTCGTGCCGAGCGGTTGCCAAACCTCGAAATTGGTCGGTGATTCAGAATGGAATACATCGGCCGTCTTGCATTCCTGACAAAGATGATTGTCGTCGACCTCGCGCAAGGTCGCGCGCGAGATCCCAGTCTGCGCTACGCGCGATGCCCACGAGGCCGTGCTTCGCATAGTCATGATTGCCTGCCTATTTTGCTTCCGGCTCACCGCCGAGCGCCGCTGGATTGACCAGCTCTAGTGTCGAGCGCGTGCCGCTACTGTCGTCTTGCGTGAACGTGACCGCCTTAAGGATGAGGCTGCGGCCGTACATCACCAGCATTGGCGAATTGACGGTAACCATTTCGCCCGGTTTCCAAAGTCCGCCCGATGGCGGAGCTTGCGCGCTGTGTTGCCAGCTCAGCAGCGTAACGGTGACCCAAATTTGCAGCGAATCGGCAAAGCCGCTTTCCATCTTGGCCCGGTTGAGCATCTGATCGTTGCTCCACGCCGGGATCTCGCTCAGATTGATCTTCGGCAAGAAGCCGCTGCTAAAGTCCGATGTTATGCCGCCCTGCTCGGACTGGCGCTGATGCGTTGGGTCAGCACCCCATGCGTCGTCACTGCCTGGCGCCTGGCCCATGCTCTTGAAGTCCGAGCCTTCGCCACCGCCGGCTTCCGGCTCGCCAGACCCGACAGCCTTGAGCGAATGAATCGTTTCTTGACCGATGAGAATGTTGACGCCTTCGATGGCGCTCCCACCGCCGCCGGCTGTACCAAGTTCGAGCTGGCCAGTATTGGTCTCGCCGAGTACGGTGTTCGACGCACGTGCATAGCGTTCAAGCAATTCCCACGCACTTTCGCCCGGTTGCAGCGATACGCGCTTGAATTGTTGATCTGAACCCGCCTTTCCAGTCACGCCGATGCCGAAAGGCTGGACGATCTTCTGTGCCAACTGCTGAAAATTGATATTGTTGAATTCTCCGGTCTTATGAGGGACCGACGCTTCCGCTAGCCGCCCAGCCCGGCCTTGTCCCTGAATCTCGACAACATGCTGTTGCGCGTCGTAATGCGCCCGGCGCGTGACAACCTCGCCGTCGATCGCAAGATATCCGTCAAGATAGACCTGGCATTTTTGTCCAGGGATGATGCGCATCGCATCGCCAGTACGGCCCGACCAGCTCGTCCCGATCGGCTCTTGCTCGGAGCAAGTGAAGCGAAACGTATTCGCCGGCACCTCGCGCTTTGCTAATCGAACCGCGACCGTTTCCCACTCGAAGTACTCGCTGCCGTCGATGACAACAACGGCGCGATTGAGATACGGAAAACGCGTCCGCTGATCGCCGTTGGCCATTATTCTTCGTTGTAGGCGTTGGCGGCCTCGTCGCCGCCAGTGTTGCCGGCGCTGCCCATCTGACCAGTGTGCTGCAGCTTGACGCGCGGTTCGTTGAAGACGCCGCTGGCTGATGCTTTAGCCCGCATGCCGCGCGGCGCATTTTTGAAGTTGACGTCGACCTGCGCGCGGCCGCTGATCTTGGGAGTCGAAGTGAACGGTTTATCCTGAGCTTCGCGACCGCCTCCTAATCCCAGCTCTGCCAAATGCCGCCGACCGAACAGCGTATCGATTGAGAAGTGGCCGGTGTCTGGATTACGCCAATGCTCGCCACCGCTCATGCCCCACTTCTGTTCGAGCGCGTTGAGCGTCTTGGGGTTAGCACGGATCCATTGGGCTACATCGCGATCGACAACGTCGCGCGAATGCTGCGCCCAGTCGATCGCCAGCCCTGCAGGATGCTGCGAAGGATTGCGCCCGCGCAGACCGTAGCCGCCGAGATTTCGCACTGGCGCACCAGCCGCGATCAGGTCGTTGAAGAAGCCTTTGAACTGCTGCGCAGCGCGAGCATTGACGGTGACCTGCTGGCCGTTCGCCAGTGTGATGGTCTCGCGTGTGCCAGAAAATCCTGAGCCGGATGGCACATTGAAGCGGCCACCGCTGCCGCGGCCAGTGCCAGGATCGTCGCCTTCCATCATCGGCGATGTAGTGCCGGCGCCGGGAGCGCCGCCGCCGCCGCCGCCCCCAAGAGCCTGACGAATGCCTCCGAGTGTTAGGCCACCGATGCCACCGCCGCCATCACCAGCCGCAGGCGGCGTACTCGGCAAGACATCAGATGGCGAAATTTTGCTGAACGACTTGCCATACGCCCAGTACGACTGCGCGCCCTGTTCGCCCATGATGCCGCCCGCGCGCACGCGCCGCGCCATGATTTTGACGGCCATCTGCGCGTTGAACTCAGGATCAGCAAGCTGCTCCTTCGTAAACGGCGTCTTCTGCAATCCATACGAAGTCGCATCCTGCCCCGAGAGCTGAAACAGGCCGCGCGATCCGTGGCCGAACTTACCGACGTCGCCGACCGTGCCCGTCTTTAGCCCGCTCTCGTTGTAAGCGAGCTTGGTCATGAACGCGGCCCATTCCTGCGGACTGCCCGTCTTGATGCCCCAGCGAGCCCCGTCAGGAGGCACATAGCCCGAAAGACTAGAACCGGAAATCATCGCTGCGAGCCGCGACTGCAGGGCACCGCGATCGACGCGACCGCCCCGACCTGCGGTCAATGGAGCGCTCGGATCTGCTCCGCCGCCGCCAGCGCCGCCGCCGCCGCCAAGAAAGCCGCGTTCCCTCGCCTCTTGCAATGTGTTGGCCGCCGCTTCCGGCGAGGTCGGTATGTTCAGCCCACCTGCACCGCCGCCGCCTGCACCCCGGCCGCCACCTGCACCGCCGCCACCTGCGCCGCCACCTGCGCCCCCGCCGCCTGCGCCCCCGCCGCCGCCCGCACCGCCGCCACCACCTGCAGGCGCACCACCTCCGAGGCCGCGCAGCGCACCCATTGGCCCGACCTGCTGGCCTTCGACCGTGTAGCCGGCGCCGCTCTGGAATGGTGCGGCTTGGCCCGATGGCGTGTAGGCGACATTCTGAAAGCCGCCGCTTCGTGCGTCAGCCTGAGCTTGAGGGCCGCCGCCCATTCGGTCCCGCAACCATTTCATTACGTCGGCGGTGTCGCGCAGATAGCCTTTTGATTCGCGATCGACGATGATCGGCACACCCTCGCCGCCGCCGCCGCCGCCCATTCCGCGCAGCGTGCCCACCGGGCCACCGCCATCACCGACCCGAGCGCCTCCTGCACCGACGTCGCCGATCCCGAGCTGATTGGCCAACGTATCCCCGCCGCCGAGTGGAGCGTGCTTCCAACCGAACCCCATCAGCCAACCGCGCTGACCTATACGCGGATGGCCACTGGCATACCGACGCAATCTGCGTCCCCACTGGACATTCTTCGACATCCCGCTCGGATCGCGCCGCCAATTTTGAAATGCTTCGCTGCCAGTGTCGCCGGCTTGCTCCCAAACGTCTCCCCAAGGAGCAAAGTCCTCTCCCCTGGCGCGCATGGGAATGCGCCACGTTCTCGGCGCGCCTTCCTCTGGCGGCTTCTGTTCGCCGGGCGGTTTCTGTTTACCGCCATCGCCAAACAATGGCTCTGTCTGCTCAAAGAAATTTTTCCAAGCGTCGCTTTCGGTGATGCTCTGCAAATAACCTTTGAGTCTATTGAGAGCGCCTGGAATTTTCGAATCAACCCACTCGTACATTTCGGCAAGCTTATTGATTGCCGTTGTCCCATATTCAACCCACGCCTTGGAACCCTCATCGAGTAGAGCTGTTCTGACATTGATCAACGCAACTCGCAGTCGGACATACGCTGCATCCAATTGATTTTGGAGATCTTCTGGCGGCACCCATGGCGGCCTGATCTTCCTCGCGATCTCCGCTTCTTGACGCAAGATTTCGAAAGGCTGGTGGATTAACTCCGCGATGCGCCGCTGCACGGCTTCGTCTTGAAGTCCAAACCACGGTAGAAATATTTGTTCCCAAGCTTGCCCTGGTGGCATGCCTCTCTTCAAAGCATTCGTAAGGTCTTGAACAATACGATCGCCAGCAGGACCAAATTTCTCCAACTGTTGAAAAAGCTCAGAGGCTGATCCACGGATAAGATCATGGAATTGCTTCGCCCATGTGATCATCCGCTGATTCGTTTGCTCGACCGTTTGGCCAAGCGCCTCACCGACTAGCTGCTGATGCTTGATGAAGGCATCGGTCGTCTCACCTAAGATAATGCGAAGGTTTGTGGCTCTAATTCCTGATTCACTGATCGCATCAGCAAGTTTCGTGAACCCGGCTGCGAGGCCAGCGCTAGCAGCCAAGACACCGCCAAACGCGCCGCCGGCGCCACGCAACACACTCAGAAACGATGTCATCCCTACAGACGCACCGCCGACGCTCTTGGAAAATTCCGAAAACGCTCCTTTCAATACGTCGGAGACACCGCGCAAGCGAACTTCGGTGCTTCCTAGACGCTCGCCGATCGTCGTGAGTTCTTTGCCGACGCTGGAAAACTGCTCGCGGCCATGCTGGCCCGTCTCGTCCATCCGGCGCTTAAAATCATCGAGCTTACCGACGATCTCCTGAAACTTCGCGGAGAATTCGTCTTCGAGCTGGAAGGTTATGGTTGCGGTTTCGCGCGCCATTTATTCGTTCAACTTCTCCTGCCACGCATTTTCGATCCGATCGCGCTCATAGAGGCGATCGGTCCAGATGCAATCACGCTCGATTTGGGAGAACGGTTTGTTGAGGAAGATTTGCGGGTCTTGGCCGTATTCTTTCGCCAGCCGGTAGCAATTGACGATTACGTTGTCCACCGGTCTGGCACGAAAAAACCGAAGAGCATCAGCGCTCCATTCTGCCAATCGCGCGAATCCAATTGTC
>Ga0066903_100001602_pt1 | contig 16805 bp, 16 predicted proteins | sample PanSoiMetaGPlot1_FD_67491 | JGI IMG/M metagenome (GOLD analysis project Ga0066903, IMG submission 67491) | Tropical forest soil microbial communities from Panama analyzed to predict greenhouse gas emissions - Panama Soil - Plot 1 (version 2) | ecosystem: Environmental > Terrestrial > Soil >... | reverse complement strand
CGGACCGTGTGCGCTCCCGCCGACACGGGGACCTGCACGTACTCGACGATGTTTCGCCCGGCCTCGGCGCTCCACTTCTGCTTGACCGATCCGAGGGGCAGCGCCTCGTTGTCGACCTCGATCGTCAGGCCGTCGTCGGGCCCCCTGGGATCGCTGTCCGCGCAGCCGACCGCCACGCGCAGCATCGGCTTCTCGCCGGTCGCCACCGATTCCAGCAGCACGTTCAGCGATCGCGTCTCGCGATCCTGGATGACCACCTCCGTTTGATACTGGCGCATCCCCGGGGCGGTGACGCGCAGCTGGTGCCCGCCGCTCGCGACCTTTTGTGTGACGCGCCCGGTGCCGACCTGGTGGTCGTCGATGAAGACGGACGCCCCCGCGGGCGCCTCGACGACCAATGTCCCTTCGTGGATCTCTTTCTGGAGTGTGATCGTCAGCGTCAGCTCCGGGCCGCCCGCGACCATCACGGGCTTCTCATAGGTGGTGAAGCCGTCCTTGGCGACGCGCAGGTGCCGCTCGCCGATGTCGAGCACGATCGGCCCGGCGAGCGGCGACGTCCCGGCCGCCTCGTCGTCGACGAAGATCTGCGCGCCGTCCGGGCTGACCTTCAGCGTCGCGCGCGTCGTGAACGGCTCGATCATCGCGATCAGATCCTGGGCATCTTTCTTGTCGCCCGCGGACAGAAGGCTTCCGCCCTTTTCGATGTACTGCTTCAGCGTCGCCGTCACCTTCGCGTAGTGGCGCAGGTTCTTGTGGCAGAAGGCGATGTTCCAGAGGAGGCGGGGATCCTTCGAGGCGTCGTAGGCGCTCTGGAACTTGATGAGCGCGCCGGCGAAGTCGCCGTCGCTCGCCAGCAGCTTGGCGGCCTCGAAGTCGGCCTTGGCGGTTCCGGTCAGCGTCTGCGACAGCGATTTCGGCGACTCGCGCTTGGCCGCGTCCTTCTTGCCTTCCGCGCGAAGAACCGCTGGCGCGGACGCGAACACCACGGCGATCGCGATGCCCGCGACAGCGCGCGTCCTCAATCCTTAATCTCCATGTTCAACTTTCGCCGGGCGGGCTCCTGCGCGGGCGGCTCGGCGGCCTTCGCGGGTGCCGCTGGAATCGGCGTCGCGGCGGCGCGCGGCTTCTGGTGCTTGACCGCGGGATGCGAGCGCGGGGGCGCGGCCGGCTTCGCCGGCGCCTCCACGGCGGCGGGCGCGGGCGACGGGGTGGGCGCGGGCGTGGGGGCAGCCGCCGCCGGCGCGGGCGGGGGCGCCGCAGGCGGGGAGGGCGCCACCGCCGCGGGTGGCGGCGTGACGGGCGCCGGAGCGACCGCCGCCGCTTCCGTCGCGCGCCGCGTCTCGCCCTCCGGCCGCGCGCGCGTCGTCCACCAGGCTACGCCGGCGCCGACGACGCAGGTGCCGACGATGGCCATCACCAGCCGCCGACGCTGCTTCGCCTGCTGTGCCAGCGCCAGCGGATCGTCCGTCTCCGCCGGATCACCGATTGTCGTCGGCGAGCGCGTCGGGGCCGCTGCCGGCCCGTCCGTCCCCGCGGCGCTCCCGACTGCGGGCGCACCCAGCACGCGCGCGATGCGTTCGATCGAGATCTCGCTGCGCGGCGGGGCGAACGGCGCCAGCGCTCGCGCGAACTCGGCGACGTTCGCGTAGCGCTGCGCCGGTTCGCGCGACAGGGCGCGCGCGATCACCGCGGACAGCGCGGGCGGCAGATCGGGCCGCTTCTCGGACAGCCGCGGCGCATCCCGCTGGGTGACCATGAAGACGATCTCCGGCATCGACTCGGCGACGAACGGCGGCGCCCCGGTCAGAAGCTCGTAGAGGATGACGCCGAGGGCCCAGATGTCGGCGCGCGCGTCGACGTTCTTCGACGACATCATCTGCTCGGGGGACATGTACTGCGGCGACCCCATCACGTTCGAGGTCTGCGTCAGCCCGGACGACGCGCCGTCGCCGCTCTTCGAGATCCCGAAGTCCAGCACCTTGACGATCGGATCGCGCGCGGCCCGCCGCGCCAGGAACAGGTTCGCCGGCTTCAGATCCCGATGCACGATGCCGAGCGCGTGCGCCTCCGCGATCGCCTCGCACGCCTCCAGCAGATAACCGACCGCCTGGCCGACCGGCATCGCGCCGCCCTTGCCGAGGGTCTGCGACAGATCGCTGCCCTCGAGGTACTCCATCACCATGTAGGGCGACCCGGTCGGCAGCGTGCTGACGTCGATGACGCGCGCCACGTGCTCGCTCTGGATCTGGACGGCGGCCCGCGCCTCTCGCGCGAAGCGCTGGACCACCTGCGGGTGATCCAGGACCTCGGGGAGCAGGAACTTGAGGGCGACGCGCGTCTCCAGCTGGACGTGCGTCGCGGCGACCACGACGCCCATCCCGCCCACGCCCAGCACCCTCTCGACCCGGTACTTTCCGTCCAGGATGTCGCCCGGCCTGACGGGCGAGGGTGCGGTCGATCCGAGCGGCATTACCGGGCCACCTTCAGGATCGCCTGTTCGGTCCCCGACGCAGCGACGTAGACGGCCGACGGCGCGACCGCGATCCCGGTCGGCCCGGGCTGGGAGCCGCCGCCGCACCCGTTGCACTGGTACGCCGCCACGCCGTTACCGAGGTTCCCGGCCACCGGCGTCGGCGTGCCGCCCGCGACCGGCACCTTCCAGGCCGTGGTGTCGGTCGACCAGTAGACGTTCGTCGAGTCCACGGCCGCCCCGCCGGTCGTACCCCAGAATCGGGCCAGCGTCTTGGAGGCGCCGCCGTCGAGGGGCACGCGCGTCACCGCGCCGGGCGGGGGGCCCATCGCCAACTGATTGTCGTTGCACTGGCAGCCGCTCGCGATCGCGTAGATGTACGATTCGTCCGCCGCGATCGGGCCGGTGAAGCTGATCGGGAGCGGGAGCGTGCGCATCGACCCGCCGCCGACCGGGAAGACGTGCAACCAGGTCGCTCCGTTGTCCCAGGTCTCGAAGGCGACCATCGTTGTGTTGGCGACAAGATCGGTCGAGGTCGGGCTGTTGTAGCTGGTCATCTTGCCGACGATCTGCCCCACCTGACCGGCGCCGCCGATCATGGCGTCGCCGATCGCGTAGCTGGCGGTGTTGTTCGACATGAGAGACAGCAGGAAATAGACGTTCGGACCGCTGACCGCCAGCGAGGCCCCTGGGTTTGCACCGCCGTTTGCGACCTGGATGCCGGCGTTGGCCAGCAACGTGGACAGGGCGCTCCAAGCCATGAGGACCGTGGGCGTGCCGCCGGTCAGCGGCTGCTGCACGAGATCGAAGCATTGCCCGGCCGGGCATCCGGAGCCTCCGCCCGGAATGGCGGCGAAATAGTAGACGTTGGCGTCGTCGACCACGAACGTCGTTCGCCCGGTGTTGAGGCTCGCCCCATCGCTGACGAGCACGGTCCCCGCGGTGCCGGCCGCCGCCGACAGCGGCAGCCTGTAGACCACGTTGGACTGATTGTTCCCGCTCCAGAAGACCGTCGTCGCGTTGGTCTTCACCAGCGCCGACGACCCGGTCTGGGCGATCCGGACCGCCGCCGGGCCGCAGGACGAATCGAGGCACGGCGCGCCGACGGGGCAGACAGTGCCGCACCCGCCGCAGTTGAGGCCATCGGTCGTCGTGTCGGTCTCGCAGGTGTTCTGCGAAGACGGGTTGACGCAGCTGGCATACCCCTCGGCGCACATATAAGGACCGGTGAACCCACTCTTGCACCCGGCCGCCAGCGCCAGCGTTGCGCCCACGAGCGCGCCCGCAGACCGGCCAACGAGACCCTCCACGAAGGCTCCGCGCATTACGCTCCCTCCTATCATGCCGTAACCAGGCCCCCTGACGCGACGTATTTCGAATGTCATGAAGGCCCGATCGGTCGTGCTGCTCGCCGCCGCATTCGTCTGCCTGGCGGCTGGATGCTCGTCGACCGCGCGGGGCGCGCCAGCTCCCTGGCGCCGCGCGGTCCTGGTCGAGCTCTACACGTCGCAGGGGTGCAGCTCGTGTCCTCCCGCGGATGCGTTCGTGCGCGAGCTTCCGGCCCTCGGATTCGGCCGGGACAGGGTGATTCCACTGACCTTCCACGTCGACTACTGGGACCGCCTGGGCTGGAAGGATCCGTTCGCGAGCGGCGCGTTCACCGAGCGCCAGCAGTGGTACGCCCGTTCGCCGAACCTGCGCTCCCCGGACGGGGCGGCCGGGCTGGACGGGCTCTACACGCCCCAGATGATCGTCGATGGCACGGTCCAGTTCTCGGGCCAGCGCCGCCAGACGGCGCTGCGGGAGATGGAACGCGCGGGCGGGCGTCCGCCGCCGCTCGATCTGGAGGTCCGCGCGACCGTCAAGGGATCGACGATCGACCTGACCGTCGGCAGCTCCCGGGCCGAAGGCACGGGGCGCGATCGGGACTGGCGGATCGTCGCGGCGCTGGCGGCGCGCACGGCGCGAACCGCGGTCGGGCGGGGCGAAAACGCGGGCGAGACGCTGAACGAGGTGGCGGTCGTCCGGGCGCTCTCCGACAGGGTTCCGCTGCCGCCGCCGCGGACCCCCGCGCGCCTCCAGCTCTCCCGGCCCGCCGATCTCGCCTGGTCGGACGTCGACATTGTCGTCTTCGCCCAGTCGGACACCACGCGCGAGATCGGCGCGATCCGCACCCTCGACGGCCGGCAGCTCGGTCCGGGGCGGTAGGGCTCGGCGCCGGCTGGTGACGCCGCGCACGCATGTCCGTCGTCCGCAGCTTCGGTGAAGAAAAGGACGGTGTCGGCACACAAACGCACGACTTCACATCCAGTGGTGCGGCGCGGACTATCCTCTAGCGGGAATACACCATTCGCATGACCAGGAGATTAGGTGCGCTCGTCGGGATCCGCGTCGTCGCCGTCGCCATGATGGCCGGCCTCGGCTGCGGGCGGACGGAGCTGAACCTTTGCAAGACCGGCGAGCCGTGTCACACGTCGATCACGACGTGCCCGGGTGGCAACTGCGACGGCGGCCAGCCCGACGGGCCGACCACCTGCTCGGAGGGCATGGAGGTCTGCGGCACCAGCTGCACGGACGTCCGCACCGACCCGGCCAATTGTGGAAGTTGCGGAAAGCGGTGCGGCGCGAACCAGACCTGCAAGAACGGAAGCTGCGGCTGCTCGGCGGCCGGCCAGACCAGCTGCGGCGACGTCTGCGTCCTGCTCCCGACCGATCCAAACCATTGCGGCAGCTGCGACCGTGCCTGCGGCAGCGGCGCGGCGTGCATCAACAGCGCGTGCGTCTGCCCGGCGGGCAGCGGTCTCTGTGAAGGTGTCTGCCGCTCGTTCGACAGCGATCCCGAGAACTGCGGCTCGTGCGGGAACGTTTGCCCGAGCGCCAGCAGCTTCTGTCAGGCCGGATCGTGCGTCGGCGGCTGTACCGCGCCTTACACGGCATGCGGCGCGAGCTGCGTCGACCTGACCAGCGACTCGGCGAGCTGCGGCGCCTGCGGCGTGGCCTGCGAGGGCGGTCGGTCGTGCATCGCTTCGACCTGCGTCTGTCCAACCGGCTACACGGATTGCGGCGGGACGTGCGTCGCCCTCGACTCTGACGCCGCCAACTGTGGCACCTGTGGGAACGTTTGCGGCAGCGACGCGGCCTGCGCGGCCGGCACCTGCATCTGCCGCGCGGGAACCACCTCGTGCGGAGGCAAGTGCGTCGACGTCACCGAGGACCCTGCGAACTGCGGCGCCTGCGGGAACGCCTGCGCCGAGGGACAGGTCTGCACGCGCGGCAAGTGCGCGGCCAACTGCACCGCACCGCAGGTCGCCTGCGGCGCCAGCTGCGTCGATCTGACCCGCGACGGCGCGAACTGCGGCGCCTGCGGGAACGTCTGCCCGCCGCCCGGCTCCTGCCAGGCGTCGAGCTGTGTCTGTCCGGGATCGCAGCGCGACTGCGCGGGCGCCTGCACCGACGTCACCGACGATCCGGCCAACTGCGGCGCTTGCGGGAACGCCTGCTCGTCGCGGCAGATCTGCTCGGCCGGCATGTGCGGCTGCGCCGGCGGAGCGACCGCCTGCGGCTCGAACTGCGTCGACACCACCAGCGATCCGGCGAACTGCGGCGGCTGCGGCCGGGCCTGCGCGGCCAGTCAGGTCTGCGCGCAGGGCATGTGCCGCACCAACTGCCCGGGCGGCACCAGCAACTGCAGCGGGGCTTGCGTCAATCTGCAGACCGACGAGGCGAACTGCGGGGCGTGCGGTCGGGCCTGCGCGCAGGGCGAGCAGTGCCTGTTCGGCATGTGCGGCTGTCCGATCGGAACGCGTCGCTGCGGCGCGCGCTGCATCGACGTCCGGTCCGACTCCCAGAACTGCGGCGCGTGCGGGCGCACCTGCGCGGGCGGCACCAGCTGCACGGACGGGCTGTGCGTCTGCCCGTCCGGATCGATCTCGTGCGGCGGAACCTGCACGTTCACCGCGACCGATCCGGCGAACTGCGGCGGCTGCGGCATCGCCTGTGGCGCGGGTCAGATCTGCAACGGCGGCAATTGCGGCTGTCCCGCCGGGACCACCGCGTGCGGCAACGCCTGCGTCGATCTGCGGTCCTCCGGCGGCAACTGCGGCGTGTGCGGCAACGCCTGCCCGTCCGGTTCGACCTGCGCGAACGGCATCTGCGCGTGTCCCGGCGGCCTGACCGCCTGCAGCGGCGGGTGCGCGGACCTCCTGCAGGACATGAACAACTGCGGCACCTGCGGCCGCGCCTGCGGCGATCTCGAGCTGTGCGTCTCGGGCGCGTGCCGGTGCAACTCCAGCACCACCTTCTGCGGCAACGGCTGCGTCGATCTCCGGATCGATCACGACAACTGCGGCTCCTGCGGACACGCCTGCGGCGCCAATCAGGTCTGCAGCCGGCGCAACTGCGCGACCCAGTGCGGCCCGGGGCTGACGGTCTGCGACGACCAGTGCGTCCAGCTCCGCAACGACGGCACGAACTGCGGCACGTGCGGGAACCGGTGCGGCGTGGGCGAGTTCTGCCGCGGCGGCACCTGCGTCTGCAACCCGAACTTCCGCACTTGCAACGGAACCTGCATCGATCCGCTGAACGACCCGATGAACTGCGGCACCTGCGGCAACGCCTGCCCGGCGGGCGCGGTCTGCGCCGGCGGGACCTGCGACTGCGCGGCCGGCAGCGGCCTGTGCGGGACCAGCTGTGCCAACCTGACCAACGACATCAACAACTGCGGCGCGTGCGGCACGGTCTGCGCCGGCGGCCAGGCTTGCGTCGCGTCCCACTGCACCTGCCCCGGCGCGCAACAGGTCTGCGGCGGCGCGTGCACCGATCTCCAGATCGATCCCGCGAACTGCGGGCAGTGCGGCCGCGTCTGCGCCAGCGGCGCGTCGTGCAACAACGGCACCTGCGCGTGCGGCGCCGAGACCAACCTGTGCGGCGGGGCGTGCGTGAACGTCCTGACCGACCCGAGGAACTGCGGCGGCTGCGGAAAGATGTGCTTCCCCGGCCGCACCTGCCGCAACGGCACCTGCCTCTGATGTTCGCCGCGTCGCGAGCGCCCCGACCGACACCCCCATCGAGGACCGCCATGAATCGACACCATTTTCGAGCGTGCCCCATCATCCTTTCGACCGCCGCCGCAGCCCTCGCCGTGCTGGCGTCCGGCGCCGCCCGCGCCCAGCCCGCCCCGACGGACTCCGCTTCGGCGGGTGAAACGTCGGCGACGCTCGCCAAGGAAGGGCCGGGCGGCGGCGAGACCGGCCAGAGCGGGCAGGGGCCGTCGTCCTTCCTGCCGTCGCTGGCCGGTCCGATCGGCCTGTATCGCGTGTCGACCGCCGACACCGGTCCGGTCAACCACGTGCGGTTCGCGCTTCACGGCCAGTACTTCAAGTCGTCCGACTTCCTCATCGCGGGCGACACCAATTCGCGGCTGAGCGGCAGCTTCAGCTTCGGCTACACGCCGCGAAAGTACGTCGAGCTGTTCGGCGCGCTGCTGGCGTCCAGCAATCGCAACCAGCGCGACCCGAACGAGATCGGCCGCAGCGATCCCGAGGTGCTGAAGTCGTTCGGCGATCTGGTGCTGGGCGGCAAGACGGGGTTCCCGATCGCCCCCGGATTTGCGGCCGGGCCGGAGCTGGGTCTGGTTTTTCTGTCCGGTGTCTCCGATCTGTCGTTCTCGCCGAAGTCGACGTCCGCCTGGCTGGGCGGCGTCGCCTCGTATGACCTCGGGGCGCGCACGCGCTCGCCGCTGCGGTTCCACGTGAACGCGGGCTACCTGATCGACAACTCGTCGAACCTCTACGACCTGAGCGGCGCGATGCTGCCCACGCAGAAGGTGACGATGTTCGCCTACGGCATCGGCTACAGCCGCGCCCGGTTTGCCGTCGGTGTCGACGCGCCGCTCGCGAAGCTCGGGGTTCCGATCCAGCCGTTCGGCGAGTACCACGCGGAGATCGTGACCGCGAACGCCAACGCGAACTTCGCGGGCGCCGGGCACGGCAACCGCGACCAGCAGTTCATGACGCTGGGCCTGCGCGCGCACGTCTACCGCGGCCTGGCGCTGGACGCGGGCGTGGACATCAGGCTGCGCGCGGTGGACCCCGAGTACGGGCCGCCGCTGCCGCCCTACGTCGTCACGTTCGGCGCGGCGTTTCCGCTGGACGTCGCGGCGCTGGCGCGTCCGGTCGTCGTCACGAACGTCGTCGAGAAACCGGCGCCGCCGCCGACGACGGGAACGGTGGGCGGTTCGGTCCGCAGCGCCGAGGACGGCAAGCCGATCGCCGACGCGTCCATCTCGTTCGTCGGGCGGGCGCACGCACGGCTCGGGACCGACCCCGATGGGACGTTCGCGAGCGGACCACTGGCGCCGGGCCCGGTCGAAGTCGTCGTCACCGCGCCGGGATTCGAGACCACCAAGACCGCTGCGACGATCGCGATCGGCGACCGGTCCGCGATCAGCGTCTTGTTGCCGATCGCCAAGCCGGTCACCGGGATCTTGCGGGGCCGGATCCTGGACAGGGCCGGCCGCGGCCTGAACGGCACGCTGCGCTTCGCGGGTGCCGGAAACTTCGAGGCGCGTAGCGACGACCAGGGCGCATTCTCGGCGGTGCTGCCTCAGGGCTTTTATCAGGCTAAGATCGAGGCCCCTGGCCTCCCGGGCCGGGAGATGCCGGTCGACATCGCGGCCGGTCAGGACAGGAACCTCGACGTGACCTTGCGACCCCCGAACCCCGACGTGCAGTTGAACGGCCAGACGGTCGTGCTGCGCGTTCCGATCAAGTTCCGCTCCGGGCCGCCCAAGCTGGAGGCGACGACGAAGATGGAGCTGGACGGCGTGGCGGAGATGCTCGCCGATCACGCGGAGATCAAAACGCTTCGCATCCAGGCCCACTGGTCCGGCCCGACCTCGGGTCCGGCGGCGGACGCGGCGAAGAAGCTGACCGAGGACCAGGCGGGCGCGATCAAGGCCTACTTGATCGGCAAGGGCGTCTCGGGAGATCGTCTGGATGCGGTGGGACTGGGCTGCGATTCGCCGCTGGTGCCGAACCTGACGTCCGGCAACCGTACGAAGAACCGCCGGGTGGAGCTTCTCGTCGCGAACTGACCGATAGCAAGCAGGCCACATGTCGGATTCAAGGTTGGAAGACGCGTCCCGCGACAGCGACCTGATCGACCGGTGGCTCGACGAGGGCGACAAGCTATCCGAGAGCGCGCATGCGACCGTGGCCGGCGCCGCGATCCAGAAGCGGCGACGGGTGGCCGAGGCCTTCGCCGACTTGCGCGCGATGGCGGATCGCCGCCGCTTCACGTTCGTGATCGGCGCGGTCGTCGTCGCGGCGATCGCCGTCGTCGCGATGCGCGCTCTGTCGCACGCCGTGCTGACGACCGACCCCGCGGTCGCTGCAGAGCCGCCGCCCCCGGCCGCGGCGCCTCAGCAGCAGCCGCCGACGCCGATTCCGGCCGCCCCGCCGTCGGAGCCGCCGCCAGTCCCCGTTGCGGCGGCAGCGCCCGCACCCGAACCGCCGCCGGCTCCGCCGCCGCCCCCGGTCGCTGCCGCGGCTCCGGCTGAAGAACCGGTTCCGGCGGCGTCCGTGCCCGCGCCCGCGCCCGCGCCCGCGCCGGAGCCGGCGGCGCCCGCGGCGGTGCCAAAGGCGATAGTCGCCGTCGACCCCGTCGAGAAACCGGAGGTCGTCGCAGCGGAGCCGCTGCCGGTCGCCGCGAGGTCGCCTGCGCGTGCGCCTGTGCACGCGCTCCCGGCCGCATCCGCGAAGACGGTTGCGGCGGCGCCCGCGGTGAACGCGGCCAGCGCGCTGCAGGAATGTCAGAACGCGATCCGCCGTGAGCGCGCAAAGGCGGCGCTGACCGCGTGCGAGAAGGTCGCGCGCGACGACCCGGCCTCCGCCGACGCGCTGGTCTTGCTGGCTCACGCCAATTTGCTGGCCGGATTCGAGGGCGAAACGCTGCGGCTCGCGCGCCGGGCGTCCTTCCTCGATCCGAAGTGCGCCGACGCCTATCTGCTGATCGGCACCGTCCAGCAGATGGCGGGCCGGATGCTCGACGCGCGCAACGCTTACCAGGACTACCTGCACCTGGCCCCGCACGGCGCTCACGCCGCCGAGATCCGCGCGATCCTGAAGACGCTCTGACAGCAAAAGTTTCCGATCGCTGACCGACATTTAACGTTCGCTCGACGGAACGTCGGGTACCGTGATGATCGGGTTGACGAGGATCGGAGTCAGAGAGCGCCACCGGGCGAAGCCAGAGGAGGATCTCGAGGCAGGGAGGAAAGCGTGGCTTCGCCCGGTGAGCGCCGTTCGCTGATGGAAACGCGAATCAATCTGGTCAAGGTGTTCACGGCGACCAAGATGAAAGAGCGTGAAGCGCTCGGCGACCAGATCACGCAGTGGCTGGCGGCCAATCCCACGATCAACATCGTGAGGACGGAGGTCGTGCAGTCGTCGGACGCCGAGTTTCACTGCTTCTCGATCGTGCTGTTCTGTTCGGGCGCCTGACGCGCCTCGTCCACACCTCTCATTTTTGGCGCCAAATCTCAGATCTGGCGCCGGAGAGTCAGATCCGGGCTTGGTGGGCCTCTGTACTGAGCCGCCCCACGTCGTTTGCCTGAGGAGAAGCCCATGGCACGAACCCCGGTCGCCCCCAGACTCCGATCGTCCGCTGTTTTGCCCGGCCCGGACGCGCGCGCCTTCACGTTCGGGATGCGCGTCCTGGCAGTGGCAGCCGTGCTGAGCGGAGCCTGCGGGCCGGGCGAAAGCGGCGGCACGGGGACCGGCGGTTCAATGACCGGGACGGGCGGCTCCAGCACGGGAAGGGGCGGAAGCAGCTCGGGGACGGGCGGGTCGAGCACGGGCAGCGGCGGCACCACGTCGGGGACGGGCGGATCGAGCACGGGCAGCGGCGGCACCACGTCGGGCACGGGCGGATCGAGCACGGGCAGCGGCGGCACCACGTCGGGGACGGGCGGATCGAGCACGGGCAGCGGCGGCATTACGTCGGGCACGGGCGGATCGAGCACGGGCAGCGGCGGCACCACGTCGGGGACCGGCGGGTCGAGCGCCGGCGCGGGCGGCTCCGTGGGGTCGGGCGGCACCGGGCCGGGCACGGGCGGTGGCGGCGGTACCGCCGGCACGGCCGGCGGCGCGGGCGGTCGGGGCGGCGCGACGGGCGTGGGCGGAGGCGGCGGTCGCGGCGGCACGGTCGGCACGGGCGGCGCCGTCGGGACCGGCGGCAGCGGCACGGGCGGCAGCACCGCGACGCCGTCCAAGGAAGACGACGGCTCCGACTGCACGATCGGCACGATTCCGGCCGCGAACACGTCGATCGCGAAGCTGCCCGACCCGTTCAAGAAGATCGACGGGACGATGGTCACCGCCAAGGCGGATTGGCGCTGCCGGCGCGAAGAGATCAAGAAGCTCGAGGAGAAGTACGTCTACGGTCCGAAGCCGGCGCCGCCCCAGACGGTGACCGGGTCTGTCAGCAGCACGATGATCTCCGTGATGGTGACGGACGGCGGGAAGAGCGCGTCGTTCACCGCCACCGTCTCGATCCCGAGCGGCACGAGCGGCCCCGTCCCCGCCATCATCAGCTACGGCGCGCTCGCGGGCCTCGACATGGCCTGGCTCAACAGCGAGGGCGTGGCCTTCATCAACTACAACCCGACCTCGGTCGGCGCGGAAGGTCACGGCCACGGCACCAACCAGACCGGCGCGTTCTACTCGATCTACAGCGGCGGCAGCGCGACCGGCCTGCTGACCGCGTGGGGCTGGGGCGTCAGCCGGATCATCGACGTGATCGAGAAGTCCGGCAGCACCGTCATCAACCCGGCCGCCATCGGCGTGACCGGTTGCTCCCGCTACGGCAAGGGGGCGTTCATCGCCGGCGCGCTCGATCAGCGCGTCGCGCTGACCCTGCCGGTCGAATCAGGCACCGCGGGCGTCCCGATCTGGCGCGGCATCGCGAAGGCCGAGAACGGCGAGAACGGCAACCCGTCGCAGTCGCTCTCCAGCGCCTACAGCGAGCAGCCGTGGTTCGGCGATCCCTTCCAGCCGTTCCTCAACAACCCGAACACGAACCCGATCGACACACACGAGCTGGTCGCGATGATCGCGCCGCGCGGGGCGTTCATCATGGACAATCCGCACATCGGCGAGCTCTCGCCGAAGTACGGGCACGTGGCGGCGCTGGCGGGCGCGGAGGTCTACAAGGCCCTCGGGGCGGGCGACGCCCTCGGCTACAACTCGAACGTGCAGAGCGGCACGCACTGCTCGGTCCGGCCGGAGTGGCAGACGCCGTTCAAGAACGCGGTCGAGCGGTTCCTCAAGAAGACCGGGACCGCCGCCCAGACCATCAACGCCTTCTCGTCGCAGTCGGGCGACCTCGCCACCTGGCGCGACTGGACGACGCCGACGCTGCCCTGAATCAGGTCATCGAGGCGGCGCAGCGCTCGCAGAGCTCGGTGTCGGAGACGGCGCGCAGCCGATCCTCGCTGATCGCGCCGTGGCACCGGCCGCATTCGTCGTAGGTGCCGCGCTCGATCCGGGCGAGGGCGGACTGGATGCGGATCAGCGCGCCACGCTCGGCCTCGCCGACCCCGTCCAGCACGGTCGCGGCGCTCTGGGCCGCGGCGGCGTCTTCCCAGTCAGGCTCTCGTTCGGCCAGCAGCGCATCTTCGGCTGCCAGTGCCCGCTGGCGACGCTCCAGCAACGAGATCCTGCGGCCGAGCAGCTTGCGGCGGAACCCTTCCAGCGTTTGGTAGTCCATGTTCGGTGGCAGGAGCACGCGGGATGCCAGGTCGGCCGGGCCTGGAACCGCCGAGATCGAGGGGGGACGAGCGCAAGGCCCGCGCGCATCGGCGACCGGCCGGCAAGCCTTGCGCACGCCGCCCTGGTCATCGATGAGGCTCGACGCGCAGGTGATCGCGGACGTCCCGGACGCCGCGGGTGCCCCGTACGGCGCCGAGGACCGCCTCCTTCTCGTCCAGCGTATGCACGATCCCCGCGACGCTGACCGTGCTTTCCGACGCGTCGAGCTGGATCCGGCGCGCCTCGCGCGCGGCATGTCGCTCCAGCGCGCGGTCGACGGCCTGCCGCGCGCGGTCCAGGTTCACGGTCTCCGTCGGGGTGATCTCGATGCGATTGAGGACGCGCTTGACGCCCGCCAGGCGCTCGATCGCCCGCTCGGCGTCGGACCGCTGCTGCCATCGTGACACGGCGCCCTCCAGCGCGACGGTTCCGTGCGCCACCGTCGACGTGATCTGGTGATCCGGTACGAGGACGTCCCATTCCAGCGCCTGCCTGACGGCCCGAGCGATCTCGGTGTCGGTCCGGGCCGCGCTGCCGATCGGCCTCACGACCAGATCGTTTGCGACATCCAGCACCCCGGCGACGCGGTGAGCGGCGTCCTGCGCGGCGCGCAGCTTCGCCCAGCTGTCCACCGTCCCCGTGAACGTCACCACGCCGTTCTGCACCTGGATGCCGATCTCGTTGGCCGCGATGCCGGCGTCCCAGGCCAGCTCGCAGGCGACGTCATGCTGGATGTCGGAATCGGTCTTCTTCGCCGGGGTGGGGATCATCGTGCTGCCTTCCTGTTCGAGCGTCCTCAGAAACGAAAGCCGAGCGTCATCTGACCGGAGTCGCGCGAGATCGGCGCGAAGCCGATGATCACGGGCGGCGCACAGTATGTGCTCTCGTGGTAGTGCGGGCGCCGGTGGAAGTGGGGCACCAGCACGCCGATGCCCGCGCCGGCGAGCGAGCCCATGATGACGTCGGTCGGGAAGTGCTCGCCGGAGCGGACGCGTTCGTAGCTGATGAACGCGGTCAACAACGTGCCCACGCCCAGCGTGATCCAGGGGCGCGCCGTCCGCGGACCCGAGCGCATGAACGCGAGGTAGGTCGCCGTCGCGCTGATCGCGCCGGCGCTGGACGCGTGGCCGGAGAAGAACGACAGCTGCAGGTCGGTGCTGGCGCAGTTGCCGCCCGTGGTGCCTTCGCAGGTGGCGTAGTCGATCGGCCGCGGGCGCCGCACGCCGATCTTCGTCGCGTACGTGAAGGCCTGGGTCAGCGAGATCGACTCGGCGTACAGGATCGCGTCGACCAGCAGCGCGCGCCGGCCGTCGCGCACGCCGCTCAGGATCGGGTCGAGCAGCGCGTACCCATACATCGCGTAGAGGGCGTAGCTGGAGCGCGCGTCGGCGCTCGATTCGATGGTCTGGTTCACGGCGACCTTGTCGATCGAGAGCAGCCTGTCGGAAGCTCCCTGCTGCAGGGGCGTCGGCTGGATCTCGCCGGTCGAGATGATGAGGCTCAGGAGCTCCGAGAACGTGATGCCGCCGGCGACCAGGACGCCGTCGACGACCGGATCGATCGTGAAGTGCTCGGTCTCCGGCAGGCGCGGGGGCGGCGCATCCAGCTGGGCGCGCGCGGCCGGCGCCAGGGCCATCGACAGCGAGACGGAAAGCGCAACCGCCGCGGGGACAATCTTGCGGGGCTTCATGGCTCCATGAGTTCGCAAGAGCTGTGCCCCGATGCGCGGTTGGGGCAGACGCTGCTCGGTGCGCGTTCGTGCGGGATTCGCGGGTGCGCGGAATCGGTCGTGCGGAGGGCGGGTGCACTTCCTGCGTGGCGCCGCGATCCGCGCGCAGCCGTTGCCCGTCAGCGCCGCCGCGCCGCCGCCGGCGCGAGCCGTCGGATGGCCGGCGTCGTGGCACGGGCGATGCTTTTCGAATGGTCATGCGACACCACCACGCGCCGACAGACACCGCCCGGATGTTGATGAGCCGCGCGCCGGTCACGGCCGCGGCCGACGATCGTCTGCTCGACGCGGCCGCCCGCATGGCGGCGCGAAACGTGCGGCATCTTCCGGTCGTCGACGGGGAGCGGCACCTCGTCGGCATCCTGTCGGACCGCGATCTCCGCACCTTTCTCGGAGACGCATCCCGGCCGCTCGCGCGCGGCGACGCGAAGGTGCGGCTGCAGTCGCTCCGTGTCGCCGACGCCATGACGCGGGGTCCGTTCTCCGTCCACCAGGACGCGCCGTTCGCCGACGTCGTCAGGATCTTCACCGACCAGCGGGTGGGCGCGGTGCCGGTCGTCGACGACGGTGATCACCTGATCGGGATCATCTCGTACGTCGACGTGTTCAAGAACGCCGGCGCCCTCTAGCCGCTGCGCGCATTCAGGGAATTGGGCCACTGGCGAGACAGTCGCCAGGACGCCACATCATGGATATCGGCGAGGGAGCGTGGCGGCGGGAACGAGGATGAGGTGGATGGTCGGCTTGCTGGCGTCTGCGGTGGCGGCGGGTTGCGGCGGGGTCGGCGAGTCGACGCACGCGGCGACGGGCGGCTCGACGGACGGCGGTGCCGTCGATGGAGGCTCGGCGAGCGGCGGTGGCGGCGCCCCCGATCCGTTCGCCGTGGCGCCGACCTGCACGAGCGGGATGAACTGGACGCGCGGCGACCACGGTTCGTCCGAGATGAACCCGGGCCGCGCCTGCATCGCCTGCCACACGACGATGAATGGTCCCCCGCTGACCATCGCCGGAACGATCTACCCGACCGCGCACGAGCCCGATCTGTGCGACGGCGCGGACGGATCGAATGGGGCGCGCATCGAGATCACCGGCGCCGACGGCCAGACGCTGGCGCTGACGCCAAACGCATCGGGCAATTTCGACAGCGGCGCGCGCGTCGCGTTTCCGTTCACCGTCAGGGTCACCTACGCGGGCCGGACGCGCGCGATGACCGCGGCCCAGACCTCGGGCGACTGCAACGGCTGCCACACGCAGGCCGGCGCCAGCAACGCGCCGGGCCGGATCTTGCTGCCTTGAGCTGAAGCGCCAGGCCTCAGGGTTTCGGGATACGCAGGGTCTTGCTGACCATCGCGCTGCCGTGGAGGCCGAAGATGACGCTGAGTGGGTGCAGCCGGAGGCCGGCGAAGGAGAGGGCGCCCAGCGGCAGGTGGTCTTGCCAGCGCCCCAGCGCCGCCAGCGCCGCGACCAGCGCGACCAGCAGCAGGCTGGTCGGAATCGGGAGGCCCTCGAAGTGCGTCACCTTGCCGGTTTCGTCCGACAGCGCCGAAGCGGTCACGTTGTACCGCGCCAGCCGGCTGATGCCGCAGCCGACGAAGGTGACGAGGAACAGAGCGTCCCACCCGCCGCGCAGCCCCGCCGCGAACCCCATCGCCGCCGGCGCGACGCCGAACGAGACGACGTCCGCCAGCGAATCCAGCTCCTGCCCGAGCGGAGAGGCCATTCCCCGCCGGCGGGCGACCCGCCCGTCCAGGGCATCCATGACCAGCGCGATCGGCAGCAGCGCCGTCCCGAGCCAGAA
>Ga0066903_100001601_pt1 | contig 16805 bp, 14 predicted proteins | sample PanSoiMetaGPlot1_FD_67491 | JGI IMG/M metagenome (GOLD analysis project Ga0066903, IMG submission 67491) | Tropical forest soil microbial communities from Panama analyzed to predict greenhouse gas emissions - Panama Soil - Plot 1 (version 2) | ecosystem: Environmental > Terrestrial > Soil >... | reverse complement strand
GCCGACGCCGCCAAGGCGCGTCAGATTGCGGCGTTCCGCGAAGAACAGGCCAAGACGCGGGCACTCGGAGCGAAGGGCGCGCGACTGACGCTCGAGTCGCTGCAGGCCCAGATCGCGGAAGGCGGCATCAAGGAACTTCCGATCATCATCAAGGCGGACGTGCAGGGGTCGGCGGAAGTGCTGGCCGACACGCTGACGCGTCTGTCGGACGAGAAGGTGAAGATCAGGATCATCCACGCCGGCGTCGGCGCGGTGAACGAATCGGACGTGCTGCTGGCGTCGGCGTCAAATGCGATCGTCATCGCCTTCAACGTCCGGCCGGACCGCAACGCGCAGGATATCGCCGACCGCGAGCGCGTCGACATCCGCCCGCACTCGGTCATCTACAAGGTGACCGACGAGATGAAGCAGGCGATGACGGGCCTTCTCGAGCCAACCTTCAAGGAAGTCCGCCAGGGCATCGCCGAAGTCCGGAACATCTTCCGCGTGCCCAAGTTCGGGACCATCGCTGGCTGCATGGTCACCGAGGGGCGCATCACGCGGGCGGGCGACACGCAGGCCCGTCTTCTGCGCGACAACGTGGTCGTCTACGAAGGCAAGATCGGCTCGCTTCGCCGCTTCAAGGACGATGTCAGCGAAGTCAAAGCCGGGTTCGAGTGCGGCATCGGCTTCGAGCGGTTCAACGACCTCAAGGTCGGCGACATCATCGAAGTGTTCTTCATGGAACGCGTCGCGGTGAGCGCATAACAGAACAGTGCTGGGAGAGCGGACCTGACAGTCCGCGCTACAACTGTGGTTGTCGGCCTGCTCACGATCGAACTGCACGTGCCCGGCAGCCATTCGCTCAAGGAAAAGCGAATGGTGCTCCGCCGCATCAAGGACCGGCTCAAGAAATTCAACGTGGCGGTCTCGGAAGTGGATCATCACGACCTGTGGCAGCGCGCGGCCGTCGCGGTCGTCACCGTCAGCACCGACCAGGCCCATGCCGATCGCGAGCTCAGCGCGGCCGCCGACGAAGTCGAGCGCGTCGAGCCCGGCCTGATCACCAGAACGGACATCGAGTTTCTCACCTGACACATGCCACAGGGATCGCGAACCGAGCGGGTCGGCGAAGAACTGAGGAGTGAGCTCGCCCAGCTCATCGCGCGGGAAGTCCACGATCCGGGCGTGGGGTTCGTCACGTTGACCCGCGTGCAGGTCACGCCCGATCTGCAGCAGGCACGGGTGTTCTTCACCGCCCTCGGCGACGACAAGACTCAACGCGCCAGCGGACGGGCGCTGGAGCGCGCGGCGCCGTTTCTGCGCCGCCAGATCGGCAGCCGGCTGCGGCTCAGACGCGTGCCTGAACTGAAATTCATCTTCGACGAATCCATTGCGGGACAGGATCGGATCGAGCAGCTCCTGAAAGATCTCCACAGCGGCGGCTCCGCACCCGACACCGGCGAATCATCCGATGAATAGACCCGAAGTACAGCAGATCGTCGAGGCCATCCGGTCTCGGCGGCGATTCGTGCTCTCGTCCCATTCCAGGCCGGACGGCGATTCGATCGGATCGCAGCTCGCGATGGCCTACGCGCTGCGACACATGGGGAAGGAGGTGCGCCTGGTGAACGAAGACCAGGCGCCGCCGCCGCTTCTGGCGTTCCCCGGCGTCGGCGACATCGAAATCGCCGGTCAGGTCGAGGGCGACTTCGACGCCGCCATCATCATGGAATGCAGCGACCTGGCCCGGACAGGCGTCTCAGGATTCGAACGCTATTTCGTGATCAACATCGACCACCACCCTGGCAACAGCGGCTACGGCCAGATCAACTGGTTCGACCCCCGCGCCGCCGCATGCGGCGAGATGGTGTTCGACCTCGTGCAGGCGCTCGGCGTCCCCTTCTCTCTCGAGATCGCCACGCACATCTACCTCGCGATCCTGACCGATACGGGGTCATTCCATTACTCGAGCATCTCTCCGAGAACGTTCGACATCGCCCGGCAGTCACTCGAAGCCGGCGTCAACCCGGTGCAGGTGGCTCGAAACGTGTACGACAGCAACAACATGGGCCGCCTGAAGCTGTTCGGCGCCGTGCTGAGCGCGATGCAGATCGACGGCACCGGCCGCATTGCCATCGTCTACCTGGATCACGAGATGGCGCGCGCCGCGGGCGGCACCTACGAGGACACCGAAGGCCTCATCAACCTGCCGCTGACCGTCAAGGAAATCCAGGCGGTCGTCTTCTTCAAGCAGATCGAGGGCGAACGCTACCGTGTCAGCATGCGATCGAAGGGCGAGATTGACATCGGCGGCGTGGCGAAGGAATTCGACGGCGGTGGCCACAAGAACGCGGCCGGATGTACGGTGACCGGCGCGGTCGACGCCCTGCAAAAGCTCTTCATCGAGAAGATCACCGACGCGATCGAACGGCAGGAAGGCGACCCTGCATATCCTGCGGCGTCAGCCCACTAGCGCAGATGGACGGCCTTCTCCTCATCGACAAGCCGGTCGGTCCGACGTCGCACGACGTGGTCGCGCGCATCCGGCGCGTTCTGCGCGAGCGGAGAATCGGCCACACGGGGACGCTCGATCCGGCGGCCAGCGGCGTCCTGCCACTGGTCGTCGGGCGTGGGACACGGCTCGCGCGTTTTCTGACGGCTGGCCGCAAGCAGTACGAAGCCGTCGTCCAGCTCGGAACGTCGACCGACACCTACGACGCGGAAGGCGCGGTCGCCGGCCCGGCACGCCTCATCGAAATGCCCCGGCCGGAGGCGATCGAAGCCGCGCTCGTCACGTTCCGCGGGACGTTTCTCCAGCAGCCGCCGGTGTACTCCGCGAAGAAGATCGGCGGGCGGCGAAGCTACGACATCGCGCGCACGAGCACCGGACGGATCAATGCGGCGCAGGTGGACACCCGCCCGGCGCCGGTCGCGGTCACCGTCTACCAGCTCGATCTCACGCGTATCGAAGGAAGCTGTCTGACGCTCCACGTCGACTGTTCGGCGGGGTTTTACGTCCGCACGCTCGCGCACGACCTTGGAGCACGACTCGGCACGGGTGCGCACGTCAAGGCGCTCCGCCGCACGCACTGCGCGGGGTACTCGCTCCCTGATACGCTCCCGCTCGATGCAGCCGAGCAATCGCCCGGTGCTGCGTTCGACGCGATCATTCCGCTCGCCAGGATGCTGACGGACCTGGCCGTGGTGGTGTTGACCGACGACGGTCGTGCGCGCGCGGCACACGGGCAGAACCTCGGACGGGAGCACTTGCAATCGGGAGAGGCGCCTGAGGGGGACGCGCCCATTCGGCTGCTCGACCAGGCGGGAGAGCTGATCGCGATTGGCGAACCCGCCGGGAGGCCTGGTCTTTTGCATCCCTCGGTCGTCCTGGTGTAACATGTTGAGCTTGTTCGACTAAGCGTTTTCGCGTTATACGGCGCGCTGGTTGGCTTGGTGGCGACTGGAGCGTACGTGGAGGTCAGGCAGTGCCGTTGACAAAAGATCGCAAGACCGAAGTAATTGGGACCTACAAGACGCATGAGGCCGATACCGGATCCCCCGAAGTTCAAGTCGCCCTCCTGAGCGAACGCATCAACTATCTGACCGAGCATTTCAAGGCACACGCGAAAGACCACCACTCCCGCCGGGGCCTGCTGATGCTGGTCGGTCGTCGGCGACGGTTGCTCGACTACCTCAAGGCCAAAGACGCTCAGCGCTACGCGGATCTGATCAAGCGTCTCAACATCAGGAAGTAACGAACCGGGCGCAGGCCCCCCTTTTCTTATGACTACGCGCGAACTCCATCTCGGCGAACGAACCCTCCGTTTCGAAACGGGCAAACTCGCAAAGCAGGCTGACGGCGCCGTGATCGTGCGCTACGGCGACTCCGTGGTGCTCGTGACCGCGTGCCGCGCCGCCAACCAGCGCGAGGGCATCGACTTTCTGCCGCTCACGGTCGACTACCGGGAGTACACCTACGCGTCAGGACGGATCCCCGGCGGCTTCTTTAAGCGCGAAGGCAAGCCGGCGGAGAAGGAAGTCCTGACGAGCCGCGTCATCGACCGGCCCATCCGTCCGCTGTTTCCATCGGGCTGGCGTTTCGAGACGCAGATCATCGCCCTGGTGCTGTCGGCGGATACCGAGAACGACACGGACGTCCTGGCGATCACCGGCGCGTCGGCGGCGCTCGCGATCTCCGAGATCCCGTTCGAGAAGACGATTGCCGGCGTGAGGGTCGGGCTCGTCGACGGCCGGTATGTGATCAACCCGACATTCGAACAGCGGAAACGGAGCGCGATCGACCTCGTCGTCGCCGGCAGCCACGACGGGATCGTCATGGTCGAGGCGGGCGCGAAGGAAGTGACCGAGACGCAGGTCGTCGAAGCGCTCGAGGCGGCGCACACCGCGATCCGGCAGATCGTGGCATCGATCGACGACCTCGCCCGCGAAGTCGGCAAGAAGAAGATCCAGGTCCAGAAGAAGGCGATCGGTCACGACTTCTACCGCGAAGTCGAAGAGAAGGTCTTCGTGCCGCTGACCGAGGCCATGCGCATTCGGGGCAAGATGGAGAACTACGACCGCGTCGATCAGGTCCTCGAGGACCTCGTCGCGTCGATTCCCGAGGGCGAAGTCGAGCGCAAGCTCGAAGCCAAGCAGATCTTCAAGGATCTCAAGGAAAAGGTGCTCCGCGAGGAAGTCCTCACGCACGGCGTGCGTCTCGATGGCCGAAAGTTCGACGAAGTGCGTGCGATCTGGATCGAGACGAGCGTGCTGCCGCGCACCCACGGCTCGTCGGTGTTCACCCGCGGCGAGACGCAGGCGCTGGTCACCTGCACGCTCGGCACGGCGGAAGACGCGCAGAAGATCGAGAGCTTCGAGGGCGAGCAGTGGAAGAGCTTCATGCTCCACTACAACTTCCCGCCGTTCTCGGTCGGCGAGGTCGCGTTCCTGCGCGGTCCCGGACGACGCGAGGTCGGACACGGGGCGCTGGCCGAACGGGCGCTGGTGCCCATGCTTCCCGCTGAAGAACAGTTCCCCTACACCGTCCGCGTGGTCTCCGACATCCTCGAATCGAACGGCTCGTCGTCGATGGCGTCGGTATGCGGCGGATCCCTCGCGATGATGGACGCCGGCGTGCCGCTCAAGGCGCCAGTGGCCGGCATCGCGATGGGTCTCGTGATGGACGAGAAGACCGGCAAGTACGCCGTGCTGAGCGACATCGCGGGCGCCGAGGATCACTACGGCGACATGGACTTCAAGGTGGCCGGCACCTCCCAGGGCATCACCGCCCTCCAGATGGACATCAAGGTGACGGGCATCACCACCGAGGTCATGAAGCGCGCCCTCGAGCAGGCCCGTCAGGGGCGCGTGCACATTCTCGGCAAGATGGCTGAGGCGCTCGCCGAGCCGCGGACGAGCATTTCCGCGTTCGCGCCGCGCATCGTGACGATCAAGATCCCGGTCGACAAGATCCGCGACGTCATCGGACCGGGCGGCAAGACCATCCGCGGCATCATCGAGAGAACCGGCGTCAAGATCGACGTCGAGGACGATGGCCGCGTGAACGTGGCATCCGCCGACGAATCGTCCGCCCAGCAGGCGATCTCGATCATTCAGCAGCTCACGGCAACTCCCGAGCTCAACAAGACCTATCTCGGCAAGGTGCAGCGCATCACCGACTTCGGCGCGTTCGTCGAAATCATGCCGGGCACGGATGGATTGCTGCATGTGTCGGAGATCGCCAACCACCGGGTCAAGGACGTCCGCGACGAGTTGAAGGAAGGCGAACAGGTGATGGTGAAGGTCATCAACATCGATCCCACCGGCAAGATTCGCCTCAGCCGAAAGGCCCTGTTGACCGACGACGCCTCGAATGCGGCGGTGGCGCCGGCCGGCGGCGGCTCGGACCGCGGCCGTCGCGACCGCTGAGTCAGACTCGTCGCCAACCAAAGAGACGCTCGGATCGTCGTACAATCGAGCGTCTCATCCATGACATCCCGGCGCGGGTTTCTCGCGACGGCGTTCGCCCTGATCGGGGCGCGGCTGGCGGCCCAGGAACAGGGGCCAACCGCGCGCCCGTTCTCACTGACGGCCCGCCGCTACGCGTTCGAACCACGGCGACTCGAGGTCGATCAGAACGATCTGGTGAAGATCGACCTCCGCACCGCGGATATCGCCCACAGCATGACGATCGATGCGTACCGCATCTCGAAGCGGGTCACGCCGGGCGCGCCGGTGACGTTCGAATTCCGGGCCGACCAGGCCGGCACGTTTCCGTTCTATTGCAACCTGCAGATTGACGACAGGTGCCGCGAGATGCGGGGCGAGCTCATCGTGAGGCCTCGCCGAACGTAGTCCTTGGTCCAAAGACGCGCGCGACGCGTCTCGGGCAGGCGCGAGCGTTGCTCGGCAGCGTCAAGGACGCTCCCGCCCCTGTCGGCAGGGCCACGTGGCGAGGCACTCTTGTTTCTTTCGTGCCCGGTGGGCAGGCGCGGGCGAGGCGCAAGCGTCCCTGGAGCGCCGGGCGCGGGTCAACCACGAGTCGAACAACGCTCTCGGAAGCCTCGATGCAGGCCAGGGTGCTCGGTGTACAGGCTGGGATGATCTCGGAACCACGCGAAGTGGTCTCGCGCGCATCAAAGATGGTCGCGCGACGCGGTCAGGCGCGATCGCGCACCGTGTGAGGAAGATCGCGACGGCCTTTTCCGGTCAGGATGCCACCGGTGGCGATTGCGAGCGCCATGCATCGGCGGCCGCAATCCGGTCGCGGAACGGCGGGTGGCTGTAGAACAGCCATTCGACAAGCTTGGACGGGCGCTCCTCCGCGAGATTCTGCATCGCCAGCCGCCGCATCGCCGAAGTGAAGGCTCCGGGATTGCGCGTCAGTTCGAGGGCGAATGTGTCGGCCCGGCGCTCGAAGGATCGCGACATCGCATGTGCGACGGGCAGCGTTACGAACGACACGGCGCCGGCCGCGAGCATCAGCAGCGGCACCCCCGCCACATCGTCCACGCCGCGCAGCCCGAACACCGGCGCGAGGGCGGCGAGGGCCCGCGACGCGGCGTAACACCCCGCGACGAACAGGAGGCTCTCGAAGCCGATCCCTTTCCAGATATCGCCGTGGACGTGATGCGCGAGCTCGTGCGCGAGGACGACTTCGATTTCGTCCTCGCTGTAGTCGGCGAGCATCGTGTCTGACACCAGAATCCGGCGGGTCGCGCCTAGTCCGGCCAGCGCCGCATGTGCCTTCCTCGTCTTGCTGCCCATGCCCCACTCGTACGCGCCCAGCACGTCGGCACCCGCGCGCCGCGCCAGGGCCACGAGGCGCGCGCGCAGCGAGTCGCGGCCGAGCGGCCTCACCGAGTAGAAGAGCGGCAGCAGGAGCACCGGCGCCAGCCGCGTGAGGCCGACGATGACCACGGCGAACAGCAGGCCGGCGGGCAGCCACCAGTTGTTGGGAAAGCGCCGAATGAGGGAGTAGACCGTCATGGCGGCCGTCGTGGCGAGCACGAGGCCGATGGCAAGGGACTTCACCTGATCGATGAACCAGCCGCCGAGGCGCTGCGTCGACAACCCGTACCGCCGCTCGAGGATGAACCCGCTATAGAGCGAGAGGGGCAGCGTCGCAGTTTCGGTGACGAGCACCAGGATGACGACGTAGAGTGCGACCACCACGAGCGGCGGCGCCTCACGCGCGGCCCGAGTCGCATCGCGGCCGTGTGCCACGAGCTCCGCCGACTGGCGCAGCCAGACGCTCGCGCCGCTCCACAGCAGCCCGACCAGAATGGCCACCGTCCAGATGACCGATCCGGCGGCGATGTATCGCTTCAGTCGTTGGTAACGCGCGGCCTTATCTTCGTTCATCCTCCGGCGTTCCTTGCGGATCCTCCGGCGTGCCCTGGGCGGCAACGACAATGCCGCCGTTGGTGGTGCGGAGGTCGATCGGGGTGCCGCCGCCGTTGAGACGGCCCTCGAAGTGGCGCTTGGAATCGTCGACGACGTCGAAGGTCAGACCCTGGGCGTGCATCGCACCGTTCAGCCACGTCGCCGTCACCGTCGCTTTCGCGGTGGGCGGCAGCACCAGGCGGACGCGCCCGTTGACTGTCGTCAGCGAGACATTGCTCGTGCCGAGCTCGGACAGCTGGACGTTGACGACGCCGTTGACCGCCCGGGCGTCGAGCCCGCCCGACAGGTCGGAGGCTCTCACCGCGCCGTTCACCGTTTGCGCGCTCACGCGGCCCGACAGCATCCGCACCTCGACGCTGCCGTTGTTGCTGGTGGCTCTCAGCGAAACCGCACGGGGCGTCCTCACGCGGTAGCGCACCTCATACGAGGCGCCCAGCAGGATTCCGTCGATTCGACCGGTTTCAATCGACACCAGCTTCGGCGAGACGTTTTCCTTGATCGGGATCTGCGGGACGAGATCGCGGGCCAGCTGTTCGGTCGCGCCATGCGCGATCCGTTCAGCCGCGACCTCGACGGTGTTCCCGTCGACGCCTTCGACATCCACGTTGCCGCTGGCGTTGGCGATGCGCACTTCGGCGCCCGGATCGACCGTATAGCTTCGGGTCCAGGTGTCCGACGCCTGGGCATTGTTGGGACTGTGGGCCATACATCCCGAGACGGCCACTCCCAGCACCGTTGCCGCCGCAATCGGCACGACCGCCCACGCGGGCTGCCTGATCATCCTGTGCCTCCGCGGACATACATACGCGGGCCCGCGGACTTCAGTTCAACTGCAGGGAAATGAGCTTCGACACGCCCGGCTCCTCCATCGTCACGCCGTACAGCCGGTCGGCGATCTCCATCGTCTTTCGATTGTGCGTGATGAGGATGAACTGCGTGTGCTGCTGCATCCCTTTCAGCATCTCGACGAACCGCCCGATGTTGGCATCGTCGAGCGGCGCGTCGATTTCGTCGAGCAGGCAGAACGGGCTCGGCTTGTACTTGAAGAGCGCGAACATCAGCGCGATGGCCGTCAGCGCCTTCTCACCGCCCGACAGCAACTGGACGTTCTGCAGCCGCTTGCCCGGCGGCTGCGCGATGATCTCGATGCCGCTCTCGAGCGGGTCGTTTTCGTCGAGCAGGGTCAGGCCGGCGCGGCCGCCGCCGAACAGCGTCGCGAAGATGTCGTGGAAGTTGCGGTTGATGGCCAGGAACGCATCGGCGAACCGCTGACGTGTGGTCTCGTCGATCCGCCGGATGGCTTCGCTGGTTTGCGCAATCGACTCCACGAGATCCTTGCGCTCCGCGCTCAGGAACGTGTGGCGTGTCTCGAGATCGTCGAACTGCTCAATGGCCATCATGTTGACGGGACCGAGGCGATCGATTTTGGCCTTCAGCGCCGCGATGGCCTCTTCGGCCGTCAACGTGTGCTGTTCGGCGCCTGTCGTATCGGCCGCGTGAACCTGCGCGCCCTCTTCGTCTTCGGGCTCGTCGGCCGCGATGGCTGCCGGTGTGTACGACGCGCCCTCCGGGCCGTCGACTTCGGCGGCCACCTCGTCGAGCGTCGCCTGGACGGTGTCGACGCACAGCGTGGCCAGGTGCGACAGGTCGCTTTCCGCGCGGGCGTGCGCCACGTCGATTTCCGAAACGGCCGTCCGGGCGGCTTCGAGGTCGGCCCGCGACGCCTTGATGGCGATGTCGCCTTCGTCGGCGCGGCTGCGGAGCCTGGCGACGATGGCGTCGGCGTTCTGCACGTGCTGCCGCAGCGTATCGAGGGCGATGACGTCTGCGTTGAGCTGCGACTCGCCCTCGGCGATTGCGGAGCGGAGGGCATCGATGCGCAGGCGAATCTGATCGCGTTCGGCCGCCAGCGCGGACGCTCTCGTTTCGAGCTCTTCGGTCGACTCCTCGAGGCGCCGGACCTCGGCGGCAAGCGCGGTCGCGCGCTCGACGAGCGCCGCGTGGCTGGCGCCGGCGTCGGCGGCGCGGCGGCTCAAATCTTCGATCGCTTCCCTTGCCTCGAACAGCCGGCGCTGCGCGCCCTGCAGCCGCTCGTCGGCGACGCGCTGATCCGTTTCGAGCTGTTCGACCGAGGCGCGCGCCTCGTCCTGCCGCCGGTCGAGCGTTTCCCGCTCCTCTTCGGCCATGCGGCGCTCGCGCGCAAGCTGGTCGCCTTTCTGCACCAGCCGTGCGGCGTCGTCGGTGGCGCGCTGCAGCTGAGCGTCGTGGGCCACGACGGCCTTTTCGTGCTTGTGATGCTCGGCGTGCAGCGCCGCGATGACGCCCGAGGCCTGGGCCATCGTGGCCTCGAGGCCGGTTGTCTCTTCAGCCAGCCGCGTCAGCGCCTCGTGCTCGGCGGCGATGCGCTCGCGCAGATCCTTGATCTCTCGCTTGGTCTCGAGAATCCCCCGCGCCTCGCGGCGGTCGCCACCGCTTACCACGTGAGGGCCGCGGAACACTTCACCGGCGCACGTCGCCACGGGACGGCTGGTGAGCCGGCTTGCGGCCGCGGCGCGATCGTAGCTGTCGGCGATCCATGCGTCGCCGATCGACGCGCGGATCGCCTGTGCGTAGTCGCCGCTGATGCGGACGAGAGCCGACAGGGGCACTACGCCTTCCGGCATTGCCGGCTGGACGGCGTCGGCGACGGTGCCGTCGTCGTGCACCGATTCGGCGATAACGAATCCGCATCGACCGGCGCTGTGCTCGGCCACCAGTCCCAGACCGGCAACCGCATGCGCCGGCTCCGGAACTACGACGTACTCGAGCAGTTCGCCCAGGCAGGCTTCGATCGCCCGTTCGTACCCGGCCTCGACCTCGAGATAATCGGCGACGGCCCCCTTCTGGTTCACTTTTCCGTTCGCCTGCGCGAGCACCGCGCGCGCGCCGTCGCCAAACCCGGCCCGCGCGGCCTCGAGCTGCTCGAGCGACGTCAGGCGGGCTTCGAGGCCGGCCAGTTCCTGCTCGCGAGCGCGCACGGCACGCGCCCGCCATTCGTGCTCGATGCGGGCGCTGGCCAGCTCGGACTCGCGTGCCGTCCGCGCGATGCGCGTGGTCTCGATGGCCTCATGGACGCGCCGGAGCGCCTCGACGGCTGCTTGGCGATCCGACGCGGCGCGCTCGCTTTCAATCCGGACGTCCGACAGCTCGACGTCCAGCTTCGAAAGCGTTTCGGCGACGCGATCCCGCGCCGTCGCCGCGTGCTCGATGGCGTGTCGCAGGGCCGTCGCCGAGTTGATAGCCGAGAAGACCTCGCTGCGGGCAGCCTCGACGTCGGCCTCCAGGCCCTCGATCTCCCGGTGGGCCGACGCGTAGGCGTCGGACTCGGCACTCAGCGTCGCCGCCGCCTGCTGCCGCTCGATATCCGCGTCGGCCGCCGCCTGACGCCGCGCCGCCAGGGCCGCGCGCGCCGGACCGCGCCGCGCGTCGACGGCATCGAGTTCGCCGGCGATGGCCGTCGTACGAACCGCGAGGCCGTCCACCTGCTCGCGGTCGAACGCCACCTGCTGTTGCCGCCGGTTGATGGACAGCTCGCACGCATGCGCGGACTCGCGGCTCGACGTCGCCGCCGACTCGGCTTCCACCAGCTCGATGCGAAGCCGGCTCAAATCCGATTCGACGTCGGCCACTCGCGCGGCGATGATGGCCTCTTCCGTGCGCGCGTCCGCCAGCCGTCCGCGCGTCGTCTCGATGGTCTCGGCCAGCTGTCGGTATCGTCGTGAGAACAACACTTTTTCCCAGCGCCGCAGCTCGTCGCGCAGCCGCTGGTAGCGCCGCGCCTTCGCCGCCTGGCGCTTCAGCGCGCCGCGTTGCTTCTCGACCTCGAAGACGATGTCGTCGATGCGCGTCAGGTTCTGCTGCGCAGCTTCGAGCTTGAGCTCTGCCGCGCGCCGGCGCGCCTTGTACTTGGTGACGCCCGCCGCCTCTTCGATGAGCTGACGCCGATCGGTCGGACGCGTGCTCAGGATGAGGCCGATCTTCCCCTGCTCGATGATGGCGTAGGCCTTCGCCCCAAGCCCGGTGTCCATCAGGAGGTCGTGCACGTCCCGGAGACGGCAGACCTGCCCGTCGATGAGGTATTCGCTCTCGCCCGAGCGGTACAGACGGCGCGTGACTTCGACCTCGCGCGCGACCGACTGAATGAGCTCCTCGGCGTCGAGCTCGAGAGCGCTCGGGGGCAGGGGCATCGGCGTCAGCGACGCATCGACGAGGCGACCGTTTCCGTTCCCATGGCCGTTGCCATTGGCGTGGCCCTCCCCACTGCCGTGGCCGTTGCCGTTGTGACCGTTGCCGTGCGCCGCTTTGTGCTCGAAGGCAGGGCCTGTCAGGTTCTTGACGACGCCGCTGAACCGCAGGCGCACTTCGGCGGTAGCCGTCGGCTTGCGCGCGTCGCTGCCGCTGAAGATCACGTCTTCCATGCGTTCGCCGCGCAGGCTCTTCGCGCTCTGCTCTCCCATCACCCACGTGATGGCGTCAGCGACGTTGCTCTTGCCGCAGCCGTTGGGCCCGACAATCGCCGTCACGCCGGCGTCGAACGCAAGCTCCGACCGATCGGAGAACGATTTGAACCCGTTGATTTCCAGACGTTGAAGACGCATGGCACACCACACTCACGCGCCGGGCAGGCCGGCGCACTGAAGATTGTGGGATCCGCCTGGATGGCGGACCTGAAGCCTGGCTGAGATACAGGTGGACAATGACCGAATTCTGCGGCCTCTCGCCTTCCGAGAAGGCGGCCCCGAGCCGCGGCCTTCAACGCATCCGTGCGGTGAAGAAGAAAACGGTCGCCAGTCTAACAGTGCCTATCTATTGGGGCAAGGGCTAACAATTGCCCTATTTGTTGTGGTCGCTTGCCCCAACCGTGCAAATCACAATTGCCCGGAGCCTCGCCCCGGTCAGTGCGCCGGCTTGGCTCCGACGCGCGACATCTCGGTGAGTTTCTGCGCCTCGCCGAACATGGTCAGCGCGATCTGCGCCTGCGGGTCGGCTTCGATCAGGTGGCGCCGCCCTTCGGCAACGCCGAAGAGCGCCCGATCGATCTCGAACCGCACCATGGCCTTGATGAACACGAGATCCTTGGTGAAGGCCTCCTCATCGATTCGCACGCGATCGGCCTTCAACTGATTCCTGAAGTCGGTCAGCATCGCATCGTCGACGACGAAGTTCGGCTTCACAGTCACGCGGCCATTCGCCTGCAGCGACACGCGCGTGTCGCCTTCGGCGCTGAACTTCTGGGCGAAGTTGGCAAACTCGTTCCGCGCGTAGAGAAGCCGGCCGAAGCGCGTCGGGTTGAAGCCCGTCCCTTCGCGATCGCTCGGCACGCGCGAGTCGGGATCGATGCCGCCGCCGCTGTACACCGGTCGCCCTGCATCGGTGCGCTTCAAGTCGCTCGGGTTGTGCGGCCGCTCGCCTTCCTGGTCGCGATACGAGTAGGTGACGTACTCGTCGAACGTCGTATCCCAGGGACGCTGAATCAGCCGGCCGCTCGGGGTGAAGTAATGGGCGGTCGTCAGGGCGAGCCCGGCGCCGCCGCTGATGCGATAAATCGACTGCACGAGCGCCTTGCCGAACGTGGTCTCGCCGACGACGTAGGCGCGATCGTGATCCTGCAACGCGCCCGTCACGATTTCCGACGCGCTGGCGCTGTTGCGGTTCGCCATGATGACGATGGGGATGCCCGTGAATTCGCCGTCGTCGTTCGCGCGGTAATCCTGATCCGAATTGGCGACGCGCCCGCGCGTGTAGACGATCATCTTGCCGCGGGTGATGAACTCGTTGACGACCTTGATGGCCTGATCGAGCGGTCCGCCCGGATTGTTGCGAATGTCGAGGAGCAGCCGGCGCATCCCTTTCGACGTGAGATCGCGGAGGGCGCGCTTCAGATCGCGATCCGTGTTCTCGCCGAAATCGCGCAGCTGCACGTAGCCGGTGGTGGCGTCGAGCATGAACGCCGCGGGCACGGTCGGAATGGTGATCTCGTCGCGCATCAACTCGACGGCGATCAACTCTTCGTACCCACGCCGCTTCAGCGAAATCTGCACCGGCGTGCCGCGCTGCCCGCGCAGCTTCCGCATCGCCTGATCGGTGTTCCACCCCTTGGTGTCTTCTCCGTTGATGCGCGCGATGACGTCGCCCTGCCGGACGCCCTTCTTGTAGGACGGCGAGCCCTCGAACACGCTCTGCGCGACGATGTCACCGTCGAAGGTCGCGATGGTGATGCCGATGCCGTAGTAGTGGCCTTCCTGGCGCTCGCGCATCTGCGCGTATTCTTTCGGGTCGAAGAAGCTCGAATGGGGGTCGAGCGTTCCGAGCATGCCGCGGATGGCCCCGTACACCAGGCGGTCCGATTCGACCTTCTCGACGTAGTTGTTTTCGATGGCGCTCAGCGCGGCGGAGAATGCTTTGTAGTGCTCGGGAATCTTGTCGTCGTCGGTCGCAAGGGCGCTCTTGCCGAACAACCCACCGACGAGCGCGGACAGCGCGATGGCGAACACAACAGCGGTGAGCGGGCGATAGCGTCGCATGCTCGGCATCGTAGCAGATAACTTCCTTACGGGCAACGACTTCTGGGCATCCTGAGCCCCTGATTTCCTTGACCAGCCGCAGAGGGCGTTCCTATAATGGCAAAGATTCCCGCCCGCTTTCACAATTCGGGTCCCGAGCAAGAGGAGCACGCCATGTTTGGTTCGATTGGGATGCCGGAGCTGATCATCATTTTCGTGATCGCTCTGATTATTTTCGGCCCGCGCAAGCTGCCCGAGCTCGGCCGATCGCTCGGCAAGAGCCTCGCCGAGTTCAAGCGTGCCTCGAACGAATTGAAGAACACGCTGGAAGAGGAAATCAGGCTCGAGGAGCAGCGCGCGACGATCGACGCGAACAAGCCGGCTGCACCCGCGGCTGCCCCGCCTGCGGCGCATCCCGCTGATGATGCCGCGGCTCACAAAGCCGACAAGAGCGCCTGACCTCCTTCCGTGGCGCTCGTTCCTTTCCCGGGACCGAACTCGTCAGCCGGCCTCTATCACGCCGACCCTGAATTCGACGGCGACGATGACGGCGCCGGCGGAAAGATGTCGTTTCTGGAGCATCTCGATGAGCTCCGGAAACGCATCGTCAGCTCGCTCGTGGCCATCTGCGTCGGCATCCTGATCGGCTTCGCGTTCATCAACACGGTCATCGACTTCATCCTCGCGCCGAGCCGCCGCCTGCTGCCCGCGGGGAGCAAGATGATCTACACGCAGCCGAGCGAAGCCTTCGGGCTGTATGTCCAGGTGGCGCTCATCATCGGCGTCATCATCGCGGCCCCGTGGGTGATGTATCAGGTGTGGCTGTTCATCGCGCCGGGCCTCTATTCGAACGAAAAGAAGTTCGCGATTCCGTTTGTCGCGATGTCGACGATCGGCTTCCTCGGCGGCGCCGCGTTCAACCACTACATCGTCTTTCCGTGGATGATGGCGTTTTTTGCCAGCTTCAATACGGCGGATCTGGCCTTCATGCCCCGCCTCGAAGACACCTTCGATCTCTATACGAAGATGCTGCTCGGCATGGGGGTCGTTTTCCAGATGCCCACGCTGGTGTACTTCCTGGCGAAGATGAAGATGCTCACGGCCCGGTTCCTGGTACGCAACTTCAAGTACGCGATCCTGATCATCTTCGTGGCCGCTGCGGTCATTACCCCGAGCGGGGACATGGTGACCCAGACCCTCTTCGCCACCCCGATGATCGGCCTATATTTACTGAGCATCGTCATTGCATGGCTCGTCGGCCCGAAGCGGCCCAAGGGGGCCCCGGCGGCCTAGCGGCGTTTTGCTTGGCATTTGGGCCGGCACGTCCTATAGTTGGACAGACTCATTCTTGCGTGTAGTCAAGACCCCGTCCGCTGCTACCGCGGGAGGTACAGCTTCATGACGACTTCGCTTCGCACCTTGGGCCTGGCAGCCGCGGCGCTGCTCTGTGCCACGGTGGCGAGCGCGCAATCAAGTTCGGCGTCGGCGCCGTCTGCTGCGCAAGCCTCCGAAATCCAAACACGTCCAGCGACCACGACATTCTTCGGCGACACGGGGCTATGGTTCGTGCCGACCGCTGAAGTGCTTCCTGACAAGAAGTGGGCGGCCAGCGGCTATCGCCGTGGCACGAACTACATTCAGGGGTACACCAACGTCGCCGATTTCGCGGGCCAGTTCGCCGTCGGCGTCAGGAACCGCGCCGAGATCTTCGGCTCGTTCCTCTTCGACACGCGGATCGACCGCGACGTGCGGCCGATCTTCGTCAACGATCCGACTTATGGCGGGTTCGTCGATCGCTATCCGAAGGTCAACCAGCCGTGGACGGGCGATCACGTCGGCGACTTCTACCTCGGCGCGAAGTTCAACTTCATGTCCGAATACGAACAGAAGCCGGCGGCCGTCGCGGTTCGCGCGATGGTGAAGTTGCCCACCGCCGACTCCGACGTGGGCAACGGCACGGGCAAGGCCGATGGTATCTTCGACTTCATCGTCAGCAAGGAAACGAAGCGGATGACCGAAGTGTCCGCTTATGCGGGCTACGAGATCCGCGGCGGCACGGACGGGTTCACGATTCCGGGCGGCGCGTTCCGCTGGGGCGCTGGTGTTGGGGTTCCGTCGCGCGGACCGGTGCGGCTGACGGGAGAATTCAACGGGCTGGTGCCGTCAAGCAGCACAGCCTCTATCAACCTGACGGCGACGCCGCTGAAGGCAGCCGACGGGTCGGTGCCGCCAGTCACCTCGAACACTGAAAACATCACGCGGGCGACCGGGGCGGTCACCTATTACTCGCCGAAAGGCTTCTTCATCGGTGCGGGCGCGAGCTGGAACCTGCCGCGCGAAGAGCGGCTCACGGGCCACGCCAACGCCGACGATTTC
>Ga0066903_100001600_pt1 | contig 16808 bp, 15 predicted proteins | sample PanSoiMetaGPlot1_FD_67491 | JGI IMG/M metagenome (GOLD analysis project Ga0066903, IMG submission 67491) | Tropical forest soil microbial communities from Panama analyzed to predict greenhouse gas emissions - Panama Soil - Plot 1 (version 2) | ecosystem: Environmental > Terrestrial > Soil >... | reverse complement strand
GAAGATTTGACGAATCTAAAAGGCGGTTAATTCACGCTTTTTTAGGAACTTGCGCTGGAATATCGCTTCAGGGCGAATGACCAGAATGCCCGGGATAAGCAGAAGACAACCGTCGAGGCGACAACGAGTTGAAGCATGAGCGCTCCGGGCTGTCCGAAGGACTTAATCAGCAGCCGGGCCGGAATATTGGCCACAATCACGACCGGAATGATCCAGCCGAAGACGAACTTGAAGAGCCTCGGATAAATCGCGTCCGGATAACGCGCTACGTTCATAAAGTTGAAGTAGCCGTAAACAAGCCCTTGCGCCCGGACGATCCAGAAACTGACCGCTGCCAGACAGAGCATGATCGAATAATGGACGGCGATGCCGAAACAGATCGCGATCAGGTAGAGCACCACCGACGTCGGGGTGGGGACGTAGCCGAGCTTCGATAACGAAACGCAGACGACCACCCCGCCAACAATCGCGTTGACGATGCTATCGAGCCCGAATTGTTTGGTGGAGGCTGCGAACTGGCTGTCGATCGGTAAAACAAGCATCGAGTCGAGCTTGCCCGTGCGGACCAACTCCGGAATGGCTGCGACGTTGACGAAAAAGAACGCCTGGAATAGTTGCGAGATCATCTGGTGGGTGCCGATGAGCAAAACCACTTCCCATTTTGTCCAATCCCCGATGCGATCGACATTGGCGAAGATGATGGAGAAAAAGACGATCTGTCCGACGAACCAGAGCACCTCCACCAGCATCCAGAGAAGAAAGTTGGCTTTGAAACTCATCTCGCGGATGAGCGAGTTGCGGAGCATGATTGAGTAGATCTGGATGTAACGCCGGAGCACGCCTGCCAGTCATTGTAATTGGAGCCCAAGTCAAATCTGATCCTACATGAAACGCTTTCTGCCATTGGCCGCGATTTTTGTCGCGCTCCTCGTGATCTTATTCGTCGTCCGGCGATGCACCTCGAGCGGTTCTGCTAACTATCAAACCGCGACCGTCACGAAGGGCTCGATCACGCAGCTCGTTACCGCGACGGGAACGTTGAACCCGGTAACGAACGTACAGGTCGGCAGTCAGGTCTCGGGCAATATTCAAAAGCTGTTCGCCGATTTTAATTCCGAGGTGAAAGCCGGTCAGGTGGTCGCGCAGATCGACCCGATGCTGTTTCAGGCGGCGGTGACCCAGGCCGAGGGCGATGTTGCGAGTGCGCAGGCGGCCTTTGAACTGGCCAAGGTCAACGCCGCTCGAATTCAAAGGCTCTTCACGGAAAAGAATTCCTCACAACAAGACCTCGACCAGGCTAATGCAACGCTGCATCAGGCGGAAGCGAACGTGAAAATCAAACAGGGCGCGCTCGATAAAGCGAAAGCGGATCTCGAGCATTGCACGATCACATCGCCGATCGACGGCGTGGTGATTTCACGCAGCGTCGATGTTGGGCAAACGGTCGCCGCGAGCTTGCAGGCGCCCGTGATTTTTCAAATCGCCAACGACCTCACCAAAATGCAGATCGATTCGAATGTTGCGGAAGCCGACGTCGGCGCGGTTGAAGTCGGGCAGGATGTCGATTTTACGGTCGACGCTTTTCCGACTCGCACCTTTCACGGCAAGGTGGTTCAGGTCCGCAACGCGCCGATCACCGTCCAGAACGTTGTTACGTACGACACTGTGATCGGCGTAGATAACAAGGACCTCAAATTGAAGCCGGGAATGACGGCGAATGTTTCGATCATCATTGCTCACAAGGACAACGTTCTTCAGTTGAAGAACGCAGCGCTGCGGTATCGACCGCCTGATGCCGCGACTGAGCCGCGACCGGCATCCGCACAGGCCGGCGCGCGTGCAGGAGGTCCACCAGGCGGACAACGGCCGGTCGGGGGGGCGCGCGAGCGTAAGCCCGAGCGAACGGTTTACGAATTGTCGTTTAACCGGCCGAAAGCGGTCCAGATCAAGACCGGGATCAGCGACGGAATCGTCACCGAAATAACTGACGGCTTGAAGGAAGGCGATAAAGTTGTGACTGCCGAACTTTCGAACGCGGTATCGCCGTCTAGCTCACCGCCAACAAATCCATTCAGCGGCGGGCGAAGATTTCCATGAACATTCTTTTGGAGGGACGACCTCCGTGTCGTCCGAAATTTAGGGACGTGACGGAGCACGTCCCTCCATTCTTGAAATGAAAAACGGGGAAGTCGTCAAACTAACTGACGTCCACAAGACGTATCACACCGGTGATGTCGATGTTCATGCGGTTCGCGGTGTTTCGCTCGAAATCCAGCGCGGCGAATTTGTCGCGCTGATGGGCGCGAGCGGTTCCGGCAAATCGACGCTCATGAACATTCTCGGCTGTCTCGATCGCCCGACGTCGGGTCGCTACATGCTGGATGACGCTGACGTATCCGCGCTTGATCGCGATCAGCTGGCCGACATTCGCAATCACAAGCTCGGCTTTGTATTTCAGAGTTTTAATCTGCTGCCGCGGACGTCGGCGCGCGAAAACGTAGAGCTGCCGCTGCTTTATGGAACGCGCAATCTGACTAATGCGCAGTTGCGCGAAAAAGCGGATGCCGTTCTCGGCTCCGTCGGACTTGGCGGCCGCGAAGATCATCATCCGAGCCAACTTTCCGGTGGTCAGCAACAGCGGGTCGCGATCGCTCGCGCGCTCGTGAACGATCCCGAAGTTGTGCTCGCGGACGAACCGACGGGCAACCTCGACAGCCGGACGAGCGTCGAGATCATGGGCATTTTCCAGCAACTCAACGAACGGGGCATAACCATCATCATGGTTACGCACGAACCTGACATCGCCTCCTATGCGCGACGCAACGTTGTCATGCGCGACGGCATGATTCTCAAGGATTTTAAAGTCACAGAGCGATTTGATGCCGCTACTGAGCTCGAAGGACTACCATCCATCACTGATGAAAACGCGTAGCGGAACGGTTGCAGCGGCGATCTCCAACCGATTATTTTTGGATTCGACGCTCAGAGAGCCCCGCTACAGATGAAAGTTGGATCGACAATTAACATCGCCTTCCGCGCATTGCGTCGGAACAAGATGCGATCCGTTTTGACCGCGCTTGGAATTATTATTGGAGTCGCGGCGGTGATCGCGATGGTCGGGATCGGCAACGGCGCAAAAGCGCAGGTTGAAGCGCAGATCGCGAGTTTGGGCGAAAACGTTATCTTGATTTTTTCCGGTAGCACGACTTCGAGTGGCATACGGACCGGGTGGGGCGGCGCTGGAACGCTGAAGATCGAAGACGCGGAAGCGATCCGACGCGAGGTGCCGGGCGTGATTGCGGTCAGCGAAGAAGTTGTTTCAACCACACAGGTCGCGGCCGGCAATCAAAACTGGTTCACCCGGATTTACGGCGAGTCGGCCGATTACTTCGACATTCGCCAATGGCCGCTCGCCGACGGCACGCCATTTACCAATCAGGATGTGCGGAGCGCAAACAAGATTTGTGTGATCGGCCGCACCACCGCGACGCAGATTTACGGGAATGAGGATCCGGTTGGACAAATTTTGCGGATCCACACCGTGCCGTTCACGATCAGCGGGGTTTTGAGTCCAAAAGGATTGAGCACGCAGGGCGTTGATCAGGATGACATCGTGATCATGCCCTACACGAGTGCGATGAAACGCGTTATTGGTGGAACAACTTTACGCAACATCAATGTGCAGATCGGCCAGAGCGAAGAGATCGCCGCCGCACAACAGCAAATCATCGCGTTACTTCGACAACGTCACAACATTCGCGCTGGCCGAGACGACGATTTCACGGTGCGCAATCAGCAGGAGATTGCTGATGCCGCAACCGCGACAACCGCTGTGATGACCGTTTTGCTCGGCTCAATTGCCGGCGTTTCACTTGTCGTTGGCGGAATCGGGATCATGAACATCATGCTGGTTTCGGTGACCGAGCGCACGCGCGAGATCGGTACCCGCATGGCTGTCGGCGCGCACGGCAGCGATATCTTGATGCAATTTTTGATCGAAGCGGTAACGCTCAGCTCGGTAGGGGGCGTCATCGGAATCATTTTTGGAATCGGCGCGTCGCAAATTCTCTCGATCTATGCCCACTGGCCAACATTGATCTCGCTCACCTCGGTCATCGTAGCGTTCATGTTCAGTGCCGCGGTCGGAATCTTCTTTGGTTTTTATCCGGCGCGCAAAGCCGCTGCACTCGATCCGATCGAAGCGTTGCGCTACGAATAAAATATTGAACCGCCGATTACACGGATATCCAATTATCTGTTTCATCCGCGTAATCCGCGGTTAAATTCTTCGGTATGGCTGAAAAGGGTTACAAAGATTTAGTCGCGGAAGCGAAAAAGAAGATCACCGAGATTTCACCGACTGACGCCGCGGCAAAAGTAAAGAGCCGCAGCGACGCGGTGATTGTCGATGTTCGCGAAAAGGATGAGTTCGATGAAAATCACATTCCGGATGCGGTCCACGTGAGTCGGGGAATGTTGGAATTGGAAATCGAAGACAAATTTCCCGATCGCAACACGACGATCATTTGTCATTGCGGCGGCGGCGGCCGGTCCGCGCTCGCAGCCGAAACTTTGCAAAAGATGGGCTACAAGAACGTCCGCTCCATGGCCGGCGGGTTCAAAGCCTGGAAAACAGCTGGTTTACCGACGACGAAATAGTCGCGGCGTTCCGTGGTAAGAGATTTCGACTACGAAAAGCTCAGTATGTGGCTCGGATTTTCGTTGACCGATACAAATAGAGAAGCGTTGTAGCTGCCGATGTCCTCATCGGCAGAACCGAATTAGCTGCCGCCAGAGACGGCGGCAGCTACAACGTTGGCGATTTAATCATCCCCCGACCGCCTGATAATGGCGCAGGCCGCGGTGCCACATCATCCGCGCGATTGACCACGTTAAGAAGAGCCAGCCGGTTTGGATCACGAGGGCCTGCCAAAGCTCGGCGCCTTTTAAGCGTTGGAGAAAAATCGCGACCGGACAATACAGTTCGTAATAGAACGGCGCCCATTTCAGGACTGCCTGCACTCCGGCCGGCATGATGTCGATCGGAAACATTTGGCCTCCTAAGAAATATTCGAACGAATAAACGATGAACACGACGGTGGTGATTTCCAAAATCCAGAATGCCATCATCGCGAGTGAATAGGTGATGAAGAATTGGATGAACGCCGCCATCAACAACGACACCGTCGCGAGCGCGTAGGTGAGCGGATCGTGCGGGAGCGTGATATAGCTACGAAAATAAAGAAAGATGAGCACGATCGGCGGCAGTGTGACGAAGGTATAAACCAGCCGGCCACTGCAAAAAATACTGAACCGATACGCGAGATAACTCATCGGCTTGGTCAGCAGCGCGTTAATCTGACCTTCGCGAATGTCGGCGGCGATTTGCCACTCGTCCTCGGTTGGCGTGACCAGATTACTAACGAGGATCGTGAGCAGGTAATAATAGATCATCGAGCCGTAGTCGTAGCCGTGGAGACCTCCGCCGCGCTCCTGGAAAACTGCGCGCCAAAGAAAGATCGTTCCGGCGAGCGGAATTAATCCGAACGCGGCCCGCATGAAATAATTCCAGCGATAAACGAACGTGTTTTGGAGGCCGATGTTAAAAACCGAAAGGTATTTCTCGGCTGTCGAACTCTTACTCATCCTCTTGCTCCTGCTCTTGATCTAAAACGGAAAAGTTCGAGTAAGGGCATGATCAAGATCAAGAGGGTTGAGCGAGCTCAACCGCGAGTCTGATCGCAGCGATCATGCTATCGGCCTTCGCGATGCCTTTGCCCGCAATTTCGAATGCGGTGCCGTGATCGGGACTCGTGCGTGGAAAGGGCAAACCGAGCGTTGTATTCACCCCATTATGAAAACCGAGCAACTTGAGTGGAATGAGACCCTGATCGTGATACATGCAAAGCACGGCATCGAATTCACCTTCGACTGCGCGATGAAAGATCGTGTCCGGGGAATATGGGCCGCTTACGCTCAGCGACTTGTGAGTCCGAGCCGGACTGGTCTTTGTAACGTGTGACGAGTTCAATTCGTGAACCGCTGGCTCGATGATAGTCATTTCTTCGTTACCGATTTTTCCCGACTCGCCGGCGTGTGGATTTAATCCAGCCACCGCGATGCGCGGAGATTTAATGCCGCGGCGGCGCAAAAAATCGCCGAGCAACAAACCAACGCGAACAATTTCGGTTTGTCTGAGTGCGCCTGGAATTTTGGCGAGCGGAATATGACTCGTAACCAGGGCGACGGTGAGCCTGTCGGCGGTGAGACACATCGCGAAGTCTTTCACCCCGCAACGTTCGGCGAAGAATTCGGTCTGGCCGGGAAACTTAAACCCGGCTTCATACATCCGCGCTTTGTGGACCGGTCCGGTGACAACCGCATGCAATTCGGCGCGTCGCGCGCGTGTGACTGCTTCTTCCAACGCAGCCGCGGCGGCGCGGGCAGTTTCAATTGTCGGCCCACCGGGTTGGCAATTCGGTTGGCGGCCGATGACAACGTATTCCGCCGTGTCCGGAATTTTTTTGGACTTCAGGGCAAGGTCAACAATCTCGGGTCCAATCCCGGCGCAATCACCGAGTGTGATTCCGATGGAGAGTTTCTTGCTCACCGAGCAAGAGTAAGAGCACGAGCCAGATTAAGAGCAAGAGAAGTTGTCGACCTTGCGAGCGATCAACTTAGAAAGTTTTGATGTAGGCTTTTGAACGCAGGCTGGCCAGCCACTTCTCCTGCAAATTCTGCGCTTCCATCTGCATCAATCTCTTTTCGATGTCAGGGCGGGCTTGTTCGAGACCTTTGGTTTCGCCGCCCTCTCGTTGTTCGATTTTAAGAATGTAGTAGTTGCCTCCAAAATCGATAACACGGCTGACTTTATTCACCGGCAAACTGAAGGCGGCCTTTTCCAGGGGCGCAGCCAATGTGTTGCGATCGATCCAGCCCCAATCGCCCCCTTTCTCGCGAGTGCTGTCCTCGGAATAGAGTTGGGCCATGCGGTCGAAGTCCGCACCGTTCACTAGTTTGGTGAAGATCTCCTCGGCCATCGCTTTTTGCGAAGCCGCTTCGCCATCGCTGGAGTGTCCTGGAATCATGATCAGGCGCAGCTTGATCCGCTCCTTGCTCGTGAACTCCTCGCGATGCTCTTTGTAATACGCTTCCACTTTGATCGGCGAAGTGACGGAGTTCAGCTTCACGTTTTTGCCGCGCATCGCCTGGACGATCATTTTCTCCATTTCCATTTTCTTGAACTCGCCCTCGGTAAAGTTTTGCGCTTCGAGGGTCTTAATGAACGTGTTGCGGTCGCCTCCGAAATCGGTGCGGATAATTTCGTGAATTCGCTCCTCAATGTAGTGGTCTGGAATGTTGAAATTTTCCTTCTTAAATGATTGAAGGATCAGCTGGCGGTCGATCAAATCCTGGAGCGCGGCCTGACGCGCTTCCTTCACTTTTTTGATCAGCTCATCGCCGGTGAACTGCGCTCGGAGCAATTTTTCGCGCGGTCCCACGACTTGTCGGACCTGCGAATAGGTAACGACATCACCGTTGACCACGGCGGCGACACCGTCGACGACCTCGGGTTCCTGCTGTGCGTACGCCGCGTCGCAAATGGGCGAAACATTGACAAGGAGCGTCACGGTCAGGACGAGAACGATATGCCGAATCATGTGAATTTTTTGATTAACTCTAGAACTTCTGCGAGGTGCTGGGGCTTGGTAACTAAACGGGGGAATTTGCCATTCACAAGTGTAAATTCACCGAGACGTGTCAGCATGAGCTTGCTGTCCTTCGTCTCGACGCGCGTGATCCCAGCCTTCGCCGCGACGAGTTTGATCTCGGCAAGAAGAAACAGGTTCTCGACCGGGGGCGGAAACTTGCCGAACCGGTCCCGCCATTCCTTGCGGATCCGGTCGAATTGGTCGCGAGTGCTGATCTCGGCAACCTCGCGATACGCTTTGATCCGAAGCCCGGTGTCGCTGACGTAATTCGCGGGAACAAACGCCGGGACGCGCCGCTCGGGACCAAGCTTCGCAAATTCGGCTTCGTTGGTGGCAGTGAAGTCGAGGCGAAGATCGACATCGAGGCGCGGTTTGAATTTTCGTCCCTTCAATTGCGCGACCGCTTGCTTGAGCAGCTGGCAATACAAATCAAATCCGATGGCCATGATGTGGCCACTCTGTGCGGTGCCAAGAATGCTTCCGGCGCCGCGAATCTCAAGATCGCGCATGGCGATGCGGAAACCGGCCCCGAGCGAGCTGTACTGCTTGATCGCGTTGATCCTTTTGCGCGCGGCGCCGATCGTCATCATTTCGCGCGGCAGGAGGAGATATGCATACGCTTTGTGCTCGGCGCGACCAACACGTCCGCGAAGTTGATAGAGATCCGCGAGGCCGAAACGGTCGGCGCGATCGATGATGATTGTGTTGGCATTGGGAATATCAAGACCGCTCTCGATGATGGTTGTGCAAACAAGGACATCGATTTTGCCAGCAACGAAACGCGCCATTACTTCTTCGAGCTCGTCGGAGTCCATCTGGCCGTGGCCGATCTCGACGCGCGCTTCCGGAACAAGATCGACAATTTTTTCGCGCACGCGCTCGATTGATTGGACGCGGTTGTGCAGAAAATAAATCTGACCCTGCCGCTCGAGCTCGCGCTTAATCGCACCACGAATGATTCGCTCGTCATATCCGGAAATGATTGTTTCCACGGGCAAGCGATTGAGCGGCGGCGTCTCAATGGTGGACATGTCTTTCACGCCGACAAGGGAGAGATAGAGCGTGCGTGGGATCGGTGTGGCCGAAAGAGTGAGGACATCGACCAGCTTGAAGAGCTCCTTGAATTTCTCTTTGTGCAAGACGCCGAAGCGCTGCTCTTCATCGATGATGACCAGGGCAAGGTCCTTGAAAACGACGTCGCCCGAGATCAATCGGTGCGTTCCGATGACAATGTCGATGCCGCCCTGACGAAGAAGTTCGAGGATTTTCTTTTGTTCACCCTGCGATCGAAATCGACTTAGCATTTCAATCCGGACCGGATAATCGAGCATTCGCTGGCGAAAAACTTCGAAGTGTTGTTGCGCGAGCACGGTCGTAGGCGCGAGGACCGCCACCTGTCGTCCATCCATCACTGCTTTGAACGCGGCGCGAATCGCCACTTCGGTCTTGCCGAAACCAACATCTCCGCAAATCAGTCGATCCATAGGCCGCGGACGCTCCATGTCGATCTTGGCGTCGATGATCGCCTTCAACTGGTCGGGCGTTTCGCGAAATGGAAACGAATGTTCAAATTCCTGCTGCCATTTCGTGTCTGGCCCGAACGCATGCCCAGGAACGGTTTCCCGCTCGGCCTGGACCGTGAGCATTTTGCCGGCATAGTCGAGAATCGAGGAGACCGCGGCTTTTTTCGCGCGCGCCCATTTTGAATCGGCAAGCGAGCTGAGTTTTGGCGAGCGTTTACCGACGCCCACATATCGCGAAACGAGATAGGCTTGTTCGAGGGGGACATAAAGCTTCGCCTCGTCGGCAAACTCGAGAGCGAGCACCTCCTGCTCACCTCTCTCGGAGGTTGGGATTCGCGTAAGGCCGGCGAATCGGGCGACGCCGTGTTCGAGATGAACGACGAGATCGTCTTCGTTTAGTTCGCTGAAATCGATTTGGGCGCGATGACGTTCGGCGTGATAGAGACGCCGGCGCGCGTGCGGGGCGAAACGTCCGAACAATTCGGCGGCGGACAAGATGACGAGATCAGCCGCTGGAAAACAGAAACCGCGCGCGAGTGTACCGAGGACCAGATCTATCCCTTGCCATGCGTCGCTACTGATCAGTTCGCGAAAGCGCTCGATTTCGCCTTCAGTTTGAAAATAAACCACGACGCGCGCTTTGTTATTCTTCCATTCCTGGAGGCGCTTGATGAATTGATCGCGCTTCGCTTCAGCGAGCAGAAAATCCCCGACCGCGAATTCCCCGATGTCGCAGTCCTGAAATGCGCCGCTGAAGTCTTCCGGGCCTTTTTCGATCCAGCCTTCGCTGATCTGAATTTGAGCGTCGGACTTTTCTTCGGGTTCAATGTCGATCGTCAGATCGTTTTTACCGATGTAATCACGAACCACGCCGCTTGTGTCGTCCGATGCGCCGAGAAGAATGTCGATCTGGCGGAGGTCGCGGACCGAAGTCTGTGTGTCGATGTCGAACTCGCGAAGCGACTCGGCTGTGTCGCCGAAAAATTCGACGCGCACCGGCAACGGCGCCTGCCACGAATAAAGATCGACAATTCCGCCGCGAACCGCGAATTGACCGCGGGTCGTGACTTGCGCGACGCGCTCGTAACCAGCGGCGCTCAATTTTTCGAGCAATTGCTCCATCGTTTCGCCGCCGCCCCGTTTGATCTGCAATGTTGCGGACGAAACCGCGCCGCGTTTCGGCGCCGGTTGATCGAGACTCGCCCGCGTAGTCACAATCACATGTGACCCGGGATCGGTCTCGATCTTTGCCAATAAGGCGAGACGCTCGGCCGCGATTTCGGGATCGGGAAGAATGTTTTCGACCGCGGCGAATTCCGCCTCAGGCAGGAATTGCGCGTTCGGCAGCCAGTTGAGGATCGTTTCGTAAAGTGAATCCTGAGTCCGCACAGTGGGGCAAAGGATCCAGGTCGTTTTGCGAATCTGGCGGGCGACGATCGCGCTGAGAAAGGCATGGGCCGGCGGAATGACGTGCGAAAATTTCAGCGGCATGCGCACGCCCGCGGCTTGTTCGAGCTTGCGCGCAATCGGCTCTGATTGCGCGACGCGATCAAGTATTTCGCTTGCGACCGGTTTCTCCACCAGCAAACGTCGCCGAAAGTCAGCGACGGTTCAAAAGCTGTCGTTTAATTCGAGATCGTGACCGGCGTGCCGACGGATACAGATTTGAAAAACTCCTTGGCCATGAATTCCGGCATTCGAATGCAGCCGTGTGAAGCCGGATAGCCTGGAAGATAGCCCGCGTGCAGGCCGAATCCGGGCGCAATTTGCATGTAGTATGGCATCGACGCGCCTTTGTACTTTGTGCCCGAAGGCTTTTTGTCTTTTTCAACGTCCACATTCGGCATCACAACATTTCCGGCGTCATCGACATAATCGCCATATCGGCTGGACGCGTGCGCAATGTCTTTTTTGACCACGCTGAATTTCCCGAGTGGGGTGTTTAGTCCTTCGCGACCAGTCGAGAGCTGTGAAATGCCGACCAGCATGTTGTTCTTGTAGAAATAAGCCCGTTGTTCTTTGAGACTGATTTTTATTGATGGCTTGCCACCAATATGATCGCCGTCCCAATAGGAAACATTGTCGTTGGGCGCGCCGCTGGTCGGCTGATTTCCGTAAATACCGCCGAGGTATTGCGTTTGACCCGAGTAGCGAACGTCCTCCTGGCAGCTGCTAAAAACGAGGGCCGAGACCGAAAAGACGGCAAGATGGAAGAGGATATTCGATGGAGAACGCATAAAAATTTTCGGTCGAACCCTCTACCGACAGTGCGCCCAAAGTCAAGAGACCGACCCGGTCCAGACCGCCGGATTTTCGAGGCTAAGCGCGGCTTGAATTGTGCTTTCTACGAGGCAGCGTTCGGGCATGCCGACCTATGAGTATCACTGCCTGAAGTGCAATCAGAATTTTGAGATGTTTCAATCGATGCGCGATCAGCCGGTAGCCGAATGCCCGAAGGAACTTTGCCGACTGCCGAAATGGGGACACGGCAAGGTGAAACGCCTTCTTGGCACCGGTGCCGGAATCCTCTTCAAAGGGTCGGGCTTTTACATCACCGATTACCGCAGCAAAGCCTACAGGGAAGCCGCCAAAAAAGAGGCTCCCGCGGCAAGTGGCGAAAAATCTGCTACGTCGAAGGAATCGAAGGCCACCAAGCCTTCGACGAAACCAAAAAAAGAATCGGCTGAATGACGGCAACGACCACGACCGAAGCATCGCCCAAGGTAATTTGCACCGAATGCCGGCACGAAAACGAGGCTGAGCGCATCTATTGCCACAATTGCGGCGAGCGGCTGGACCGGTCGGGGGTTTTGGCGAAACAAAAGCCGAAGGACCCTGATGAGGAGCGGCGCCGGTTGCAGAAGATGTTGCAGGGCCCCAGCCGCGCACGGCGAAACTTTTTCGCGGTCAGTAAAGTTGCTCTGGCGGCTGCGGCTGCGGCCGTCCTTGTGGAAATCGCGCTGCCTCCGGACGTTCCCGCGCCGACAAAAGCTCTGGCGCCGCAGATGGATCTCGATCTCGAAAACGCCGGTTCTTTTCACCGACTTGGCCCGCTCGAATATTCGCAGGATCAGGTGAACGCGTATCTCACATATCGGTTGACGAGCAAGAAGAAGGCGCTGAACAAGCCGATGCTCGATTTCGTTCGCGCGACGGCCTCATTCCGCGACGGGGCGTGCACGATTGGGATGGAGCGCTCGCTCTTTGGTTATTCCATTTTCACACAGAGCTCATACCGCGTTGAAACCGCGGGCGGAAAAACCTCAGCGACGAACGTGGGCGGCTGGATTGGCCGATTGCCGATTCATCCGGTGATCATGCAATACGGTGACATTATTTTCGCCGATTTGTGGTTCGCGCTCGATCGCGAGCATAAGTTGATCGGCAAAATGGCAGCGGTGACTTTCCATGACGGTGGAGTGACGATCACGCCGCCGACGCGATAACGAAAATGGCCGGGAGCCCGAAAGGACTCACCGGCCAACCAACCAATTTTTTTAGTTTTCGTTAGTAACGAACACCCATGTTTCGGACGAGGGGTCCGCTAATTGCACCGTCCACGCGCAGGCCGTGGTCGCGCTCATAAGCGCGAATGGCGAAACTGGTCCCCGGTCCCATCACTCCGTCGATCGGACCATGGTAGTAACCCATTCGGGCCAATCGCGATTGGACTGCAACCACGACTGAACCGTTTCCGTAGCCGTAGTTGTTGTAGGAGTAGGAGCCGTAGTTGTAGTTGTACGGGTAGCTGTTGTAACCGTAGCCGTAACCGTAGTTATCGTACGGGTAGTAGCCGCCGTAGTACGGCGAACCGAAGCCGAACGAAATCGACGGGCCGTAGCTGTAGCCAGAGTAGTACGGATAGCCATATCCGTAGCTGCTATACCCGCCGTAGTACGGATAGTAGCTGCCGCTTCTGGTTACGACTCGAGTCCGCACCGGCGAGCCGGTGGTTCGAGTTGTTACCGTGCGGGTCGGCGTTGTCGAAACGTAGCGCGTTCCGCGCATTTCTCGCGAACGCGTCACCGTCCGGGTGGGCGCGCTCGAAACGTAGTGGGTCCGATTCACGCTTCCCTTGCTTCTTACTGTCGTAGTCGCGGTAGGCTTCGATTCTCGCACTACTGTCTTTTTTGTGCGAGCTCGGTCATTCCCTGGGGCCGCCATCAGCGACCCAGTCAACAACGCCCCTGTGACCACGCTTACTAGTATGCGTTTTGTATTCATAAGCCTGTAAAAATTAGACGGAAGAAGGGGCCGAGAGTTTCACATTTTTTAAGGAAAATCTGGAATCTTGCTCGCCAGGGTGTGCGCGCCGCAACTATTCTGCGCACAACTGCTTGTAAGGTGAAATCCCCCCGCCTTCTCAGAGTTTCCCTTATTGCCCTTTCAATTTTGGGCGTCGAGATATGCGACGCTGAGCCTGAGCGTAGCCTCAGCCCATCGGGACAATTTGTCATTTACGGCGGCGACGTGGCGTGGCGTGGCGCGATCGCGACTCTCGCGGAACAGACGAAGGCAAATTTGCTCGCCCTCTTGCAGCGGCGGGACCAATGGACCATTCCTGCAGTAATCAATTTGCAGCCGCGAGTCGCGAATCTTCCGGAAATCCCAAATTCGGCGCTACGGGTCAGTCAAACCGGCGCCGGCTTGAAATTACAACTCGATCTCACCATTTCACGCGAGATGAATCCGAGTTCGGTCGAACGCGAAATCATGCGCGTCATTTTGCTCGAAATGATTTACCGGAAGGAAACGAGCATCGCATCCGGCGAAAGTTATGTGCCGCCGCCGGATTGGCTCGTCGATGGGTTGCTTGCGGCCGCGCCGAATCATGATCGCGCCTCGGTAACGAACACGCTGATCGCCTCGAATGAGATCATGCCGCTCGAGACATTTTTGAATCAACGTTTGGATACCTTGGATTTAGTCGGTCGCTCGTTCTATCGCGCTTACTCGTTCGGGATCGTGCAATTGCTTGCCGAAAATCCGTCGCGAGTTGGGAGTTACATCGATAATCTTGCTTTCAGCTCCAACGATCCGATGGCTGATTTGCGGAAGTCTTTTCCGGAGCTTGCCAGCAGCGACTTCGAAAAAATCTGGAAATCGAAAATCGCCGGGATCCAGGACTCGGCCCAGCGCAACATTCTCAACTTTTCGCAAAGCGATGAAAGACTTGGGGAATTGCTACAAACAAAATTTTCCGCCGCCGGTGGCCGCGGGGCACTCTCGCTGGAAGATGTTGGCCGAAACAAACTCAACTTCGACCAGCGCGCGTTCCTGAAAAAGTTCAGCCAGGAGTTGATGCTTTTCGCGACGGTCGCGAATCCGGCGCTGCGTCCGATCGTTCAGGAATATCAACAACTGGCTGAAGAGCTTGCCCTCGGAAGAAATCACGGCGTTGCTAGCAGACTCGCCTCGTTGAAAGCGCTCCGGACAAAACTTTCCGCGCGCATGAGCGAAGTGGATGATTACATGAACTGGTTCGAGGCAACGCAATTGAAAACATCGAGTGGCATGTTCGACAATGCCAAGACCGGTACCGCAATACCGCGGCTAAAGCGAAGAGACAACTTCTCGGTTTATCTCGACGCGATGGAGTCGCAGTTTTGATTCGGTGGATAACCGTTTTAAGGACAGTTGCTCGCCCGAGTTTTGCTGATTATGATACGCGCGCACTGATTCATGCAGAAGATTGGATTTGCCGAAGCACTTGATTCGATTGTCGCGACCGACCCGCGCTATCAGCGGGAGGCCTACATCTTTTTGCGGGACGCGCTCGATTTCACGACGAAACAGCAAAAGAAGGCCAAAGGCACGACGGTTCGGCATGTTTCTGGTCCAGAATTACTGGATGGCGTCCGGAATTACGCCTTGAAGGAATTCGGACCAATGGTCCTGACGGTTTTCGAGAGCTGGGGCATCCGTTCAACCGAAGATATCGGTCATATGGTCTTTAATCTCATTAGCGCGGGAATTTTTGGAAAGACGGACGAAGACTCGATCGAGGACTTCAAAAACATTTATGATTTTCGGGAAGCGTTCGTGAAGCCGTTCGCTCCAGAGAAGAAAGTCGAACCTGCCAAAAGCCTGCCGGCGCCTAAAACGGTATGATTGCCAGGGCGCCATGGGCGGCGCTGATTTTTGCATTTGGTCTTAGCATGGTGAACTCGAAAGCAGTGGATCGTCCGCAAGCAAAACAAAATCCGCCTGTCTCAAAGCAGAACGGCGAGCAGTCCGACGTAATCACGTTTCCGCCAAGCAACGCAAAAAAGTTCGTTTTGCCCGACGGACTGACGTTGATTGTGCAGGAAGACCACAGCGCACCGGTGGCCAGCGTACAGGCATGGTGCGGCACGGGAAGCATCTATGAAGATGAAAAACTTGGCGCCGGTCTCTCGCATATTCTCGAGCACATGCTCTTCAAGGGCACCAAGACGCAGAAAGCTAACGACATCGCGCAGAAAATTCAGGACGTAGGCGGTTACATCAATGCCTATACCTCCTTCGATCGCACCGTTTTTTGGATCGACGTTCCGAAAGATGGTGTGCAAACCGCGCTCGCGGTTTTGTCCGACGCGATGATGAACTCCACGCTGCCTCCGGAAGAATACAACAGGGAACAGGAAGTGATCCGGCGCGAGTTTGCGATGAACTACGACGATCCGGACCGGATGACGAGCCTCCTCCTGTTCGCGACGGCGTATCAAAAACATCCTTATCGGCTGCCGGTGATCGGTGAAATGGAAGTTTACAACCAGCTCACGCAGGAACAGGTGATGCAGTATTACAAATCGCGTTACGTGCCTAACAATCTCACCTTCATTGTCGTTGGCGACGTGGACGCGGAAACGGTTCGGAAACAGCTGGCCGATTATTTCAAAGATTATCCCGAGAAATCGCTTAAGCCGGTTTTTGTCCCGGAAGAACCGCCGCAACTGGGCCGCCGCGAAGTTCATGACGAATTTGCCACTGAACTGAGTCGCCTCGCGCTGGCCTGGCACATCCCCGAAATCACGCATCCCGATGTTCCGGCGATCGACCTCCTCGCCGGAATTTTAGGCGACGGGCGCAGCTCTCGTTTGTATCGCCGCGTGCGCGAAGAAGCCGGGCTTGCCTTCGGCGTTTCGGCGTTTTCCTACACTCCGGGTGATCCCGGGTTATTCGGCGTCGATGCGACGGTCGAACCAAAAAAGCGCGACGACGCGCAGAAGCTGATCTTGCAAATCATCGATGAGGTCAAACAAGCCGGGGTAACAGCGGACGAATTGATGAAAGCGAAGAAAATGTCTCTCGCTCATCATCTCGAAGCACTAACGACCATGCGCGGACAGGCATCCGATATCGGATCGAACTGGCTTCTCACCCGGAATCTGAATTTTAGCCGCGATTATTTGACCGCCGTCCAGAAAGTCACGCTCGACGATATTAAACGCGTCGCCGCGAAATATCTGGTCGAACAAAATCTCACCGTCGCGTCGCTGAATCCGAGAGGATCAGTGGGCGCAAAAGAAGAGACGTCGAAGCCACCCGCCGCGGCCGAAATCCAAAAGTTTGAGCTCTCGAATGGTCTGCG
>Ga0066903_100001599_pt1 | contig 16815 bp, 13 predicted proteins | sample PanSoiMetaGPlot1_FD_67491 | JGI IMG/M metagenome (GOLD analysis project Ga0066903, IMG submission 67491) | Tropical forest soil microbial communities from Panama analyzed to predict greenhouse gas emissions - Panama Soil - Plot 1 (version 2) | ecosystem: Environmental > Terrestrial > Soil >... | reverse complement strand
GCGCCCGTAGCTCAGGGGATAGAGCACCCGCCTCCTAAGCGGGGGGCCGGCAGTTCAATTCTGCCCGGGCGCGCCATTTCGACGTTTGTGTCTACAATCATGTGTTGGCCGCCGGGCGGCGGGCTGCCCGAGGACACCGAGAAGACTGAGAAGACTGAGAAGACAAGAAGAAATGAAGCGAACCGAACGTCACCGCCTGAAGCAGAACGAGCTCACCGTCTTCACCCGGCGCGCCGCCGGCGTGGTCGACGAGCGCCGGCGCGAAATCACCGGTCTCCTGATCCTGATCATCGTCGCCAGCGTGGCGTGGATCGCCTATTCGTTCTGGCGGGCCCGCGTCGACGGCAAGGCCCACGTCCTCCTGGCTGAGGCGCTCGTCGTGCAGCAGGCGCGGATCGGACCGCCGGCTGCGGCGACGGGGACGAGCGGGCTAACATTCCCGACCGAACGCGAACGCTTCGAGGCCGCGGCCGCCAAGTTCAAGCTGGTGGCCGACACGTATCCGTCGACCGACGACGGGATCTTCGGGCGGTACCAGGAAGCCGCGTCGCTGATGGCGCTCGGCAAGCCGGCCGACGCGGCCAAGGCGTATCAGCTGGTCATCGACCGCTCCGGGGATCGCTTGTACGGGCAGATGGCGCGGCTCGGGCTGGCCGAGGCGCAGGCGCGCGCTGGCCAGTACGATCAGGCCATCAACGCGTTCAAGGAACTCGCGCAGCGGAAAGACGGTCCGCTGCCGGTGGACGGCATCCTGATGCAGCTGGGACGGGCTTACCTGGACGCCGGTCGGCCCAACGAGGCGCAGCAGACGTTCAACCGCCTGGTCGAGGAGTTTCCGGATTCGCCCTTCAACGCTGAGGCGAAGCGGCAGCTGGAGACGTTAAAGAAAGCTTGATGAGAACTTCGACCCTTGAACTTTCTTATCGCCGTCCCGCCGCGACGGGGCCGAACCGGTACGAGAGCATCTTGTAGACCAGCTTCGCGCAGAGAAAGTTCGGCGCGACGTTGCCGGGCATCGGGCACAGCTCGACGATGTCGCAGCCGACCACGCGGCGCGACTCCATCACCCGCCGGACGAGCGCCAGCAGCTCATACCACGTCAACCCGCCCGGTTCCGGCGTGCCGACAGCCGGCATGATGGCGGGATCGAGACCGTCGCAGTCGATCGTGATGTAGACGTTCTCCCCGAGCGAGTCGACCACCCGATCGATCCAGCGCGGATCCTGCCGCATGTTGAAGTCGTAGAAGATCTCCGTCGGCAGCGTGGGCGCGGCGGCCGCCTCTTCGGGGGACAGGCTGCGGACGCCGACCTGCGTGCACCGCGCGAACTCGAGGACACGACGCATGGCGCACGCGTGGTTGTGCGGCGTGCCCATGAACGACTCGCGGAGGTCGGCGTGCGCGTCGATCTGCAGCACCGACAGGCCGGCGTGCTTCGCGGCAATCGCGGCGACCAGAGGGGCTGTAATCGAGTGTTCGCCGCCGAGGGCCAGCACGAACTTGTCGTGCGCCGCGAGCGCGTCCGCCACCCGGCGGATCTCGTGCATCACTTCGTCCATTGAGGCAAAGGGGAACTCCATCTCCGGCAGCGTGAAGATGCCGACGCTGTGGACGTCGGTTTCCGTTTCTTCGTCCCACAGCTCGATGTGCGACGAGGCAACGAGAATCTCGTGCGGCCCCATGCGCGTGCCGGGCACGTACGACGTGGTCCGGTCCAAGGGAATCGGCAGGATGACAACGCGGGCGTGCTCGAACGTCGCCGTGGTCGGCGTCGTCCCGCCAAATTCGCCGAGCGTCACGCGTTCGTAGTCAAACGGCAGGTTCATTCGGTCCTCGAGAGATGGGGAACAGGTCCACGATTGATGTACGCACGCAACGGCAAAGTATAGTCGAGCGTCGCGGCTTCAGAAGGCCCGTCCGATGCGGACGAAGACGCGCATGCCGCCCGGCACGGTGCCGCTGCCGTCGTGGCCGTGCGCGGCCCCGACGGTCAACGTGAGCGGAAACTGGTAGCCGAGCACGACGTCGGCCGAGAGCTCGCCGCCGAACGAGGTTTGCATCTCGTCGAAGCGGAATTCGCGGGTCCAGGCGCGCCCCGCGTCGGCGACGATCGCGGCGTGCACGGTGTCGACGAAAAACGGCCAGGTACCGTGTCCGCGCTGCGGGCGCGCCAGCGGCCATCGATAGTCGGCGTTGGCCAGTGCGACATGGGATCCCGCGAAGCTGTTCGCGCCAAAGCCGCGGAGCAGGCTGATGGCGTCGCTGCCGAACGCCGCGGCGCTCGCGTTGGGCTCAGCGCCGCCGAGGAGAAACGTGCGGCCAGCGGTCGCGTCGCCCGACGAGGCCCCCCCGGCCAGGCGCACTGCCAGCACGTGATGCGGGGCCGTCGGAGTGAAATACATCCGCGCGTCGGCGGTGAAGGTTGTCGCGTCGCCCGACGCCCCAAGCGCCTGGCGCACGAGCTCGGACGTCGCCCCGACGAGGACGCCTCCTTCGCGGCTGATCGAGTAGCCGTACGTGTGCGTTGAGTTCAGGGTCCAGGCCCCACGCCCGGCGGCGCGCGTGCGTTCGAGCGCGCGCCCAGGCAAGGTGAACGTATCGTCGGCGCGCAGGAACGACGCCGAGAAGGCCTGCGACGTGCGCACGCGCCTGAACGGCACCGTCACTCCGGTCTCGAACTCGCGCTCGCGCAATGTGGCCGTCGACGGCGTGCCGGCATCGGTCGGCGGCCCCGCGAAGAACGATGTCGTGCTCGACGCCTCCAGCCACCAGGTCGGCCGCCACCGGTCGTAGGCGTACACCGCGCGCCAGTCGGGCTCCGCGCGAGACGGCGTTACGCCAGGATCTGATTGGGCGACCAGCCACGACGCCGAGAGTGCGTAGCTATGGTACGCGAGCACGTCCGAGGCAGCCGTCGCGGCGCCCAGCCGGAACGCCGACTGATCGATCTCGACAACCGGCGACCAGGAAGTCGGGGCAAGCGTTCTCCACGGGCGGTACGGCAGAGGCGTGATCGTGGCCGAGCGTGCGGTGCCCGGCGTGGGCGTCGGGGTGGAGAAGTCCGGTATATTCGGCTCCGCTTCCGGGGTGTCGCCATCGTAGGGCGTTTCAAACAGATCGAATCCGGCGGCGCTGTAGCCGACGAAGACGATGAATCGGCCATCGGCGGAGATGTCGGGCCAGGTGGCCCCGCTGATCGTGTGTGTCAGCTGGCGCCGCTCGGACGGTGTGTCGAGCGTGAACTCGTACAGATTGAACGGCGCCTCGTCGCGGCTCATGGCGGCGACGATGGCGCGGCCCTCCGGCCGCCAGGCCGGCGTGACGATGCGGGCGTCCGCCTCGGCGGCGATCACCCGCACCGCACGTGTGGCGACGTCCACGACGACGATGTGCGACGGACCGCCGACGCGATGGCGCTCTGCAGCGACGAGGCGGCCGTCAGGCGACCAGCGCGGCGTGTTGAACTGCGTTTCGGCCTCGGATACGAGAACGGCCGGAGCGCCTTCCCCCACCGGTAGCAGAACCAGCTCCCGTCGTCCCCGCACGTTGCGCACGGCTGCGATCGTCCGTCCGTCGGGCGAGATATCAGGATCCATCAATCGCGATTCGACGGTGAGCCGGCGCACCGCGCTGGTACGTCGGTCGACCGCGTATAGATCGCTGTACAGACCCGTGCTGCGATGGAGATCCTGCTGATCGAACACGAACGCGTCGCGCGTCACCCCCGTCGTCGATCCCAGAAAGCGGGTGGTCACTTCGACAGGCGACGAGCCGTCGAGACGCAGGCGGTTCAGCGACGGAAACGCATCGGGCGTGCGGAGCGAGTAGAGGACTTCGCGCGGACAGCCGTCGCAGGTGTCACGAAGATATCGCGGTCCGACAACCGAGAACCCGTGATGCGTCAGCTGGCGCTCTTGGCGGGGTAGAGGTGAAGCGGCCCCGATGGATTGCTCGTAATCGCGCCACAACTCGCCGAGCGACGCGCCGAACAGGCGCTTGAACGCAGGAGAGGCGACAAACGGGAAGCGGCCGGCGGTGGTGTCTCTCAGGCTGACGAGCGCCTCCTCGCCGAAACGGTCCGCCAGGTACGCGTGAAAACCGAGTCCGTACGCGTACGCCGCCAGCCCGCTCGGCCAGTCGGTCAGCCCGCCGTTGGCGCGATCGAGCGGCTCGAGGCGATTCTGGCGAGCCGCCTCGATCGTGATCATCTGAAAATCGCTCGCGTGCAGGCGCCCCTCGCCGGTGAGGGCGCTCTCTTCATACGTGGCGATGCCTTCGACCTGCCAGGTCGGAAGGAAGACGTTGGGGAAGGCGATCGGCGATCGGCCGAGAATGCTGCGGACGACTCGCGCCCACCCGACTGACCGATCGAGGTGGAGAATGTGCGTGAACTCGTGCGTGAACACGAGCCGCAGCCAGTCGCTCGTGTTGCCGATGAAGTCCGCGCCCGACGGCCATGCGGCCGTGATGACGACGGCGTCATAGGGGAGCGGGGATGCGGCGCCGTTGGGCAGTTCCGCCTCGTCGGCGAGCACCACGTGCGTGCGGCCGCCAGGCAGCGGGCCGAACCTCCGCTCGAGGCGCTCCCACGTCTCTTCAGCGATACCCGCCAGCCGCGCCGCCGTCTCTTCTTCGCCCTGATGGAAATAGATAACGAAGTGTTCGGTGGTGATTGTCTGGAATCGGAGCCGTGGATCGTGAACCGTCGCCGCATGCGCGCGAACCGCCAGTATGAAGATGACAAACAGGACCCATGCGAAGAAGCGAGGTAGGGAACGGGCTTCAGCCCGTTCCGCGTGACGGCCTAAACGCCGTCCCCTACCGGTGCGAACGGCTCGCACGTGCAAGGACGATGCAGAGAATGAGGGCGGGAATGCCGAGGAGCCCGGCGCCGATGAAGAAGAGCGCGTAGCCTTCGAGGAGCGTGCGCCCGGAGGCGAGATGCTCGACCATGGCGCCCGAGAGACCCTTGGTCAGCTTCCCGATGTAGCTGTATGTGGAACTGAGGAGCGCGTACTGCGTCGCCGTATAGCCGACGCTGGTCAGCGTCGACATGTAAGTCACCAGCGCGACGCCGGCGAAGCCGATGCCGAAGTTGTCGGCGAAAATCACGGCGCCGAACACCCGCAGGTCCGGCCCCGTATACGCCATCGTCGCGAAGTTCGCGATGACGAGGATCTTCAGGATGACGCCCGCGATGAGCGTCCTGACATAGCCGAAGCGGAGCGCGCTGAAACCGCCGGCCGCGATGCCGAGCAGCGTCGCGACGAGCCCGATCGAGGCGCGGACCGCGCCGACGGCGTCTTTCGAGAGCCCGAGGTCGTGATAGTACGGGTTCGCCATCGGTCCCATGACGAACTCCGGCAGCTGATAAAAGCTGATCATGGCGAGCATGAGGAGGGCGAGCGGGCCGTGCACGCGGAAGAACTCGACGAAGGGACCGACGACGGCATCGATGAAGCCGCGAAGTGTCCAGAGGGGCGCCGCATCGGCTCCGGCGTGCATCGATCGCGGGGCGCGTGTGGGCTCGACCGCCAGCAGCGTCGCGACGACGCCGGCGGCCATCAACGCCGCCATGGCGCCGTAGGAAAGTTGCCAGCCGAAATGGTTGGCGAGGATCAGAACCAACGCCTCCGCCGTGAGGATGGCGAAGCGGTACCCGAACTGGTAGGCGGCTGACAGCAGGCCGAGTTCGTCGGCGTCACGCGCAACCTCAATCCGCCACGCGTCGACGACGATGTCCTGTGTCGACGACGAGAAGGCGACGATCAGCGCAAGGATGCCGACGGCGGCGAGGCCCGCGTGAAGGCCGAGTGTGGCGAGGCCGGCGAGGCCGGCGCCGACGAGCACCTGACTGACGATCATCCAGCCGCGCCGCCGCCCCAGGCGACCCAGGCCTGGCGCGTCGACCCGGTCGATCACGGGCGCCCAGAGGAACTTGAGTGAGTAGGCCAGCCCCACCCACGACAGGAAGCCGATCGCCGTCAGCGTCGTGCCTTCGTCGCGCAGCCAGTAACCGAGCGTGTTGCCGCTCAGGAAAAAGGGCAGGCCCGACGAGAAGCCGAGCAGCAGCATGACCACGACCTTGGGCTGCCGGAGCGACGTGATGACGTCGCGCAGCGTCCGCTTCCGCGGGGCGGTGCTGGGTGTCGCCTGCCGGCCGGCTGGAACGGCTGCGGGCGAAGTCATGCGTCCTTCTTCAACTCCGCGAGCAGTGTCAGCGCCTCGAGGGGCGTGATGCGATCGAGGTCGACGCTCGCGAGCCGGGTTCGCAGCGCATCGTCTCGGGGTTCAGCGGGTGGCTGAAAGAGTCCGAGCTGGCGCTGTGGTCCGGCAGTTTCGCTGAGAGACGGCCGTCCGCCGCGCGTCAGCTCGTCGCGCTCGAGGGCCCGCAGGATTTCGGATGCGCGCGTGGTGACCGACGGCGGCAGCCCCGCCAGGCGTGCGACCTGGATGCCGTAGCTGCGATCCGAGCGTCCGGAGACGATCTTGCGCAGGAAGACGATGTCGTCTTTCCATTCGCGCGCCGCGACATGGAAATTGACGACGCCGGGCGTGGCGTCTGCGAGGTCGGTCAGTTCGTGATAGTGCGTCGCGAAGAGCGTCTTTGGACGGAGCTTCGGGCTTGTGGCCAGATGTTCGGCCACCGCCCAGGCGATGCTGAGGCCGTCGAACGTGGCCGTGCCGCGGCCGATCTCGTCGAGGATGACGAGGCTCCGCGAGGTGGCGTTGTGCAGGATGTTGGCCGTTTCCTGCATCTCGACCATGAACGTCGACTGACCACGCGTGATGTTGTCGGACGCGCCGACGCGCGCGAAGATCCGGTCGACGAGCGGCAGCTTGGCTTCCCGCGCCGCCACGAACGATCCCGCCTGCGCCATGATGGCAAGGAGGGCCACCTGCCGCAAATACGTCGACTTCCCGCCCATGTTGGGACCGGTCAGGATGACCAGCTGGCTGGTCGATCCGTTGAGCGACACGTCGTTCGGCACGAACGGATCGCCGTTCGCCGACGCCCGGCGCTCGACCACTGGATGGCGCGAGTCGATCGCCATCAGCTCGTCGCCGTCGTGGATGTGTGGCTTGACGTAGTTGTTGAGCGCGGCCGCCTCGGCGAACGCGGCAAGCACGTCGAGGGCGGCAACGGCGCGCGCGGTCGCCTGAATCCGGGGGGCCTGGGCGGCGACGTTCCGCCGCAGCGTCTCGAACAGCTCGAGCTCGCGCTCGACGATCCGCTCGTCGGCGCCGAGGACCTTCTCTTCGTACTCCTTGAGAGCGGGCGTGATGAATCGCTCGCCACCGGCGATGGTCTGTTTGCGGTGGTAGTCGGGCGGGACAGCATGGAGGTTCGCCTTCGAGATCTCGATGTAGTAGCCGAACACGCGGTTGAAGCGCACCTTCAGCGATCCGATGCCCGTTCGTGCGCGTTCGCGCTCCTCCATCTCGGCGATGATCTGCTTGCCCGATCGGCTGATCGTCCGCAGCTCGTCGAGCTCGGCGTCGACGCCGTCGCGTGTGAACCCGCCCTCGCGCGTCAATGCCGGCGGTTCGTCGACGAGCGTGCGGTCGATCTCCTGCCGCACGTCGGCCACGTCGTCCAGCTCCGACACGAGCGAGCGCAGGAGCGGCGCCTGGCATTCGTCGAGCACGAGACGCAGACGCGGCACGGCGGCCAGCGACTGCTTGAGCGCGACGAGGTCGCGCGGGCCGGCGGTGCCGAGCGCCGCGCGCGCCACGAGCCGTTCGAGATCCTGGACGGTCTTGAGTGCCGAACGGAATTTCCCCCGTTCAGTCGATCGGAAGGCGAGGTCTTCGACGGCGTCGAGCCGATCGTGGATGGGCGGCAGGGCAGCGAGCGGCCGGATGAGCCACGATCGCAACTGGCGGGCCCCCATGGACGTCACCGTGTAGTCGAGCTCCGTGAGGAGCGATCCATTGCGCCCGCCATCGGCGCCTTCGACGATAGCGAGGTGCTGCAGGGTGGTCGGGTCGATCAAAAGCTCGTGCGCGCGCTGCCGAAAGGCGATCGCGCGCACGTGCGCGAGCTCGACTTTCTGCGTGGTGCGGAGGTGCTGCACGAGCGCCCCTGCAGCGGAGACAGCGGCCGCGCGCCCGTCGAGCCCGAAGCCCTCGAGTCCGTGGGTGCCCAGCTGATCGAGGAGGGCGCGCCGTGCGGACTCGCCGTCGAACATCCAGCCGTCAATGGCGGTGACCGGGATGTCATCCCGCCCGAGGCCCGGCGGCAGGGCTGCTTCGCGCGCCACGACCAGCTCCCGCGGTTTGAGCACGGCGATTTCGTCGCCGAGGGCTTGCAGGCCGTCGGGCCCGGCATATTCGGCGGCGGTGAACTCGCCGGTCGACACATCGAGCAGCGCCACGCCACATGTATCGGCCGCACCCGGGGCGATCGCCATGAGGAACGCCGGCTCGCGCGCATCGAGATAGTTGGCGTCCGTCAACGTGCCGGGCGAGACGACGCGCACGACTTCGCGCCGCACGATGCCCTTGGCTTTTCGCGGATCCTCGACCTGATCGCAGATGGCCACGCGAAAACCCTGCTTGACCAGGCGGGCGATGTAGGTGTCGACGGCATGGTGCGGCACGCCGCACATCGGAATGCCGCCGTTGGCGTCCTTGGCGCGGGAGGTCAGTGTGAGCTCGAGCACGCGCGCCGCGACGAGCGCGTCCTCGTAGAACATTTCGTAGAAATCGCCCATGCGAAACAGGAGAATGGATTCGCGATGCTGCTGTTTCGCATCCAGATACTGGCGCATCGCCGGCGTCGCCGACGCTGTCGCTGACATATTCTTAAGAGTCTATCTGAGGAGCGGGAAACTCTCGCATGCGAGTGCTGGCACTGGACACGACGGGGCGGGCGGGAAGCGTGGCGCTCGTCGTCGACGGCGTGGTCGTCGATGAGCGCGCCGGCGATCCGGCGCGGACGCACGGCGAGCGACTGCCGGGCGAGCTGATGGCTGTGCTCGACGCGCACGATGTGCCGCTGTCGGCGATCGATCTGTTCGCCGTGGCCGCGGGGCCGGGCTCGTTCACGGGGCTGCGCATCGGCATCGCGACCGTGCAAGGGCTCGCGCTGGTCTGCCGGCGCCCGGCTATCGGCGTGTCCGTGCTCGAGGCGCTCGCACAGCTGGCGTCGCGCGACGCGCACGGCGGCGCATCGATCGGCGCGTGGGTCGACGCGCAGCGCGGCGATGTCTTCTCCGCGCGCTACGTCGTGAGCGATGCGGCGCTCTCTTCATCCGCGCGTCTCGTCGAACGCGACGCGCCGCGTGTGGCGAGCCCGTCCGCGACGCTGACGGCCTGGTCGCACGCCGCGGGGCTGCCGTCGGTGTTCGTCGGCGACGGCGCCGTCAAGTACCGCTCGGTGATCGCCGCTGCCGATCCTGTCGCCAGAATCGCGGAGGCGCCGATGGTCGCCGGCGCGATCGGGCTCATGGCTGCCGCGCTCGGCTCGGCACAGGCTGCGCATCCGGCGGCGATCCAACCGCTCTACATCCGGCGGCCCGACGCCGAAGTCGGCCGGGAGACGAAGGCCGAACGCTCCGCCGTTCCGGGTTCGTAGGATTCGCGGCCCGGGCACCTCGGAGAGTTTTGTCGCCGATATGTGGACAATCGAGCCGCTGACCTCGCCTGACGAGATCGATGCCATCGTGGCCATCGAGCACGCGTCGTTCACCAGCCCCTGGACGCGCGAAATGTATGTGGCAGAACTCGGCAAGCGGGGCACGTCGCACTTCTACCTGGCGAAGACCGCCGAGCGAGAGACGGTCGGATTTTGCTCGTTCTGGCACGTGGTTGACGAGTTGCATATCAACAACCTGGCGGTGGCGCCGTCGCACCGGCGTATCGGCATCGGCACAGCGTTGCTCATGCGGGTGCTTGCCGCGGGCGCAGAGCTCGGCGCACGGCGCGCGACGCTCGAAGTTCGTCGATCGAACGAGGCCGCGCGTCTGCTGTATGAGCGGTTCGGGTTTTCGGTCGCGGGCGTGCGGCGCGGATACTACACAAACCCTGTCGAAGACGCGCTCGTGCTGTGGCGGGAAGAGCTTGCAAGCCCGTGAGCCTTATGTTACGTTCGCGTCAAACGCCGGTTTCATCATGCCGCCCATGGGCCAATTCGTCGTCTCCGTCCTCACGTCGTTGAAGGAGGCCGCGCATGAATGAGCAGTCCACGCTTCGGGAGCGATTGCTGCAGACAGACCAGGAATTCAACCAGCTCGCTGCCAAGCACCACGAACTCGAAGATCGGTTACTCCAGCTCACCGCCAAGCATTACCTCTCACAGCCCGAACAACTCGAAGAAACCAACCTGAAGAAACAGAAGCTTCAGCTGAAAGACCGGATGGAAGACATCCTTCGGCGTCATCGTCAGCCGGTCGCCTGACCCTCATTCGCCAACATCCGGGACGGTCCGCCTTTCGACGCGCCGCGGGCACGATCGAAGGATGACGACCGTCCCTGGCTTACCGCAGGTTATTCCCTCCGTTGCGCATCGATTCAGCCGCGTATCCGTTCATTGCTGCTGCCGTCATCGCCGCCTTGGGCGCGGGCGCGCTCGTCGGATGGTGGCTGGCCGCCGTGTTCGTGGCCCTGGCCGGCTTCTTCCTCTTCTTCTTCCGCGATCCCGACCGCGACGCCGGCGAGATTGCCGACGAAACGGTTCTGGCGCCTGCTGACGGGCGCGTGCTCGTTGCGGGCCCTGCGGTGTCGGAGGCTGCGCCCGACGGCGTGTGGCAGCAGGTCAGCATCTTTCTGTCGCCGATGGATGTGCACGTGAACCGCGTGCCGGTCTCCGGACAGGTGACGCGTGTCACGTTCACCCGCGGAAGGTTCCTGCCGGCCTACCGCCACGATGCCGCGACGTCGAACGAACGGAGCGAGATCTGGATCGATCACAAGGGCCAGACGATCGTCTTCCGTCAGATCGTCGGGATTCTTGCGCGCCGCGTCGTCTGCCGCGTGGCCGCGGGCTCGACCGTCCGCGCCGGCGACCGTTTCGGGATCATGAAATTCGGCTCGCGCATGGACGTCTTCGTGCCGGCAACGGCCTCGATCCGCGTCAAGGTGGGCGAGATGGTTCGCGGCGGCCAAACGGTCATTGCGGTGCTACACTCGGACCGTGGCTAGCCACGAAGGGCTAAGGTTCTTCCGTCGGTCCGACGACCGTCCGCCACGGCGTCTGAGGCGCGGCGTCTATCTGCTCCCCAGTCTCTTCACGCTCGGCAACATGTTCTGCGGCTACGCGTCTGTCGTCTACGCGACGCGCGCCGAGTTCGAGACGGCCGCGCTCTTCATCGGCTTCGCGTTCGTGCTCGACATGCTCGACGGTCGCATCGCGCGCCTGACCGGCGCCGAGAGCGAGTTCGGCCTGCAGTTCGACTCGCTCGCCGACGTGATCTCGTTCGGCATCGCGCCCGCGGTACTGTCGTTTCAATGGGGATTGTCGCCGCTCGGACGGCCCGGGTGGGCCGCCGGCTTCATGTTCGTCGCGTGCGCGGCGATGCGGCTGGCCCGGTTCAACATCCAGAGCGGAGGGGACCGCCGCTACTTCGTCGGCATGCCGAGCCCCGCGGCGGCGGGCATTCCGGCCGCGACCGTCTACGCGTATCCAGCCGGCCTGGCTGACTATCGCGCCGCGTTCCCGGCGCTCATCATGGTGCTGCTGCCGGCCGTGCTGATGGTCAGCACGATTCGCTTCCGCAGCTTCAAAACCATCGATCTGCAGATGCGGCGGCCGTACACGGTGCTGTTCCTCATCGCGGGCGCCATCTTCCTCGTGGCGACACACCCCCGGTACGTCCTGGTCGGGCTCGCCTACATCTATCTCGTTTCAGGTTTCGTGGAGCTGGCCTGGGGCCGGCTGCGGCGGCGGGGAGCGCCGGCGCCGTCAGATCGTCTTGAGCCGCGCACCTTCGATGGCGGCGAGCGCACGCTTCACGATGTCGGCCGACACTGAGGACCGCGGGACGCCCACCAGAATCTGCCCGTCGATGACTTCGGGATCGTAGAGGTTCGGGCGCCGCCGTCCGAGGCCCGCGCTGACCACGAGCGTCGCCACGGCAGACAGAATCGCACCCAGGAACGTCAGCTCGAACATCACGACGATGTTGGGCCACCACGCGACGATGGGCATGCCGCCTGTGGGAATCGGCCAGGCCCGTTCGGTGAACGACGTCAGGAAGGTGCCGAACAGGAAGCCGAGCACGCCGCCCGCACCGGCGATCCAGAACATCCACGTGTGCTTGTCGCGATGGCTGAACTCGTACTCTTCGTACGGCTCCGAGGAGATCACGACGATGTCGCGGTTGGCCACGCCACTCGACCGCAGCTTGTTGACGGCGCGTTGCGCGGCGTCGGGAGTCGGAAACAGGGCGTAGACAGCCACGGCGAATCCTCAGGGCTCTGACTGAAAGAGCGGCTCGGGCCGACGGTTCGGCGCCGGCGACGCTTCGTGCACCGGATGCTCGCCGACCTTCAGCTCCCAGATGGAGATGATCGGCACGAATTTCGAGAACAGCACGTAGAGCAGCGACATCGCCGCGAAGGTGGCGATCGTGATGAGAATCTCGACCGGACGGGGGCGATATTGGCCCCAGCTGTTCGGCAGGTACTTGTGGCCGAGCGACGGCACGACGATGAGGAATCGCTCGAGCCACATGCCGATGAGGACGCCAAATGACGCGGTCACGCAACCGGCGATCGTCCGCAACCGTTTGAACGAGAGGATCGATAGCGGCACGATGAAGTTGCAGACGACCATCGTCCAGTAGAGCGGCGCGAACGAGCCGCGCTGCGTGACGTTCAGCACCGCCATCTCCGACGCCTCGTTGCCGTACCAGGTGGTGAGTCGCTCGGCGAAGACGAAATAGCCCCACAGGAGGCTCATCATCAGCAGCAGCTTGCCGAGATTCTCGAAATGGAGCGTGTGCAGGTAGGCCTCGAGGTGGAGGAACTTCCGCAACGCCGCCATCGCGATGATGAGGGCGGCGATCCCGCTGAAGATGGCGCCGGCGACGAAGTAGGGGCCGAAGATCGTCGAATGCCACATCGGGACCGGAGCCATCGAAAAGTCGAAGGAGACGATCGTGTGCACCGACACCGCCACCGGGATGATGGCGATGGCCATGATCTGCATCGCCGATTCGAGGCGGTGCCACTGCCGCGTCGTGCCGCTCCAGCCGAGCGCGAGCACACCGTACGCCTTCCTGCGGAACCCCGTTGACCGATCCCGAACGAGCGCGAAGTCCGGGATCATCGGCAGGAAGAGGAACAGCACGCTGCCCGTGAGGTAGGTCGAGATCGCGAAGAAGTCCCACACGAGCGGCGATCGGAAGTTGGGCCAGATGCGGCGCGACGAGGGGTACGGCAGCAGCCAGAAGAAGAGCCACGGCCGGCCGAGGTGGATGATCGGGAACATTGCGCCGATCATGAGCGCAAAGGCGGTAATCACCTCGGCGCAGCGGGTGACGGGACGTCGCCAGCGCGCGTTCACGAGCCGCAGGATCGCGGAGATGAGCGTGCCCGCGTGGCTGATGCCGATCCAGAAGACAAAGTTGGTGATGTAGAACGCCCAGAAGATCGGCCACGTGATGCCGCTCACCCCGAAGCCGTTATACATCTGGTACGCCCACGTGCCGAGGCCCGTGGCGACGATAGCGCCCAGGACGATCACGAGCGTGTAGAAGCGCCACGACGTCCGTTCCAGCGGACGCAGCAGATCGCTCGTCATCCGTTCGTGGCGCGGCTCGCTCATACCTCCTGCCGCGACAGATAGGTGACCTTCGGCAGGGTGCCCAGGTCGTCGAGCAGCTTGCTCCCGCGGGGTGACCGCGACAGGCGCGAGACTTCGCTCTCCGGATCGTTCAGGTCGCCGAAGACGATGGCGTTGGGGGCGCACGCCTGCGCACACGCCGGCTTGATCTCACCGTCCTTCAGCGGGCGCTTTTCGGCGTCGGCCTGGATCTCGGCGGCGTGAATCCGCTGCACGCAGAACGTGCACTTCTCCATGACGCCGACCTCGCGGATCGACACGTCGGGGTTGAGCTGCATCTGCAGCGGCTTGTCCCACTTCGGGTTGAAGAAGTCGAAGAAGCGGACGTTGTACGGACACGCGTTCGCGCAGTAGCGCGTGCCGATGCAGCGGTTGTACACCTGCGCGTTGAGCCCTTCCTCGTTGTGATGGCTGGCGTAGGTGGGGCACACCGGCTCGCAGGGCGCCGCGTCGCACTGCTGGCACATGACCGGCCGGAATTTCACGCGGACGTCGGGAAACTCGCCCTCCCAGTACCGTTCGACGCGAATCCAGTGCATGGCGCGGCCGCGCGCCGCCTCGCGGTCGCCGACCGTCTGGATGTTGTTCTCGGCGTGGCAGGCCGTCACACAGGCGCCGCAGCCAGTGCAGCGATCGAGATCGACGGCCATTCCCCAGCGATGAGGCATGAATCAGTCTCCGGCGGCGGACCTCAAGGTCCGCCCTACGTACATGCACTTATCTCCGATGCGTTTGCTCTCGCATCTCGCCCGCAAACAGAATCAGGCTTCCATCCGTCTCGCCGACACGCGAAATCTGCACGCGCGTGGCAGCCCATGCCAGCGCTCCCGTTTCCGCATCGGCGAGCGGCGCGAGGACGTCGACCGGGTTCGCGCCGCGGTTGCTCGCGTAGCGCGTGAACGTCCGATGCCCCTGGCCGACCGGCATGGCCACCAGGTCCGGCGCGATGCCCGGCCAGACAAACGCCGGCGCCCGCACGGAGCCGTGCTGCGACTTGACCTCGACGATGTCGCCCTGCGCGACCCCGAGGCGCTCGGCCGTCGCCGGGTTGAGTTCGATCCATGTGCTCCACATGCTGCTCGTCATCGGGTCCGGCAACTCCTGGAGCCACGGCAGGTGCGCGAGCGACCCGTCGAGGAAGTTGCTCGACGCGTACGGCAGCAGGTGAAACGGATACTGCCCCTGCGCGCCGTCGAACTGCGGATCGACTACTGTCACTTTCTTCGCTGCGCCGCTCGCCGTTCGGGTGGATGCGGGCACGCGCACCGCGTCGCCCCACAACCCGCCCTGCTGCTGCGCGGTGGCGGCGTTGTCGCCGAGCGCGGCCTGCACCATTTCGTCGAATGTCTGCCAGGGAAGGGCCGGCGCCAGCGGCTTGGCCAGGCGCCGTCCGGTTTCCAGCAGCACATCGGGCGTGGCACGCGTCTGGTGGAGCGGCCGCACGGCCGGAGCCGCCACACTGATGACCCCTCCGGACGCACCTGACTCGGGCACGGTGGCCACCCAGGACTCGAGCGACGAATGATCAGGCAGAATCAGATCGGCCAGCGCGCTCGTCTCGTCCACGAAACTGCCGAAGCTGACGATGTAGGGCACGCGCTCGAGCGCCTGCCGCACGCGCCACCCGGGCGGCGCGGCAAACACCGGGTTCACGTGGTCGACGAACAGCGCCTGCACGCTGTCGGGCGTGCGCAGCATCTCCGCGACCGCGTCCTGAAACGAGGGTGCCGCTCCTGCCGGCCGCAGTTCCTTCTCGATCGCGGCAAATGAGGGTTGGGGCGTGAACGACACGCCTCCGGGCGCCCCGACGGCTCCGAGCAGCGCATTGAGCGCGTTGACCGCGACAGCCTGTGAGAATCCGTTCGTGTGCGCGAGCGGGGCGCCGCCGATGATCGCGACCGCCGGCGACATCTCCGCGATCTCGCGGGCCAGCCGCTGCAAACGCGCCGCGGCCACTCCGGTCGTCTTTTCGACAGCGTCCGGCGTAAACGCGGTGAGGCCGCCGCTCCAGCCGTCGACCAGCGCGCCCGCGGCGCCGGCAGACGAGGCCGCATGCCCTCCTTCCGTCATCAGCAGGTGCGCGAGGCCAAGCGCGAGCACGCCCTCCGTGCCGGGCTTGACCGGGACCCACTCGTCGGCGTTGGCGCCGGTCTGCGACATGCGCGCTTCGACCTGGACGAACTTGCCGCGCAGGCCCGGCCGCGCCTGTCGCATCTGGCCATACGCCACGTTCTGTGCGACCGGGGAGTTCCAGGTGCCGAGGAAGTCGGCGCCGAAGGAGATGACGAACCGCGCGCGCGCGAGGTCGAACGTCGGCAGCTGCTCGCGTCCGAAGCTCGCCAGGTTGGCGCGCCGCAGCACGGTGTCGGCGAACAGCTCGTAGGTGACCGGCGGCGGAGCGCCGAACCGTTTGAGGATCTGTGCGACGAGATCGCCGCGCAGCCCCGTCCGCGGGCGCATCCAGCAGGCGAGCCCACGCTGTTTGCCGCCGGCTGCCAGCGCGTCGAGGTGGGTGATGAGATCCGTCAGCGCCTCGTCCCAGCTGATCGGCTTGAGCTCGCCGGTGAATCGCGCGCCCGACCGCCGCATGGGCTGCGTGATCCGATCCGGGTGATACGTCACCTGCACGCCCGCCTGTCCCCGCGCGCAGAGCTTCCCCTGGTTGACCGGGTGGTCGGCGTTGCCCTCGAGCTTCTTCGCCGCCTTCACGCGCATCAATCCGGTTTGCCCATCGCGCATCACTTCCGCGTCGGCGTCCATCACGCGCACGCTGAGGCCGCAGCCGGCGCCGCACATCGTGCAGACGCTCGGTTTCCATTCAGCCAGACCCGGCGTGAGGTCGTCATCGGGGACGAAGCGGATGACGGCGTGCTCGGGGTTGCCGCAACTGGCGAGCGTGGCGCTCGTGCCGGTCATCGCGGTCAGCTTGATGAAAGAGCGGCGATCCATACTCAGAAGTGACACGTCAGACAGTCGTTCGAAACCTTCCGCTGTTCGTGACAGTTCACGCAGAAGCCCATCGAGAG
>Ga0066903_100001598_pt1 | contig 16816 bp, 18 predicted proteins | sample PanSoiMetaGPlot1_FD_67491 | JGI IMG/M metagenome (GOLD analysis project Ga0066903, IMG submission 67491) | Tropical forest soil microbial communities from Panama analyzed to predict greenhouse gas emissions - Panama Soil - Plot 1 (version 2) | ecosystem: Environmental > Terrestrial > Soil >... | reverse complement strand
CTGTGGCAGGGCCGGCTGACTCACCACCGGCGGCGTCACCGGGAGGGCCGGCGCGCGCAGGATCGTCGACGGGTCGGCGATCGCCGTGATCCGGAACGCGTTGCCCTGCGAGTCGGTCTGCGAGAACGCCGAGATCCACTCGAACGCCAGGCTGACCGCCTCCGGGTGGCTGACCGAGAGCTGGTTGTTCGGGTACGCCACCTGCGCCAGCAGCAGCTCCGGCAGCAGCCGGTCGACCGCCGGGTTGAGCGTCGACACGAGCTGCCGCCCGGCCTGGACGGTGCCCGGCGCCCTGGCCAGCGACGCGCGGTCGGCCGGCGTGGTGTCGGCCAGCACCTGGTCCAGCGACGCGAACAGCCGGTCCGCCTGCTGGATCGTGCCGGCCAGCTCCTGGTCGCGCTTCGCCAGCGCGCCGGACGCGGCGTCGCCGCTGACGATCACGTGCCCGAGCGCGTCCTGCTCGTCGGCCAGCGCGGCCAGGATCACCGCCAGGTCGGTCAGGATGCGGTCGATCTGCTGCTGCCGCGCGTCGGCGACGCGGGCCAGCGGACGCAGGTTGGCGGCCGCCTGCTCGACCTCGGGCAGCGCCGCGTTCACGTCGTCCTGGCGCCCGTTCACCGCCACGCCCAGCTCGCGCAGCGACGACGAGAGGGCGGCGCGGGTCTGGGGGTCGAGCTGGTTCAGCACGTCGTCGATCTCGACCGCCTGGCCGGTCTGCGCCCGCGGCACGCGGAACCCGTCGGCCACGTACGCGGCGGTCGAGCCGGGCCGGCGGACCAGCTCGACGAACTTCTCCCCGATCGCCGTCTTCGGCCGCAGCACGGCGCGCACGTCCTGGCGCAGCCGGACGCCGCGGTCGATCTCCATGTCGACCAGGGCGCCGCCGGCGCCGTCGGCGGAGATGGCGGTGACCCGGCCCACGCGGACGCCGGACACGTCGACGTCCGACTGCGGGACCAGGCCCTGGACCCCCGCGAAGCTCGCCTCCAGGCGCCACCCGAGCTGGACGCCGGGCACGTTCAGGCCCATGCTCACGGCCAGGAAGCCCAGCCCACCCACGCAGAGCAGGGCGAACGCTCCGACCATGGCCAGGTTCGCGGTCGTCCGGCGCCTCATCCGCCACCTCCCGAGCACTGCGCGGTCGCCGCCACCGTGCAGGGAACGCTCACGGTCCCCGGGCTGGCCACCGCGTAGATGCGCCACATCGCGTCGCCCTGGGGATCCCTGCCGCTCATGACCGACGCCAGCCGCGAGAACACGTCCGAGATCGCGGGCGCGTCCGCGTGCAGGTCGCCGAAGATCACCTGGCCGTTGACCAGGTAGTGGTTCGTGTTGTCCAGCAGGCCCGGCGCCTCGGCGATCGCGCCGTGCAGCGCCGCGGCGTTGCCGCCAGCCAGCGCCTGGTCGAGGATCGTCACGACGCGGTCCTCCTGCACCACCACGCCCTGCAGGTCGGTCTCGCGCGACGCCAGCGTGCGCATCAGCCGGTCCCAGTCGGTGACCAGGCGCCTCAGCTGGGTGTGGTACGCGGCCAGCGTGTCCAGGATCTTGCGCAGGTCGACGAGCAGCGCGTCCAGGTTGTCGGACTGGCTGGCGACCGCCCGGGCGATCGTCTCCACCGACGCCGCCACGTCGCGCAGGTCGGCGGCCGACGCGTTGAGGTCCTGGCCGCGGCCCTGGACCGACTCGCCCAGCTCGTTGACCAGCACGACCAGGCGCTGGCGGGTGTCGGCGTCGAGCACGCTCAGCACCTGGTCGACCTCGACCGGCACCAGCGTGTGGTCGAGGCCGATGCGGCCGCCGTCGGGCATCGGGCCGGACTGCGGCGTGCCCCGGCTCAGCTCGACGTACGTCTCGCCGAGCAGGTTCTTGCTCTTGACCATGGCCCTGGCGTCCTTCCAGAGTGGCGCGTACTCGGTGTGCAGCAGCAGGTCGACATCGGCGCCTCCGGCCACCGGCCGCAGCCCGTCGACGCGGCCGACCCGCACCCCGTTGATCGTCACGTCGTCGCCGGCGACGAGCTCGGCGCCGCTGGCGAAGACCGCGCTGGCCCGGTAGACCGGCCGGAGCAGGAACTCGCCGCCCATCTGGGTGCCCAGGACGGCCAGCACGACCAGGCAGATCGCGACGTACCCGAGCAGGATCGGCAGGTTGCGGCGCGATCTCACGGCGCCGTCCCCCGCAGGAAGTCGATCGCCGAGACGTTGGGCAGCGTCGGGCAGACGCTGATCGTGCCGCAGCCGACGATCGGGGTGATGCGCGTCGCGAAGCCGTTCGCGTCGCGCCCGCCGAACACCGACGGGCCCTCGCCGATCGCCGTGTTGAGCTGGCCCAGGTGCGGCAGCAGCGCGTCCGAGTCGGGCGCGAGGTCGGCCATGATCAGGTCGGCCAGGTGGACGGTCGCCGGGAGCTGGCGCGCGATGCCGGCCAGGCTGCCGCCGGTCCCGTTCAGCGCGTCCGCGGTGCGGGTCAGGGCGGCGTTGGTCTCGGCCAGCGCCTGCTGGAGCTGCGCCTCCTGGTCGGCCAGGTTGTGGAGCAGCGCCTCCAGGTTCTGGATCAGCGCGCCCAGCTCCTGGCGCCGGTCGCCGCGCGCCAGCTCCCGCGTGACGCCGTCCAGGTCGACCAGCACCCGCCGCAGCTCGGCGTCCCGGCTGGCCAGCGTGGAGGCGATGCCGCGCAGGTCGTCCAGGTCCTGCCGGCCGGAGGCCAGCCCGGCGTTGACCTCGTCGCCGCGCCCGGCCACGCCTGCCCCCAGCTCGACGACCAGCGTCTGCAGCTTGTCGCGGGTGGGCTGGTCGAACGTGTTCACCACGTCCTCCAGGCTGGTCGAGCTGGTGACCGACGTCGGGGGCAGCGTGGCGCCGGACGGCAGGGCCGCGTTCGCCTGGCCCGGGTCGAGCGCCAGGTAGCGCTCCCCGAGCAGGCTCTTGGGGCGCACGCTGACGGTCGCGTCGCGGCGCAGCGGCGCGTGCTCGGCGTCGACCTCGACCGTGACGAGCGCCGCCCCGCGGCCCAGCGCGATGCCGTCCACGCGCCCCGCCCTGGCGCCGGCGATCATCAGGTCGCTGCCCGCCGAGAGCCCCGCCGCGTCCTGGACCGGGACCGTGACGCGGTACGGCCCCGCCTGCTGGAGCAGCCGCCCGGTGGCGATGCCCGCGCCGACGACGGCGGCGAAGGCCAGCCCGAGCGCCAGGTGTCGCAGCAGCCTCCGCATCAGTCCATCGCCAGCGGCCCGTCGACCGCTCCCCTGATGAACTGCCTGGTGAAGGGATGGCTGGACTCCCGGAGCTGCTCCCTCGCGCCCTGCTCGACCACCCGGCCCCCGTGCAGCAGGATGACGGTGTCGGCGACGTCGAACACGGCCTTGGTGTCGTGGCTGATGACCACGGCGGTCGAGCCGTAGCGGCGCTGGATCTGCCGGATCAGCTCGCACAGGAGCGCGGTCCGGACCGGGTCCAGCCCCGAGTCCGGCTCGTCGAAGAGCAGGATGCGCGGCTCCAGCACCAGCGCCCTGGCGAAGCCGGCCCGCTTGCGCATGCCGCCGGACAGCTCGTTGGGCATCTTCTTCTCGGCGCCCGCGAGGCCGACCTCCTCCAGCCGCGCCATCACGATGTCGCGCACCTCGCGCTCGGTCCTCCGCGTGTGCTGGCGAAGCGGGAAGGCGACGTTGTCGAAGAGGTTCATCGAGCTGAACAGCGCGCCGTCCTGGAAGAGCATGCCCATGTCGCGGCGCATCGCCAGCAGCTCGTCCTCGCGCAGGTCGGGCACGCTGCGGCCCTCGACGATCACGTCGCCGCGGTCGGGCCGGAGCAGGCCGACGAAGTGGCGGAGCAGCACCGACTTGCCGGTGCCGGACGGGCCCATGATGACGGTGATCAGCCCGCGCGGGACGTGGCAGCTGACGCCGTCCAGCACGCGGTGCCCGCTGAACGCCTTCTCGACGCCGACGCACTCGATCGCGCTGTCGGTCAGCGGCTCACCGCGGCGGGGATGCGCTCTGGTGGTCATCATGTCGGTATCGGCAGGTTGGGGTTGACGCCCCAGAAGACCTGCGTGAGGACCGCGTTGAGCACGACGGTCAGCACGAGGCTCAGGGCCATGGTCTTGGCGACCGCGCGGCCGATGCCGACCGGCCCGCCGGTCACGTGGTAGCCGTAGTACACGGCGACGCAGATGATCGTGAACGCGAACACGACCGCCTTGATCATCGAGAAGAGCAGGTCGAGCAGGTTCGTGAACCTCCAGAAGTAGCTGAAGTACACGCCGTCGGAGACGAGGCCGATCTGGTAGTGCTGCACGACCCAGCTCGCGAGGAAGCTGCTGGCCAGCGCGAGCACGTACATCAGCGGCATGACCAGCAGCGCGGCCAGCATGCGCGTCGAGACCAGGTAGCGAACCGAGTTCACGCCCATCGTCTCCAGCGCGTCGATCTCCTCGTTGATGCGCATCGTGCCCAGCTCGGCCACGAGGCCGCATCCGACCTTGGCGCCGATCGCGAACCCGTAGAACAGCGGCGTGATCTCGCGCAGGTCGCACAGCGCGTTGAACACGCCGGCCAGCGACTCGGCGCCGCCGAGCTGGTGCAGCGAGTAGTACGCCTCGACGGAGCACTCGGAGCCGCTGAAGTACGTGATCGCCAGAGCGACCGGTGTGCTCCCGACCGCCAGGAACGCGGCATACCACCACACCTCCGACGCGTATCGCGCGGCGCGCGGGATGCCGGCCAGCGCGCGCGCGGCGAACGTGATCACGTCGCCCAGGACGTCGAATGGCTGGAGACCGGGCGCCCAGAACGGCGGGCGGTCGGCGGCGACGGGGATGCGGGCGCTCATCGCAGCGTCAGCTGGTCGTGGAACAGGGCCAGCACGGTGGGGGTGAACAGGTACTCGAACGCGAGGAGGCCCAGGAAGGACCAGATCACCGAGGAGTGCACCGCCTTGGCCACGCCCTCCGCGCCGCCCCGCGCGGAGACGCCGCGGGCGATGCAGATCGCGGCCACGATCGCGCCGAACACGATGCACTTGACCTCGCCGCCGATCACGTCGACCACGGTGCCCTGGGTGAAGAAGCTGGCCAGGAACGCGCCCGAGTTCACGCCCACCACGGCCACCGCGACCACGTACGAGGCGACCATGGTGAAGACGATCATCGGGAAGTTGTAGAGCGCTGTCATCACCATCAGCGCGAGCGCGCGCGGGACGACGATGAAGAGCACGTTGCTGAGCCCCATCACGCTCAGCGCCTCGAGCTCGGAGCGCACCTGGCGCGCGCCCAGGTCGGCGGTGATGGCGGTGCCGCTGACGGCCGCCACCATCAGCCCGGTCGCGACCGGCGAGAACTCCCGGATGTTGGACATCACGGTGAAGCCGCCGAGGCGATACTCGGCGCTGGCGGCGCGAAAGAAGTGACCGGCCTCGAGCGACACGATCGTGCCGAACCCGAGACCGGTCAGAAGAAGTGGGACGAAGTTGGCGGTGAGGATGAAGCGGCACTGCTCCAGCAGCTCGCGCCAGTAGAACGGGCGTCGCATCGATCCGCGCAGCGCCGCGCCGAAGAGGAGCACGAGCTCACCAAGGCTCGATATCCAGCGCCACGTCGACGAGATCAAAGTCGTCCTCCCATTCATCCGGGAGACGCACGAGTCGCCGGGATTGTTCGGTGAATCCGAAAATCTCGTGGCGCGGGGCCGGCGGTGCTTTCCGGCCAGACTCCCTGGTCAGATGGCCGACGTGATCGCGGCGAGCGCCCGGCGGCTCTCGACGCGCCACCGGTGTCCGGGCGGCAGCGACCGCTCCGCGATCACGAGGGCGCGCACCGCCAGCGGGAGGGCGGCGGCGGACTGGCCCAGACGCCACCCGATGATCGCCATCGTGCTCAGGGTGAGCGCGTTGCACACGTGGTCGGGACCCATCACCCGCTCGCCGATCGCCAGCGAGCGCTCCAGCAGGGCCATGGCCGTCGGGTGCTCGCGCAGCCAGCGCAGCACGGCCGCCACCTGGCGCTCCTGCTCCGAGACCTCGCGCTCGGGCAGGTCGAGCCGCCACGCCAGGCTGGCCAGGTCGCCGACCAGGCCGGTCGGCCGGTCGGCGCGCAGCCAGTAGACGCCGTCGGGGTACGCGCCCCGCCGCCGGTGCAGGAACCGCACCACGAGCTGGGTCTTGCCCACGCCGCCCAGCCCGTGGACGGCGACGCGCCCGCCCTCGTCGAGCAGCCGCTGGAGCGCGGCCAGCTCCGGCTCGCGGCCGACGAAGTGCGCGATCGGGTCCGGCGGAATGCCGGCGCCGGGCTCCGGCGGGCGCGCCGGCTCCGACGGCCTCGCGGAGGCCACGAACGCGGCGCGGTCCCGCGCCGGCAGACGGAGCGCGGCCGCGAGCCGGGCCACCGTGCTGGGCCGCGGGGTCGAGCGCTGGCCGCGCTCCAGCATGCCGATCGCGTCCACGCTGAGGCCGGAGCGCGCCGCCAGCGCCTCCTGCGACAGCCCGGCGGCCGCCCGATGCCACCGCAGCGCCGCCCCGAACGCCCCCTGCCGTTCATCGCTCTCCACGGAAGCCGTGCAGGCCGAAGTGTACGGGCTTGTCGGGTGCGCGTACGGGGGCCCGGTCGTACGTTGGCCGCACAGTCTGGCAGTACCTCCCCACCGATCGGCAGCCCTCCTCGCGGAGGGCTGCCCACGAGGAGGCTGTCTTGACTTGGACCTTCCGCGGGACTACAACGGCGGGCGTGGGAAGGATCCCACGCTCGCCGGCGGGCCGGGTAGGAACAGCAAGGAGGAGCGTGGACATGCAGCCAGGTCTGGGTCGACTCGGCCGATGGACCTTCATCCGGCGGGTGGCGCCGGCCGCCCTGATGCTGATCGCGGTGCTGCTGATGGGCACCCCGGCCGGCGCCAGCGGCACCCCCGCCTATCTCGATCCGCACCGCTCGGTGAACGACCGGGTGAACGACCTCCTGGGCAGGATGACGCTGCCCGAGAAGGTCGGCCAGATGGACCAGATCGAGGTGACGCAGGTCACCGACCCCAACCCCGCGTGCACGAGTCAGGGCGGGTTCAACGACCCCAACCCCGTTTGCGAGCAGAAGATCCTGATCGACGACTTCACCGGCTCGATCCTGGCCGGCGCCACGGACATGCCGCCCGACACGACGCACTCCGGCGGCACGGGCAACACCGGCCGGGACTGGGCGGCCGAATACGACGCCATCCAGCAGTTCGCCGTGCAGCACTCGCGGCTGCACATCCCGGTGATCTTCGGCGTCGACGCGGTCCACGGCTTCGGCCATCCCTGGCAGGCGCCGCTGTTCCCGCAGTCGATCGGGATGGGCGCGACGTGGGACCCGGCGCTGGCCCAGACGGGCGGCCAGGTCACGGCCGCGGCGCTGCGGGCCACGGGCTGGGTCTGGAACTTCTCGCCCGTGCAGGACCTCGCCCGTGACAACCGGTGGGGCCGCTACTACGAGACGTGGGCCGAGCAGCCCGCGCTGTCGGCCGCCATGGGCGCGGCCAACATCCGCGGCATGCAGGCGGCCGGCGCCCCCGGCTCCCTGGGCGTGACGGCCACGGTCAAGCACTTCGCCGGGTACTCGCAGTCGATCAACGGGCACGACCGCGTCGAGGCCCAGCTCCCGGTGCGCTACCTCCAGGACCAGATCCTGCCCTCGTACGCGGGCGGGATCGACGCGGGCACGGGCACCGTCATGGTCGACTCGGGCTCGCTCAACGGCGTCCCGGCCACCGGCTCCCGCTTCCTGCTGACCGAGGAGCTGCGCAACCGGCTCGGCTTCCAGGGCGTGATCATCAGCGACTTCGGCGACGTGCCGGCGCTGGCGACGGCGTACCACGTGGCTCCCGACCTGGCCGGCGCCGCCGCGATGGCGATCAACGCCGGCCTGGACATGGCCATGCTGCCGTTCAACGCGGACCAGTGGCAGGCCGCGGTCCTCCAGGACGTGGCCCAGGGCGGGGTCAGCGAGCGGCGGATCGACCAGTCCGTGCGCCGCATCCTGAAGCTGAAGTTCGACCTCGGGCTGTTCGACCACCCGATGGTCGACGTGAACGCCGCCGACGCGGCGGTGAACGCCGGCCGCGACCGGACGCTCCAGGCGGCCGAGGAGTCGGTCACGCTGCTCCAGAACCACGGCGGCGTGCTGCCGCTGGCGGCCGGCAGCCGCGTGGTCGTGACCGGGCCCAGCGCCGACTCGGTCACCAACCAGCTCGGCGGCTGGAGCGTGAGCTGGCAGGGCGTGTTCGGCGCCGGGCATGTGTGCTGCATGGGCCCGGCCAACCAGATCCCGCCGGCGACCACGGTCCTGGGCGGGCTGCGTGCGGACGACCCCAACGTGGTCTCGGCGCCCGACCAGGCGTCGGCCGTGGCGGCGGCGGCGGGGGCCGACGCGGTCGTCGTGGCCGTGGGCGAGAAGGCGTACGCCGAGGGCCTCGGCGACAACCCGTCGCCGCAGCTGCCCTCAGACCAGAAGGCGCTGATCGCGGCGCTGGTGGCGACGGGCAAGCCGGTGATCGTCGTCGTGATCGCGGGCCGGCCGGTCGGCCTGGGCCAGGTGGCGGAGCAGAACGCCAGCCTGCTGATGGCCTACCAGGGCGGCACGGAGGCCGGCCAGGCGGTGGCCGACGTGATCTTCGGGAAGACCGACCCCGCCGGTCACCTGTCGGTGACCTGGCCGTCCGACTCCGCGACGGTGGGCGGCGACTTCAACGGCGGCGCCGCCTCGACCATCGGCGACCAGCCGAAGGTGGCCGACCAGCTGCCGGACACGGGTTCGGGGCCCGGCCACTCGTACAACCCGGCCGGCAACGATCACGGGTTCCCCGAGGGCTTCCCGTTCGGCTACGGGCTGTCGTACACGACGTTCACGACGAGCGGGCTGACCGCGACCGCCAGCGTGAACCGCCGGGGAACGGTGACGGCCTCGTTCACGGTGGCCAACACCGGGACGCTGGCCGGGACGGCCGTGGTGCCGGTGTACGTGCATCAGCCGGTGAGCAGCGAGGTGGCGGTGCCGCCGCAGCGGCTGGTCGGCTTCGCGCGGGTGACGCTGGATCCGGGGCAGTCGCGGGCGGTGACCGTCTCGTTCCCGGTGTCGAGCCTGGCCGTCACGACGGGCGACCTGGACGGGGCCGGCCGGCGGGCGGTGCAGACGGGCGCGTACCAGGTGGTGCTGGACGACACGACGTCGACGCAGGCGTACCGGGTGACGCAGTCGGCGAGCTTCACCATCACGGGGTGAGGTGAAGAGAGGGTGACCGGCCCCGGGGGGCGGGGCCGGTCGGAAGGAGGGAGGGTTTCGACTCTTCTGATGTGAGATGAGGAGCGCCCCGGCCGGTTCGTCACCGGCGCCGCCCGTCTGGGGCGCTCACTCATATGGACAAACGCACGCCCGCCAAGGATTGATCGGTCCAAAATGGGTCGCAACCCTCCCCCCTCGCGGGGGAGGAGGCCGAAGGCCGGAGGGGGGCCTTGCGGCCCGCCCCACATGTCGAGCGGCGGGGGAGGAGGCCGAAGGCCGGAGGGGCCCCTCCCCCCTTGCGGGGGAGGAGGCCGAAGGCCGGAGGGGGGTCTTGCGGCCCAGCCCTACATATCGAGGGCCGGGTAGTAGTTCTCCGCCCCGATCGCCCGGACGTCGGAGAGCCAGTCGCCCTCCAGCCCGTCGGACGGGGCCTGGAACCGGTTGGCCAGCACCCACGCCTGGCGCTTGTACGTCCAGTTGTCCGGCTGCATCCGCCGCGCGGCGCGGAAGTGGGGCAGCGCCTCGGCCTCCCGGCCCTCGCGCCACAGGTGCTGCGCCAGCTCGAAGTGGGCGGCCGCCAGGCTCCGCTCGCGGCCCCGGTCGCCGGAGCGGCGCAGGACCTCGTCGGGCTCCAGCGCGTACGGCGACGCGGCGCCGTTCGCCACCCAGTCGCGCAGCGCCGCCACGTAGCGCTCGGGGTCGATCCGGATGCGGCGCGCCTCCCGCAGCACCTCCGCCTGGTAGGGATCCAGGTCCGCCGGCAGGGGCGCGTTCCGGAAGGCCGGCCGGCCCGGGAACGCCGGCTCGGCCGGCCTGACGATCGCCCCCGCCTCGTCGATCCACACCCCGGACGGCACGTTGACGATGCCCAGCAGCTCGTCCACCACGTGCGCGCGGTCGATCAGGGCGGGGTGCGTGGGCGCGGCCGCCTCGATCCAGCGGCCCGCGGTCTCGACCCCCTTCAGGTCGAGCGCGACGGTGACGATCTCCAGTCCGCCGGGGTGGAGCTCCTCACGCAGCGCCTGCCACACGGGCAGGTCCAGCCGGCAGCCTCACCAGGAGGCCCACGCCAGCAGCAGCACCTTGCTGCCGCGCAGCGACGACAGGGCGAACGGCTCCCCGCGCCAGTCGGGCAGCCGGAGGTCGGGCGCTTCGGCGGTCTGGAGCACGCGGCCCAGCGCCTCCGGGCCCAGGCACCAGAGCCCGGCCACCTCGTCCCGCACGAGCGGCATGCCCAGCCGCTCGGCCAGCGGCGCCGCGTCCAGCGTCTCCCCGGGCGGCTCGGGCATGGGCACGCACAGGTCGCCCCGGCACGCGCCCTCCGGCTCGAACCGCCAGCCCGTCCGGGCCGTGAACTCGTCCCGCCGCACCCGCGGCTCGGTCAGGATCATGCTCCCCTCTCCTCCTTCGACTCCCGCTTCGACTCCTCGGCGATGGCCGACCGCAGCGGGTCCCGCAGGCGCCGGGGGAGGCCGTCGACGATCAGCGTGTAGGAGTGGCCGAGCAGGTCCTCGACCAGCTCGGCGGGCAGGCTGCCGTCCAGCAGGACCGTGTTCCAGTGCCGCTTGTTGAGGTGGTAGCCGGGCACCACCGCCGCGTGGGCGGCGCGCAGGTGCTCCGCGAAGTGGGGGTCGCACTTCAGGCTGACGTCGGCCGGGTCGTCGACCGCCGCCATGATGGCGAAGATCCGCCCGCCCACCTTGAACACCCGCGTGTCCGGGCCGAACGGCAGCCCCTCGGTCGCGCCCGGCCGGGTGCGGCACCACTCCAGCACGGCACGCCCATCCACAGCGGCTACTGTAAGGGGGGACTGGTGTGGAGCGGCTCTTCCATCCGGATTCGGTGACCTGGCGGATCAACCAGGAGCCCGCGCTGCTGCTCGGCGGCGGCCGGGCCCTGCTGATGCAGCTCGCGCACCCCGGCGTGGCGGCCGGCGTCGCGGAGCACTCCGACTTCCGGCAGCGCCCGCTCACCCGCCTGATCCGCACCCTGGAGCTGACGCTGGCCCTGACGTTCGGCACCCGCGAGGAGGCGCTGACGGCGGCGCGCCAGATCAACGCGGTCCACCAGCGGGTCCGCGGCAGCGGCTACTCCGCCACCGACCCGCGGCTGCTGCTCTGGGTCCACGCGACGCTGATCGACAGCGCGCTGGTCACGTACGGGGCGTTCGTGGCCCCGCTGCGGGCGGACGACCGGGAGACGTACTACCAGGAGGCCAAGCTCATGGGCGGGCTGCTCGGCCTGGCCAACTCGCGCTACCCCGCCACGCTGGCCGAGTTCGACGCCTACGTGGCGGCGATGGTCGCGTCCGACGAGCTGTGCGTCGACGCGCGGGCGCTGGAACTGGCGGCAGCCGTCCTCCGGCCGCCGCTGCGCCGGGTGCCGCCGCCCGCGTTCCGCCCCGTCGAGGCGATCACGGCGGGCCTGCTCCCGGAGCGGCTGCGGCGCGACTACCGGCTGCGCTGGGGCCGGCTGGAGCGGTTCGGGTACGGCTCGACGCGGGCCGCGCTGCCGCGCGCGCTGCGGGTGCTGCCCCGGCGGTTCCGTGAGGTGCCGCCCGCCCGGCTCGGGTCCAGTAGCCTGAAGGGCCTCGACAACCGATCTCGCTAGGGCGCGTCCAACGCGCCCGTCAATGGAGGAATGATCATGGCAGTGGAGAGCAGCGCGTCCGCGACCTGGCAGGGTGAGCTCATGGGCGGCAGCGGCAGCGTGCGCGTGGCCAGCGGCGCGTTCTCGGAGCAGCCGCTCACGTGGCGCGCGCGGGCCGAGTCGCGCGAGTCGGGGACCAGCCCGGAGGAGCTGATCGCGGCCGCCCATGCGAGCTGCTTCGCGATGGCGCTCTCCTTCGGCCTGGGCAACGCGGGCCATCCGCCGGAGCGGCTGGACACGTCGGCCCGGGTCACGTTCCAGCCCGGCGCGGGCATCACCGGGATCCACCTGACGGTGCGGGGCCGCGTGCCGGGCCTGGACGCGGACGCGTTCCGCGAGGCGGCCGACGGCGCCAAGGCCAACTGCCCGGTGTCGAAGGCCCTGGCCGGCGTCCCGGAGATCACGCTGGACGCGTCGCTGGAGTAGCGGTGAGGGGGGCTGGAAAGCCCCCCTACCTCTTGAGGTAGGTCAGCCCGACCGCGCCCGGGCCGACGTGCGTCCCCAGCACCGGGCCGATCTCCCCCAGCTCCACCTCGACGTCGGGGAGCACCGTCGCCAGGTGGGCGCGGATGCGCTCCGCGTCCGCGGGGGCCTGGGCGTGCATCACCGCCAGCCGCTCCAGCGGCAGGTCCGCGCGCAGGCGATCGATCATCCGCGGGACCGCCTTCGTCCTGGTGCGCACCCGGTCCAGCGGCGTCACCTTGCCGTCGGTCACGCCCAGGATCGGCTTCACGTCCAGCATCGAGCCCAGCAGCGCCTGCGCGCGCCCGATCCGGCCGCCCATCTCCAGGTACTTCAGCGTGTCCAGCAGGGCCAGGATGCGCTGCCGTGGCACCCGCTCCTCGACCTGGCGCACCGCGTCCTCCAGCGTCTCCGCCTCGGCCGCCGCCCGGCACAGGTACGCGACGCAGATGGTCAGGCAGCGGCTGTCCACGACGTGGACCGGGAAGCCCTCCACCGATGACGCGCCCACGCGGGCCGCCTCGACGGTGCCGGACAGGTCCCCGCTGATGTGGATCGAGATCACCCCGTCGCAGTCGCGGCTGAGCCGCTCGTAGACGGCGGCGAAGTCGCCGGGCGAGGGCGCCGACGTCGTCGGCAGCCGGTCGGCCTGGCGCAGGCGCGTGAAAAATTGGTCGGACGTCAGGTCCACCCCGTCGCGGAAGGACTCGTTGCCGAACAGCACGCGCAGCGGCACGACCTCGATGCCGTAGCGCTCTCGCCAGGCCTCGGGGACGTCTGACGTCGAATCGGTGACGACGCGGAACACCGGCGGAAGCCTACTCGACGGAGAGGATGAAGGGGTAGTGCTCCTGGCCCCCGGACTGGACCTCGACCTCCAGGCCGGGGAAGCCGCCCCGGATGGACTCGGTCAGCCGCTCCGCCTGGGAGTCGGTCGCCTGCAGCCCGCGGTAGATCGTGACCAGCTCGTAGTCGCCCGCGCCGACCCCGTTGAGCGCCGCCTGGATCACCGGCTCGTACTCCTTGCCGGCGTGCTCCAGCCGGTCGTTGATCAGCGCGATCACGTCGCCCTTGCGCACGGTCAGCCCGTTCGACCGGGAGTCGCGCACCGCGTGCGTGACCTCGATGGTCTGCACGTGCCGCGCCGCCTCGGCCATCGCCTCCGCGTTCTCCTCCAGGGACCGTTCGGGATGGAACGCGACCATCGCGGCGACGCCCTGCGGGACGGAGTGGGTCTCCAGCACCCGGACCGACTTCTCGGTCAGGCCGTCCACCTGGGACGCGGCCGGCACCACGTTCTTGTTGTTCGGCAGCAGCAGGACCCGCTCGTACGGCAGCCGCTCGACGGCGTCCAGCATGTCCTGCGTGCTGGGGTTCATCGTCTGGCCGCCCTCGACGATCTCGTCGACGCCGAGGCCGCGGAAGATCTGGACCAGCCCGGGACCAGTGATCACGGCCACCAGGCCGATGCCGTTGGCCCGGAGCTCGGCCGGCGGCTCCGGCGCCGGTCCGTCGGCCTCCTGCTCGCGGATCTTCCGGTGCTGCGACGACATGTCGCCCACGCTCAGCCGGTCCAGCCGGCCGTGCCGCGCCGCCAGCGTGATGACGCGCGACGGGTCGTCCGTGTGGACGTGGACCTTGACCAGCTCCTCGTCGCCGACGACCAGCACCGAGTTGCCGAGCGCTTCGATCTCCTCTCGGAGGGCCACGACGTCCAGGTCGTCGCCGTGGATCAGGAACTCCGTGCAGTAGCCCCAGCCCTCCTCGGGGAGGTCCAGGGTGGCCTGCGCCGCCGGCCGGGCCGGCAGGAGCTGAGCCAGCTCGTCCTCGACCTGCTCCACGGACCGGAGCATGCCCTCCAGCATGATCTGGAGCCCGTAACCGCCGGCGTCGACGACGCCGGCGTCGCGCAGGATCTTGAGCTGGCTGGGCGTGCGCTCGACGGCCGACCGCGCCCCCGAGGCCGCCGCCTTGATCACGGTGACGGCGGTGGCGCCCGGCTGCTGCGCGGCGTCGGCGGCGCTCCGGCCGGCCTGGCGGGCGACGGTCAGGATGGTGCCCTCGGTGGGCTTGCTGACCGCCCGGTAGGCGGCGTTGGCCGCCTCCTCGAACGCGCCCGCGAGCTGTGCCGGGCTCAGGCTCGCCTTGTCCTGGACCGCGCTCGCGAAGCCGCGGAAGATCTGCGACAGGATGACACCCGAGTTGCCGCGGGCGCCCATCAGGCTCCCGTGGGCGGCGATCCGGGCGATCTTGCTCACCTCCGGCGCCGGCGACTCGCGGATGTCCTCGACCGCCGACTGCAGGGTCAGCAGCATGTTCGTGCCGGTGTCGCCGTCCGGCACCGGGAACACGTTGAGGCGGTTGATCTCCTCCTGGTGGGCGCCCAGCCACGCCAGGCTGCCCAGCAGCGACTGCTTCAGGAGCTGGCCGTCGACCCTGCTCGCGCCAGCGCCCTTAGGGTTTTCCGTTATCTCCGTGCACCCCCTGGACGAAGACGTTGACATCGGAGACGGCGACCCCGGTGGCCCGCTCGACCTCGAAGCGCACCGCGCTCTTGAGGTTGTGCGCCACCTCCGTGATACGCACGCCGTACTGGATCACGACGAAGACGTCGATCGAGAGCGACCCCTCGACCTCGCGGACCTCGACTCCGCGATGCAGGTTCTCCCGGCGCAGGAGCGTCGCGACCCCGTCGCGCAGGCCCCTCGCCGCCATCCCCATGACGCCGTAGCACTCGATGGCGGCATGGCCGGCGATGGCTCCGACCACCGCCGGAAAGACCTCGATGCGGCCCTTGTCGCGGGCCGAGCGAAGCGTACCGGTGGACATCGACTCCTTCTCCGCAGCGCTGAGGTGCATTGGCAGGGCCTATGGTACAATCCGGCCTCGTTCCTCAACCGGAGCACAAAACCATGGCAAAGAAATGCGAGATCTGCGGCAAGGGCCCGCAGTACGGACACAACGTCAGCCACGCGAAGAACCGCACCAACCGGCGGTTTTTGCCGAACCTGCAGATCGGTCGGATCCGGGTCGGGTCCCGGGTCGTCCGCGCCCGCGTCTGCACCCGCTGCCTGCGGACCCTCGCAGCCACCATCTGAACGCTGGGCTTCCTCGTCGCCGCCGCCGCCGTCTTCGTCGGCTGCCTGGCTGTTCAGTTCGCTGGCTACGACCGGATCCTGGCGGTCGGCCTTCGCGACCCTGACGTCGAGGGGCGCAGGCGCGGCCTGAAGCGCTGGGTCCTGTTCGCGGTGACGTGGCAGGTGCTTGTCATCGTGGGCGTCTTCGTGTACGCATTCGTCATGACGCACGTCCCGCGGTCGGGCCTCGCCTGGGTCGCACCGCCGCTGGCGGCGCTGATCGGCACCGCGCTTCCCTACCAGCTGGCGGCGAGCCGCCTGATCCGGGCCGGCCTGGGATGATCCACCGCGTCCGGGCGGTCAACGAGCCCGGTTCGGCCAACCGGGTGCACGACGACGAGTTCGCGCGCCGGCTCGGCTTCCGTGGCGGCCTGGTGCCGGGAGCGACCGTCTACGGCTACATGGCGGCCCTGCCCGAGGAGCGCTGGGGAGCCGCGTGGCGGTCCGGCGGCACGATGTCGGCCCGGTTCGCGGCGCCCTTCTACGACGGCGAGGAGGTGACCGTGACGGCCGCCCAGTCGCCCGAGGGCGACGGCGCCCTGGTGCTGGAGGCGCGCAACCCGGCCGGCGAGCTCTGCGCCACCGGCCGGGCGGCCGAGCGCTCGGACGAGCCGCCGCCCGACCCCGACCGGTGGCCGGCCCCGCCGCTGCCCGCCGACCCGCCCGCCCCCGCGTTCGCCGAGGGCGACGCGCTGGGCGCGCTGCGGACGCCGCTGGCGCTGGAGCCGGCCTGGCCGGCGCGCCTGGGCAACGCCGTGCTGATGGCGAACGTGACGCTGCCGCCGTGGATCCACGTCGAGACGCGCACCCGCCACCTGGCGGACGTGTCCGACGGCGAGCCGGTGGAGGTGCGCGCCGTGGTGGCGGGGGCCTGGGAGCGCCGCGGCCACCGCTTCGTGGACCTGGACGTGCTGGTGCTGGGCGGGTCGGGCCCGGCCGCCCACCTGCGCCACATCGCGATCGTGGAGCTGTCCCAGCTCCGATGACTCCGATGCCCCTCCCCCCTCGCGGGGGAGGCGGCCGAAGGCCGGAGGGGGGTCGCTCAGACAGACTACGGCGCGAGCTTCAGATCCGCGCCCAGCTCCCGCGACAAGCTCGCCAGGTCGCGCTCCAGCATCGCCCACACGCGGTCCTGGGCCACCTGCTCGGGGATCGAGCGCTCCGCGTCCACCAGGCCGGCCGCCGCCGCCGGGCGCTCCACCATCTCCGCGAACAGCAGCGTCCACGCCCTGGGGACCACCTCTCGCACCGCGTAGCCGCCGCCTCCCGTCGCCACCCACCGGCCCTCGCACAGCTCGTGCGCCAGCTCGTGGAACCGGCGGCCC